>Ga0316626_10001458_pt1 | contig 10549 bp, 16 predicted proteins | sample OWC_Aug_T1_C1_D5_FD_207656 | JGI IMG/M metagenome (GOLD analysis project Ga0316626, IMG submission 207656) | Wetland soil microbial communities from Old Woman Creek delta, Ohio, United States - OWC_Aug_T1_C1_D5_A | ecosystem: Environmental > Terrestrial > Soil > Wetlands | place: USA: Ohio...
GCCCTCGTCCATTGCAAAAAAGCAATTGTTTTTCCACTGCATGAGGCGCGTTTGAACCGATTGCTTCAGGGCATCGAGGTCGGATTTATAGGACTGCAATCCTCGCCCAAATTGGAAATCATGGGTAGCATCAAGGCCGCGCGTTTTCATCCTATTTTCACCTTTGAGCTTCCGCCCGTGATCTTGCCAGTTAGGGATGTAGGTATCGGAACCGCTACGCCTAGCCCCGCAAGAACCGCCGCCGCCGCCGCTAGCCACGTCCAGAATGTAGCATCATCCGCCATGGTGCTTTTTATGGCATCGCCCTTTCTCGCGGCCTCCGCTTCGCTACCCGGCCCATTGGTTCCAAGGATGCGTACCCATGTTCCATCCATGGATAGCGGCGAGGTCTTAGGATTGAGGCCGACAATAGCGAGTGCATCGGAAAGGCTATGCTTGCGAGCCGTGGCCGGGTCCGCAACATTGGCCGTACTCCACCAATTATCTATGTTGCGATCATTGAAAAGAACGATGCAATAATCGCCCTTCTTGATCGGCATATCGATGTAAGCCCCGCCGCCTTGAAGGACGAAGTAGGGGCAATCGACGAGGACCGGATAGGCCGTACTCGTACCGTCCGCAGCGAGGCGCTTAATCTGAAGCTCAATTTCGACGGTTTGCTCGGAGGACGTGACCTTCGATATCTTGCCTATCTGGATGCAATTGAAGGTTGAAAATATATCGGCCTTCACTTCATCGAGGATTATTTTCAGGTTCGGGGGCATCATCTCGTCAGGGTTCATTTGCTCACCATTGTAAAAGGGGCCTCGCCTTTATAAAGGCTAATCATGCTCGTTGCGTCTCCGCATTGAGCCCCGGATATCGTGCCGGAATGCTTCACGCCGTAGGTTTTATATTGCCCATTGTAGCGTGTAAATAAGCTTTTCAACTCGCAAATATAGCCTACTCGAATCTCGGGACACATGACGGAGGTTGTCACTTCTAGAAATTGCTCGCGCCGCTTAGGCGTCTCTTTTATCATATCACTATCGAGGACAAACACGTCGCTCGAAATAGCGTCATCCTTCGCCATGACATTGACATATCCGCCGTCGATATAAGCTTGGCCGCCCGTGATTCTTTGCAGCTCTTCCCATGAACTTCCGAGAATCACTTCGCCGCGCGGGGCCGTTTTTGTCGTCGCCGGCGTTCCTAAAACTCCCGGCAGAATCTCGGGCATGGTATGGATAACGCGGCCTATGGCATCCTTCAAGGAGACTCCCGATCCTATCGTCTCGGAGATGAATCCATTCTGCACCGCATAACTTCCGTCGTAGCAATCAATGTAGGTGAACCATTCCGTACCGGATTTATAGGAATAGGCTTCTTGAATGTTCCCCCTGAAAATCTCGTAAAGCTCATTTCCATAACCGACCATAAAAATAATCTGCCAGTATTCGGAAGTAGAATATTTATCCTTGTAGATTGCGTTGCGGGTATCGGGCGCGAGATTCGTTAGCGTGATCGTGCCCTTGTTTACGGAGGACATGACCGCGCGGTCGATATCGAACGTACATGAGACGGGGGGATTTATTTGAAGCGCTACGCCTGCGGGGCTTTTTATGCGTAGCTCATAATCCCGGATAAACTTCATCCCGTTATCGTCCCGTCATTGATATAGTCTTCCACTTCGGCAACCTCGGCGCTTGTCATGAGGTAGAGAAAAACTCGGCCCGAAGTGAAGTCATTTATGAGGCAGGGGTCAAGATCGTCGGTCAAAAGAACCATGAAACCGAATGGAATAATGTTCTTGTAGCTCGCGAGAATGTTTGGCCCGTGGTTTATTTTGTAGCCGTTCATCTCGAATGTCTTGAAGGCTATGTCCATGAACCAAGCCTGAACGCGAGGGCGATAGTAGAAGGTGAACGATATTACACCACCGCCGTTCGGATCGTTGGCCGTGAAGGATTGAATCGGGGCGGCTTTAAGTCCGGAAACTAAAATCATTACTTGCCCCCTGGTAGCAGTACGCCCGCGCTAGTCAGGGAAGGGGCTTTCGGCGCAAGGGTAGACTTCAACACGCTCGGGCCTAGGTCGGTTCCAGTCGAAGCCCCGTCGGTTGCCTTAGCAGCGCTCTGAGCATCAATAGCGGAAGTATAGGTGCCGGAGTCGAACGTAGTTGTCTTCGTCGAGACGAAGCGCATTTCCTTCAAGGTAACGGTGAAGTCGGTATAGTCGCTTGATTCCGCATCCTGCTTAGGGCGGACGCTTTTTATGATCATATTCTTATAAAAGCCCCATGGAGTTTGAACCGTGATAATCTGTTTCGATTTCCACATAGCTTGAAGCTGAATAAAAGCCTTCGTTTGCAAGGTTGAAGTATCGTCATCGCCATTGAAATACTTGGCGAGATTTGATGCCCGCTTTTTCATAGCCTCTAGCTGGCCAGCCGCGTAAGCTACTTGGTTCGTGAGCGCCGATAGCTTGCCTGCCGCTTGATCGGTAAGGGGAATATTATAAGCGGCGACAGAGCCAAGGAGGCTCGTCGCGACGTTCATCGCGTCTTGAAGCCCGCCCTTTTTTGGAGCGGTATAAACAAGCTCGCCCTTGTAGCCCGAGAGCGTAATGATAATCGGCTTTAGGACGACGTGATCGGTTACGAAAGAGCCTGATTCGACATAGTGATCCGTGATATCCGCGTCAAGCTCGATTTCCTCGCCGGTCGGAACATCGAATACGAAGCCACCTATGCCCTCTTGGCCCTGGGCCGCGAGGACAGCGCCCGATTTGGCATCGAGGTAGGAATCGGGGTCAGTGAGGTCGGTGGAATCGGATTGCGATATTGTGGTTGCGCTCATCTTTTGGCCGGCTTCATGGCTTGTATTCTTTTCATGTCAAGCATAAACCTTCCGCCCGCTTCCTCGAATGCTTGCTGCGGACCTTGGACGCCGTAGATATGGAAAGTGAACTGCTGGGCGGTCGAGCCTCCGGAAGGGGCCATTAAAGGCGATTTCATTTCCTTAGCCCATTCCGCTCCGAAGTTTGATTTTAGTTTTTCAAACCATTCGCCCGCTGAAAGCTTTTTCCCGTTAGCATCGGTTCCCGAGGGGAAAAGATCGCCTAGCTTTGTAGTTCCTTTATCTCTCGCGCTTAGTTGATTCCATAGCTTGCTAAAGTCTCCCGTCATTACGGATTCGATGAGAGATTGCAAGTCTCGGAAGGCATCACAGATTCCGCGAATGATCAAGCCGAAGAGGCCCCATTTTTCGGTAAGCTTATCGACTTGATCCCAGTTACCCGAGAATATTTCTTTGACCGTTTTCAAGAGATCGCCAAGGAATCCGAAGGTATCCTGGAGCGCCTTCCCGAGCGCGGGCATTTTCAGCATGATGACACCAAATAAACTTCCTCGTCCTGAACTGTAGGCCGCGAGGTCATCAAGCACCGCCATGAGGGCGAGGATCGCTATCGTGAACAATCCGAGGGGCGACGTGAGGAAGCCCGCATTCATAACCGCGAGAACAGCCGCTACCGCGAGGATTGCTGTCTTCAGACCAATGGTAGACCGGATGAGCTTGTCGATATTCATGACGCCGTTAGCGATAAACTTGACGAACTTTTCGAGGAAGCCGGTTACCTTCTCAATCGTCGGCGCGAGTTTCGTTGCCAGCTCCGCGACATAGTAGCTAATCTCATTCTTGAGGACGGAGATGCTTCCCCGCGCTTTGTTTAGTCCTTCGATCATCGATGGCGAAATCACATAGGCATGGGCCGCCATGCGGTCAAATTCGGCGTTAGTGAGCTTCAAGGTTGACATGAGATCGGCATTGACGCCGAACATGCCGATGATATTTTTTTTATCCGCTGCGCCTAAATTGGCGGTTTTCGCCTTGATCTGTTCCAAAACCTTGAAGGGATCGGAGCGCGGGTCAATCCCGAGAAGCTGATAGCCCTGGATGTTCCCCGTCCCGAGCTTGATCTTCGCCTGATTAGAAACTATGGCGTCAATGGAGGAGGCAACCGCCGCGCCCGAGCCCGAAGCCTGCTCGGCTACAGCCTTCCATTTCTGCATCTCTTCGACGTTGACGCCGGTTTGATCGCCAAAGCGCTTCAGCTCGGTCGCCTCGCCCATAGCCGCGTTGACGGCCTTGACCGCGCCTGCTAGGGACAGGGTGCCCGCTATGGCTCCGATGAGAGTATTTTTGATGCCGCCTATGGCCTTCGCGAATTGATCAGCCGGGGCGGTATCAGCCTTTAGGCCGATTCGGGCGAACAATTCTAAAATATTCGTCTGGGGCCTCCGCTTATTGATTTATGATACCCGCGAGAGGCTTGAAGGGCAAGGCTTGCGAATTATTGCAATAGGACTTGCAAGGTTTCCATTGTGGTATTATAATACTAGGCATGGAGGCAATCATGCCATGCAGACAAAATTTTGGTGATGATGCAAGCTTTAGGAAGGCTCTTCGCGACTACTTCGCGGCAAGCGCGACTGCGGAAGATTTGAAACTATTTATGCCCGACGAATATACTTTTTTTCGCTCGGGCAGCGAGCTTGCCCACGCACGATATCGCTTCGCCGACGCCATGCTCGCCGAGCGAGACAAGGAGTTGAATTAATATGGACGAGCTACAGACGATTAGGGGAGCGCTGGAATCTATCGTATCGGCTCTTGTTGCCCGCAAGGGGACTCCGGACGAATTAAAGGTATCTATTTATGATACCGTGGCTCTGAAGGATTCTCTCGCCGCCCTCTCCCGCCTCGAAGCGCACGCGGCAGAGATGCCGGATACTAAGGGCCTTATCCATCTAATCAAAACCGAACAGATTGGCGACGGCGACGCGGGGCTTCTTATCGGCCAGTACGCCTATCGCTACTCCGAGGACATCCGCAAGGATAGGGATAAATGGAGAAGTCTAGCCGCCGATTATGCAGGCGCTGTCTCTAAAATGATGGGAAAATAAAAATCCCCGGATCGGGGGAGTGAAGCCCGTCCAGGGAAGTGCCGCGCTGGCAAGGGAAAGATACCATGCCCGCGCGGCTTAGTCAATCAAAAGGAGCGAACCATGAGCATCAAGTCAAAACAGGATTTGATAGAATCAATTATCAGTTTTGGATTCTCTAATTTTTCTATATCGGAATCAATAATGTCTCCACAAATATCAATTAAATTGTTTTCTATTCATTGGTATAGCTTTATTCTAAAATCGAGAACAAAGAAAATGAAAACGTTTATAATAAACAACAAACCATTAGGGGTTGATATCCCTATTATTATCTCATCAAAAAAACAAGATCAATCCGGCGGCTTATTTATCTCGTAATAAACGTCCTCATACTCGCCCTGGAATCGCTCATATTCCAGAGCCGCGATAACAAGGTCAACTCGGCCCGCGAGTACCGCCTCGGGGTCGCCGTTGAAGTAGCCTGCCTTCGCGAGGCGGATAGCGAGAAGCGTTTCCTCGTCAAGCTCAATCTTTACTTCGGGGAGCTTGCGCTTGTCCCCACGAGGGCCCCGAACTTCGAGGCGAGGCCCTTGAAAAAAGGGCCAACGTTGACCTTGATTATCTCGACCATGATCGGGTAGTAAAGCTCCCGATGCTCGACCTTCTCGAAAAAGTCGGCATCGATCTTATCCGATCCGAGGAGAGCGCGGGCCGAGCAGGCGAAGAGGCAAGCCTGAACCTCGTCCGACACCGCCGCGCCAAGTACCAGGTCGATGACGCCCATAATATCGATGTCGCTCTTAGCGAGGTCAACCGAGCCTTTGGCATCCATGGCGAGGGTAGGCATGGTGAACTTTGAGCCCTTCAGCGCCCGGCCTATGGCCTTTTGCAATGCCATAGCATCGCCGAAGCCTGCGGGGGTGATCTTTAGATCCAGTCCGTTTAGTTGCATGGGAGCATAATACAATAATAAAGGCCCCGCCGCAAGGGTAGGGCCTTCAACTAACAAGGATTCCTTGACAGTTAGTTAGCCGATAGCCCGCTGAGAATTGGCGAATACCAGGGCATAGACGCTCACGGCCTGCTCGGTGTCGCCCGCGACGTTTTCCTTCGCACCGGGCTTCTTCTTGAAAGCGCCGCCGGGCAGGGTGATCGTATCGGCTACGACGTTCCCCGCGCCGTCGCCAAGGCGCTTTATGAATTCGCCTTCGACCATGACGAAAGCCGCCGGGTCGTTGATATACTCCTGCAAACGGCTTTGGAGATACTTGTCGTCCCCCGAGCCACGAAGGACTCGAAGGGTCACATTGGCGATGTTGCCCGCCGCGTTGTAGGCGTAAATCATGTTCCCGTTCTTGCCCGCCTTTTCCGTGGCGAGGTCGTTCGGAAACTCGATATTGCACGTATCGCCGTCCGCGAAGTCGGCCAGGATACGGCTATCGATTACGATTGTATCTTTGCCGGTCAGTGTTACGGTGCTCATGGTTTAGGGCCTCCCCTTAGCTTTCGACGTACACGGTTACGTCGCTGGAATGGATCGCGCCAGCATCCTTGGCCGCGATATAGATTCCGGGCGCAACTCGCGTTTCCCGTTCCGCCTGACTTTGCGAGGCGATGGGATCCGAGTAGATATAGAATCCCATGGCCGCAATATTCTTCACATGATCATCGGGATCTCCGAAGGTCGTCGAGCTATTCCACATCCCCGGCGCGAAGGTGCCGTTGGTTACGAACATCTGGCAGATTTTACGGTAAGCCCCTTTGAGGCCCGACATGCCCTGCTCGGTCTGCGGGATCTTCGTATTCGTTTGCGCCAGGTAGTTGAAGCCCGCGATCTGTAGGCGAAGCTTGAAGGCGAGGCGCGTGTAGACCTGATCGAAGAACTGATTAACGCCCGAGATGAAGACCGAAGCAGCGCCGCCGATATCCGGGTAGGTATCCACGCCCGCATTCATCGCGGCGGTGAGAATGGTTTGGGTCATGCCCGAATCGGCATCGAGGCCGGTAATGGTCTTCAGGTGCATCGTATGCGCCGTGTTCGATCCGCTCATCTTGATCGAGAGGCCTCGCCCGGCATAACCCGCTGCGAAGTCGAGGGCATCGTCGGCGCTCACGCTGTAGTAGAGCATCCGCGTATGCGTGTAGCTCTTGCCCTTCAGTGTCGTGAAAATGCCCGCAATATCGCCCACGGTCGAGGAGGCGACGAGGAGGAGCTTGTCCATGGTCTGAATCGTCGCAGCCAACTCGGTAAGGTCGGCGTCGGCCTGCTTGGCGTCGAGGATGATTCCGAAGTAGGGAATGCTTCCGTAGGTGCGCAATACCGCATCCTTGACGCGCTCGAGGCCAGTAGCCGCGCCGGTGGACGAGGCAAGGGCGATGTTCAGCAGCGGGGAAATGTCCGTGCCCGCAGCCGTGGCGGAAAGTACGATTGCCGCCGTCGCGCCTGTGGTGATCGTTTTCAGCTCGACAGAGGCCGAGGTAAGCGAGCCCGAAAGGACAAATTGAAGATCAGCCGCCGTGATCGCCGCCACGTTAAGTGAGGTCTGGACCGTCGCGAGGCTTGTAAGGTCAAGCTCGCCTATCGCTATTTCAGCCGCCGCCGCGCCATCGACCGCCGCTTTGATCTTGTAATCCGTCGCGGTGAGCTTCGTCAGGTCAACCGCCGCCGAGGAAAGGATGACAGCCGGTTGAGCCGCAGCCGCCGCGAGGCGAGGGATGACGACAAGATAGCCGCCGCCTGAAATGATATTCGGGTTCTGGCTAAACACCATGACGGCAAGGCGATACGTCGCGGAGTTGGAGCCGAAGTCGGAGGCAACGCCGTTGGGATTTTTGTAAATCCCCGCCGTGCCGTAGCTCGACGATATCGGAGCCTCGGAGGTGATGAGGGCGAGGATGGACGTGTTCACGTCGGAGAGCCCTCGGAGCGCGGAAAGCAAGGTCACTACGATGACGTTGCTAATGTCCAGACTTGTCATTATTTGGCCTCCATATCCTGATCAAATCGGGCCTTTATTGATTCCGCAATTTGATTCGCAATAGGCAAATAGTTTTTACCAGCTATCCGAAGCTTAATAGCCTGCCATAAAGATATTCCAGTATTTATATTTACTTCCAATTCTACAGAATCCAATTTCTCTCGCTTTTTATAAACAGCCATAGCTTAAGCCTCCACCTTGATTTCCTTGATAGGATCGGGCGCGATGAGCGGCGCGGTCGCCGTTTTCGTTTGCATGTAGGAAACGATAACAGGAATATGCCAGCGCCGCAAGGATGCTGAACCCTCGATAGCCGAGAGGTTTAGGGGCTTCCCTCGGAAGAACGCGACGTTATGTAATTCCGCTTCTTGTTGCCCCGCGACGGATTGCAACGCCATGAGCACCTCGGGGTATCGGTCTGTAGCGTCCCGGTTTTGGGAAACTACTTCAATCGTGAAATTGGCAAAGGCATTGTAATGCGAGGTTTCAAGGCCCGTCGCCGTATTAACATCGGAGCCGACGCCGAGCGCGGTGTCGTCCTCATATTCGATGATACCATATATTTCATCATCTTTCGGCGCGTCAAAGTTTTCATCTTTTAGAATAAATCTGTCACGGTTGATGCCCATATAATCGGCCACGATATCGCCGAGGAGCTGGCCGATTTCGGTTGTAGTCATGTTGAAGCCGCCTCCCATTGCGCATAGAGAATTATGCTCGCGGTTCCTATTGTAATAGTCGCGCCCACCGCGTAGGCCGTGCCGCTTCCGCCCGCCGCCGTATTCCAGCCGGTGAAGGTGTAGCCTTCGAGCGTGTAAGGATTCGCAACGGCAAGCGCGGTAGCGCCCTTTTCGTAGGCGAAGATCGAAGGATTGTAGCCCGTGCCTCCGTTGGCCGAATAGGACAATTTATATTGCGGTTGGACTCCTGAATAATCCTCCGTTGCCTCATAGCGCCGATAGCCCGCATCGCTCCAGGGCTGGACGGAATCAATGCGGAAGCCGATGCCGTCAACCCATATTTTGTCATCGTGCTTGAAAAGGCGCTCGCTTTTTTTCGTGATAATCTCGAACCATTTCCAGCTCCGTTGCTCCTCGGGCTTGCGGACAATCTTCGAGGGCTGAAGCGGTTGAAGCATCATGGGGATCTGTAGGACTTCGGCGCGTTGAACGGTTAAATGATTGACGACGGTTTTGGTTATGAGATAAATCTCGCGTTTAGTGAGCCAACCGCGAAGGGCGCCGGAAACGTTTGGAATACTCATTCACCAACTCGATGGGTAATAGCATGGCGCAAAGTGCCCTTGTCAATCAATGGCGCGTCGGAGCCCTTGGCCTTGACCGTTGAAGGCGCATTCGGGGCCCAACCAGGCCCGCGCGAGTCGAAGGATTCTTGAATTACGCTCTCCCCCGCGATGCCTATATCCTCGAAAATTGCCTTTACGTCGCCCGCTTCAAGGTGATCTTGCGCATGTTTTTTGACGTAGGCGGTTATTTTACTTTGGCCGCTTTGGAGGGGAACACGAATGAAAGAGCGCTTCGGGGGATGATTAGGGCGGGAGATTGAGCCGAACTCATTGTACGCGCCATATTCGGCGACCGGCATTCCTTCGGAGGTGACAGCCGTCCCGAAGACGCCAATATCGACGTAGTATTTTTCCTTCAAATCATCGATGAGCGCTTCGAGCTTGGAGAAATCCCCCGAGATTTCCGATTGCCCGTCGCTGAATTGAAAGCTCATGCCGTCAGTTTATAGATAAGGCCCGCGATAACGCAAGCCTCGACAATCGCGGCAGTCATCCAGATATACTTCACGGCCCGAATGCGCCGGATGCTTTTCTCCATGTCGAGCGTCCAGTAAATCTGCCCCGCTTGGCGATAGCCCTTGCGGATTTCCTTTTTCTTGCGCGCGCTCATGGCAATGTCGCCCCGCCGATTGCATAGACCGCGCCGTCAAGATATGGCTTCGTGAGAATGAGCCATTTCTGTCCGTAGTAGGTCGTCGAGTAGAAAGCGAACTCGCCCTTTTTCATCCAGTCGGGAATCTCCAGCGATTCGCTTACGCCGTCGACGCTTCGGGCGTTTTGCAAAAGCCGAGTCTGCCCGCCTGAATCAGCCGCGTCAACGTCCGTGACGAGGAAATGCGCGGCGAGGTACAGCTCGCAGAGCGTGCCGATTTCAGGATAGTCCTCCGGGTAAAGGCCAGGATTGAAAACCGCCTCGGCCTCGGCGATCGCGTCGGTGATATCCTGATCGAGGATATCGGGAAGGACCGTCCCGTAGGGAAACTGCCCTCGTGCGAACTTGGTCTTGAAGGTCTGGACGGTCGGGGTATAGACCATTATTTAATCTCGGGCGCTGCGCCTTCGACCTTCGCGGGACGGCCAGGGCCGCGCTTGCCATCCTTCAGCGCCGCCTCGCGCTCGTCGAGCGCCTTCTCTCTCGCATCGAGATTCGCCGAGCGATCCTTCAGCGATTGTTCGCGGCGGGCGAGATCTTCCGAGGAAGGCCCGGCGATCTTCGAGGAGGTGAACTCGCGGGGATAGTCGACGAGCATTCTGAGGCCCGCCGCCTCTTCCATCTCGATTGACGCCTCGGGCTTGACCTGCTCTTCGGCCCCAGCTGCGTTGATAAGCGTCCAAACG
>Ga0316626_10001459_pt1 | contig 10548 bp, 9 predicted proteins | sample OWC_Aug_T1_C1_D5_FD_207656 | JGI IMG/M metagenome (GOLD analysis project Ga0316626, IMG submission 207656) | Wetland soil microbial communities from Old Woman Creek delta, Ohio, United States - OWC_Aug_T1_C1_D5_A | ecosystem: Environmental > Terrestrial > Soil > Wetlands | place: USA: Ohio...
AAACAGCGCGATCGGACGGTAGATTCTGAGCGGTCCCACTCCGCAGGCCGACATCGCGGCCATTTCGCTCTCGTGGTACAGGCGGCCGAGCGCCAGCACGATGCCGAGGAACATGCCCACCGGCACCAGCACGGTGAGCTGCTGCAGGGTGGTCAGGCCGATCAGGGCCAGGACGACGCCGCCGGGGAACTCGCTCTGGGCCGCCTGCCCGAGCACACGCGCCAGCTGGTTCGACAGCAGGATGACGAGCAGCACGCCGGTGACGGCCACGGAAGTCTGCGCGACTTCGCGCAGCAGGTAGCGGTCCAACCGGGTGAGCACAGGTCGCGGCTCCGGGCGGGAAACGGTAGACTTCGGCGTCCGTGCGGACGCGCGCGGGCCCAGTTTAGCAACACGAAAGAGCAAGGACACGACCATGCGTTTTCACGCCGTGAGCGGCTCGGCCGCGCGACAGCGCACGGAATGCGCCATCGTGGGGCTGTACGAGTCCGGCGCCCTCTCCGTCGCGGCCTCCCAGCTCGACGCCGCGCTCGGCGGCCGCATCGGCCGCCTGGTGAAGCGGCACGACGCCCGCGGCAAGCTCGGCGAGTGCACCCTGCTCGACGCCGACCACGGTCCCTGCGAGCGGGTGCTCATCGTCGGCCTCGGCAAGAAAGAAGGCTTCGGCCGCAAACAGTACAAGAAGGCCATGCTGGCCGCGGCTGCAGCGGTCGCGAAGACGGGCGCGCGCGATGCGGTGAGCTTCATCTCGACCGAAACGGTCGCCGCCACCGACGCCTATTACCGCGGCCGGCTGGCCGCCGAGTCGGTGGGGCACGCGCTGTACCGCGTCCCCGCGATCCGCAGTACGCGCCAGCCGCCGGCGGCGGCCTTGAAGAGCTTCGGCATCGCCGTCGTCGAGAAGGATCAGGCCAGGGAGGCCGAGCGCGGCCTCGGGCACGGTCGTGGCATCGCTGCCGGCACGGCGCTCACCCGCGACCTGGCCAACCTGCCGGCCAACGTCTGCACGCCGACCTACCTTGCGAAGCAGGCGCGCGAACTGGCGAAGCAGTACAAGAGCGTCCGTGCGCAGGTCATCGACGAGCCGGAACTCAAGCGCCTGAAGATGGGTTCGTTCCTGTCGGTGACGGCCGGCACCGAGGAACCCGCCAAGTTGATCGTGCTGCGCCACGACGGCGGCGCGAAGGGCGAGGCGCCCGTCGTGCTGGTCGGCAAGGGCGTCACCTTCGACACCGGCGGCATCTCGCTCAAGCAGCCGCCGGGCATGGACGAGATGAAGTTCGACATGACCGGTGCCGCGAGCGTGTTCGGCGCGCTGAAGGCGGCCGCCGAGCTCGGCCTGCAGCGCAACCTGATCGGGGTCGTGCCGGCGTGCGAGAACATGCCGAGCGGCCGCGCCACCAAGCCGGGCGACATCGTGCGCAGCATGTCCGGCCAGACGATCGAGGTGCTCAACACCGACGCCGAGGGCCGGCTGATCCTGTGCGACGCCCTCACCTACTCGCGCCGCTTCAAGCCGGCGGTGGTGGTGGACGTCGCCACGCTCACCGGCGCGTGCGTCATCGCGCTCGGCGCGCACACCAGCGCCATCATGAGCAACGACGACGACCTCGCCGCCGAGATCGAGGAAGCGGGCCGCCGCGCCGAGGACCGTGCCTGGCACATGCCCATGGCCGAGGAGTACCACGACCAGCTGAAGAGCAATTTCGCGGATTTTGCCAATGCGTGCGGCCGCGAGGGCGGCGCGATCACCGCGGCATGCTTCCTCGCCAAGTTCACGCAGGGCCTGCGCTGGGCGCACATCGACATCGCGGGCACGGCCTACCTCACCGGCGCGCACAAGGGCAGCACCGGCCGGCCGGTGCCGCTGCTGGTGGATTTCCTGCTTCACCTGCCCTGAACGTGACCGGCGCGACCCAGGTCGACTTCTACCTGCTCGGCGGCGCGGATCCGCGTGCGCGACTGACCACCGCCTGCCGCCTGGCCGAGAAGGCCTGCGAGCAGGGGCTGCGCGTGGCGGTGCGCACCGCGAGCCCGTCGGAGACTGCCGCGCTCGACGAGCTGATGTGGACCTTCAGCGACCGCAGCTTCGTGCCGCACGCGGTCTGGCCGGCCGAGCCGGCGGTGGCCGAGCACACGCCGGTGCTCATCTCGAGCAGCGCGACGCCGGAGTCGCACCGCGACGTGCTGATCAACCTCGCGCCCGACGGCCCGCCGGAGCCGACGCACTTCGTGCGCATCTGCGAGGTCGTCGGTGCGGACGAAGATCTCAAGCGGCGCGCCCGCCTGCGCTGGCGCGCCTACGCCGACGCCGGCCTCGCACCGACCAAGCACGATCTCTGAACCGAGGTGACGCCGTGAACCAGCCGCCCGACACCATCCCGGTCCTGACCGACGTCGTCGAAGACGATCTCGATGCCGGCGCCCCGATCGACCGGACGCGACTGTTCCTCGACGAACTCGAGGCGCACCTCACGATCGCGATCCACGAGCAGGCCGACGAACTGGTGCACAACGCCTGCCGCGAGATGGAAGCGCTGCTGCTCGAGCAGGTGTCCGATCGCCTGCGCTCCGAGCTGCCGACGCTGATCAGCCGCATCATCGAAGAACATTTCCAGGGGCCCGAGCGCTCCCACTGACTCCGAGCATGGACAAGAGCTACGCCCCCGCCGACATCGAAGCACGCACCTACGCACGGTGGGAGACCGCCGGCTGGTTCGCCCCGCGCGGCGAGGGCCCGCCGTTCTGCATCATGATCCCGCCGCCCAACGTGACGGGCACGCTGCACATGGGCCACGCGTTCCAGCACACGCTGATGGACGCGCTCACGCGCTTCCACCGCATGGAGGGCGACCGCGCCCTGTGGCAGCCCGGCACCGACCACGCGGGCATCGCCACGCAGATGGTCGTCGAGCGGCAGCTCAACGGCGAGGGCAAGTCGCGCCAGGACCTCGGCCGCGAGGCGTTCGTCGAGCGCGTGTGGGCGTGGAAGGAGCAGTCGGGCGGCACGATTTCGCGCCAGATGCGCCGCCTCGGTGATTCGGTCGACTGGTCACGCGACCGCTTCACCATGGACGAGGGCCTGTCGGAGGCCGTCGCCGAGGTGTTCGTGCGCCTGTACGAGAAGGGCCTCATCTACCGCGGCCAGCGCCTCGTCAACTGGGACCCGGTGCTGCACACCGCACTTTCGGATCTCGAGGTCGTCTCCGAGCCGGAGTCGGGTCACCTCTGGCACCTGCGCTACCCGCTCGCGGACGGCACGGGGCACGTCGTGGTGGCCACGACCCGCCCCGAGACGATGCTCGGCGACACGGCCGTCGCGGTGCACCCGGAAGACGAGCGCTACCGGCACCTCGTCGGCCGGCAGATCCGCCTGCCGCTCACCGACCGGCTGATCCCGGTCATCGCCGACGAGTACGTCGACCCGGCGTTCGGCAGCGGCTGCGTGAAGATCACGCCCGCGCACGACTTCAACGACTACGAGATCGGCAAGCGGCACGGGCTGCCGATGATCAACGTGCTGACGGCCGACGCGGCGATGAACGACGCCGTGCCCGCCGCCTATCGCGGGCTGGACCGCTTCGAGGCCCGCAAGCGCGTGGTGGCCGACCTCGAGGCGGCCGGCCTGCTCGACAAGACCGACCCGCACACGCTGCCCGTGCCGCGCGGCGACCGCAGCGGCGCCGTGCTCGAGCCCTGGCTCACCGACCAGTGGTACGTGCGCATCGCGCCACTCGCCGAGCCCGCGATCAAGGCCGTCGAGGACGGCCGCATCCGCTTCGTGCCCGACAACTGGGCCAAGACCTATTTCCAGTGGATGCGCAACATCCAGGACTGGTGCATCAGCCGCCAGCTGTGGTGGGGCCACCGCATCCCGGCGTGGTACGACGAGGCGGGCAACGTGTACGTTGCGCGCGGCGAGGCCGACGCGCAGGCGCAGGCCGCGCAGCGGCACGGCAGGACGGTCGTGCTGCGCCAGGACGAGGACGTGCTCGACACCTGGTTCAGCTCGGCGCTGTGGCCGTTCTCGACGCTCGGCTGGCCGAAGCAGACGCCCGAACTCGCGGCGTTCTATCCGTCGACCGTGCTGGTCACGGGCTTCGACATCATCTTTTTCTGGGTGGCCCGCATGATCATGATGGGCCTCGAGTTCGCCGGCGACGTGCCGTTCCGCGAGGTCTACATCACGGGCCTGATCCGCGACGAGCACGGCCAGAAGATGTCGAAGTCGAAGGGCAACATCATCGACCCGCTCGATCTCATCGACGGCATCGGCGTAGATGCGCTGGTCGCCAAGCGCACCACCGGCCTGATGCAGCCACAGATGAAGGCGGCGATCGAGAAAGCCACGCGCAAGCAGTTCCCGCAGGGCATCCCCTCCTACGGTACGGACGCGCTGCGCTTCACGTTCGCCGCGCTCGCGACCATGGGGCGCGACATCCGCTTCGACCTCGGCCGGGTCGAGGGCTACCGCAACTTCTGCAACAAGCTGTGGAACGCCGCGCGCTTCGTGCTGATGCACGCCGAGGAGCACGCCGCCGACACCGCCGCAGGCGAGTGCGCGTACGGCGTGGCGGACCGCTGGATTCGCGGCCGGCTCGGTGCGGCGGTGCAGTCGGTGCGCGACAGTCTCGCCGGCTACCGTTTCGACCTCGCCGCGCAGGCCATCTACGAGTTCGTCTGGTACGAGTTCTGCGACTGGTACCTCGAACTCGCGAAGCCCGTGCTGCAGTCGGGGGACGCGACGCCGGCGGCCAGGCGCGGCGCGCGGCGCACGCTGGTCGAAGTGCTCGAGGTGACGCTGCGCATGCTGCACCCGCTGATGCCGTTCATCACCGAGGAGATCTGGCAGCGCGTCGGCCCGCTCGCCGGGCGCACCGGCCCGACCATCATGCTCGAGCCGTACCCTCGCGTGGGCGGGTTCCCGGCCGATGCGGTGGCGGAACGACAGGTCGCGGCCCTCAAGGCCGTGGTGCTGGCGATCCGCCAGATCCGCGGCGAACTCGACGTGCCGCACTCGCGCGCCACGCCCGTGTACGTGCGCTCGGACCGCGACGGCGATGCCGAGGCCATCACCGCGCTCGCCGGGACGATCGCGCGGGTCGGCAACCTCGAGTCGGTGACCATGGTTGCGACGGAGGCCGACCTGCCACCCTGCGCCATCGCCATCGTCGATGGCCGCACCGTGCTCGCGCCGTTCGCGCGCCTGGTGGACGACGTGTCCGCGGAGATCGCGCGTCTCGAAAAGCGCCGCGCCAAGGCGGGACAGGAGCGTGACAAGTGCGCCGCCAAGCTCGGCAACGCGAACTTCGTCGCCAACGCGCCCGCCGAGGTCGTCGCCCAGGAACGCGAGCGGCTCGCCGGGTACGAGCAGCAGGTGCTGCAGCTCGGTGAGCAGCGGCGCCGCCTCGCGGCACTCCAGCCGCAGGGAGACGGCGCATGACCCCGGCCGCATCGGGAACCGACGCTCGCGACACCTCGACGGCCGCGCTGGTCGAACGCGCAGTCGCGGGTCTCGGCGAGATCATCCTCGGCAAGGAGACGCAGCTGCGCCTGTGCCTCGCCTGCCTGCTGGCGCGCGGGCACCTGCTGATCGAGGACATTCCGGGCGTGGGCAAGACCACGCTCGCCCACGCGCTCGCGCGCACGCTCGGTCTTTCCTACCAGCGCGTCCAGTTCACCAGCGACCTGCTGCCCGCCGACATCATCGGCGTGTCGGTGTGGGAGCCAGAGAGCGGCCAGTTCCGCTTCCACCGCGGGCCGGTGTTTGCGCAGCTGGTGCTCGCCGACGAGGTGAACCGCGCCACCCCGAAGGCGCAGAGCGCACTGCTCGAGGCGATGGAGGAGCACCAGGTCACGGCCGACGGCCAGACCTATCCCTTGAGCGAGCCCTTCTTCGTCATCGCCACGCAGAACCCGCTGTACCAGGTGGGCACGTTCCCGCTGCCCGAGTCACAGCTCGACCGCTTCCTGATGCGAGTCGAACTCGGCTACCCGGAGGCGGCGCTCGAGCGGCAGCTGCTGCTCGGGCGCGACCGGCGCGACCTGCTCACCTCGCTCGAACCCGCACTGAGCGCCCAGCAGCTGCTCCGGCTGCAGGGAGAGGTGCCGCGCGTGCACGCCTCCGAGGCACTGCTCGACTACGTACAGGCCATCGCGCGTTACACGCGCCAGTCCGCCGACTTCGAAGCGGGCCTCTCGCCCCGCGCCGTGATCGCGTTGCTGCGCGCCGCTCAGGCCTGGGCCCTGATGCAAGGCCACCCGGGCGTGCTGCCCGAGGACGTGCAGGCCGTGCTCCCCGCCGTGGCCGGCCACCGCCTGGCCCCGCGCGACGAGTCCCGCTTCCGCGGTGCCACGGAGGTTGGCCGGCACGTCCTCGAAAGCGTCGCCGTGCCCTGAGCCGCGATGGGCCTGCTCGCCCGTCTGCGTTCGGCCCTGGATGCACGCATGCAGGCGTGGATCCGCCGCCGCCAGGGCGCCGACCCCGACCCGGTGCGCTTCGACCGCAGGCGCATCTACATCCTGCCCACCCCGCTCGGCATCGCCTACGCCGCGATGCTGTTCGCGATGGTGCTGGGCGGCATGAACTACGGCAACAACCTCGGCCTCGCGCTCGCGTTCCTGCTGGTGAGCCTCGGACTCGTGGTGATGCACCACTGCCACGGCACGCTCTCCGGACTGGGTCTGCGGCTGGCGGGCTCTGAATCCGCGTTCGTGGGCGGCGAGGTCAGGTTCCGGTTCAACCTCGAGAACGCGGCCATCGCGCCGCGGCCGCGCATCGAACTGGCCGTCGGTCGCGAGCCGTGCTGCGTCGTGGACGTGCCGGCGGGCGGAACCGCGACCGCCGAAGTCTCGGTCCCCGCGACGCGGCGCGGGCGCGTGCGGCTCGAACGCTTCGTGGTCGCCACGCGCCATCCGCTCGGGCTGTTCCGCGCCTGGGCCGTGGTGCACTGCGAGTACACGGCGATCGCCTGGCCGGTGCCGGCCGAGCGCGGCCGCGTCCCGCCCGGAGTCGAGACCGATACCGGCGGTGCACAGGAGCACGCGCACGGTGAGCACGACTTCGCAGGGCTGCGTCCGTTCCAGCCGGGCGACTCGCTGCGCCGCATCGCATGGAAGGCGTATGCGCGCGGCCAGGGCCTGCACACCAAGCAGTACGCGGGCACCGACGTCGTTTCGCACGTGTTCGACTGGGACAGCCTGCCGGCGCTCGGCACCGAGGCCCGCCTCGCGCAGCTCTGCCGCTGGGTGCTCGATGCGCACGAGCAGGGCGAAGCCTTCGGCCTGCGCCTGCCCGGCGTGACGCTCGAGCCGAACCTCGGCACGGCGCATCGCGAGCGCTGCCTCGACGCGCTCGCGCTCTTCGGGGACGGCCATGGCCGCGCTTGAACGAGCGGAGCCCGGCCTGCGCGGCCTGCCGTGGGTGATCGCGGCGCTGGGTGCGGCACTCGCGCCGCACCTGCCGTTCCTGCCGATCTGGGCAACGCTGCTGCTGGTGGCTGCCGGCGCGTGGCGCTGGGCTGCCGACCGTCGTCGCTGGCCGCTCCCGCCCAAATGGCTGCGCGTGATCGCAGTGGCCGCGACGACGCTTGCCGTGCTCGGCAGCTATCGAACCCTGAACGGCATCGAGGCCGGCACAGTGTTCCTGGCGCTCATGGCCGGCGTGAAGCTGCTCGAGACGCGCGGCTCGCGCGACCTCACGGTGCTGGTATTCATCGCCTACTTCCTGCTCTATGCCGCGCTGCTGCGCGACCAGCGGCTGCCGCAGTTGCCGTACCTGCTGGTCGTGGCGGTGTTCGCCACCGCGGCCCTGATGCGCGTGCATGCAGGCGCCGCCGGCGATTCGGGCCGCGACGTCCTGCGACGCAGCGCCACGCTGCTGCTGCAGGCGCTGCCGCTCGCGCTGCTGCTGTTCGTGCTGTTCCCGCGCCTGCCGGGGCCGTTCTGGGGCATCGCCACTGGCGACCAGGCGCGCACGGGGCTCGGCGACGAGATGACGCCCGGCGACATCTCCGACCTGAGCGTCTCGGGCGAGGTGGCGTTTCGCGTTCGCTTCGACGGCGCGATCCCGCCGCCGGTGCAGCGCTACTGGCGCGGCCCGGTACTGCACGAGTTCGACGGCCGCAGCTGGCGCCGCCCGCGGGCGCAGGCGTTCCCGATGCAGGAGGTGCAGTACCTCGGCGAACCGGTGGACTACCAGATCACGCTCGAGCCCACCGACCGGCCCTGGATCCTGGCGCTCGACATGCCAGCCGCATGGCCCGAGCGCGAGGCCTGGCGCAGCTACGACTTCCAGCTCGTGTCGCCGCGGCGCCTCACCGAAGTGTCGTCGTTCCGCCTGCGCTCGTACCCGCAGTTCGTCGCCGGCACGAAGTTGCCGATCTCCCTGCGCAGGAAAGCCACGCAACTGCCGCCCGAGGGCAACCCGCGCAGCCGTGCCCTGGCCCGCGAGCTGGCCGCGCGTCACGGTGGCAACCCGGTCGCGATCACTCGCGACCTTTTGACGATGTTCCGCGAGCAACCGTTCGTGTACACGCTCGACCCGCCGAAGCTCGCCGACAACGCGATGGACGAGTTCCTGTTCGAGACGCGCCGCGGGTTCTGCGAGCACTATGCATCGGCGTACACGCTGGTGATGCGCGCGGCCGGCGTGCCGGCCCGGGTGGTCACCGGCTACCAGGGCGGCGAGTTCAACCCGATCGGCGGCTACCTCATCGTGCGCCAGTCCGACGCGCACGCGTGGTCCGAGATCTGGGTCGACGGGCGCGGCTGGCTGCGGGTCGATCCGACCGCCGCGGTGGCGCCAGAGCGCATCGAGCAGAACCTGGTGCGCGCGCTCGCCGAGGACGAGCCCGCCCCGGGCCGCCTGCGCGACGCAAGCGCGCTGTGGCTGCAGGTCGAACTCACCTGGGACGCGGTCAATGACTTCTGGAACGAACGCGTGGTGCGTTTCAACGCGGCCCGCCAGATGAACCTGCTCGAAAGGCTGGGCTTCGAGGATCCCGACTGGCGCACCCTGGGTCTCGGGCTGGCGGCAAGCCTGGCCGCGTTCTTCGTCACGTTATCGCTCTACCTGACCTGGCGATATCGCGATCCGCCGCGCGACTGGCCCGCCCGCCTGCACGCCTCGGTCGCGCGACGGCTCGGCAGGCGTGGCCTGATGCCAGCGGCGACCGAGGGGCCGGTCGCGTTCCTCGAACGTGCCGAGCAGGCCTGCCCAGACCTCGCTCGCGACCTGGCGGCGATCCGCAGCCTGTATGTCGACCTGCGCTATGGCCCCTTCCCCACCGAGTCCGACCTGCGGCGCCTCAAGCACCTCGTGAACCGGCTGCGGCCCTGAGCGGCGCTCGGGTATGCTGTCGTCCTCATCGCCGGGGAGCGACACATGACCGACGTCGACAAGAAGTTCGCGGCCGCGCAGGCCGAAGTGAAGACGCTGACCAAGCGTCCCGACAACGAGGACATGCTGCGCCTGTACGCGCTCTACAAGCAGGGCAGCGCGGGCGACGTGAGCGGCGACCGGCCGGGCGCCTTCGACATGGTCAACCGCGCCAAGTACGACGCGTGGGCCAAGCTCAAGGGCACCGCGAGCGACAAGGCGAAGCAGGACTACGTCAAGCTGGTTGAGCGCCTGAAGAAGACCTACGGCTGACGTGGCGTCGGCGCCGGTCATCGCGATCGCCCTCGTCGCGATCGGCGTCCTCGCCTGGCTCGTCGGTGCGCCGCTGTGGCGCGCCCGCCGCCGTGCAGCGGTCATGGCGCGGCCGTTGCCCACGAGCGCGCTCTCGGCCATCGACCGCAACGTGCCGGCCGTGCGTCACCTGCCGCCCGAGCTGCGGGCGAGGCTCGAGTCGCTGATGGCGGTGTTCATCGCCGAGAAGGAATTCGTCGGCTGCAACGGCCTCGTCGTCACCGACGAGATGCGCGCGACCATCGCCGCGATGGCCTGCCTGCTGGTGCTCGGCCGCCGCGGCCACTACGACCAGTTGCACTCCGTGCTGGTCTACCCGACGGCGTTCTGGGTCGAGGACGAGGTCGAGGACGAGGCCGGCGTCGTCGAGAAACGCCGTCGGGTGCTGTCGGGCGAGGCCTGGGAGTCGAGCCGCATCATCCTGTCGTGGGAGGACGTGCTCGAGGCCGCGCGCTGCCCCGGCGAGGGCTACAACGTCGCGCTGCACGAGTTCGCGCACTATCTCGACGCGGAGGGACTGGGCCTTGGCGTCGGTGAGCGAACCGTCGCGGAGTGGGCCGACGACCTCGCCCGCGAGTTCGAGGCGCTGCTCGATGCCGTGGACCGCGGCGAGTACACGTTCCTCGACCCGTACGCCGCCGAGGATGAAGCCGAATTTTTCGCCGTCGCCACCGAAGACTTCTTCGAACGCCCGACGGAACTGCTCGCGGCGCATCCGCGCCTGTACGCGCTGCTTGCGGAGTTCTACGCACTCGACCCCGCGACGTGGGTGGAGCGGCGGGCGGCTACGGAGGTCCGGTAGTCGCTGGACCCGGGTGTCTACCCCGGGGGCGTCGCGCCGCATGGACGCGGCGCGC
>Ga0316626_10001460_pt1 | contig 10548 bp, 5 predicted proteins | sample OWC_Aug_T1_C1_D5_FD_207656 | JGI IMG/M metagenome (GOLD analysis project Ga0316626, IMG submission 207656) | Wetland soil microbial communities from Old Woman Creek delta, Ohio, United States - OWC_Aug_T1_C1_D5_A | ecosystem: Environmental > Terrestrial > Soil > Wetlands | place: USA: Ohio...
CTCCCTCTCTTCCTTCCTCTACGGTCTCCTTTTATTGTTCCAACTTCACAATTGGATCAATCCCTTAGGCCAACCTCTTATTTATGACGCCAGCCAAATCTTTTACTCCTTAGTCATTTACATGGCTACCTTTTATATTGTCGCTTTCCTGAGCAGTGCCATTTCTGAAGAACTTAAAAGGAAGAAGAAAGAGCTGATTCAAAAACAGGTTGATTATAACCAATTAGAAACGTTCAACCGAAATATCATCCAAAGTTTAGACAGCGGACTCCTAACGATTGATCTTTCCGGGAAAATCAATTTTTTAAATCGAACCGCTGAAAAGATATTGAACCGGAACAGAGAAACATCGAAAGATACCTTCATTTTTGACCTTTTCCCAAAAATTGGTGGTGTGATCGAACGTCTCGAGAAAAGGGCGCCAGGGCCCTCCTCCGATTATCAACGTTATGAAACGCTCTTGACCAATCAGGGTGGAAAAAAACTTTATCTTGGATTTTCTATCTCCCCCCTGACCGACCCGAAGGGATCATTGATCGGCCATACCCTTATTTTTCAGGATATTACAAAATTTAAAGAAATGGAAGAACAGATGAAACGAGTGGATAAGATGGCAGCGGTGGGTGTCCTGGCAGCAGGGATGGCACACGAAATCAGAAACCCATTGGCCTCGTTAAGTGGGTCAATTCAAATGTTAAAAACCGAACTCACTTTAGATGATCACCAACAACATCTGATGGAGATCACATTGAGAGAATCGGAGAGGTTGAACGCCCTGATCACAGATTTTTTACTTTATGCACAGCCTCCTCAAACCCAAAAAATCCTCTACCCCATTGGACGGATTCTTGCGGAAACCATTGATCTGTTTATTCATTCCCCCTCCTTCCATGATGGGATCCGCGTCCTTCGACCGAATACCCATGAAGAGATTTCCACCTCCGTTGACCCTGACCAAATGAAACAAGTGTTTTGGAACCTTTTAATCAATGCATCCCAGTCCATGTCCAATGGAGGAGAAATCCGGGTGGCGTTGGGGAAAGGAAATTCTTGGGGCGTCACCAGCCTTTCCCTCTCGTCACAGCTAAAAGGGAAGGAATGGGTAAAGGTTTCCATCACCGATTCCGGAAAGGGGATCACCCAGGAAGAGAAAGATAAAATCTTCGAGCCCTTTTTTACGACGAAGGAAAATGGAACGGGATTGGGCCTTTCGATCGTCCATAAAATCATTGAAAACCATAAGGGATTGATTAAAGTAGAAAGCGAGCTGGGCAGAGGTTCCACCTTTAGCATCTTTCTCCCAGCCAATTAGAATGAGGAAATCAGAATGATCAAGGACAAAATTTTAGTGGCTGATGATGAACAAAGCATGAGGGAATTCTTAGACATCATGCTTAAAAAGGAAGGGTACAAAGTGTCACTTGCCTCAAATGGAGAAGAAGTCGTCAAGCTGGTCGACGATGACCTCTTTGACCTGATTCTCCTGGATATTCGCATGCCCAAGTTGGACGGAATCTCTGCTTTAAAAAAGATTAAGGCCAATGCCCCGGAAACTATTGTGATCATGATCACTGCTTATGCATCTGCCGATACAGCCATCAAGGCGATGAAGGAAGGGGCTTATGACTACATCACAAAACCCTTCAAAGTAGATGAGATCAAACTGATTATAAAAAATGCACTCGAAAAGAAAAATCTCCAAAAAGAAAATACCCTTTTAAAACAGGTGGTCAGGGATCGTTATCATTTCGGAAACATCATCGGACAGAGCCCCAAAATGACGGCTTTGTATGATCTTTTGGAGAAAGTATCCGCTACCAAGACAAACATTTTAGTCGCCGGAGAAAGTGGGACAGGTAAAGAATTGGTGGCAAAGGCGATCCATTATAATAGTCCTCGGAAGGAAAAGCCTTTCGTGACATTAAATTGTGGCGCCATCCCGGAATCCCTTATAGAAAGTGAACTCTTTGGCCATATGAAAGGGGCTTTCACCGATGCGATTGCCACCAAAAAGGGATTGTTTGAAGTGGCTGATGAAGGAACGATCTTTTTGGACGAGATCAGCGAATTGCCTCTCCTCATGCAAGTGAAATTACTACGGGTGTTGCAGGACAAAGAGTTTAAAAGGGTGGGAGGGACCGAAGACATTCGGGTGGATGTCCGAATTATCTCTGCCACGAATAAAGACCTCGAGGAGGCCGTGAAAGAAAAACGGTTTCGAGAGGATTTATTTTATCGTCTCAATGTCATTCAGATCAAACTTCCTCCCTTAAGGGACCGAAAAGAAGATATCCAAATTCTGGCCAATCATTTTTTAAAAAAATATTCTGAAGAATTGACTAAAAGCATTTTAAGAATCTCCCCAGAGGCACACCAAATTCTGCTGAATTATGATTATCCGGGTAATGTAAGAGAACTTCAGAATATTATTGAAAGGGCAGTGGCTTTGGAGAGTAGTCAAGAACTCAGCCTAAATAATTTAAGTTCCTATTTAAGCGAACAACCCCTTATGAAAAGAGGACCCATTGATATTGAAATTCCGAGTGAGGGGATTGACCTTGAAAAGATGGTGGAGGATCTTGAGAGGACTCTCCTGCTGAAAGCGTTAGATAGAACTAACGGGATTAAGAAGAAGGCGGCAGAGCTTTTGCGTATTAATTTCCGATCCATGCGTTACCGATTGGAAAAATATGGGTTGAATAATGGGGTGGATTCTGAATTGGGCTGAAAGGCGCTCTTTTTGATCTTTTCCTAGTATTTCGAAATCCCTATTTCCTCCATTTTCCCAGTTACCGTAAATACCACGCGCTCGCAGCTATTCGTCGCTCGGTCAGCAGCACGCTTGAGGTTATGGGCAACCCATATGAAGCGGGTGGCACGGTTGCTTGTCTTGGGATCGACCATCATGAAAGTGAGGAGCTCCCGAAAGACTTGGTTATAAAGGCCATTCACAACACTGTCAAGACTGACGACCCTCATCGCCAATTCCACATCACGGGTGACAAAAGACTGGAGACGCTTATGGATCATTTCGAGAGTGATCTCCGCCATCCGAGGGATATCAATCCGTTGTTTCCACCCGTTTTAATCATCATTTCCTTTTAAACTGTCTCCTCAATTCATCCAAAGGAAAGACAAAAAAGATGGGACGTCCATGAGGACAGGTGGTAGAAGAATGGAAAGGGACCAGATTCTCCACCAACTTATCCATTTCTTCTTTCCTCAATAGGAAGTTTCCTTTTATGGCAGAATGACAAGCCAAAGTGACCAAAATAGTATGAATGATCTTCTCTTCCTTCCCTTTCTTTTCTAAAAAAGAGAGTTCATCTAATATCCCCCTGACAACTTCTTTAGGGTCTTTTTGGGAGATGAAGGAGGGGAAGGATCGAATGGCATATAGCTTTTCGCCGATCGATTCGATCTCAAATCCAATGGCTTTTAATGACTCCTCAACCGATTCGAGAATGTACGATTCTTCCACCGACAACTCCATCAGGAGTGGAATAAGTAATTTTTCTGAAACGACAGACTTGGTTTCATAATCTTTTTTAAATTTTTCAAAAAGAATTTTCTCGTGGGCGGCGTGTTGATCTATAAAGATTAAATTCCCTTCTCCTTGGCAGAGAATATACGTCCCCTGGATTTGCCCAAGAATTGTATGGTACCATTTCTTCTCGGTTTTCCATTCATCTCCCTCCCCATTCTGAAACGTGAGAATCCCTTTTTCTTTTTCACCTGTCACCGAGTAAGAGAAACCATCATTCTCTTTTACAAACAAAGAGGGAGGGACCCTCTTTTGAAAATACCATTCCCTTCTTTCCCCTTCTAGAACCATTTCTTCTGGGCGAGAGGCATCACCTTCGAGCACCATTCGGGTAGCTGTAAAAACGGCCTGAAACACTCTTTCTGGATCCTTGAATTTCACCTCCGCCTTGGTGGGATGGACATTCACATCCACTGCAGAAGGAGCGATGGTAATGAAGAAAATAACAATAGGGAACTGATGGCTGGGGAGGACATGGCGGTAAGCATCTAAAATAGCTTTATAAATCATCCGGTCCTTGACAAAGCGTTGATTGACATAGAAATAGATGCCCTCTGCATTTCTTTTCGAAAAGGATGGGAGACTGGCAAATCCCGAGATTCCGATCTCTCCCTCATTGAATCCAATGGGCTGGAGATGGCGATGAATCTCCTTCCCGAAAATGGCTTCTATTCGAACCGAGGGCGATTCTGTTTTGAGGTGTTCCTGGAGGGTCCGCCCATCATGAATGAGTTTAAATGAGATCGTGGGATGAGAAAGGCTCAATCGGAGGAAATGATTTAAAGCATAGCGAAGTTCCGAGCGGATCGTCTTTAAAAATTTTCTTTTTACTGGAATGTTGTAGAAGAGATTTTTAACTTCCACTTCGGTGCCGACAGGACAGCCTATCTCCGAGAGGCTCTTTATTTTACCTCCTTCACAGATCACTTTCGTTCCATGGAGGGAATGGGAAGTTCTGGTCTGAAGGGTCATTTTAGAAACCTGGGAAATGCTGGGGAGGGCCTCTCCTCTAAACCCCAATGTTTGAATGGCATAAAGATCCTTTGCGCTTTTAATTTTACTGGTGGCGTATCGTTGGAATGCCACGGGGACATCCTCTTGATCCATTCCCTCTCCACTATCTATCACTCGAATCAGTTGAAGCCCTCCAGACTTTAATTCAACAGTGATTTCTGAACTCCCCGCATCGATTGCGTTCTCCATCAGCTCTTTTACCACGGAACCAGGTCTCTCGACCACCTCCCCTGCCGCGATGATCTGTGAGACGGCTTCTGATAATATCTCAATTTTTCTTGGCATCATCCTCTCGAAAATAGAAGAGAGCAGGTGGAAAAAGGGGTTAAAATATTATATTGAGAGTTAGGGCCGACGCGCTAAGACGAGATCGTCATCGAATCGACCTTCCCCCATCATCAATGAAAGTACCCATCCCTCTAAATTTTTCATACCGCAAGTTTAACAATTCCTCCAAATCCTTTTTTTCCAATTCTCTCAAATGCCGTTCGACGATCTCTTTTAAGGTTTCCACCATTCCTTTTGGGTCTCGATGAGCTCCCCCCAAGGGCTCTTTGACAATCTCATCGATCACTCCCAATCGGAATAGATCCGTGGCGGTCAATTTCAATGACTCTGCAGCCGCCTCCTTCCCCTTCTCTCCATCTTTCCAAAGGATGGCTGCACATCCCTCTGGAGAGATCACGGAATAGATCGAATGCTCTAACATCAAAATGCGGTCTCCCACGCCAATGGCCAAGGCTCCTCCGCTCCCTCCTTCTCCAATGACGATGGTGACAATCGGTATTTGTAGCGTGACCATCATTTTGAGATTTCTGGCAATGGCTTCTGCCTGGCCTCTTTCTTCAGCCCCCACGCCTGGGAAAGCACCTGGGGTATCAACCATCGTCAGGATAGGCTTTTTGAAGGTCTCAGCCAATTTCATTAACCTCAGGGCCTTACGATACCCCTCTGGATGAGGCATCCCGAAATTTCGGTAGGCCATCTCCTTGGCATCCGCTCCTTTTTGATGGGCGATGACGGTCACCGGCCTCCCATGAAACTTGGCTATTCCTCCGAGGATGGCGGGATCGTCTCCGTAGTTACGATCTCCATGGAGTTCAACAAAATTTTCAAACATCCATTGGATATAATGAGAGGCTTTGGGCCGATCAATATGTCTTGCCAGTTGGGTAATTTGCCAACCCGTTAAGTTGGAAAATATTTCCTTTTGCAAACGATGGAGTTTTTCTTCTAACCCATTTAGCTGTTCGTTGAAATGGATAGGTTTCCCCTTGGAAAATCTTTTTAGACTTTCGATTTCTCCTTCCAGCTCAATAAGAGGTTTTTCAAATTCTAAATAATGCTTGACCATCCCGATCCTTGTTTATTCAAAAGTGATTAGAGAAGTTTTAAAAAGATTTAGGATATGGTTTTTAAAATTTTCAGAAGGGTCGACCGTGTATTGATCAGATAGAGCCACAACGGTTTCTCGATTGTTTCCATCGATGAAGTGAAGAAGAACTTTAGAAGATCCTCGATTCGCTACAATCCCCTCTTTTAAATCAGCGAGTTGGGAGGAAGTAAAGGTTGAGAGAGGGATTTTTAAACGGAGGGGCTTCATGGATGAGGAGGGGGCCTCGGGAAGAACGTGGACTTCTGTGCCTTTTATTTTGACATGTTCCTCGGATAGATCGAGTATTCCCTTCATGAGAAGGGGATCTCCCCCTCTTAAGAAAGGTAAGGCCGCTTTAAAAACTTCTGGAAAGAGGATGACTTCGACAAATCCTTTCATGTCCTCCAAAGTTAAAAAGGCCATCCGATCTCCTTTTTTGGTCACGATCTCCTTCACTCCACTGACCAGACCACAAATCTTAACTTCAGCTCCGTTTTGAAGTTTTGAGAGATTGGAACTATCCAAATCGGTGTATTTTTTAATCTGCTCCTGATAACGAGACAAGGGATGGCGGGAGATGTAAAACCCGATCGTTTCTTTTTCAAAGGCGATCAGTTGACTTTCAAGAAATTCATCAATATCTGGATAGTCTTCCTTTAATTCCCTCGAGGGATCCATCAACATACTCAGTTGAGGTTCCCCTTTCTTTCTCTGTGCTGATTGGGATTGTTCTAGGATATCCCCAAGAATAGTCAACATCTGGGATCGGTAGGCTTTCGAAAAATCAAAGGCCCCGCATTTAATCAAACTTTCGACCACGCGCCGATTCACTTTCCTTGAATCGACGCGATGACAAAAATCGTACAAGGATTTAAATTCCCCATTGTTTTTTCGTTCCGCCAGGATGATGTCAATGGCTGCATCCCCGACATTTTTGACGGCTGTCAAACCGAATCGAATCTGATTCCCTATCACCGCAAAATGGTTGAAACTTTCATTGATCTCCGGGGGCAAGATTTCAATTTTCATCTCCCGACATTCAGAAATATATTTGACGATCTTATCCGCATTCTGGGCCTCACTCGTGAGCAAGGCCGCCATAAATTCAATCGGGTAATGAGTCTTCAGATAGGCCGTTTGATAAGCAAGAAGGGCATAGGCAGCGCTGTGGGATTTGTTGAAACCATAACGTCCAAACGTCTCCATCTGTTCAAAAATCTTTTCGGCTTTCTTCAGTGGGATCTTGTTCTTTTTGGCCCCTTCAAGAAACTTTTCTTTCTGCCTTTCCATCTCCAGGGCGTCTTTCTTAGACATCGCCCTCCGTAGATTGTCTGCATCTTCGAGGCTAAAATTGGCCAGTGTGCTGGCAATGCGCATCACCTGCTCCTGATAGACAATCACCCCATAAGTATCCTTGAGGATCTCTTCCAAGGTTGGGAGTTCATATCGTATCAATCCTTGGCCATGCTTTCGCTTGATAAACTCACCCACCATGCCACTATCCAGAGGGCCTGGCCGATAAAGAGCGACTAAAGCAATAATGTCTTTGAAACTTTGTGGCTTCAGTTTGGTTAAGAGGTCCCGCATCCCTGAACTTTCCAATTGGAAGATGCCGAGGTTTGAACCCGCTCCGAGAAGGGCATAAACCTCTGAATCATCTAAGGGGATCTCCGAAAGTTCAACTTTAATGCCTCGGTTCTTTTCGATCAGCTGAATCGTCTGATCCACTACGGTGAGGGTCTTAAGTCCTAGAAAATCGAATTTGACCAAACCGATGGATTCAACCTGTTTCATAGCATACTGGGTGATGACCTCGCTGTTCTGGCCCCGCTGAAGCGGAAGATACTCCATTAAGGGCTTATTGGCGATCACGACTCCCGCCGCATGCGTAGAGGCATGTCGTGCCGACCCCTCCAAAGATTTTGCAATTTCAAACAGAGAAGCGATACGGGTGTCTTTGGCGATCGCTTCTCGGAGACTTGCCTCCTGTTGTATGGCTTGGTCAAGGGTAATATCGAGCTTGTTCGGAATCAGTTTTGCAATTCGATCTACCTCGGCATAAGGAATCCCAAGGACACGGCCTACATCCCGAACGACAGCTTTCGCTTGCATCTTTCCGAAGGTGATGATCTGAGCCACATTCTCTTTTCCATACTTCTCGGACACATATTGAATGACCTCATCTCTTCCTTCCATGCAAAAATCAACATCCACATCGGGCATGCTGCTCTTTCGGCCGGGATTCAAGAAACGTTCAAAGATTAAACCATATTCGATCGGATCCAGATCAGTGATGTTCAGGGCATAAGCCACCAGACTTCCAGCCGCCGATCCCCTTCCTGGGCCGACAGGAATCTTATGGCTTTTAGCATAGTGGATAAAATCATAAACGATGAGAAAATAACCCGGATAGCCCATCGTTTTGATGATCTTGAGCTCTTCCTCAAGGCGGGCCTTATAACGGGCAGCGCGGTCTTTGAAATCTTTTTCTCCCTGATGCCGGGAAAGCCGCCGCGCTAACCCCTCCTGGGCCTGTTTTTCTAAGTAACTCTCGGCGGTTTCCCCAGCCGGAACAGTGATTCTTGGAATATGCTTCTCATCAAAACGCATTTCAAGATTGCATTGTTCTGCGATCTCAGCAGCATGGGTGATCGCCTCCGGAGTACTTTTGAACAGATCAGCCATTTCTTGAGGTGATTTAAAATAAAATTCATCGGATGAGAATTTCATTCGATCGCTATCTTGGAGCGTTTTCCCCGTTTGAATGCAGAGGAGGACTTCCTGAGCCTTGGCATCCTTTCGATGGAGGTAGTGGCAATCATTCGTTGCGACGACGGGAAGGGACAGTTGATGGCCGATCTCCAAGAGTCGCTCATTCACCTGTAATTGGTTTTCCACTCCGTTGTTTTGAATCTCAATAAAAAATCGACGGTCTTTAAAAATACTTTGATAATCCTCCGCGGATTGAAGGGCTTTCGTCATCTCTCCCCGGGTGGCATGGCTCGCTATCTCTCCCTTCATACAGCCGCTCAAGGCAATCAATCCCTCGTTATATTGGTGGAGGAGCTCTTTATCCACCCTTGGCTTATAATAAAACCCTTCAAGATGGGCGAGGCTCACCAGTTTCAATAGATTGAAATAGCCGGTCTCATTTTTGACCAAAAGGGTGAGATGATAATTTCCCTCTCCTCCCCCTCCTGTTTTTTTCTCAAATCGGCTCCCTGGAGAAACATAAATTTCACATCCCACGATGGGTTTAATACCATGCTTGATGGCCGTTTGATAAAATTCGACCACGCCAAACATATTCCCATGATCGGTCAGTGCCATGGCATCCATCCCATATTTTTTGGCCAGTTCGAAGGCCTCTTCAAATCGAATGGCACCGTCCAATAAGCTGTATTGACTATGGAGATGAAGATGAACAAAATGAGATGGTTTCATCGCTTTATATATCCATTCGAGGTTAAAGGGTTGAGGATCGCCCTGCATCCGGAGGACGTGAGGCAAAAATCTTTTCGTCTCCAACCTCTAGCCTTGTGCCTCGATCCTCATTATTCCCATTCAATCGTACTGGGGGGTTTGGAACTGATATCATAGACGACACGGTTGACCCCCTTCACCTCGTTAATGATCCGATTGGAGAGATGCTCTAAGATTCTATAGGGTAATCTCGCCCAATCCGCCGTCATGCCATCTTGGCTTCCCACCACCCTTAAGGCAATCACATTTTCATAAGTTCTTTCATCCCCCATCACCCCCACAGTCTTCACGGGAAGTAATACGGCGAAGGATTGCCAAACCCGATCTAAAAAATCATTTTTCTCCATCTCGTTCATGACAATCGCCTCGGCCGCTCTTAAGATTTTTAATCTCTCTTTGTTCACATCCCCGATAATCCGGATGGCAAGGCCGGGGCCTGGAAAAGGTTGGCGTCTTATAATTTCATCGGGCAGCCCCAATACCTTTCCCAGTTGTCTCACTTCGTCTTTAAATAATTCTCGAAGGGGTTCCACTAATTTTAATTTCATCTTCTCGGGTAATCCTCCCACATTGTGGTGGCTCTTGATCGTAGCCGAAGGGCCCTTTGATGAAATGCTTTCGATCACATCGGGATAAAGAGTCCCTTGAGCCAAATATTTTACCCCCCCGATCTTTCTGGCCTCTCTTTCAAAGACAGAAATAAATTCTTTTCCAATCCTTTTCCTTTTATCTTCTGGATCGATGATCCCTTCCAATTTTTTCAGGAAGGTATTTTCTGCATCGACGTAGATTAATGGTATTTTAAAATGGTAACGAAATAAATTCACTACCTGGGAAGCTTCATTTTTCCTCAGAAGACCGTTATTGACAAAGATGCATTGCAGACGTTCCCCGATTGCCTTATGGAGAAGGAGGGCCACCACCGTGGAATCGACTCCCCCGCTTAAGGCGCAGATGACTTTCCCTGCTCCAATCCTCCTCTTCAGGTCACGGCTGGTCTGTTCTAAAAAAGACTCGATCGTCCAAAGGTTGGAACATTTACAAATATAAAAGAGAAAATTTTTAATGAGATCAAGTCCCCTCTGGGTGTGAACTACCTCGGGATGGAACTGAAGTCCATAAATTCTTTTTT
>Ga0316626_10001464_pt1 | contig 10536 bp, 7 predicted proteins | sample OWC_Aug_T1_C1_D5_FD_207656 | JGI IMG/M metagenome (GOLD analysis project Ga0316626, IMG submission 207656) | Wetland soil microbial communities from Old Woman Creek delta, Ohio, United States - OWC_Aug_T1_C1_D5_A | ecosystem: Environmental > Terrestrial > Soil > Wetlands | place: USA: Ohio...
CGGCGAATCAACTCATAGAAAGTTTCTTGACGACCCATCTCGTGCTCCCATTGGTTGTTACATCTGGCCGGCACGCCCGCAGCACGTGGGTCTCACCACAGCGGCCGGCTGGCATCTTTCAGGCGGGAGTTGTGCGCAGCCGTATCGGCCCGCGCCCACCCTCCTGACAGGACACGCGGATCGTCTGACTTTGGCCGCCGAAGGTTCAATCGTAGATCTACTTAAACCCGGCCGTCTGGCGGCGGGCAGCGAACGGCGCCGCGATCCATGCTGCGCTGCGGCATGAACTGGTCGGCGCTATTAATAAGGAGACGGGCACGATGCGGTTGCCGCGACCCCGACCGAGATCCCGTCTGCCCCGCGGAGGGTCGCGCGACAGGGTCTCCGCCCGCCCTGTTTATCGATCTAGATCAGTCAGTTAGCAGCGCCGTGCGGCGTGCAGGCATGGCATGGGGCGTGCGGCAGGACGGCCGTCGAGGCAAGACCGTCCGGCTCGCCGCCGACGGCGATGCTGCGCAGCGGTTCGAGCGTGCTCACATCGAACTGCACGACGCGATCGCCCATTGTCGCTGCAACAAACGCGCTGCGGCCGTCGCGAGACACGAGCAGTCCGACGGGCAGCGCGCTGCCGGGGGCGAGCCGGGCGAACGGCCGTTGTTCGGCACCTGTCGCCAGCGGCACGTCCACCTTGCGCCGGCCGCGCTCGCCGCGGCTCGCAACATCGAAGGCGACGAGTTCGCTCGAGCCCGCGCAGGTGACGAGTGCAGTGCGGCCATCGGGCGTGATCGCGAGGCGGATCGGGATGCCCGGCAGCGGCAGGCGTGCCGTCACCCGGAGTGAATCCGTGTCAACGATGGCGATGTGTCCGTCGGCGCGGGCAGCCACCCAGAGCTCGCGACCATCCGGTGCCAGGGCGAGCGCCTCGGAGCCCGCGCCCGTGGCGATGTCACCCAGCTTGCGGCCCCCGACGAGATCCAGCGCCGTCGCCGTGCCGGAGCCGATGTTCGTGACGTACGCGCGGGCCCCGTCGTTGCTCACGGCCACCATGTGCGATACGTCCTGCGCCGTTTCGATCGCAGTCAAGATGCGGCCACTGGCCGGCTCGACCACCAGCAGGTGCTTCGAGCCCTCGGTGGTGACGGCGATGCGATCCGTCGCAAACCACGCGACGCCGTGCGGCCGTGTGTATGGAGCGAGATCAATGCGCCGCAGCTCACGCGGCTGCTGCAGATCAACGATGCTGAGCGTCGAGCCCGCCTGCTCGCGGGTACCGTAGTTGCTGACCACGGCACGCCTGCCATCAGGCGAGACGCTGACTTCGTGCGGCGCGTGACCGAGCGCAACCGATGCGAGCCGCAATCCGGAACCGGGATCGATGAAGTCCACGGCGTCGTCGGTCTTGCGCACCACCAGCAGCGTTTCCGCCGCAACCGGCCAACCGGTCAATGCGATGCCCAGCAGCGCGAACGCGAGCAGAACCTGTTTCATGCCTGCGCCCCCTCAGCCCCAGTGGAGAAATTTCGCGAACAGCGCGTCTGCCCAGCGGTCGGGCAGCCTCGAGATCCACTGCTGCGCGCCCGCGTCGGTACCCATGCAGTAGCGCGTTCGCGGTCGCCGCGCGGCAAAGGCATGCACGACATCGCGCGCAACCACGGCCGCAGGCGCAGCGCGTCGCGCGGAATCCCGCGCCAGTTCGTGCATGGAATTGAGCAGGCCACCGTAGTTCTCAACGAGTCCGGGCGGCGGCTCCCGCATCAGGTCGTCGAACTGCGACAGCCCCTTGCCCCAGATCTCCGTCGCGATGGTACCGGGTTGCAGCAGAGAGACCTCGATGCCCCACGGCCGCAGCTCGCGCCGCAACGAGTCGCTGAAGGCCTCCATCGCGTACTTTGACATGCTGTAAGGCCCGAGGCCCGGCACGGCGATGAACCCGGACGTTGAGCCCGTGGTCAAAATCCTGCCTCGCGCACGACGCAGCAGAGGGATGAACGCGCGGGTGACGGCGGCCTGCCCGATGACATTGACCTCCAGCTGCCGGCGCAGATCGTCGCTCGTCACGTGCTCCATCGGTCCGGCGATGGCGATGCCGGCATTGTTGAAGAGTCCCCACAATCCCGCCTCCCCCACCCGCCTTTCGACCTGGGCGACGGCGGCCCGGATCTGCGCCTCGTGCGTGACATCGAGCTCGAGCGCCTCAAACCGGCCGGCGCCGGCTGGCGGAACGTCACCGCGCAGCGCGTCGGCAGCATTCCCGCTCCGCACACCTGCGAACACACGGAATCCAGCGTCCAGCAGAGCGCGCACCGACTCCCGGCCGATGCCGGTCGATGCGCCGGTGACGACGATGGCCCTTTCATGAGCGGTGTTCATGCGAGCGGTACCTCCGCATCCCAGACGTCTTCCGGCAGCGGCAGGTCGGCAAGCAGGGCCGCGCTGAGCCGTGGCTTCGGCTGGACGCCACGCAGTTCGAGCAGTCGCTCGAGCTGCCGCGCGTGCTGCGCCACGTGCCACGTCGTGCGGTCGAGCACGCCGTGCAGCCGCTGGCGGCCGTAATAGGTGTCAAGCGCTTCCGGCAGCCGCGACTGGTTCGCGCCCCACCAGACGGCGAACGCCTGCGCGACGCTGCGGATCAGCCGGGCTGCGTCCGCCGCGGTCGCCATGTGCTCCGGCGGCCGGCGCTCGAAGTGCTCGTACGTCAGGCGCCCGCCGAGCGCAGCGTCGAGAAAACCGACGACGATCTGCGACACATGGTAGGCAAGGTCGAGGTGCGTGCGCTCGCGTCCCGGCAGTTTCTGCGGCAAGGCATCGCCGGGCAGCTGCGCGACCAGCGCGGCACTGGTGTCGAGCAGTGCCAGCAGTCGCGCCACGAGCACGGGGATTTCGAGCCGTGACAACTCGAGGTCGATGCCGACGAAGCGTGCGACTGTGGCGAGATCCTGGCCGTACACGAATTCACTGCCGCGCACGACGACCGGGACAGAGCGTGCGCCGAGTGCCGCGAGCCGCGCCATGGCCGCGGAATCCTCGTGCACGTTGACGGACTCGAACTCCACGCCGTGCGTGCGCAGGAATTCCTTCGTGCGGAGGCAGCTCGTGCAACCGGGCTGCCAGTAAATGGTGAGCGTCGTCATCGGCGTCCGCGAGCCCGCTAGAACTTGTAGCCGAGCGACGTGACGAATCCGTAGTCGCTGCTTGCCGCCTCTTCGTCCGGCGGCTTGCTGTCGTAGCTGCCGTACATCCTGAGCTCGAAATACAGGTCGTCGATGAATTCGTACTTCGCGTGCAGGTCCACCTCCGAGCGCAAGCGCCCGGACTGCGTCAGGCTCGGCAGCAGCAGCAGCGATCCGCCGATGTCGGTTTCAGGGAAGTCATAGCGAAAGATCGAGAAGTCCGTACTGAGGACCGCTTCGATGCTGTTGCGCGGGTCCAGTGCCTGGTAGTTTTCGTGCGAGTAGGCGAGGCCGACGCCGCCGCGCCATTCTGCGCGGTTGCTGCGCACGAAGTATCTGCCGAGGCCGCCACCCGCCCACGAACGCAGGTTCAGGTCGAGTTCGGTATTGCGGGTGAACCCCAGCATGCCTTCGTAGTAGTTCGGCCCGCGCAGCAGGCGCCGCGTGACTCCGCTCATGTCGTAGCGCTCGGTGCGCTCCTCGCCGTCGTCCGTGACGTTGGCGGTGGCGTCGATGTTCCATTCGCGGATCCGCGTGCGGGAGGACAGCCCGCCGGCGAAGTTCGTGCTGGTGTTGTCGCCGGACTCCGAGAGGTCCAAGCCGGCGCTGATGTAACCGTCGAGGCGGTCGATGAAGTCGCCGCCCTCGATGGGCGTGGCCCGTACCACCGCGAACATGTCCACGGCTTCGGGCCGGCTTTCGGCGTCACGTCGCACCTGCAGGCGCCCGTCTTCCTCGCTCGCCGCCAGCTGGCCGTAGAAGCGCGAGCCGTCCGCCCGCTCCAGCAGCAGGTACTGGTTCGTCCGTACTCGCTTGATGTCCTCCCATTCGATGTAGACGGTGCCCATGTGGTCCGTGCTGACCTTGAGCTGGTTGTGCTCGAGGCTCTTGATCTCTCCGGTGATCCGGTCGCCGTTGACCAGCACGATGACGTCCGTCTTGGGTGCCGCCGGGGCCGGCGTCGACCACCCGACCAGTGCAGCCAGCAGCGCCACGGCAGCGGGAAAAGTCCCGACGCGGCGGGCGCCTCCATGTGCTTGAATCTGCATCGAACAGGTCTCCGCAATCCCGGTGTCACTATGCCACAAGAAGCCCGCCAGGCCGGCGTGGCAGCCTGTGTGGTGACCCGGTTTCGTTTGCCCTTGGCGGTACCCAGCAAGGAGATGCTCCATGGCCAAGTCCCGCAAAGAATCCAACCGTCGCGCGCAGGCCCTCCCCGCCGCCGAACTGCGCCGCATCGACGCCTACTGGCGAGCCTGCAACTACCTCGCCGTCGGCATGATTTACCTGCAGGACAACCCGCTGCTGCGCGAGCCTCTGAAGCCCGAGCACATCAAAAATCGGCTGCTGGGCCACTGGGGCGCGAGCCCGGGTCTGAGCTTCACCTACGTGCACCTGAACCGGTTGATCAACAAGTACGACCTGAATGCGATCTTCCTCGCCGGCCCGGGCCACGGCGCACCAGGCGTGCTGGCGCCCGTGTACCTCGAAAGCACGTACGCCGAGATCTACCCGAACAAGGGCGAGGACCTGGCCGGCATGCGCGAATTCTTCAAGGAATTCTCGTTCCCGGGCGGCATCGGCAGCCACTGCACGCCCGAAACCCCGGGATCCATCCACGAGGGCGGTGAGCTCGGCTACAGCGTGTCGCATGCCTTCGGCGCGGCCTTCGACAATCCCGACCTGCTGGTCACGGTCGTGGTCGGCGACGGCGAGTCCGAGACCGGGCCGCTCGCCACCGCCTGGCACTCGAACAAGTTCCTGAACCCGGTGCGCGACGGCGCCGTGCTGCCCGTGCTGCACCTGAACGGCTACAAGATCAACAACCCGACGCTCCTCGCGCGCATCTCGCACGAGGAACTCGACGCCCTCTTCCGCGGCTACGGCTGGACGCCGCACTTCGTCGAGGGTGACGACCCGGCCGAGATGCACCAGCTCATGGCGGCGACCATGGAGCGCTGCGTGCAGGACATCCGCAAGATCCAGTCGAACGCACGCCGCACGGACAAGGCGCTGCGCGCGCGCTGGCCGATGATCGTGCTGCGCAGCCCCAAGGGCTGGACCGGCCCGAAGAAAGTGGGCGGCAAGACGGTGGAGGGCTACTGGCGCTCGCACCAGGTGCCGCTCGCGGACGTGCGCAACAGCCCCGAGAAGCTGAAGCTCCTGGAGAAGTGGCTGAAGAGCTACCGGCCGCAGGAGCTGTTCGATGCGAACGGCCGGCTGGTCGAGGAGCTCAAGGCCCTGGCGCCGAAGGGCCGGCGCCGCATGAGCGCCAACCCGCACGCGAACGGCGGCCAGCTGCGCCGCGCGCTGCGCCTGCCCGACTTCCGCGACTACGCCGTGCCGGTGAAGAAGCCCGGTGTGTCGGAGGCGGAGAACACTCGCCGGCTCGGTGAGTTCCTCCGCGACATCCTCAAGCTCAACCCCGACAACTTCCGCGTCTTCGGCCCGGACGAAACGACGTCGAACAAGCTCGACGCCGTGTACCAGGCGAGCAAGAAGACGTGGCTCGCAGACTACCTGCCGGTGGACGCCGATGGCGGCGAGCTCGCACCCGACGGCCGCGTGATGGAAATGCTCTCCGAGCACACGCTGGAAGGCTGGCTCGAGGGCTACCTGCTCACCGGCCGCCACGGCTTCTTCTCGACCTACGAGGCCTTCGTGCACGTGATCGACTCGATGTTCAACCAGCATGCCAAGTGGCTCGACATCTGCGAGGACCTGCCCTGGCGCGCGCCGGTCGCGTCGCTGAACATGCTCATCACCTCGACGGTCTGGCGTCAGGACCACAACGGCTTCACCCACCAGGATCCGGGCTTCCTCGACGTCGTCGTCAACAAGAGCCCGACGGTGACGCGCATCTACCTGCCGCCGGACTCGAACTGCCTGATGTCGGTCGCCAACCACTGCCTGCAGAGCACGAACGACATCAACGTCATCGTGTGCGACAAGCAGCAGCACCTGCAGTTCCTCGACATGGACGCCGCCATCAAGCACTGCACCAAGGGTATCGGCCTGTGGGACTGGGCGAGCACCGACCAGGGCGCCGAGCCCGACCTCGTCATGGCGGGCTGCGGCGACATCGCCACGCAGGAAGCACTCGCGGCCACCGTGCTGCTGCGGCAGCACTTCCCCGACCTGAAGATCCGCTTCGTGAACGTGGTGGACCTCTACAAGCTCACGCCACCCAAGGAGCATCCGCACGGGCTCTCCGACCGCGACTTCGACACGCTGTTCACCACGGACAAGCCGATCATCTTCAACTTCCACGGTTACCCGTGGCTGATCCACCGCCTCAGCTACCGTCGCCGCAACCACCCGAACCTGCACGTGCGCGGCTACAAGGAGAAGGGCAACATCAACACGCCGCTCGAGCTCGCGATCAACAACGAGGTGGACCGCTTCAGCCTCGCGATCGACGCCATCGACCGCGTGCCGAGGCTGCAGGTGGCCGGCGCGCACGTGAAGGAACAACTGCGCAACCTGCAGATCGAGTGTCGAGCATACGCGCACGAGCACGGCATCGACCGTGCCGCCGAGCGCGACTGGAAGTGGCCGCTGTGACGCACTGACCGACGGGACCGACGCATGACCAACCAGCTCGAAGGCCTGAAGCGGCACTCCGTGATCGTCGCCGACACGGGCGACATCGATTCCATCGCGCGCTTCCGGCCGCAGGATGCGACGACCAACCCCAGCCTGATCCTCAAGGCGGCGCAGGACGCGAGATACCGGCCGCTCGTCGACCAGGCCATCGCCGCGGCCGCAGACGCTCCGGCGGACGCGCGACTGAGCGAGGTGATCGACCGCCTGTTCGTCGGGTTCGGGCGGCGCATCCTCGAGCTGGTGCCGGGCCGCGTCTCGACGGAAGTGGATGCGCGCCTGAGCTTCGACACGGACGCCACGGAGATGAAGGCGCGCCGGCTGATCGATCTCTACGAAGCCGCCGGGGTCCCGCGCGAGCGCGTGCTGATCAAGATTGCGAGCACCTGGGAAGGCATCCGCGCGGCCGAGCGCCTCGAGCACGACGGCATCCGCTGCAACCTGACGCTGTTGTTCAGTTTCGCGCAGGCCGTTGCGTGCGCGGATGCCGGCGTGACGCTGATCTCGCCGTTCGTCGGGCGCATCTACGACTGGCACAAGAGGGCGCGTGGCGTCGAGGACATTGCGCGCGAAGAAGACCCGGGCGTCGCCTCGGTCACCCGCATCTACGAGTACTACAAGAAATTCGGCTACGACACGCAGGTAATGGGCGCGAGCTTCCGCAAGGTCACGCAGATCCTCGACCTCGCCGGCTGCGACCTGCTCACCATCAGCCCGGACCTGCTGCAGAAGCTCGAGGTCACCGAAGGCGATGTGCCACGGCGGTTGAGCGTGGCCGGAGCCGAAGCCAGTTCAGTCGAACGCGTCGACCTCGACGAGGAACGGTTCCGCTGGATGCACAACGACGATGCGATGGCGACGGACAAGCTCGCCGAGGGCATCCGTGTGTTCCACGCGGACGCCGGGAAACTGCGGAGCTTCGTCGCGACGACGGCTTAGGGCGTGCCCCAGGGCGAACTGATCGTCGCCCCGGGGACCTCACCGGGCCCTGGTCAGAACGAAATCGTCATGCCCAGCAGAGGACCCTGCTCGGTCAGGTCGTAGTGCTGGTACTTGCTGCTGCCCTTGTTCCCATCCTCGTAGTCAAAGCTGATCAGGCGGTAGCCCGCGACCACGCCAATCGTGTCGTTCGCCTGCCAGCGGACGTTCGTCAGCAGCTGGTAAGTCAAGTCCGAGCCAACGCCGAACCCGCCGATGTCCCCGCGCAGGTTGAAGCGCCAGTTGTCGGCGAACGGCACGTTGTACTGCAGGCCCAGCAGCGGATCGACCCAGCTCGCGTCGTCGCTCGCCGAGCGCGACGTGACCGCACCGGAAAGCGGGTTCCTGGTCGTGAGTTTCAGGTCGGTCGAGAGATCGAGGTACGAGAGGCTGAACAGGGCCTCGAGGTTCTCCGTCAAGCGTCGGCCCACGGTGCCCATGAGGGTGAACTGGTCCGTGTCCATGTCGCCCTTCACGATGTCGCGCTTGCTCTCCGCGGTTCCACCGAGACCCATGAACGTGGCGTCGACGGTGAAAGACCATGTGTCATTCTCGGCCCGATATGCGGCCATGGCGCCCATTTCCAGTGCGTCGAACACATCGGAAATGCTGACGTCCACCGGCACCGCGAGATTACCGATCTGGGCCTCGCCATCGATGGCCGCGCCCATGCCGTAGATGACTGCCGTGTGCTCCCAGGCGCCCTCGGCGGCGAATACCGGCGTGACGCAGGAGCCCAGGAGCAGTGCGGCCACGACCGGCCCTTGACTGAAATGCCTCATGCGGATGCTCGCTCCCTGATCGGTTGAGATGGCTCGCATTCTAGACCGGCATGGGCCGCGTTGTGCTGCCGCAGCCGCCAGCCCGGGCCGCAACGGAGCCAGCCGGATGTTGCCACCGGCGACGGCTTGCGTCGTCGGCCGGGAAAGACGACGATCCGTCGTCGGCGCCGGCGCCCAGCGGTGCCGTGCGCATTTCCCGGTGCTCACAACGGAGTCGGACACGATGACACACACCCTCGGCGCGCGTCGCGACACACCTGTCCCGGCAGGCACCACGCGCACGTTGTGCGCCGTGATCTGCGCGATCGCCGCGTTAGCAGCCTTGACGGCGGCGCAGGCGGCAGAGCAGCAGGTCGGCGTCGCCGGCGCGCTGGACAAGAAGGCGGCCGACAAGGCATTCCCCGCGCAGCGTCCCTACTCGCCGTACGTGGGCGCCAACATCCCGACCCGGCCATATTTCGGCGACACGCACCTGCACACCTCGTTCTCGATGGATGCGGGCGCATTCGGGGCGCGCCTGACGCCGCGCGACGCGTATGTGTTCGCAAAGGGCAACGAGGTGAAATCCTCGAGTGGCCAGCCGGTGAAGCTGTCGCGTCCGCTCGACTTCCTGGTCGTGGCCGATCACTCCGACGGCATGGGCCTGTTCCCGCTGATCATCGGCGGTGCCCCGGAAATCATGGCGGACCCGCAGGGCCGGAGATGGCACGAGATGATCCTGTCGGGCCAGGGCGCGGCAGCAGCGATCGACATCATCCAGAGCTTCGGCAAAGGTACGATCTCCAAGGCGATCATGCCGGTGCCTGGCACCCGGTCCTATCAGAGCGCCTGGGCCGACACGATCAAGGCGGCCGAGGAAGCGAACGAGCCCGGACGCTTCACCGCCTTCATTGGCTACGAGTGGACGTCGAACACCGGTGGCAACAACCTGCACCGCAACGTGATCTTCCGCGACGACGCCACCAAGGCCGGCGTCGTCGAGCCGTTCACGACGATCAAGCCCCTCGGCAGCGACAATCCGGTCGAACTCTGGAAATGGATGGCCGCGTTCGAAGAGAAGACCGGCGGCAACGTGCTCGCCATCGCCCACAACGGCAACCTGTCGAACGGCCGCATGTTCCCGATCGTCGAAACCTTCGACAAACCGGTGGATCGCGGCTACGCGGAGACGCGCGCCAGATGGGAACGCCTCTACGAAACCACGCAGACCAAGGGCGACGGTGAGGCTCATCCGTACCTGTCGCCCAACGACGAGTTTGCGAACTTCGAAAAGTGGGACAAGGGCAACCTCGACGGCAGCGCCGCCAAGACCAGGGACATGCTCGAGTTCGAGTACGCGCGTGCGGGCCTCAAGCATGGCCTGGCGCTCGAGCAGAAGCTCGGCGTGAATCCCTACAAGTTCGGCCTGATCGGCAGCAGCGACGCCCACACCGGCCTCGCCGCCATGGAGGAGGAGAACTTCTTCGGCAAGACGGCGCCGCAGGAGCCGAGCCCCGAGCGCATGACCAACACGTTCTTCGACAACCCCCAGACCGGCGTGAAGATCATGGACTGGGAAGTGTCCGCATCCGGTTACGCGGCCGTGTGGGCGACGTCGAACACGCGTGAAGCGCTGTTCGACGCCATGGAACGACGCGAAACCTACGCGACCACCGGCACCCGCATGATCGTGCGCTTCTTCGGCGGCTGGGATTTCGAGCCGAAGGACGCCGGCAACCGGTTGCCGGCGACTGTCGGCTACAGCAAGGGCGTGCCGATGGGTGGCGACCTCAGCAACGCGCCGTCAGGCAAGTCGCCGACGTTCCTGGTGGCGGCCCTGAAGGACCCGTTCGGCGCAAACCTCGACCGCATCCAGATCGTCAAGGGCTGGCTCGACGCCAAGGGCGAACTGCACGAGAAAGTGTACGACGTGGCCTGGGGCGACGCCGACAAGCGCAGGCCAGGCAAGGGCGGCAAGTTGCCGCCGGTCGGCAACACGGTGGATGTGGCCAACGCCAGCTGGA
>Ga0316626_10001465_pt1 | contig 10535 bp, 7 predicted proteins | sample OWC_Aug_T1_C1_D5_FD_207656 | JGI IMG/M metagenome (GOLD analysis project Ga0316626, IMG submission 207656) | Wetland soil microbial communities from Old Woman Creek delta, Ohio, United States - OWC_Aug_T1_C1_D5_A | ecosystem: Environmental > Terrestrial > Soil > Wetlands | place: USA: Ohio...
ATGCTGTGCGCGACCCTCGGCGGGCTCTCCTACCGCGAGCATCTCCTGCTTTGCGCGCCGATCGCCGTGCTCGGCCTGGCCGTGAACCACGGTCTCCTCTGGTTCCTCTTCCGGCGCGACCTCGCCGGAGCGCTCGCGCCCACCCCCGAACGCACCCCTGAGGCGCCGCGCCCCGCGCATCGCCGGCGGATCGCCGTGACCCTCGGCGCGATCGCGGCGACCGCGATCGCCTACGCGGCCGGCGCTCACCTGTCGTGGGCGGCGACCGCCGGCTTCGCGACACTCATGCTCGTGCATCGCCGCGACACGCGGGAGCTGTGGCCGCACATCGACTGGTCGCTCCTCCTCTTCTTCACGAGCCTCTTCGTCGTAGTCGAGGGCCTGATCGAGAGCGGGGCGCCCGGGTGGTTCTTCACTCGCTTTCCGCTCGCGGGAGCCGGTGCCGACCTGAAATCCTGGCTCCGGCTCGCTGCGATCTTCCTCTTCGGTTCGAACGTGGTTTCCAACGTGCCCTTCATCCTCGTCGTCCGCGAGCAGATGGCGGCGCTCCCCGATCCTCGCCTGGGCTGGGAGCTCCTCGCCGTGGCCTCGACGTTTGCCGGCAACCTCACCCTTCTCGGCTCGGTGGCGAACATCATCGTGGCCGAGAACGCGCGCGACGTGGGTGGAATCGGCTTCTTCGAGCATCTGCGGGTGGGGCTGCCGCTCGCGCTCCTGACCACGCTCGGCGGCGTGCTGTGGCTCGTCCTCGTCGCCACGCGGTGACCGTAGTGGCCCGCGCCGTGGCCGCAGTGCGCCGCGCGGTGACCGTAGTGCGCCGCGCTCCGGCTACGGCTGCACGCCGGCGGCGGTCACGCGATAGGCTGCAACCCCGTGCCCGAGCGCGATGCGCTCCGCGGCAACCGGCGGCGTCTCACCCTCCCGCGCGACGAACAGATACTCACCGTCAGGAACCACGGCGGTAAGCGGACGCCCCAGCTCGTGCGCGAGCGCGTAGGCGACCTGACGATCGAAATCGCTGCGGCAGACGAGCGAAGTCGTCCGATCCGGGACCGCCGCGGCGACCACGCGCGCCGCGCGCACCGCTCGCATGCGCCTGTCGGCATCGCGCCGCTCCCAGAATCCCGTGTAGGCGACGCCGTAGAGGAGGCCGAGGGTGATGAGCCAGACCGCGAGCGGATGCGCGCGACGGCTCGTCCGTGCGGCAGCGAGGATGACGAGCGAGCCAACCGCGGCGGTGGCGATGGTGAGGAAGAGCCGGGCAGAAGGCGGCGTCGCGGCGAGGACGGTACGGCCAGCGACCACCACGAAGAGGTAATAGACGCCGGCGAGGATACCCCAGGCCGTGCCGCTCGCCAGAGCGGGGCGGCGCGCACCGGCAGCAGACACGGCCGATGCGGGGCGAAGGGCAGCGAGCACAGAGGCCGCGATCACCGCGGCGAACGGAAGAGCGGGGAGGAGATAGCGAGGGCGAGCGCGCGGCACGACGGCGAAGGCAACGATGCCCCAGACGACGACCGCGATCGCGAGCACGACATACGGCTCGGCGAGGAGGCCCCTGGTCGCCCGGCGCACGCGCGGGACGAGCGGCGCGAGGAGGAGGAGCGACCACGGGGATGCGGCAAGGAGCAGCATGACCGGATACGGCGGCTGCCGGTTGGCGCCGGGCGCCGGCTCGCGCAGCGGCGTGCGCTCTGCGATCTCGGAACCAGCCTGCCGGGTGAGCGCGGGGAGCGAGCTCTCGAGCGCGAACGGCACGATCCATGCCGCCACGAGGACGGCGAGGGCGACGGCGCCGAGCACGAAGGCCCGTGTCGAGAAGGGGAATTGCGCCCGGCACCGCCAGGCGAGGAAGAGAAGTGGCGGGTAGAAATACAGCGGAGCGATGCCCTTGGCAAGAATGGCGAGGCCCACACAGGCCTGCGACACGATCCACTGGAGCGACGGCGAGCCGCGGCGCCGCCCCGCCTCGAAGGCGGCGAACGCCGCCATCAGGAAGAAGCTGAAGAGCATGTCGGTCTCGCCCGCCCGCCCGAACTGGATCGTGGTAGCGGCCGTCAGGAAGAGGAGAGCGGCAAGCGGGTGTGGCGCGCGCCCGGGACCGCGCCCGAGGGCGAAGAGGAGGAGCGCGATCCCGAGCACGGCGAGGAGACTGGGGAGGCGCACGGTGAAGGGAACGATGCGGTCGCTATCGAAACCCGCCGCCAGCACGATCAGCCAGTTGTGTAGCGGCGGCTTGTTGCGGTAGGGCTCGCCGAGCAGGTGGGGGACGATGTAGTCGTGCCGCTCGACCATCTCGAAGGCGACGAGCGCGCGGCGCGGCTCTTCCCACTTGAGCGGGTAGGCGGCGATCCCGTAGCCGTAGATCCAGGCGAGAGCAAGGAGCAGGACCGCGATCGCGCCGATCCGCGCGCGACCGGAAGACGGCGGGAGGTGGGGGGTCGTCGTCGCCTGCGCCATGGCCGGCGCAGGGTAGCACAGGCCTCCGCAGCGGGACGGAGCAGCAAGAAAGGAGAGGCCGGGAGCCCGCCTCTGGTGGCAGGCTCCCGGCCGGTTACTCTGGAGCTCGCTGTGAGGATGATCCAGCTCCTGGCTCGAATCTACCGGCGATTGAGCTCGCCGAGGAAGCCCGAGGGCAGGATCACGCGGTCGATCACGTGGATGACGCCGTTGTCAGCGATGATGTCGGTGGCCGTCACGTTCGCGTTCTCGACGCGCACACCGGACGGATTCGCGTTGATCTTGACCGGCTCGCCGAGAATCGTGGTCGCTTCGCGGAGCGTCACGACCTGCGACGCGGTGACCGATCCGGACACGACGTGGTAGGTCAGCACCTTGATGAGAAGGTCCTGGTTCGACGGCTCGAGGAGCTTCTCGACGGCGCCGGCCGGCAAGCCGGCGAAGGCAGCGTTCGTGGGCGCGAACACGGTGTACGGACCGTTCGGAGAACTCAGGTCATCCGCAAGACCGGCGGCCTGCAGGGCGGCGACGAGGGTCGAGGAGTTGGGGTTGCCGGAGGCGATCTGGACGATGTCGGCAGCCCGGGCCGAGCCGGTGGCGACGATGAGCGACAGGATGGCGGCGACGAAGGTCTTCTTCATGGCTGGTACCTCTCTCCGTTGTTGCCTCGGAACAGCGGGTGAGGGGTCAGGGCCCTCGAAACCTCACCCTCGCTTCTTGTGGATCCGACTCTCGCCGGACCGGGGTCTCCATCACGTTCACCAGTTGAGAGCCCGCCCAGCCCGCAATAGATTCCTGATATTTTTCTGGACAACTAGTAGCGAGTGAGAGGTCGTCCGGAAGGTGTATCCTACTGTCCACACGTTGCTTGGCTCCACGGCCGCGACACGGAGGTCCGCCATGACTCGCCCCACGCCCCCGCTCCTTCCCATCGCCCCTTTCATCGCCCTTCTCACCGCCCTTCTCATCGCCCCCCTCGTCGCCTGCAACTCCGGGCCGACTCGCGAGAGGGACAGGAGCCCCGACCGCCAGCCGGTGCCGGCCCTCGCGCCCGGACCACCGATCGTGCCGACCGCGGAGAGCGCCGCCGCGGCGACCTACCTGGGGCTCGATGTCGCACCCGAGGTCACGCTCTCCGGCGGGCGCTGGCAGGGTCCGCCCTTCACCCCCGGCGGGGCCTCGGAGCCGACCGCCACGCTGCTTCGTGGTTTCATCCTCTCCGGCGATCTCGACGGCACCGGTCCCGATGAGGCTGCCGTGCTCGTCGCCACCAACTCCGGCGGCTCGGGCACGTCCCACTACCTGGCGGTTCTCTCCGGCAACTCGGGCCGTGTCTTGAACGTGGGGACCGTTCTCCTCGGCGATCGCGTGGCCGTCAGGCGCGCCCGCCTCGCCGAACGGAAGATCGAGCTCGACGTCGTGCAGCCGGGGCCGGACGACGCCAGGTGCTGCCCATCCCAGAAGGCGACCCGCGTGTTCGTGCTCGCCGGTGGAACGCTCCAGGAGGCGTCCGCGACCGTCACCGGCACGCTCTCGCTCACCGATCTGGGCGGCGTCGAGTGGGTCCTCCGCGGCTTCGACCAAGACGATCCGGTGCCCGCAGCGCCGCGCGTCACGCTCACCTTCGACAGCGAGAGGATCGCCGGCAGGGCCGGCTGCAACCGGTACGAAGGCCGCGTCACCGCGGGCGGATCGCCCGGCGACATCGAGGTGGACGGGCGGCTCGCCGCGACCGAGAAGGCGTGCGCCCCCGTGGTGATGAGGATCGAGGAGCGTTACCTTGCGGCGCTCGGCACGATCGAGAAGTACCAGTTCCTGGCGACGCGCCTCGCGCTCCTCTACAGCGAGAACGGAACCTATCGCCTGCTCCTGTTCGAAGCGCAGCCGACCACGCCGGCCGGATCGCGCTAGCACTAGCTCGGGGCCACCGCGGTCGTAATGCACATGCCCCTGAAGTACGTACTCCCCAATGGCGCAGCGATCTACCCTGTGGATGACATCTGGAGGGCGTCAGCGCGGCCTTGAGAACAGGCTCGATTCGTGCTAATCTGTGTGCCTCTTGGGCGTTACCGGTAGGTCCCGTTCTGGTCCGGGCGCCCATCACCGCACCGACCGGTTGGCCAGGATCGGCCACACCGCGAGCGCTGCGAGGCCATGAGGGCTCGCAGCGCCACAGTACATCCAACGGAGGCATCATGATCAGGAGTGCGACTGCCCGTGCATTGTTCATCGCGGCGGCGCTGATGGCGTTCTGCGTCCTGCCCGCCATGGCCACCACCGTGGTGATCCCCAACGTCAACACCAATACCCCCGGACCTTCGAATAACGCTTTCCCGTACAACGAGGGCCAGATGCGGGTGCAGCAGGTCTTCGCTCGCGATCAGTTCCAGGGTCTGATTGGGCCCATCACCCAGATCGCGTTCCGCATCGACGAGTCGGCGGGCTCCCCCTTCACCTCCGGCCCGATCGACACCGAGGTGCGTCTCTCCTACACAACCGTGGTGCCCACGGCCATGAACCTCAACTTCGCCGCCAACATCACCAGTCCCCAGACGCTGGTCTACGACGGGCTCCTCAACCTCTCGAGCGCCGGCACCGGTTTCGACATCGTCATCAACGTGGACCCGATCTTCAACTACAACGGCACGCAGAACCTGCTCGTCGAGTACAAGGTCTTCGGCCCCGCGGTGACCACCCAGTTCGACGCGGCCGGGACCGGCATCGGTCAGGGCGGCACGCCGTGGGTCGACCGCGTGTGGGCGGTCGGCGACCCGAACGCCGTGAGTGGCTCCTCGGATGGCGATGACGGCTACGTCACCCAGTTCACGATCGCGGCCGCGACGGCCGTCGAGCCGACGAGCTGGGGCGCCATCAAGGCCACGTTCAAGTAGACACCCGGGACATCGCTCCCGATTGCACGAACGGGGCTCTCGACCGCGAGAGCCCCGTTTCGCTTGCCCCCCGCGGCCGGCGCTCAGTCCAGGCGCGCCGGCACGACCACCATCGTCTGTTCGCCCACCATCAGTCGCCGCTGCACGGCGAGCGCCGTCTCGTTGTGCAGGAGGCGGTGGTACCACCCCTCCTGCTTGAACACGACCTTGCCCGCGAAGAAGATGACACGCGGGAACTCCTTGACGACTCCCCAGCAGAGCTTCTCGAGCTCCTCGACTGCATCCATCCCGATGGCCAGCCGATAGGTCGCGGCGAGGCCGAGCCCGCGCCCGAGCTCCACGTACTTCCTGAGCTCTCCCTCCGTCCGCTCGGTGAGCGCCTCGATCGAGCCCTCGCCCTTGAACGACCCCGAATCGATCTCCCCGGCCGAGACGAACACCAGGTTCTCGAACTGGCCGGGGAACGACCGGAGGAGGTTGAGCACGGTGTGAATGCCGAGCCCGCCGTAGGAGGCGACGAGCACCGCGGCGGTCGGCCTCCTGGGATCGACCTTCGCCGGTGCCTCGCCCGGATGGAGCGGGATGTCATCGAGCGCCGCGTAGAGCTTCGCGAGCTTGGCGCCCACCCGCCGGTAATGGATGCGGACGAGAAGCGCGCTCGCGACCAGCGCTCCCGTGATGAAGATCGTCAACCAGCCGCCCTCGCGGAACTTCATGAGGACGGTGATGGCGAGGATGGTGACGCAAAGGATCAATCCGGCGAGAAAGAGCGCCGTCCGCCGCCGCCAGTGCGCCTGCCGCTTCCGGCCGGCGAGCGAGTGCCGGAGCATCGCCAGCATGGAGAGCGAGAAGGTCAGGAAGACGTTGATGCTGTACATGACGACCAGATGGCGCACGTCGCCGCGCGCGTAGAGCAGGATGAGGAGCGCCGAGCCGCCCATGAGCAGGATGCCGTTCTGAGTGGTGAGCCGGTCGGAGAGGGCCGCGAAGCGCCGCGGCATCCAGGAGTCCACGGCCATGTTGGCGAGCACGCGCGGGCCATCGATGAACCCGGCCTGCGCTCCCACGACCAGGAGCGCCCCCTCGGAGATGAGCGTCACGATCACGAAGACCGCGCCGCCGACGAAGCCGGCGGTCATCCGCTCGAGGAGCACGGCGTTCATCGTCTTCCCGTGCACGTAGCTCACCTGCCACAGGAGGTAGCAGAGAATGAGCCCGCTCGCCGTGATCGCGAGCGAGACCGCCATCAGCGCCATCGTGCGCTTCCCCGTCCGCACCCGCGGTTCGCGCATGATGGGGAGGCCGTTGGAGACGGCCTCGAGGCCGGTGTAGGTGCCGCCGCCCATCGAGTAGGCGTGGAGGAGGATGAGGACCAGCCCGCCGAGACCGATCGCGCTGGCGCCGGCGTGGAAATCGCTCTGCATACCGCCGGCGAGAGCGGGCAGCTGGTCCGCGTGCGCCAGGATCCCGCCGCCGATCACGATCACGTGCGTGACCAGGAACAGGATGAAGATGGGAAGCAAGGCCAGGACCGATTCCTTGACCCCCCGGATGTTGAGGAGCGTGAGCACGACGATGAAGGCCGCCGCCACCCCCAGCTTGTAAGGAAGCCAGGCCGGCGGCAGGAAGCTAAAGAGGGCGTCGCCCGCCGAGGCGATGGATACCGCGATCGTGAGCACGTAGTCGACGATGAGCGCGGACCCCGAGACGAGGCCGGCCCGATCCCCGAGGAGCTTGGTCGCCACCACGTAACCGCCGCCGCCGTGCGGGAACTCCTCGATGATCCGGCTGTAGGCCGCCGCGATGAGGAACACCGTGCCCGCGGTCAGCGCGGCGAGCGCGACGGCGAGGTAGGTATGCGTGCCGAGCGTACGGAACGCCTCTTCCGGCCCGTACGACGACGAGGAGAGCCCGTCGGCGCCGAGCCCGACCCAGGCCAGGAAGGCGACGAGCGACAGATGGTGGAAGAGGCGGCGGTCGGCGAGGCTTCGCGGCGCGCCGAAGATGAGATGGCGGAGGCGCCGCGCGAGGGATGGCGGTCCCTCGGGCGGCCAGCGAGAACCTTCGGGACTGCCGGGGTCGGACGGATCTGCCATGCGAGAACCTCCGGGGTTCTGGTCCGCGAGGAGGACCGCGGACGGCGAATCCGGCGTGTTCTCCTCTTCGTTGCCTGCGGGGTTAGCTGACGGGCTCGGGCCGAAGAGACTGCCCTAGGGCCTTCCGGCGATGTGCCTTCCGGCCGATGCGCCCCGAATGCTCGGGTCCCCCGTTCCCGCCGCGGCGGGATTCGGCATGTCGTGCGCCGCGGACTATAGCACGCCGGCGGTCCACCGGCCGCCGCGACCGCCTCCCGGTCAACCGGCCTTGGCCGGCGCCACGTCTCGCACCATGACGAGGAGCATCTTGAAGCGCTCGGCGGCATGCAAGGCATGCGGCACGTGGGCGGGCATGAGAACGATCTCGCCGGCGCGCGCGGGAACCTTCTCCCCGCCGATCACGAGCTCCGCGCGGCCTTCGAGCACCTGGACGAGCGCGTCGAACGGAGCCGTGTGCTCGGAGAGCGCCTGCCCCGCGGCGAACGCGAAGAGGGTCACCGTGCCGCCGCTCGTCTTGGCGAGGGTGCGGCTCACGATCGAGCCGTCCTGGTAAGCGACGAGCGCGGTCAGATCGACCGCCGCTGCCGGCGCGAGGCCGCCGGGTGCCGGGTTCTTCTGTTCGGACATGTCCTTCCCTCCTGGACCGGGAGCCGCGCGCATCTTACCAGCTGCCAGGCTAGAATCCCGGTCTTGTCCCGTACGCAACGAGGAGAAACCACGATGCAGATCCGTCTCCGCGGCCTGCTCGCCGTCGTCGCAGCATCCGCTCTTGCCGCGCTCGCCAACCCCGCGACGAGTCAGACCACCGCCCCGAGCCCGGAGGCCCCTCTATCCGGCCGACTCGAAGGAACCGTGGTCGTCGCCGGCGAGCGCTACGCTCCGGGGACGCGCGTGGCCCTTCCCCTGTTCGGGCTCTCGTTCGTCGTGCCGGAGGAGTGGACGGGCCTGTGGCCTCCGGGGACCGATGTCTTTCTCCTCGGCGCCGAGACCCGCGCGGGCCTCGGCGGCGCCAAGGCCCACGGCGAGACGACCCTCGCCGCTCTCGCCGACGCGCTCGACGAAGCGCAGGATCTCGGCGAGGGCATCGTGCTCGAGCCAGCGGCGCCGCCCGTCACCGAGGGAGCCGAGGTGCATGCGCGCTACACGGGCGGCCAGGGGCTGGTCGGGCTCGGTCGCGCGATCCGGGCGCCGCTGGGCCACGCGGTCACCTTCTTCTTCGCGGGGCCGGCGAGCGAGGAGTCCTACTACGAGGGCCTCCTCACCGCACTCGCGAGATCCTGTGAGTTCGCCCCGCCCGATGTCTCGGCGCTGGTCGGCGAGTGGCAGGCGCTCCTCGCCGGCATGAAGCTCGAGCAGCTCGAGTCCTACTCGAGCTACGGCGGGGCCGGTGCCGGCGGCGGGACCTCGCGCCATGCGGTCTGGCATCTCTGCGCGGACGGCCGCTTCACGTCGAGCTACAGCGCCCACACCGCGATCGACGCCGAGGCCGCGTCCGGCCTCGGCACGACGGCCGAGGAGCGGAGCGGGCGCTGGAGCGTCGCCGTCCGCGAGGGCCAGGCCATCCTCGTTCTCGCCGGCAGCGATGGCGCCGAGACCACGCACGCGCTCGCCAGCGAAGGCGAGAAGACCTTCCTCGACGGGGAGCGGGTGTTCCGCGTGCCGAGCGACGCCTGTCCCTGATCACGCACGGACTTCCCGCCGCGCGCTGATATGCCAGGGCCCCGCCCGGCGGCTCGCGCCGCCGGAACGGGGCCTGCGCAGGGGGGCGCCTTGTCGGCTAGCGCCCGGCTCGCGTCGCACTACCGCACGACCTTGAGCATCCGCGTGAAGTGCTTGCCTTCGGCCTCGACGCGCACGACATAGAAACCCGACGCCACGCGCGTGCCGCGGTTGTCGAGACCGTCCCAGGTCACGTTCTGCACGCCAGCGGCGAGGCTCTGGTCGACGACCGTGCGCACGAGCCGCCCGGTCGCGTCGTAGATCCTGATCCGCACCTGCCCGCCGCTCACGAGCCCGACCGGGATGGTCGTGGCACCGGAGAACGGGTTCGGGTAGTTGGTGCCGACATAGGTCGCGGTGACCACCGGCGCCGCCTCCGGCACCGAGACGGTCTCGTCGTTCAGGATCGTGCACTGGCCCTGCCCGTCGACGATCGTCGCGTTCACCGCGTTCGCGAGGTTCACGAAGAACGTCTCGTCCGGCTCGACGGTGGTGTCGCCGTTGACGAGAACCGTCACCGTCTGGGTGAGCGGATCGCCCGGATTGAAGGTGAGCGTCTGCGGCGGAGCGATCGCCGTGTAGTCGCTCGGCGCGGTCGCCGTGCCGTCGGCGGTCGCCACCTGCACGGTGACGACGAAGCTCGATGGACCGGAGAGCGTGACCGTGAAGACCGCCGGGGTCGTCCCCGCGTTGCCCTCGGTCACGGTCACGTCGCTGACCGTGAAGCCCGGCGTCGCGTCGTCGTTCTGGATGGTGCCCTGCCCCTGTCCATCGGTGATCGTCGCGTTCACCGCGTTCGAGAGGTTCACGAAGAACGTCTCGTCCGCCTCCGCGAACAGGTCGCCGTTCACGGTGACCGACACCGTCCGGGTGAGCGGATCACCCGGATTGAAGGTCAGGGTCAGCGGCGCCGCGATCGCCACGTAGTCGCTCGGCGCGGTCGCCGTGCCGTCGGCGGTAGCGTAGTCCACCGTGACCACCTGCTGCGCCGGGTTCGAGAGCGTCACCGTGAAGGTGGCGAGCGACGTCCCCGAGTTCCCCTCGGTGACCGCCACGTCGTTGATCGCGAACGACGGCGCGTTGTCGTCGTTCAGGATGGTGCCCTGGCCCTGGTTGTCCGCGATCGTGGCGTTCACCGCGTTCGTGAGGTTCACGAAGAACGTCTCGTCGGGTTCGGTGATCACGTCCCCGATCACCGTGACCGACACCGTCTGGGTGAGCGGATCCCCCGGATTGAAGGTCAGGGTCTGCGGTGGGGTGATGGCCGTGTAGTCGCCCGGCGCGGTCGCCGTGCCGTCGGCGGTCTCGTAATCCACCGTGACCACCTGCTGCGCCGGGTTGGACAGCGTCACCGTGAAGGTGGCAACGG
>Ga0316626_10001467_pt1 | contig 10534 bp, 8 predicted proteins | sample OWC_Aug_T1_C1_D5_FD_207656 | JGI IMG/M metagenome (GOLD analysis project Ga0316626, IMG submission 207656) | Wetland soil microbial communities from Old Woman Creek delta, Ohio, United States - OWC_Aug_T1_C1_D5_A | ecosystem: Environmental > Terrestrial > Soil > Wetlands | place: USA: Ohio...
CCGCCGCCGCGGATTCGCCCCCGGCGCGAAGCGGCGCACTCGGTTGACGCTGTCCCCAGCGCACCCCTACTCTGGGGCAATCATCTGCGGCCGATCGGCGTGGGCCGACCCGTCGCGATCTGCGGGGCGATTTCCGACGCTTGCAGGCCCCCCGAGGAGCGTTCCTCGGAGCCCCCGCACTGCTAAGCGTCATTCGAGAAGAGTCGACCATGAGCGAACGCCGACCGGATTCGGGACCGGATGAGGGCGACGCATCCAGCCCGCGCCGCGGCAACTCCACGAGCGCCGTCCACGGCGGCGAGCGCGAGTCGCGCGAGTGCAACTCGATCACCGTCCCGATCCACCAGACCTCCACCTACGCGTTCCGCGATTCCGATGAGGTGCGCGCCTACCAGGAGGGGCGCAGCGCGCGCGACGAATACGGTCGCTACGGCAATCCGACCTGGCGCGCCGTCGAGCGCAAGCTCGCCGAACTCGAAGGCGGCGACGACGCGGTGCTCTTCGCGTCGGGCATGTGCGCAGCCACCACCACCTTCTTCGCCATGCTGCCGCAGGGCTCACACATGGTGGTGACGAGCGACTGCTATCGCCGCACGCGCCAGTTCATCCGCCAGTACCTGACGAAGCTCGGCGTCGAGGCGACGGTGATCGAGCCGGCGGACACGCAGAAGCTCGCCGAGGCGATCCGTCCCGACACGAAGCTCTTCTTCACCGAGTGCCCCACCAATCCGTACCTGCGCGTGATCGACGTCGCCGAGGCGGCGCGCGTCTGCCACGCGCGCGGCGTCAAGATGATCATCGACTCGACCTTCGCGTCACCGGTGAACCACCGCGCGCTCGGCGACGGCGCCGATCTCGTGATCCACAGCGCGACCAAGTATCTCGGCGGCCACAACGATCTGCTCGCGGGCGCGGCGGTCGGCCCGGCACCGATCATCGGCGCGCTGCGCGAAGCCGTCGGCGTGCTCGGCGGTGTGCTCGACGCGCACGCCGCGTGGCTGCTGCTGCGCGGCATGAAGACACTCGGCCTGCGCATGGAGCGCCACAACGCGAACGGCCTGCGCGTGGCGAAGTGGCTCGAAGCCCACCCGAAGGTGCGGCGCGTCTGGTTCCCGGGACTCGCGAGCCATCCCGATCACGCCGTCGCCGCGCGCACGATGCGCGGCTTCGGCGGCGTCGTGACCTTCGAGCTGGAAGCCGACTTCGATGCGACCTGCCGCTTCCTCGACGGCGTGCGCATCCCGTACATCGGTCCGAGCCTCGGCGGCGTGGAGTCGCTGATCGAAATGCCCGCGACGATGTCCTACTGGGATCTGTCGCGCGACGAGCGCTACGCGCTCGGCATCACCGACTCGCTGGTGCGGCTGTCGCTCGGCGTCGAGGACGGCGACGACCTGGTCGCGGATCTCGAGCAGGCGCTGGCCGCCGTCTAGTGCATCGGAGTTCGCAGTCCGGACTGCGGCGGCGCTACAGCAACGCGCCCTGGTGTCGAACCGACTGTTCCATCGCGAGCAGCCGTCGCTTGAGATCGAGGCCGCCGCCGTAGCCGCCGAGTTTGCCGCCCGACGCGATGACGCGGTGGCAGGGCACCACGAGCGGGATCGGGTTCGCGCCGTTGGCGCTGCCGACCGCGCGCACCGCGTTCGGGTTGCGGACGGTGCGCGCCACGTCGGCGTAGCTGCGGGTCGCGCCGTACGGGATCTCGCAGAGCGCCTTCCAGACCGTGCACTGGAAGGTCGTACCGCGCAGATCGAGCGGCAGATCGAAGTCGCTGCGCTTGCCCTCGAGGTACTCGAGGACCTGGCGGATCGCTTCGCGGTTGGGCGCGAAGGCGTGCTCGCGTCGCGCACCCTTCGCGACGCGTGCGAGCCAACCCGCAAGCCCACGTCCGCCCGCGTTCGGCAGCCCCAGATACGCGAGACCGATCGCGGTGGAAGCGACGCGAAGCGTCCCGATGGGCGAATCGAACTCGGCCGAATGCACCGTCTCCATCGCCCCGCACGATACCACCTGGAGAAAGGGTGGAGAAAGGGGACGGTCCTCCCGAGGACTGGCTGAGGACTAACGGGACAGACATCCCCGCTGAAGAGTCGATGCGTTCGTACGAACTGCGATCGAGCCAAGTCGACCGCGAAGGGGAACGACCGCCAACTGAAGGACGTTCGGAAGCGATCCGACACGTGGGGTCGGCTGGCTGCCTTTGTCGCGTCAGACTCGTCGGTCTGTACTATCGCTGCAGCGGCCGCGAGCGCTGGCGGGGCGCACTCGGTCGATTCTACCTTTGTGTGCGAGGAGCAAGCCGTGACGCAGGCGGGAGAAGGCGCAGCCACGTTCGAGGCGGCACAGCGCCGCGTCGGACAGGAGCTCGGCGCGAGCGACTGGCTCCTCGTCGACCAGGCGCGGATCGACGCCCACGCCGCCACCACCGGCGACGCGGACTTCCTCCACAACGATCCCGCGCGCGCGGCCCGCGAGGGACCCTTCGGCCGCACCATCGCCCAGGGCTCGCTGCTGCTCTCGATGCTGGTCGGCTTCGTGACCGAGATCGCGCCGCTGGCGGAGGATGTCTCCTACGCGCTCAACTACGGCTTCGATCGCCTGCGGTTCGTGCGCCCCGTACTGGAGGGCTCGCGAGTGCGGGCTCGGATGAAGCTCGACGAGGTGCGCCCGCGCGGCGACGGCCGCTACGTCGTGGTGCTCGACGCGCGACTCGAGGTCGAGGGGCAGAGTGAGCCGGCGCTCGTGGCGAAGTGGCTCGGGCTCGTGGCGCCGCGCAGCTGAGCGGAGAAGAGCGCGCCGTGCCGACGCCGCCCGTGCTCCCCCGCATCAGCGACTACGTCGGACTCCACGCGGGGGCGCATCCGGAACGCGAAGCGCTCGTGCTCGGCGACGCGCGCTGGAGCTACGGCCGTCTGGCCGACGAGGTCGATCGCTTCGCGGCGAGCCTCTTGCGCGCGGGGATTCGGAAAGGCGACCGGGTCGCGGTGATGGCGACACCGCGACCCGAGTGCTTCCTGGCTTTCCTGGCGGCGGCGAGCATCGGTGGCATCACGCTTGGCCTGAACCCGAAGTTCCCACTCGAGGAGCTGCGTTACGTCGTCGCGGACGCCGAACCGAAGCTCCTACTCGGCTTCGGGCGCGATGCCGAGGGCGATCACCGCGACGTGCTCGTGCAGCTCGCCCGCGAGCATGCGTGTCTCGAGCGCACGGTCGTATTCGACGAAGCCGGCGCTGCCGGCACCCTCCGCTTCGCAGCGTGGTTGGCCGAGGGCGAAGGCATCGGCCGCGCGGTGCTCGAGGCCGCCCGGGCGGCGGTCGCGACGCTCGATCCCTGCCTCCTCGTCTACACGTCGGGTACGACCGGCCGACCGAAGGGCGCCGTTCTCCCGCATCGCGCGCTCAGCTACTGCTCGTCGGTGCAGTCGGAGCACTGGGCGGCCGAGCCACTGCGATGCCTCTGCAACCTGCCGGTGAACCACATTGGATTCATGGGGGACATCAGTTCCTACGTGCTGGTCGCGGGGGGCACCAACGTATTCCTCGAGAAGTTCGATCCGGGCGGCATGCTCGCGCTGATCGAGCGGGAGCGGCTCACCGGCTGGGGCCACGTGCCGACGGCGTTCGCTTATGTCCTCGGTCTGCCAGACCTCCGGGGGCGCGATTTCTCGAGCCTGCAGGTCGTGATCTGGGGTGGCGCTTCCATGCCGCGCGAGATGATCGAGGCTGTGCAGCGCCTGACGGGGGCCCGCATGGCGACGAGCTACGGCTCGACGGAGACGGGCGGCTCCGTCACCTACACCGACCCAGACGCCGGGCTCGACGTGCTCGCGGAAACCGTCGGAAGGCCGGACCCGCGCTTCGAGATCCGCGTGGTGGACGCGGACGGGCGCGAAGTCGGGGTCGGCGTGGAGGGCGAGATCCAGGTGCGCGGCGACCACCTGATGACCGGCTACTGGCGCCGTCCCGAGGCGACGCGCGAGGCGATCGACGAGAAGGGCTGGCTCCACACCGGCGACGTCGCGCTGCTCCGGCCGGACGGCAACGTGGTCCTGCGCGGCCGGCTCTCGGAGATGTACAAGTCGGGCGGCGAGAACGTCTACCCGCGCGAAGTCGAGAGCGTGCTCGAGCAGCATCCCGCGACCGCGCTCGCCGCGGTGTTCGGCGTCCCCGATCCGGTGTACGGCGAGGTCGGCATCGCCTACGTCATCCGCAAACCGGGCACGGACCCCGCGCCGGAAGACCTTCGCGCCTTCTGTCGCGAGCGTCTCGTGAACTTCAAGGTGCCGAAGCGCATCGAGGTACGCGACGCGCTCCCGATGCTGCCGATCGGCAAGGTCGACAAGAGGGCGCTCCGGCGGGAAGCGGCGCGCTGACGCGGCTCCCTACGAGATGAGATCTTCAGGCATCGGTCCGTTTCGCCTACCTGCAACTCACGCTCCGGCAGGAGCACCGCATTCGCACCGCGCACGAGCGCGCCACTGCGTCTGCGCCCCGGTCGTGACCTCGCAGCTCGGACCTCCCGACCGGACATCTCCACTTCGCGGGGCACCGGACATTTCCAACTGGCGTTGACGGACCTCGGGCTGGTGTGTCCCCTGAGTCCTCAGCCAGTCCACTTCGAGGACCGTCCCCTTTCTCCCGTTTCTCCTACATTGCGTGCTCGACTCAATGGGGGTGGCGTTGCGCAGGTCGGCACTTCGGTCGCTCGTGTTCGCGTTTCTCGCGGGATCGGTTTTCTGTGCGCCGTTGCGCGCCGCGGCGGGGGATCTCGCGGCGCAGGCGCGCGCGCTGGTCGGCGCGGAACAGGGTGTGTACGTCGAGGCCGAGGACGGCAGCGTTCTCGTGGCGCAGGCGGCCGAGCGCGCGGTGCACCCGGCTTCGGTCTCGAAAGTGCCGACGACGCTGGCGCTGCTCCGCAAGCTCGGCGCCGACCACCGCTTCGCGACGCGCTTTGCGGCGGCCGGCCCGCTGCAGGGCGGCGTGCTGCAGGGCGATCTCGTCGTCGAAGGTTCGGGGGATCCGTTCTTCGTCGACGAGAATGCGCTGCTCGTGTCGATTGCGTTGCACGATCAGGGCGTGCGTCGCGTCGCCGGCGACGTCGCGGTGCGCGGTCCGTTCCTCTTCAACTGGGAGAGTGCGGGCGCTGCCGGCCGACTCCGGGGAGCACTCGCCGGTCGCATCCCGGCGCCGACCTGGTCGGCCGTGCGCGCGGTGGAGGCGGCGCGCAGCGACGTGCCCGCCGAGCAGCCGTCGCTCGCCTTCGGCGACGCGAAGCTCCCGGGCGCGGCCGCGCCGACGCTGCTCGCGACACATCGCTCGCAGCCGTTGGTACCGCTCGTCAAGGCGCTCAACGGCTACTCGAACAACATCTTCGCGCCGTTCGCCGACGCTGCGGGTGGCATCGCCGTGGTGCAGGCCGTGGCGCGCGAGTCGGTGGCGCCCGCACTGCGCGACGAGATCGTGCTCGGCGACGGCGCCGGCGCAAGCCCGCGCAATCGCCTGAGCCCGCGTGCGGCCGTCGCGCTACTGCGCGCGCTCGGCGACGAACTCGCAAAGAGCCGCCATACACTCGCCGACGTGCTGCCAGTCTCGGGCGTCGACGAAGGCACGCTGCGCCATCGCCTCGACGGCCCCGGCGAGCGCGGTCACGTCGTCGGCAAGACGGGCACCTACGGCGACTACGGCGCTTCCGCGCTGGCGGGCGCGCTGCGCACGCGCGACCGCGGCGTCGTCTACTTCGCGATCCTGAACCACAACGTCCCGATCGAAGTCGCGCGCAAGCGACAGGACGCATTCGTGCGGGCGCTGCTCGCGTCGCAGCACACCGACGCGTGGCCGTATCAGCGCGACGAAGCGCCGGCGTTCACGCGCGCGGAGGTCGTTCGGGCCCGGCCGTAGCTCCGGATCGCTGCTCCCTTCGCTGCGATAGCCTTCCGTCCCATGAGAAAACAGCCCAGCGCCGGGGGCATGAGCCTGGACGACATCACGCCCGGCCTCGACTCTGCATCGATCCGCCGCGACTTCGTCGAGAAGCTCTTCTTCGAACTCGCCAAGTTCCCGGGAGTCGCCACCCGCAACGACCACTACCTCGCGCTCGCCTACGTCGTGCGCGATCGGCTTCTGCATCGCTGGGTGCGATCGGCGCGTACGTTCCTCGAAGGGAAACACCGCGCGGTGATCTACTTGTCGGCCGAGTACCTGATGGGGCCGCAGCTCGCGCACAACCTGATGAATCTCGGCATCGAGCAGCCCGCGCGCGATGCGATGGAAGAACTCGGGCTCGATCTCGATGAACTCATCGAGCACGAAGAGGAGCCCGGCCTCGGCAACGGCGGCCTCGGACGGCTGGCCGCCTGCTTCATGGATTCGCTCGCGACCCTCGACATGCCCGCGATCGGGCATGGCATCCGCTACGAGTTCGGCATCTTCGATCAGGAGATCCGCGACGGCTGTCAGGTCGAGAAGACCGACATGTGGCTGCGCCTCGGCTTCCCCTGGGAGATCCGGCGCTACGGGATCGAGCACGTCGTCGGATTCGGCGGGCGGACCGAGCAGACGGTCGACGAGAAGGGGATCCGCCGAGCGCGCTGGATCCCCGAGCGCATCGTGAAGGGCGTCCCGTTCGACACACCCGTGCTCGGCTACGAGACCGGGAACGCCAACTTCCTCCGCCTCTGGCGCGCCGCGGCCGACCAGGAGTTCGACCTCGACGCGTTCCAGGCCGGCGAATACTTCGGCGCGGTCGACGCCAAGATCCGCAGCGAGAACATCACCAAGATCCTCTATCCGAACGACGAGAACCCGGCCGGCAAACAGCTCCGTCTCGAGCAGCAATACTTTCTCGTCACGTGTGCGCTCCAGGACTGCATTCGCCTGATGCTGCAGAAGACCACGATCGACGCGTTCCCCGAGAAGTACGCCATCCAGCTCAACGACACCCATCCGGCGTTGGCGGTGGCGGAGCTGATGCGGCTCTTCGTGGACGTCCACGGCATCGACTGGGACACGGCCTGGGACATGACCCAGCGATCGCTCTCGTACACCAACCACACGCTGATGCCCGAGGCGCTCGAAGCCTGGCCGGTGCCGCTCTTCTCGAGCCTCCTGCCGCGCCACTTCGAGATCATCCTCGAGATCAACCGGCGCTTCCTCGACGAGGTCCGCAAGCGGTTTCCAGGGGACGACGACCGTCTCGCGCGCATGAGCCTGATCGACGAGAGCGGCGGAAAGAGCGTCCGGATGGCGCACCTCGCGACGGTCGGCGGTCATGCGGTGAACGGTGTCGCCGCGCTGCACTCGCGCCTGCTGCGCGAGACGGTGCTCCGCGACTTCGCCGAGATGGTTCCCGAACGTTTCACCAACGTGACCAACGGGGTCACGCCCCGCCGCTTCATCGCGCTCTCCAACCCTGGGCTCACCCGCCTCATCACGGATGCCATCGGCGACGGCTGGCTCACGAATCTCGAACGCCTGCACGAGATCGCGCCGTTTGCCGAGGACGCGTCGTTCCGCGAGCGCTTCCGGCAGGTGAAGAGCGCGAACAAGGAGCGGCTCGCCCGCTGGCTCGCTGCGACGCACGGCATCGGAGTCGATCCCCGCATGCTCTTCGCCGTCCAGTGCAAGCGCATCCACGAGTACAAGCGCCAGCACCTGAACCTCCTGCATGTCGCGTGGCTCTACGACCGCATCGTGCGCGGCGAGCGCGACGACATCGTGCCGCGCACCGTCCTGATCGCCGGCAAGGCCGCCCCCGCCTACCGGATGGCGAAGCTCATCATCCGGCTCGCCACGGCCATCGGCGACACCATCGCGCGCGATCCGCTGGCGCGGGAGTTCCTGCGCGTCGTGTTCGTGCCCGACTTCAACGTGAAGAACGCGCAGCGCATCTACCCGGCCGCCGATCTCTCGGAGCAGATCTCCACGGCGGGCAAGGAGGCGTCCGGCACTGGCAACATGAAGCTCGCAATGAACGGCGCGCTCACGATCGGCACGCTCGACGGCGCCAACGTCGAGATTCGCGAGGCGGTCGGCCCCGGGGACTTCTTCCTGTTCGGCATGACGGCCGACGAGGTCACGGCCGCGACCCGCCGCGGCTACGACCCGCGCGGCGTACTGGCCCGCGACCGCGAACTCGCCGCGATCCTCGATCAGATCCGGACGGGCCGATTCTCGCCGCATCAGCCCGATCTCTTCGAACCCCTGGTTCGATCGCTCGCGGAGAGCGATCCGTTCCTGGTGCTGGCCGAGTTCCGCGCCTACGCCGACTGCCAGCGGCAGGTCGCGCGGCGCTGGAACGACACCGATTCGTGGACGCGCGGGTCGATCCAGAACGTGGCCAGCATGGGTCGCTTCAGCTCCGACCGAGCCATCCGCGAATACGCGCGCGAGATCTGGAAGGTCGAGCCGGTCGCGGTCGAAACGAAGGGTGGATCCGGTCGGTCGTAGTCTCCGCCCTGCAGTGCGCCTCGTCGTAGCACTGCGCGGGAGCTCGAACCGTGTGCACGGGACGGGGCAGGCGCTGCTACTCGGCGCCGGGGTCCTTCATTCCCAGTCGCTTCATCATCTTCTGCAGCGACTGGCGCGGGATGCCGAGTTTCTCGGAGGCCTTGCTCTTCGAGCCGGTCTCCTCGAGCGCCTGGCGGATCAGCTTTCGCTTGAGATCGTCGACGGCGAGGTTCATGTCGGCGAGATCGACGGCTTCCGCGCCGCCGGCGCTGGCGTCGTCGAGCGCGGGGCGGCCGCGCACGTGCTCGGAAAGCATGTCGACGGTGATGGTGTCGGCGTCGCCGGCCAGCGCAACGATGCGCTCGATCTCGTTCTGGAGTTCGCGCACGTTGCCGCTCCATTGGTGGGCGACGAGGCGATCCATCACCGCGTTGGTGAAGCCCTTGATACCGCGGTTCATGCGCTTGCTGGCGTCTTCGAGAAAATGATGGGCGAGCACGGGGATGTCCTCGCGGCGCTCGCGCAGCGGCGGAATCGTGATCTCGACGACGCGCAGCCGGTAGTAGAGGTCTTCGCGGAACGCACCCTCCTGCACCAGCTTGCGCAGGTCGCGGTTGGTGGCGGCGATCACGCGCACGTCGACCTTGCGCACGTCGGAAGCGCCGAGCGGGCGCACTTCGCCGTCCTGCAACACGCGCAGCAGGCGCACCTGCATGCCCGGGTTGGTCTCGCCGATCTCGTCGAGGAAGATCGTGCCGTTGTGGGCCAGCTCGAAGAGGCCCTTCTTGTCTTCGTGCGCGCCGGTGAACGAGCCACGCTTGTGGCCGAAGAGTTCGCTCTCGAGCAGCGTGTCGGGCAGCGCGCCGCAGTTCTGCGCGACGAAGCGCCCGCTCTTGCGCGCGCCCGCGTAGTGGATGGCGCGCGCGACGAGGTCCTTACCGGTGCCGGTCTCGCCGCTGAGCAGCACCGTGGCGTCGGTGCTGGCGACCTTCTCCATCACCTCGAAGACACGCTGGATCGCGGGGCTCGAGCCGATCAGGTTCTCGAACGCGTAGCGGCGCTGCACCTCGCGGCGCAGATACAGGTTCTCCTGGCGCAGGCGCTCGTTGGCGTCGCGCAGCGCGGCGGCGAGCGACGCGTTCTCGGTGGTGAGCGAATAGGATTCGAGCGCGCGTCGCACGTTGACGCGCAGTTCCTCGGGCTCCCATGGCTTCGGGATGTAGCGGTAGATGCGCCCTTCGTTGACGGCGCGCATGATCGACGCGACGTCCGCGTAGCCCGTCAGCATCATGCGGATCGCGCTCGGGTTGCGTTCGATGACCTTCTCGAGGAACTCGACGCCGGTCATACCGGGCAGCACCTGGTCGGCGATCACCAGCGCGATCTTCTCGCGCTCGATGATCGCGAGCCCTTCCTGCGCGTTCCTGGCGGTGAAGACGCGGTAGTCGTCGCAGAGCGTCAGCTCGAGGCTTTCGCGGATGCCCTCTTCGTCGTCGACGATGAGGATCGCGTAGGGACTACCGCTGGCATCGACGGGGGAAACCACGGTCGCAGCATACCCTGAAAGAACGACGGCAGGCCGGGCATCGAGCCCGGCCTGCCGCTTCGATTGCGCTAGCCGCTAGCGACGAGCGCGGCGCGCGGTCTTGGTGCGACCGCTGGCCACCTTGCGACGCGGCGCGCGCTGCGTCGTGCGGCGCACGCTCTTCCGGCGCGAACCGGGTTTCGCCATCTTCGCCTTCGCGACGTCGCCGTCCTTGTCGACGAAGTAGAGGAAGCCGTTCTCGCGCTTCACGCCGACCTTGGCGATCCGCTGCGGCTTGCTCTTCGACGCACGGGCGCCACCGCGCGCCATCTTCGTGCGACTCACGTCGCCGTTCTTGTCGAGGTAATAGAGCCACCCGCGTTCACGGGTGATGCCGGTCTTTGCGATCTTCGTGGCCATGGGGCCGCCTCCTTCGTTGTGCAGTGCCGGGGATGCGGCGTGCGGAAACGCGGAGGAGACGACATCGCGCCGGGGTCAAGGGACACGTTGTCGGGCGCAGCATGGCTCCGGGCCCCGTGGGTGTCAATGATTTTTCAGGGGGTT
>Ga0316626_10001469_pt1 | contig 10526 bp, 12 predicted proteins | sample OWC_Aug_T1_C1_D5_FD_207656 | JGI IMG/M metagenome (GOLD analysis project Ga0316626, IMG submission 207656) | Wetland soil microbial communities from Old Woman Creek delta, Ohio, United States - OWC_Aug_T1_C1_D5_A | ecosystem: Environmental > Terrestrial > Soil > Wetlands | place: USA: Ohio...
AGCCCGTGACGCGACCTTTCAATGCCTCACCGATGAATCGCGCAAACAGGAAGGCCTCCTCGTTCGTCGCCTGGGCCGACACCACACCTCGAACGGCACGCGCCCCGTGCTGGGCGGAGATTTCCCGCAGGCGGTCCACCACGCTCCCGATCGCGTCGTCCCATCGGGCCGTGCTCCATCGATCGGCGGACCGAACCATGGGCTGGAGCAGCCGTCCCTCGCCCTGATGGCGCTTGTAGCTCAGCCGACCCTCATCGCACATCCAGTAGCGATTCACGTCGGCATTGAATCGCGGCCGGAAGCGGAACACCTCGCCGCGTCGATGATGGACGTCGATGTTGCACCCGCTGGCACAGGCCGCACAGACCGACGAGGTCCGCTCCAGATACCAGACGCGCGCTCGGAAACGAAAATCCTGGTTGGTCAGCGCGCCCACCGGGCAGATGTCAACGACGTTGCCGGAGTAGGGGTTTTCGAGACGTCGCCCAGGGAACAAGCCGATCCGGCTGTGGTCGCCACGCTGGAAGATTCCCAGCTCGCTGGTCCTGGTCACCTCGTCGAGGAAGCGCGTGCAGCGGCTGCACAGGATACAGCGTTCCTGATCCAGCATCACCAGTGGGCCGATGTCGATCGCCTTCTGCTTCCTGACCTTGGTTTCGAGCGGCACCCGGCTCGGCTGCCGGTCGTAGTCCATGTAATAGTCTTGCAGCTTGCACTCGCCCGCTTGGTCACAAACGGGACAATCAATCGGATGGTTGATCAGCAGGAACTCCAGGACCGCCCCCTGTGCCGCCTTGACACGCTCCGAGCGCGTCCGCACCACCATGCCGTCGGCGACCCGCGTGTTGCACGCGATCTGGAGCTTCGGCATCTTCTCGATCTCCACCAGGCACATGCGGCAGTTTCCCGCAACGCTCAGGCCAGGATGGAAACAGTAGTGCGGAATCTCGATGCCGAGGCGCTCCGCGGCCTGGATGAGGTTGAGCCCCTCTTCGACCGTCACCCGCTGGCCGTCGATCTCAAGTGTTGGCATCACCGCCCCTATGCGGACGCCGCCGTCGCGGGCGCGTCGTTGCGGACCCGTTGTGGACAGCCGCCAACCCGCAGATGCTCGTCGAACTCGGCACGGAACTTTTTCACGAAGCTCTGAACCGGCATCACCGCCGCGTCCGCCAGCAAGCAGACGGTGTTGCCCATCACGTTGTCCGCCACTTGCAGCAGCAGATCGACGTCGGTCCCCTTGGCGCCACCGTTCTCCAACTGGTTCAGCAGGCGATGCAACCAACCGGTACCCTCGCGGCACGGCGTACATTGGCCACAGGACTCGTGGTGGTAGAATTTCGCGAGCACCTGCAGCGCGCGCACCATGCAGGTGTCTTCGTCCATGACGATGATCCCGCAGGATCCGAGCATCGACCCGGCCTTGGCGACCGAGTCGAAGTCCATTGCCACGTCGATCTCGTCCGCCGTCAGCACCGGCACCGACGTGCCACCGGGGATCACCGCCTTCAGCCGCTTGCCGCGGGCGATCCCGCCGGCGTGCTCAAAGATGATCTCCCGCAGCGACGTGCCCATCGGAAGCTCAAACACTCCCGGCCGCACGACGTGGCCGCTCACGCAGTAGAGCTTGGGCCCCGGACATTTCTCCGGCCCGACCGAGGCAAACCACGCCGCGCCGCGGTTGATGATGACCGGCACACACGACAAGGTCTCGACGTTGTTCACAATGGTTGGCGCGCCAAAGACACCGTAGGTGGCCGGGAAGGGCGGCTTGACGCGTGGATAGGCCCGCTTCCCTTCGAGAGATTCGATGAGACCCGTTTCCTCGCCGCAGATGTACGCCCCCGCGCCACGGTGCACGTACACGTCCAGGTCATACCCCGTTCCATAAATGTTTCGGCCGAGGTGCCCACGCGCGTGCGCCTCCTCGATCGCCTGCTCCAAGACCTTCGCACCATGGGCGAACTCGCCGCGTATGTAGATGTAGGCCGTGTGGCACCGGATGGCATATGCCGAGATCAGCGTGCCTTCGATCAGCAGGTGGGGATTGTTCTCGATAATCTGCCGATCCTTGAAGGTGCCCGGCTCGCTCTCGTCCGCGTTGACACAGAGATAGCGCGGCAAGGGGCTGTCCTTCGGCAGGAACCCCCACTTGACGCCCGCCGGGAAACCGGCGCCACCCCGGCCACGCAGGCTGGAGGCCTTGACCTCGTCAACGATCTGCTGCGGCTGCAGCTCCGTCAGCGCGCGCCGGGCAGCGCGGTAACCGCCGTCCTGCTCGTACACCTGGATCTCGCGCAGGCGTTGCACCACCTCGTGGCGCAGGAGAATTTTCTCGGCCATTCGGTCGGGTTAGACGGGTTCGGAGACTTGGCCGACGAGCTTCTGCTTCTGGCCCTGAATCTTGCGCTGCAGGGCCATCAGCGCATCGAGCACCGCTTCCGGTCGCGGCGGGCATCCGGGCACATAGACGTCCACGGGGATGATTCGATCGATGCCGGGCAGCGTGGAGTAGTTGTCGTAGAATCCACCCGTCGACGCACACGCACCGAACGACATGACCCACTTCGGTTCCGCCATCTGCTCGTAGACGCGCTTCAGGATGGGCGCCTGCCGGCAGGTCACCGTGCCGATAACCATGAGCATGTCCGCCTGGCGCGGAGTGAATCGTGGCAGTAGCGCACCGAAGCGGTCGATGTCGTATGGCGACATCGAGAGTGACATGTACTCCATGGCGCAACAAGCGGTCGCAAAGGGATACGGAAACAGTGAGAATTTCCTCGCCCACCCGACCGCTTTGTCGACACGGGTCAAGACGACACTGTCTTCGAGCAGGGCCTCTTCTCCCCGGCCCCCTAGGGGTCTTCTCAATTCCATGGTTTTCCGCTCGTCCTGGAGCGAAACTATCGAGAAGGGGTGATCGAGTCAACGTGAGTCCAGTCTGTTTGCTCCGGCAGCTTCCCTTGTGACGTCGGCGTTTCGGGCTCTTGGGGTTGGCCCCCCCGATCACCGATGGTACACAGCCTGCCGGAGGTACCCCCGATGGAGTTGTTCGCGAATGTTGACTCTCGCGCCACGTTCGCGTCGGACCGGATGAAGAAGAACAACATCTTCACCACCGAGCGGATGTTCTGCGATGTGTACTGTTTCGAGCCGGGGCAGCAACAGACCGCCCACGCCCATCCGGGGTCGGACAAAGTGTACTACGTCATTGAAGGGCTCGGCCGCATCCAGGTTGGCGATGACGAGCGCGATGTCGCCGCGGGGACCGCGGTTCTCGCACCCGCAGGCAGCCCTCATGCGGTCACCAATCCCGGGCCCGGACGGCTCAAGCTGCTCGTGCTCATGGCCCCCAAACCGTGAGCCGACAGGTCCACGACCCCATGAAGCTGACGGCACACGACGGGGCGGCGCTGCTCACCCGGTGTCTCGCCCCCTCTCCCCGTTGGCCCGCCGTGCAGCGGCAGGGAGGCCGTTGCGAGCGGACCCGCCGGATGTTACCAAGCTCTGATTCCAGGAGAGGTGCAAGCGATGTGGATTTCTGCAACCCAGCTTCGTGTCGGGATGCTCATCAACCACGAGGGTGGGCTCTATCGCATCATGAGCGTGATGCACATCACGCCCGGGAACAAGCGGGGGATGATGCAGACGAAACTGCGGAATCTTCGCACGGGCACGCAGACGGAAAATCGGTTCCGGTCTGAAGACAAGGTGGACCGCGTCACTCTGGATCAGCAGGAGATGGAGTTCTTGTATGGAGCGGGGGACGAGTTCTGCTTCATGAACACGCAGACGCACGATCAGATCATGTTGACCGAGGAGGTCCTCGGGGACGCGGTCCAGTATCTCGTGCCCAATACTCGCGTCGAGGTGGAGTTCTACGACGGAAATCCGGTCGGCATGACGCTACCGAAGACCGTCGATCTGGCCGTGACCGACACCGCGCCAGGGGTGAAGAACGCAACGGTGACCAATGCCCTGAAGCCCGCGACGACCGAGTCTGGTTTGGTCGTCCAGGTGCCGAACTTCATCGACGTCGGCGACGTCATCCGCGTGGATACCGAAACCGGGGAGTACCTGTCCCGCGCGAAGTGACGGGCCGGCCCGAAACCCCCGCGTTCATTGGCCGATCCAGCCGAGGGTACTGTCGTACCGCATCACTTTGCCAGTCCCATCCCGGGAGCTGGAGCTGCCAGAAAACGATTCGGCAGCCCCCGCGAGGTCGACCGTGACCGTTTCGGAGAGGACCAGCCCAGGTAGCGCAGCCGGGCCAGGTCCGGTCGCATTGAGGGTCACATAGGTCCTGTTGGTGGCGAAGTACGCCTCTTCTGCAGAGATCGCGTTCCTCAAGTCGGAAAGCGCCCTGGCGTCAAAGCCACTGCGCCGGTAATGTTCGACCTGCTGAAGCGCAACCACTGCCAGCACACCGATGATTGCCACCACGGTGAGGAGCTCGATCAGCGTAAAGCCACCTTCCGACCTGCGACTTGCGTGTTCCTTACGACGGGCAACTGCTTTCATCTTGCCTGTTCCTGCTCCAAATGCCGTGCCCGACCCGGGCAGGGCAGGAACTCAGGCAAACGCACCGCTGCAGGCCCTACCGTCGACTTTCGGTGACCGTATGCGCTCGGCAAACCGATGACGTTTTCCCGCGCTTCAACCACGCCACAGCGGAACAGCTGGTCAGGTGCCGTATGATGGTCTCCTGCCGACCGCATGCCGGATGACTTTGATGTGGTAGTCGACGCCGGACCACACACCCACGAGGAGGGCGATCCACAGGAAGTACATTCCGGCCGTGTGAAAGTCGACACGGAGAAAGCGGTAGTGCAGCAGCAGCCCATGAAGCGCCAGCACCTGAAAAATCAACTTGTACTTCCCCAGCTCCTCGGCTCCGAGAACGATCCCCTCCCCCACTGCGATCGCCCGCAACCCAGTCACCGCCAACTCCCGCCCAACGATCAACACCACCATCCAGGCCGGAACCCGTGGCTCGCGCGGCATGGCAGTGAGCATGACGAGTGCCGCCATGACGATGAGCTTGTCGGCCAACGGATCGAGCAACTTGCCCAGCGTGGTGCTGATCCCATAGCGGCGTGCGAGATAGCCGTCGAGGAAATCACTCCAGCAGGCGAGAAAGAATGTCAGCGTCGCGAGCACGCTCGTCGCCGGCCCGGGATCGAGCAACAGCACGACCAGCACCGGGATGAGCAGGATCCGCACGAAGGTGAGAAGATTGGGGACACTGGCGATGCGATCGAGACGGAAGGGATCTGCGCTCATACGGCGGACCGGTCAGGGGCCCACGAGCTCAGTCACTGCTCGCGCGAGTATTGGTCGCGGTAGTACAGGACTCGTTGCAGATACTCGACGGTCTCCTCGTACGGCGGCACACCGCCGTAGCGATCGACGGCATCCTCGCCGGCGTTGTACGCCGCGAGCGCCTTCCGCACGTTGCCGCTGTACCGATCCAACAAGAGGCGGAGGTGCTTCACGCCGCCCTGAATGTTGTCCCGCGGATCGAGTACGCGCCACACGTTGTGCATCCGCGCGGTCGCCGGCATCAGCTGCATCAAGCCCAACGCCCCTTTCGGTGAGCGCGCGTAGGGAACGAAGTTCGACTCGGCGTGGATCACGGCTTTGACCAGCGCCGTCTCCACCTGGTAGCGGCGCGCCATCTCGCTGATGACCGGATCGAAGTCTCGCCGTCGCGACGCCGGCATGCGGTAGGCTCGCCTCCGGCTCGAAAAGAATGCCGACGAGGAATCGTACGGCCGATAGGCCGCGCTCGATGGTGCGTTGCTGAAGTGCAGCGCGCCGCTGCCGTCGCGATACATGTAGATTTCGGCGCGCGCTCCGGGAACCACCCCCAGCACACCCACGAGCGCCGCCAACAACCACATGCCCGTCCGCGCCATGGCCGCAGAATAAGTTGACTTGACCCGCTCGGTCAACCATTTTCTTGGATCATCTTGCCACAGTTGCTTGCCTCTATGGCATGCGCGTGGAATAAGTCCATAGGTTCCGCATGGATGCCGATTTTCTCGTCATTGGCAGCGGTCTTGCGGGATTGACGTTCGCGCTCAAAGCCGCGCGGCACGGTTCCGTCGTCATTCTGACGAAGGACGGAATCCTCGAAAGCAACACCGCCTACGCGCAAGGTGGCATTGCCGCGGTGTGGAGCGCCGAGGACTCGTTCGAGGATCACATTGCCGACACGCTGATCGCCGGTGCTGGACTCGGCAATCGCGACACCGTCGAACTGGTCATTCGGGAAGGCCCCGACCGCATTCGCGACTTGATTGCGCTGGGAACCAACTTCTCCCTGCGCGATACCGGCGAGGAGCGCGATTACGATCTCGGGCTCGAAGGCGGCCACCGTCATCGGCGCATCCTGCACGCTGCGGATAGCACGGGGCAAGAGATCATACGCGCGCTGGTTGCCGCGGTAGCGGCGCAGCCGAACATCCGCGTCCTCGAGCGGCATCTAGCCATCGACCTGATCACCGACGCCAAGATCGATCCCGCGCGTCCGGCGGTCTCGTGCTGGGGCGCGTACGTGCTCGATGTCGACCGCGGCACGGTCTTGACCCTGCAGGCGCGGGCGACGCTCCTGGCAACCGGCGGAGCGGGGAAAGTGTACCTCTACACGTCCAACCCCGACATCGCCACCGGCGACGGCATCGCCATGGCCTACCGCGCCGGCGCGCCGGTCGCCGACATGGAGTTCATCCAGTTTCATCCGACCTGCTTGTACCACCCCGCGGCCAAGTCCTTCCTGATCAGCGAAGCGCTGCGGGGTGAGGGAGCGGTCCTGCGCCGTCCGGATGGACACCCGTTCATGAAGTCCTACCATCCCGACGCCGAACTGGCCCCGCGCGACATCGTGGCACGCGCCATCGACAACGAGATGAAGGTTCACGGCTACGAGCACGTGTACCTCGACATCACCCATCGCGATCCCGACTTTCTCCGGCACCGCTTTCCGAGCATCCACCAGCGCTGCCTGGGCTATGGGGTCGATCTCACCAAGGAGCCCATCCCGGTCGTGCCCGCCGCCCATTACTGCTGCGGTGGAGTGCTGAGCACGCACGACGGCGCCACCAACATTCCGCGTCTGTACGTCGCCGGCGAGGTCGCCATGACCGGTCTGCACGGCGCCAACCGGCTGGCGTCGAACTCACTGCTCGAGGCGGTGGTGTTTGGGCACCGCGCCGCTGCACACGCCGTAGCGCTTCTGGCGGCCAATCCGGCTCCGCCGCCAGCGTTGCCGGCGTGGAACCCGGGCAGTGCCATCGATAGCGACGAGTCGGTCGTCGTCACCCAGACCTGGGACGAGATCCGACGCCTCATGTGGAACTACGTCGGCATCGTACGTTCCAACCGCCGCCTGGCGCGGGCATTGCAGCGCATCACGCTCCTCCAGAAAGAGATCCACCAGTACTACTGGGACTTCCTCGTCACCGCCGATCTCATCGAACTGCGCAACATCGCGGTGGTCGCCGAACTCATCATCATCTCCGCCATCATGCGCAAAGAAAGCCGGGGGCTGCACTACAACATTGATTACCCGGACACTGATCCGCGTTGGGTGCGAGACACCATCGTGTCCCGCAGCGAGATCTTCACACCGGACGCGGAGTTTCACGCGTCGCTCTATCGCCGCCGTGCGCCAGCGACAGCGGCCCCTCAAGGGGGCTAGGCGCGGCTCACGAGCGAACCGCTGGTGGCACGGGCGCCTCCGCACGTGCCCTGGCTGCCCAGTCGTGCAGACCCAATTCCTCTTCAATGGTCAAGATCTTGTTCAAGCGCCGTTGATGCCGGCCACCGGCGAAGTCGGTCTCCAGCCAGACTTTGACGATCTCACAGGCGAGGAACTTCCCGACGAAGCCACCGCCCATGATGAGGATATTGGCGTCGAGATGCTCGCGGCTCATGCGGGCGCCGACGACGTCCGCAACCAAGGCGGCGCGTACCCCGGGAAACCGGTTGGCCAGAATGCTCATGCCAATGCCGTTGGTGCAGATCAGAATCCCCCGCTCAGCCAGACCGAGGGAGACGCTGCGCGCGACGATCTTCCCGTAGTCGGGGTAGTCGACCGATTCGGTGCCGCGGGTGCCGACGTCTTCAACCTCGACGGAGCGCGACCGCAGGTACTCGACCAGCCGTTCCTTCAACTCCACCCCGCCGTGGTCCGATCCAATCATGATCATGGCGGCCTCCCGCTGGAACCCTACTGCTTGTGGCTCTCGATGTAGTTCACGACATCCTGAACCGTGCGGATCTTCTCGGCCTCCTCGTCGGAGATTTCCATGTCGTACTCCTCCTCGAGGGCCATGACCAGTTCGACGATGTCGAGCGAGTCCGCGCCCAAATCCTCGATGAACGAGGCGTCAGGCGTGACCTCGCTTTCGCTCACACCCAACTGCTCGCAAATGATTTCCTTCACCTTGGTTTCCACCGCTGATGCCATCCGCCCTACCCTCCTGTCACATATAGAGGCCGCCATTCACGCCGATGACCTGGCCCGTGATGTAGCCGGCTTCTCGCCGCACGAGAAACGCCGCTGCATCCGCCACTTCATCGGCCGTACCCAGTCGGCCGGCCGGTATAAGATTCAGATACTCCGATCGCCGCCCCTCGGGCAAGTCGGTCACCATGTCGGTCTCGATCAGACCCGGCGCCACCGCGTTGACGGTGATGTTGCGCGAGGCGAGCTCGCGCGCCATGGCTTTCGTGAAACCGATGATCCCTGCCTTCGCGGTAGCGTACGCGCCTTGACCGGCGTTGCCCATGAGGCCGATGACCGAGCTCAGATTGACGATGCGGCCGTAGCGTGCCCGGACCATGGTCTTCGCCGCAGCACGAGTGCAGTTGAAGGTGCCGCGGAGGTTGACCGCCATCACCTGATCCCATTCCTCGGGTTTCAACCGCAGCACCAAGTCATCCACCGTCAATCCGGCGTTGTTGACCAGAATGTCCAGCCGTCTCTCCGCCTTGGCCACGGCGCCGACACCGTCCGCCGCCGCCATGGGGTCGGCCACATCGAATGGTGCGAGCTCGGCGCGCCCGCCAGCCTCACGGATGCACCGCACGGTCTCGTCTGCCGCGGCGGCGCTGCGAAGAAAGTTGACGAACACGGTCGCCCCCATCTGCGCAAGGTGGCGGGCGATCGCCCGCCCGATCCCACGCGACGCCCCAGTCACCAGCGCCACCTGACCGTCCAGCTTCGTGGTGGTCATGGCAGCATCGCCAGCACGGCGCAGGGCGACGGCCGTGGCCCCACTACTCGCTCACCTCGACCACCTGCCGCCCGCGGTACTGTCCGCAATGCGGGCACGAACGGTGCCGGATCATCGACTCGCCGCACTCAGGGCAAGCCACCGCCGCCGGAGCCGACAACGCGTGGTGGGCGCGTCGTTTGTTTCGCTTCGAATGGGACGTCTTTCGCTTTGGAACTGCCATGTCTTCACTCCCTCCGGGTGGGGCCAGCCGCCCCGGCTTGTCTTCCAGCCCGTGGCTACGGGCCTACTCGGTAATTGCGCAGGACCGCCAGCCGCAGATCCTCGGTGGTCTTCTGGCACCGGCACTCGCCGGCGTTCAGATTCGCGCCACAGTTCGCGCACAGCCCTCGACAATCCGGCTTGCACAGTGGCCGCGTCGGCAACGCCAGAAGGACCTGGTCGCGTACCAGCGGTGACAGATCGACTTCCTGGTGCTCATAGAAGCTCAAGTTGACGTCTTCCGTCTCCAAGGCTTCGCCGTCACCCGCATGGGAACGCGGAACCAGGACGAAAGAAAAGGGCACATCGAGAGTGAACGGGAAGTGCTCCAGACAGCGGGCGCATTCACCCACCACCTCGATGAGTGCGCGCCCGGAAAAGAACAGCTCCTGGCCCGCGCGGTAGTACTGGACGTTAATCCGGGCGGGTCGAGAAAACTCGTAGTCGTGAACCGGCCCCTGCTCGAACGCGACGTTCAGATCAGTGGTCGGCTCCTCATAAGCGAGCTCCTTGAGGGACTCCTCGATGTCGTGGATGTAAATGCGCACGGCAACATCCGGGCGGACAGGTCGGCTGCACGCTAGCGAAGGGTACTGGGGAAATCAAGTTTCCTTCGCCTTGACCGGTTCATCCGCGGTCTTCGCCCCGAGCCCCAACCGCTTCTCGAGCCGCCGGACACGGCGCAACAGGCTCGGCAGGTGTTGAAGCGCCACCGAGTAGCGTCGCCACACCGCCGCATCGACGGCCGGATACCCGCCCATGACGGCACCGGCCGGGACCGAATTGGCCACACCGCTCTGCGCGGCCACCTGGGCCCCGTCGCCGATGGTCAGATGGCCAGCCGCGCCAGCCTGCCCACCCATGCGCACCAGCCGGCCGACGCGCGTGCTTCCCGCAAGTCCCACCTGGGCCGCAAGCATCGAACGCTCCCCCACCTCGCACCCGTGCGCGATCATCACCAGGTTGTCGATCTTTGCCCCGCGCCGGATGACCGTCGAGCCAACGGCGGCACGATCGACGGTC
>Ga0316626_10001470_pt1 | contig 10522 bp, 4 predicted proteins | sample OWC_Aug_T1_C1_D5_FD_207656 | JGI IMG/M metagenome (GOLD analysis project Ga0316626, IMG submission 207656) | Wetland soil microbial communities from Old Woman Creek delta, Ohio, United States - OWC_Aug_T1_C1_D5_A | ecosystem: Environmental > Terrestrial > Soil > Wetlands | place: USA: Ohio...
CACCCAGCGCGCGAACACGCTCCTCGAGCTCGCCGACATCTACTTCGATCACCTCGACCTCCCGCCGAAGGGCCGCGAGGCGATGCGCACCGCGGCCGACGCGTTCGGCACCGGCGTGCGTCGAGACTCGACGCTGCGCTTGCTCGCGACGGAAGCGGCCTCGAACCTCGCGTGGGACATCGCGGTCGACGCGCTGCAAGCGATCGCGGAGGCGAAACGGACGGTCGCCGACATCACCACGCTCGCGAACGCGCTCGTACGCGCGGGTCGCGATGCCGACGCCGTCGCGCTGATCGAGAAGGCCACCGAGTCGGGGCGCTTCGACGACGGCGGCGCACTCGCCGATCAGCTGCGCGCCGAGGTCGATCGCAAGTCGTGGCTCGCGCGGACGCTCGAAGCGCGCGCGGGCTCGGCGGCATCACCGGCCGAGGCGGCGGAGCTGCGCGCGGAGGCCGACCAGCTCCGCGAGCAGATCGAGTTCGAGAACACGCCGCCGCCGCGCACGAAGACGGACCGCGGCCTTGGCAATTCGGACAAGCATCCCGCGAGCAAGCCGCCGACCGAACCTCCGCCGTCGGAGCATCCGACGCTGCGCGTGCAGGTCGTGCCCCCCGCCCGCGCCCGCGGACCGACCCAACCGCCGCCGATGCCGGATCGCCCGCCCGCGCGGGTCGCGTCGACACCACCTTCGAGCGAGCCCCCGCCACCGTCGACGTCCGCGGCCACCCGCGTACCGACGCCGCAGGCGTTCGCGCGCATCAAGCTCGTGCCGCAGACGCAGCGCACGACGATCCTCGGTGTCGGCTCGATGGGGAGCGACGCGGTCCCCGAGGAGGAAGCCGGCTTCCAGTCCGTCACCGATCCGAAAGTGAAGTCGGGGCCGATCGTCGTCGACTCGAGCGCACCATCCGTCGTGATCACCGGCAGCGACAGCGAGAAGCAGCTCGCCGTCGACGCCGCCGTGGCGTCGGCGGATCGCGAGCGCTTGCTCGCCGCGCGTCGGGAGAACCCGGACGATCCGGGGATCCTGCTCGCGCTGCTCGCGCACCTCGCCCAGAGCGAGAACAAAGAGCCCGACCTGCGCCGCGAGGTTCTCGAAGAAACCGCGAAGACCGCGAAGGGTCGCGCACTCGCGATCGCGCTGCACGAGCTCGGCATCTACGCACGCGGCAACGGCGAAGCGTCGCGTGCCGCCGCGCTCTGGGCGCGCGCGTACGAGATCGATTCGCACTACGCGCCGGTGTGGATGCCGCTCGCGGATTCGTTCGCCGCCTCCGACGATCTCGACGCCGCGCGCGAGCTCTACGAGATGGTCGCGGGATCGTCGATCTACGACGCGAGGCGCAGGCAGTTCGCGAAAGATCGCGCCGAAGCGCTCGGGCGCGACGACGACGTCGTATCGGGCGAGATCGGGCCGCCGGGCCACACGGATCTCGCGAAGGCGCGCCAGCTCGCCGAGACCGGCGACCTCGACGGTGCGATCGCGATCGCCGAGCGCGCCGCCGAGCGCGCCCGCGAGCACGACTTCACGGCGCTCGAGCTGCTCGAGATGCTCTACCTCGAGACCGGCGACATCACCGCCGCGTCGGAGGCGATCGGCCGCCAGCTCGTCGCCACCGAGGATCCGGTGCAGAAGGCCGCGTTGTGGCGACGCCGTGCCCGCATCTATCGCGGTGCGATCGGTCGCGACGCCGAGGCGTATCGCTGCCTCAAGGAAGCGCACGCCTGCTCGCCTGCGGATCCGGAGATCTCGTATCTGCTGCGCACGGCCGCGATGGTGCGGAACGAATGGGCGCTCGCGGCATCGCTCCTGTATCGCGAGATCGCGGCCGCGCAACACCCGCGCGATCGCGGCGCGCTGCACCTCGAGCTCGCGCTGATCTATCTCGAACGGCTCGACGATCCCGCACAGGCGCAGGTGAACTTCGAGCAAGCGCTCGCGTTCGATCCGACGATCCCCGCCGCGAAGCCCCCGCTCGCGAAGCGCTACGAAGCACTCGGTCGCCACGCCGAAGCCGTGAAGCTCTACGAGGATGCGGCGAAGGAAGCGAGGCCGGCCGATCGCGCGGGCCTGCTCGCATCCGCACAGCGCGCGAAGACCGCCGCGACCTCGAGCGCGCAACACCCCGATCTCGCCCACCGCATCGAGCAAGCCGAAGCGAGCGGCGATCTCGACGGTGCACTCGCTCTCTCGCACGAGCTTTGGGACCTCGAGCCCGGCAACCCGCGCGCGTTCCGCGTGCTCGCGAACGTGCTCCGCGCGAGTGGCGATCTCGCGGCGCTGACCGAGCTCACGAGCGTTCGCGTGAAGCACACACCCGTCGTCGCGGATCGTGCATCCGCGTGGCTCGAGGTCGCACGGCTCGCCGAGGAGCTCGGTCAGCTCGACCAAGCCGCGCGCGCGTACGACCACGCGCTCGCCGAAGATCCGGGCCACGTCGGCGCCCTCGACGCACGTGGCGCCCTCGCCTTCCGGCTCGCCGACTACACGACGGCCGATCTCGTCTACAGGGACATCGCCGCGGCCGGCGAGTCCGTGCTCGGTCCCGACGAGCTCGAGCTGCGTCGCTCGATCATCGCCGAGAAGCTCGGTCGCGATACCGAGGCGCTCGATCGCGCGCAGGTCGCGCAAGCGGCCTCACCGGCACGCCGCGACATCGTCATGCGCGTGCAAGCGCTCGCGACGCGCATGGGAGAGATCGATCTCGCGATCGTCGCCGCGCGCAAGGTGCTCGAGCTGATCCCGCTCGACGACGAAGAGGCGCAGCTCGCGACCCACTTCCAGCTCGTCGATCTCCTCCGCCAAGCGGGCAAGCTGGAAGCGGCGATCGCCCAGCTCGAGCGCGTGCGCCGCGATCACCCGATGCACGCCCCCGCCCTCGAGATGCTCGCCGAGCTCCACACCGTGCGCGGCGATTGGGCAACCGCGACACGCTACCTCTATCAGCTCGTCCCGCTCGCCCCGACACCGGCGCTCCGCGCGGACCGCCTGTACCGCCTCGGCGAGGCGGTGCTCGTGCACCTGAACGACGTCGACCGCGCCGACGACGTCTTCCTCCGAGCGTCCGACCTCGACCCGAACCACCTCCCGACGCTGCGCCGCCTGATCGACGTCTACTGGCGAGCCGACGATCCCGGAGCGCTCGTCGAGGTCGCGGCCGAGCTCGCCGCAAAAGATGCGCTCGTGAAGGGGGCGGCCAACGGTGCGACGCTCGCCCATGCCCTGATCGCGGCCGCCCTCGTCGGGGACACCCCGCTGGCCGAACGCCTCGGAATCGCCCTCGGCGAAGACGCCCCCAAGCACGTCGCATCGGCGCTCGCGGAGCTGGTCGACCGCGAGGGCCGGCTCCAACTCCAGAGCGCCTCGACGGCGATCACCGAGCTCGGCCGGCGCGGCCTCTTGGATCTCCAAAAAGTTCGTGCCCACGCGGCCGGAACCCCCGTCGCGAACGTGCTGATCTAAAGACCGTCCGATTGACGGCAATGTAAGCGTGGTTACGGTAGCCGCGTCATGAAGCTCGACAAGTTGACCGTCAAAGCCCAGGAGGCCATCGCGGCCGCGCGCGATGTGGCCGTCCAACGCCATCACGCGGAGGTGACCCCCGAGCACCTGCTCGTCGCGCTTCTCGAGCAAGAAGGCGGCGTGGTCCCGCGCATCCTCGCCAAGCTCGGCGCGGATCCGCGCGTCGTCGGCAAGGACCTCGACACGGCCCTCGGAAAATTGCCGAAGGCCCACGGCGCGGCGCTCGACGTCGATGCGAACCGCGCGTTCAAGGACACCTGGGCCGACGCCGTGCGCGAAGCCCACGCGATGAAGGACGAGTACACCTCGACCGAGCACTTCTTGATCGTGCTCGCGAGTGGCAAGACCGCGGCCGGCGATGCGCTCCGCAAGGCGGGCGCGACGAAGGACGCGATCCTCGAAGCGCTCGTCTCGGTGCGCGGCAACCAGCGCGTCACGGATCAGGATCCCGAGGGCAAGTACGAGGCCCTCGACAAGTACACGCGCGACCTCACCAGGCTCGCGTCGCAGGGCAAGCTCGATCCCGTGATCGGCCGCGACGAAGAGATTCGCCGCACGATCCAGATCCTCTCGCGCCGCAGCAAGAACAACCCCGTCCTCGTCGGTGAGGCCGGCGTCGGCAAGACCGCCGTCGTCGAGGGCATCGCGCAACGCGTCGCCGCGGGCGACGTGCCGGAGTCCCTCCGCGAGAAGCGCGTCGTCTCGCTCGATCTCGGCGCGTTGATCGCCGGCGCGAAGTATCGCGGTGAGTTCGAAGAGCGCCTCAAGGCCGTGCTCAAGGAAGTCGCGGCCGCCGAGGGCAGCATCATCATGTTCATCGACGAGCTGCACACGCTCGTCGGCGCGGGTGCGGCCGAAGGTGCCGCGGACGCCGCGAACCTCCTCAAGCCGGCGCTGTCGCGCGGCGAGCTGCGCTGCATCGGCGCGACCACGCTCGACGAGTACCGCAAGCACATCGAGAAGGACAAAGCCCTCGAGCGCCGGTTCCAGCCGGTGATGATCGAGGAGCCGTCCGTCGAGGACACGATCGCGATCCTGCGCGGCCTCAAAGAGAAGTACGAGGTGCACCACCGCATCCGCGTGCGCGACGCCGCGCTCGTCGCCGCGGCGAAGCTCTCGCAGCGTTACATCCCGGCACGCCAGCTCCCCGACAAGGCGATCGACCTCGTCGACGAGGCCGCATCGCGCCTCAAGATGGAGATCGAGTCGACCCCGACGCCGATCGACCAACTCGAGCGCCGCGTGACGACGCTCGAAGTCGAGCGCGCCGCGATGGAGCGCGAGGGCGACAAGAAGTCGAAGCAGCGCCTCAAGGAGATCGAGCGCGAGGTCGCCGATCTCAAGGAGCAGGCGTCCGCGATGAAGGCGCGCTGGCAGCACGAGCGCGATGTCATCAAGACGCTCGGCGACAAGAAGCAGAAGCTCGAGCAGCTCCGCGGTGAAGCGGAGAAGCTGCAGCGCACGGGCGACTACGCGCGTGCCTCCGAGCTGCGCTTCGGGTCGGTTCCCCAGCTCGAGAAGGAGATCGCGAACGAAACCGCGAAGGTCGAAGAGCTGCGCGCGAAGGGTAGCTTCCTGCGGGAGGAGGTCACCGAGGACGACATCGCGACGGTCGTCGCGAAGTGGACCGGCATCCCCGTCGAGAAGATGCTCGAGGGCGAGTCGAACAAGCTCACGAAGATGGAGGACCGTCTGCGCGAGCGCGTGATCGGTCAGGATCCGGCGGTCGGCGCGGTTGCCGCGGCGGTGCGTCGCGCCCGTGCGGGTCTCAAGGATCCGAACCGTCCGATCGGCAGCTTCTTGTTCCTCGGCCCGACCGGCGTCGGCAAGACGGAGCTCGCGCGTGCACTCGCCGAGTTCCTGTTCGACGACGAGCACGCGATGGTTCGCATCGACATGTCGGAGTATCAAGAGAAGCACACGGTGTCGCGCCTCGTCGGCGCGCCTCCGGGCTACGTCGGGTACGACCAGGGCGGTCAACTGACCGAAGCGGTGCGCCGTCACCCGTACTCGGTCGTGCTCCTCGACGAGATGGAGAAGGCGCACGCCGACGTGTGGAGCGTCTTGCTCCAGGTGCTCGACGACGGTCGCCTGACCGACGGTCAGGGTCGAACGGTCGACTTCAAGAACACGGTCATCATCATGACGAGCAACGCGCAGGACATCCGCGCGACGTTCCGTCCGGAGTTCTTGAACCGCATCGACGAGATCATCACGTTCGCGCCGCTCGGCGAGGGTCAGCTCGGTCAGATCGTTCGCATCCAGATCAAGCGCTTCGAGAAGCTCTTGGCCGAACGGCAGATCGCGCTTCACCTCTCCGACAAGGCAGTCGCAGCCGTCGCCGAAGCTGGCTACGATCCCGTGTATGGTGCGCGCCCGCTCAAGCGTGCACTGCAGAAGCTCGTGATCGACCCACTCGCCACGCACCTGCTCGCCGGAGACTTCAAGCCGGGTGATGTCATCGAAGCCGACGTCAGTCCGAACGGGATCGCGTTCCGCAAGAGCGCGAAGGGAGTTGCCGCATAGCCATGCCGCAGCAGATCGACTTCGATCCGAGCGTCGACTACTACAAGGCGCTCGGCGTCGGCGAGAAAGCCAGCGCCGACGAGATCAAGCGCGCGTACCGCAAGCTCGCGAAGGCCTACCATCCGGATTCGACGGGCGGCGACAAGGCCAAAGAATCGCGGTTCAAGGACATCTCGAACGCGTACGACGTGCTCGGGGAGCCGAAGAAGCGCGCGCTCTACGATCAGATTCGCGCGCAGGGGGGGACGATGCCTCAGGGTTTCCCGGGCGGCGCGACGTACAGCTACTCGTCGCGCGGGGGTGCAGGCGCCGGTCCGAACATCTTCGACCTCGGAGACCTGTTCTCGCAGTTCTTCAGCAGCAACGCCGCACCGGGTCAAGGCAAGCGTGGGGCAAGCGCACGTCGCGTCGAACAGTTCGACGAGGACGCCGACTTCGAGAGCAAGGTCAAAGCGAGCGACGGCAGCTGGCTCGACGTGAAAGGCGTCGACGTGTATTCGGATGTTCGAATCTCGTTCGACCGCGCGATCCTCGGCACCGTCGCGACCGTCCCGACCGTCGACGGCAAAGCCGAAGTGAAGGTGCCCCCTGGCACATCGTCGGGTAAGAAGCTCCGCCTCCGCGGAAAGGGCGTGTCCGATCGGTCAGGCCGCGTCGGCGATCACTACATCACCGTGCAGCTCGATGTCCCGAGTGACCTCGATGACGACGCGAAGAAACAGCTCGTACAGTTCGTAACTCGCCTGCGCAAGCGCGGGCATAACGACTGAAACGTCGTAGACTGGCAGGAACGTGAGTAAGCACACCGAGACCGCGGGTCAGTACCCAGTCATCCCGTTGCGCACCGAGGTCCAGTTGCCCGGCCATGTCGGGCCCCTCGAGATCGGTCGCGAAGCGTCGGTGCGCGCGATCGAAGCGGCGACGCGCGATGACAATCTGATCGTGATCATTCCGCAGAAGAACCCTGCGGTTCGTGATCCGGGCCAGCGCGATCTTCACGAGGTCGGCGTGCGCGCCGAGATCGTGCAGGTCGTGAAGCACTCGCCCGGTCGGTTCACGTGCGTGATGCGGTTCCTCGAGCGCGTTCACATCGACGCGCTCGTCGCGACCGAGCCGTTCCTCGTCGCGAGCGTCTCGGTGCTGCAGTCGACGTCGAGCGCGACCGCCGAGCAGCTGATCGCGACCACCGCGAAGGTCCGCGACTACTTGCTCGCCGTCGTCACCGACGCGCAAGCGAAGGAAGGCAAGTCGTCGTCGTCGGAGAGCAAGGAAGGTGCGAGCCAGCCGCGCGGCGAGCTCACGCGCTCGCAGGTGCAGAGCATCGTCGATCCCGACAAGCTCGTCGACGCCGCGGCGCCATACCTCGAGCTCGAGCGCGACGACCTCACCAATCTATTGATCGAGACCGATACGATGAAGCGCCTCGAGCGCATCATCCCGTCGCTCGAGCGTCAGGCCACGGTGCTGCGGCTGAAAGCCGACATCGGCGCCGAGCTCGAAGGCGAGTCGAGCCGGACGCACCGCGAGCGCGTGCTGCGCGATCGCATGCGCCAGATCCAAGAAGAGCTCGGCGAGCAGGACGACAACGCGGAGATCGACGAGCTTCGCAAGAAGATCGAAGACAGCAAGATGTCCGACGAGGTGCGCGCGGTCGCGAAGAAGCAGCTCTCGCGCATGAGCCAGATGGCGTCGTCGTCGCCCGAGTACAACATCGCCCGGACGTACGTCGAGAACCTGCTCGAGATCCCGTGGAACACGTTCACGGAGGACCGCCTCGATGTCAGCGCCGCGCGCGCGATCCTCGAGGCCGAGCACTCGGGCCTCGACAAGGTGAAGCGCCGCATCCTCGAGTTCTTGGCGGTGCGCAAGCTCGCCCCGAACAAGCACGGCCCGATCCTCTTGCTCGTCGGTCCGCCCGGCGTCGGCAAGACGTCGCTCGGCAAGTCGATCGCGTCGTCGCTCGGCCGCAAGTACGTGCGCATCTCGCTCGGCGGCGTACGCGACGAAGCCGAAGTGCGCGGTCACCGCCGCACGTATATCGGCGCCCTCCCCGGTCGCATCGTCGCGGGCCTCAAGAAGGCCGGCTCGATGAACCCGGTGTTCGTGCTCGACGAGATCGACAAGCTCGCTGCGGATATGCGGGGCGACCCGGCGGCCGCGATGCTCGAGGTCCTCGACCCCGAGCAGAACAAGGACTTCGTCGATCACTACGTCGAGGTGCCGGTCGATCTGTCGCGCACGATGTTCATCTGCACGGCGAACACCACGGAGACGATCAGCCAGCCGCTCCTCGATCGTATGGAGATGGTCGAACTCTCGGGCTACACGGCCGTCGAGAAGCTCGCGATCGCGAAGAACCACCTGTTGCCGAAGCAGCTCGGCGAGCACGGCATCACGCGCGAGCAGGTCGATATCGACGACGAAGCGCTCGAGACGATCATCCACAGCTACACGCGCGAAGCCGGCGTGCGTAACCTCGAGCGCGAGATCGCGGCGGCGTGCCGCGGCGCCGCGGTCAAGGTCGCCGAAGGCGCGGAGACGGTGAAGATCGGCAAGGTCCAGATCGAGGAGATCCTCGGGCCGCATCGTCACGACCCCGACATCGCGGAGCGCAAGCCCGAGGTCGGAGTCATCACCGGCCTCGCGTGGACGCCCGTCGGCGGCGACATCATGTTCATCGAGACGCGCGTCTATCCCGGCAAGGGCGACGTTCGCCTCACCGGTCAGATGGGCGACGTGATGAAGGAGTCGGCGCAGGCCGCGGTGTCGTGGATGCGCGCGAACGCGACGCGCCTCGGCATCGATCACGACAAGATCGCGAACTCGGACCTCCACATCCACCTGCCGCAAGGCGCGATCAAGAAGGACGGCCCGTCCGCGGGTGTCGCACTCACGTGCGCGGTGGTGTCGTCGTTCACGAAGCGCCCGATCCGCAACGACGTCGCGATCACCGGCGAGATCGACCTGCGCGGCAACGCGCTGCCGATCGGTGGCGTGAAGGAGAAGGTCCTCGCCGCGCACCGTGCCGGCATCAAGATCGTGTTCCTGCCGGCGCGCAACGAGAAGGACGTCCTCGACATCCCCGACGAGGTGAAGAGCCAGCTCGACATCCGCTACATGACGAAGATCGACGACGCGCTCGCGGTCGCGCTCGCGCCTGCACCGCCGCCGACCGAGCCCGAGCCGGCGATCCCGCCGCCGACGGCGCCGAGCCGCGGCAACGTCGGCGAACGCCTCCCGTCGTAGCGCGAAATTTCTGGGTTCGCAGGGCGTGTTTCCACACGATTTCGTGGAAACCTGCCGCTGATGTCCAAGCCCAAGCTCACCTACTTCGACGCGCCCGTTAGCCGTGGCGAGGAGTGTCGCCTCGCCCTGCACCTCGCCGGTGTCGACTTCGACGACAACCGCATCCCGGTCGCCAATTGGGCGGCACTCAAGCCGCAGACTCCATACGGCACGATGCCGTACCTCGAGTGGCCCGGGCACCCGACGATCGCCCACTCGAACGCGATCCTCGTCCTGATCGGCCGACTCCACGGGCTGCACCCGAGCGAGCCGTTCGAGGCCGCGCGCCACGAGGCGATGATGTGCCACGTCGAGGATCTGCGCGGTCACGTCGGCCCGACGTTGCGGATCGCGGATCCCGCCGAGAAGCAGCGCGTGCGCGAAGGCCTCGCGGCGAGCTACTTGCCGTCGTGGGCGGCCCACGCCGAGCGCCATCTCGAGACCGGGCCGTTCTTCGCGGGCGAGAAGCTCCACGTCGTGGATCTCAAGCTTCACATGGCCGTGCGGTGGTTCATCGGCGGCAAGGTCGACTTCATCCCCGCCACGATCTTCACCGACTTCCCGAAGCTCAACCGCGTGCACGATGCGGTGCGCGACCACGCGGGCGTGAAGGCCTGGTACGCGCGCGGGTAGTGCCCGCTGAAGCGCCGCTCCAGCATGGTCGGCACCGGCACCACGCATTGCGCTACGCTGGCGATGTGAGGCTCGGCTTCTTGGTCGGCTTGTGCGCCTGCAACCAGGTGTTCGGCGTCGAACCCACCGAACCACGCGACGCCGCGTTCTTCGACACCGCGCTCGACGCTCCGTTCGCATGCCCCAGCGGCACGGTGCCGCAGTTCGATCGCGTCCTCGAGCAAGCGGTCTTTCAGTTCTGCCAGGAATACAACGTGAGCCTCGACCACGACCGCGCGGTCGCGATGTGCTACGAGCCCGTGCGTCAGATCGCAGAGGGCAAGATCGACGACACTCGGCTCACGCCGATTCCCGGGTTCGAAGCTGGCGTGATCGACTTCGACGAACCACGGCTCACGCCGGAAGGCGAGCTGATCGTGCGCCGGAACGAGCCCTCCGGCACCGTGTTCGAGCTCTACACGCGAGCAGGCGCGTCGTGGACCTCTCCGACGCGTCTCCAACTGCCCGCCACGGTCCCTCCCATGATCCTCGGAACGCCGAGTCGCGGTCCGGATC
>Ga0316626_10001472_pt1 | contig 10516 bp, 11 predicted proteins | sample OWC_Aug_T1_C1_D5_FD_207656 | JGI IMG/M metagenome (GOLD analysis project Ga0316626, IMG submission 207656) | Wetland soil microbial communities from Old Woman Creek delta, Ohio, United States - OWC_Aug_T1_C1_D5_A | ecosystem: Environmental > Terrestrial > Soil > Wetlands | place: USA: Ohio...
AGATTGAGACTCTTCTTGAATGCGGGGCCTTTGTTCAAGTCGTCGCAAGAGAATTGACGGCTGAACTGGAGGAACTGCGAAGCTGGCGGAAGATCGAGTTTCTCGGGGGCGAATTTTCTGAAGCTTACCTGGAGGGGGCGTTTCTCGTCTTTGCAGCCACGGATGATGCCCTGCTCAATCGCAGGGTGAGTCAGGCGGCCCAGCAGAGGGGCTTGCTCGTGAACGCCGTGGATCAGCCTGCAGACTGTAACTTCATTGTGCCCTCGGTGCTCACGCGGGGAGATCTCCTCATTGCCGTCTCGACCTCTGGGAAGAGCCCTGCTTTTGCAAGGAAGGTAAGGGTTGAACTGGAGCGACATTTCGGCGAAGAGTACGGTTTGTTTCTGAGCCTCATGGGAAACCTGAGAAAGGAGATTTTGTGCCTCGGCCTTTCTCAGGAGGAAAATAAGAGGGCTTTTGAGGAACTGGTGTACTCTGATCTCCTCCCGGCCATCCGCGAGAAGAACTGGGACCTGGCATCACAAATTATCGAGAAGGTCCTGGGGCGGCCGATATCGAAAAATCAGATTCTCGAATTTCTCAAGGCAGAATAACCTATGGCTCTTTTCCTCTATGGGTTTGCACTGATCCTCATCCTTCTGGCCACGGCTGCGTTCATTGTCTACCTGGTGCGGCAGAAAAAATCGGCTTATCATTGGGCCTATCGACTGCTTCTGGCGGGTTTCGCTTTCCTCACTCTCTTTGTCGCCTACGAATACTACGCGCTCGGGGTGGCGCCGGTCTTGACCCTGAAATCCTCTCTTTCCTTTTTTGCCTGGGCCATTCTGCTCGTGTACCTCCTTTTTCATCTGAAATTCCGGCTCATGGTGCTGGGATCCTTTGTGGCGCCCCTTGCCGCATGCCTGCTGATCCTCTCCTCAACCCTGCCGGCCGGCGAAGTGACGGTCAAACCCGTTTTCCGGAGTCTCTGGCTCCCGATCCACATAGGGACGGCCTTTGTGGGGAATGGATTCTTTGCCGTCACCTTTGTGGCCGGGATCATGTACCTGATTCAGGAGTCGCAGATCAAGAAAAAGCGGTTGGGTTCTCTCTACAGCAGGCTGCCGTCTCTCGAGACACTCGATTCCATCAATCACTTCGCTCTGATCTGCGGCTTTACGTTCATGACCGCAGGGATGATCACGGGGTCGATCTACGCCCAGGTTGCGCTGGGAAGTTACTGGCGATGGGATCCGAAGGAGGTCTGTTCCCTTATTGCATGGATCTTCTACGCGGTTCTGTTGCATGAGAGGCTTACGGTGGGCTGGAGAGGCCGTAGAGCGGCGCTGCTCTCCGTGATCGGATTTCTTGTGTTGCTCCTCGCCTTTGTCGGCGCAAACCTCTGGCTCAGTGATTACCACAGTTTCAAAAACATGGGGGGCCGGCCCGGGGGATGATCCGCATCGTCAACATCGGCATGAACCATGAGACCGCGCCGGTCGAACTGCGAGAGTGCCTGGCCAAGGATCCGGCCCACGCGGACAGGGCCCTGGCCATGATGCGTGAGCTTTCCTGCGTCAAGGAGGGCATATTTCTCTCAACCTGCAATCGGGTAGAGGCTCTCTTTACCACCGAGCAGACGGAAGAGGCCAAGAGTTCCATCGTCGACCTTCTTTCCGGGCTCGGAGGGATGCCTTCCGAAAGTCTTTGTTCCAGTCTTTTCACCTATGAAGATCGCGATGCCGTGCGCCATATCTTCAGGGTGGCTTCGAGCCTCGACTCCATGGTGATCGGGGAGCCTCAGATTCTCGGACAGATCAAAGAGGCTTACGCCAGCGCCACAAAAGAAAAAACAACGGGTGTCATTCTGAACCGTCTGTTGCACCGTGCCTTTCACACGGCAAAGAGAGTCCGGACGGAAACAGGGATCGCGGACGCTGCTGTTTCCGTGAGCTATGCTGCTGTGGAGCTGGCAAAGAAGATCTTCTATGAGTTCAAAGGGAAAAAGGTGCTGCTCATCGGCGCCGGTGAAATGGCGGAACTTGCGGCGCGTCATCTGCTGACGCAGGGGGTCAGTGCGATCACGGTGGCCAACAGGACCTTTCAGAAGGCGGTGGAGGTGGCCCAGGGTTTCAAAGGCGTTCCCGTGTCTTTCGAGGAGATCGGAACGCAGCTTCTGGAGGCGGACATTGTCATCTCTTCTACCGCTGCGCCGGGCTACGTGATCACCCATGATCAGGTCAAAGGCTCCATGAAAAAAAGAAAGAACCGGCCCCTCTTTTTCATTGATATTGCGGTGCCGAGGGATGTGGAACCCGAAGTGAATGACCTGGAGAACGTGTATGTCTATGACATCGATGACCTGAAAGGGATTATTCAGGTGAACCTCAGCCAGAGGGAGGAAGAAGCGGTCAAAGCAGAGAGGATTGTGGAGGAAGAAGTCATCAAGTTTGAGCAGTGGTTGAAGACTCTTGAAGTGGTGCCGACCATTGTCTCGCTCAAAGAAAAAGCGGAAACCATTCGCCAGGCAGAGTTAAAGAAAAGCCTTTCGGGCCTGGGAGAACTGAGCCCGTCGCAGATCAAGAGCCTGGAAATTCTGACCCTGTCGATCACGGAAAAAATCCTGAATGACCCGATTCTTTTTTTGAAACAAAAGGCGGATCGCCCTTTGGGCAAGAACTACCTGGACACGGCCCGGAGGCTGTTCCGTCTTGATCGGGAAAACGGAGATGAGGTGGAGCATGGATCTGAACAAGATGATCGAACGAGTGAGGAAAAACACTGATCCGTCAAAGGTGGGCATGATCACGAGCCACCTGGGTGTGGTGCGGGGCACCTCTCGCAGCGGAGGCGAAGTTCTGAGCGTTGACGTCGCCTATGACCAGGAAGCTATTCAAACCATTATCCGTGACATTAAGAAAATGCCCGGGATTGCCGAAGTGTTGGTGGAAACCCGGGAGGGACGCTTGAACGTGGGTGAGGAGATCATGGCGGTGGTTGTGGCTGGCGATATACGGGAAAATGTTTTCCCCGCCCTTGTCAGCACCGTGAACCGGATCAAAAAAGAGGCGAGCAAGAAGAAGGAAAACTTGAAAGAATAACAAAGTGTTGGAGTGATGGAGTATTGGAGTGATGGTAAGAACCGAGTTCATACAGCGCCAACACTCCAGTACTCCAATACTCCAGTACTCCAGCGCCCTCAGACAATGGGCGGTTCTTATTCCTGCATTCCAAAACATTTGGCTAAACTTTTTGCGATTTTCCACACGTGAGGAGGGCGCTGCCCATGGGGATGGTCGATGTTTCCGAAAAACCTGTGGTGGTGAGGAAGGCACAGGCTGCAGGGAAAATATTCCTGTCGCCTAAGACACTCGAAGAAGTAAAAGGCGGGAGGATCAAAAAGGGCAATCCGCTTCAGGTCGCAGAGGTTGCTGCCATGAACGCAGCCAAGCAGACCTATGTGCTGATCCCTCACTGTCATCAGATCCCGCTGGACACGGTCCGGGTCGAGTTTGACGTGCGTGCCGACAGCATTGAGGCTCTCTGCTATGTCAGCGCGCGGGCGCGAACCGGGGTAGAGATGGAAGCGCTTGTGGGCGTGTCTGTGGCCCTCAACACTCTCTGGGACATGGTCAAGTATCTGGAAAAGGATGCCCAGGGTCAGTATCCCTTTACACGAATCACGGACATCCGGGTTGTGAAAAAGGAAAAGCTGGGAAAAGGGGATTAACTCTTCACAGGGGAGATTCTTGCATGGATCGCACAGAGAGCAGAAAAGTCATCACCAGACCAGCAGCCGTGTCCACCATGATCTTCACCCTGCTCTGCGTTTCTTTGCTTTGGACGGTCTCCTCCTTTGCTGAAACCGCCGTGATCCCCATGCAGTACAGAACGGCTGCCGAGGCTTTGCCCATGGTGCAGCAACTGCTTTCCCCCGGAGGAAGGGCTGTTGCGGATGCCCGCACCAATGCACTCCTCGTAATGGACAGCGAGGAGACGATCCAGGAAGTCCGAGCGTTCCTAGAAGGTTTTGACAAGCCCGGAAAACAGGCGAGGATTCGGGTGCGGTTTGATGAGTCGGGGGCCAGGGAGAGGACAAGCGTTGAGGGAAGGGCTCGCGCATCAGGGGAGGACTGGTCTGTCAGCGCTGGAAAGCCGATGAGAAAGGATGGGGTGGATGTCCGCCTTCAGGACAGGAGCCGCACCCAGCAGGGGAGTTCGGAATTTTTCGTCACCGTGGTTTCCGGCAGTCCGGCCTATATCATGGTGGGGCAGGACATAATCTACAACCAGCGTTGGATCGATCTGACGAGGCGCTATGCCAGGATCACGGAATCCGTGACGATTCAACGAATCGAAACAGGGCTTGAAGTGAAGCCGGTCATTCTCAAGGACCATGCAGACGTGGAGATCACCCCCAGGATTTCCCACGGGGGACCGGGTTCTCGCGTGATCCGTTTTACGGAAGCGTCGACCCGGCTTGTTGCACCCATAGGTCAATGGGTGATGATTGGGGGCGCGAGTCAGCAATCCAACGAGGTCATCAGGGCCGTTCTGGAAGCAGGGAGGGGAGAGAGAAACTCGGTGATCTCTATCTCGCTGCTGGTAGAGACTCCCAATTAGTCTTTCTCTATCGAAAGGTCCGGGAGCGCAGTGAGGCTCCGAAGCACGAAATTCGAATTTCGAATTTGTTTCGAGTTTCGGATTTCGTGCTTCGGATTTTACCAAAGCTTTCCCTAACACTTCAACTAGGCAAAAGCTAGGAGTTGGAGCGAAAGTATGAGTGAGGAGGCATAAGCATGCCTACAGGTGCTTGCGGAATCAACTGCGACGTGTGCCGGCTGAATGTTCTGGGTGTGTGTTCGAGCTGCGGCGCGGGAAACAGCATGGAGGCTCAGCAAAAGATGGCTGTACAGGTTCGAGTTCTGGGTGCTCCCTGCCCCATCCTTGAATGCGCCGCAAACCGAGGCATAGACTATTGTCTGAGAGATTGTGAAGAGTTCCCGTGCGAGCGCTTTAGCGCCTATCCTTTCAGTGAAGGGTTTCTACAAATGCAGGAACGAAGACGAAACGAAGCGGATCAGAGACTCGATCCGACGAAAGAGAAAATCCATGTCCCGCCCCACTACTGGGAAGATCTCGAGAAGAAAGACATGGCCATGCTTTGTGAGAACGCTCTTGCCCGCGCGTTCTCATCGGAAGACATCGTACTCCCCATTCTTGGGAGGGAAATCCTGGTGGACAGGAAGAACCATTCCTTGAGGCGGAAGAATCAGGGCGAGTGGGAACCGGTGAGCCACTCTCTCCTAGAGCTGCTTGTGCTCGTCTATCTTCTCAATGCGGGACCTCAACTCCTGAGCCGTGAACTCGTCAGCGCTCAAGAACTTAAGACCGCCCATTTTTTCCAGGGACCTCATGAGCTGAATGTGGGCGGGGTGCTGGAACGCTTTGGTCGAGACCTCAAAGGGTTCAGGAAAGCGGCGGAGTCCCTGGGAGGGGAAGGGCAGAACCTGGCTGACGCGGCCTTCAAGATTCCCGCGTTCCCGAAGGTTCCTCTGTATTATCTTCTGTGGGAAGGGGATGATGAGTTTGAGCCACGGCTTTCCGTGCTCTTTGACCGCTCTATAGAGAGCCACCTGTCGGCAGATGCCATATGGGGGCTTGTGGCACTCGTCTCAGAAGCCCTGGTGAAAACCCCCAACCTGTCGTTCTAGAGAGCAGGCTGATGAAAAACGCCCCTTCAAGACTTCTTCGAGTTGCTCCGCGATCTCTGAGAGATCTTATGTTCTGCGGATGCGGATCGTGACCAGATTCTGCCGGTCTGGGCACTCCAGGACCATCTCGTCTGCACTTCCCCAGGGATAAGCGCCGCCAAACTGCATGACGTTTAAGCTTGGAAAAATGTCGTGATAAAAGAAGCCGCAGAGCCCACCCGTGTCCCAGCAGCTCAGGGACAGGGTATCGCCCGCCTTGTGACCTGCGCCGCACGAGCCCTTGACGGAAACGATCTTTGCTGAAAGAGCTTTGATGCCTTCGGGGTTGACTGCCATGGTTGTTCTCCTTTCGAGAAAAATAATGATAAGGAATTCTCAAAAAGAACGTAAGAGAAAAGATCTTCTCTGTAAATCAAAAAAATGCGCAAATCGGTTTGATCTCAGCCCTTTTTTCGTCTATCATGATTTTCTATTTTTATCTGCGCGATCTGCGCGCCCTGCGGTGATGACCTGGAGCTGATGGAGCATGGTTCTCGACCCTAAAATGAAACAAGCCGTGATCCGGCGAACCGTTCGCAAGTTCGCAGAGGATAAGCTCGTTCCTGCGGCAGCGGAGATGGACGAGAAAGCGGAATTCCCTGCTCGATTGGCCGAAGAGATGGCGGCCCTTCAGTACTTCGGTCTAGAAATCCCCGCGGCGTACGCCGGGGCCGGTCTTGACAGCGTGAGCTATGCCATTGTGATCGAAGAGATATCCAAGGCTTCAGGTGCCATGGGCCTGTGTATCTCCGTGCACAACAGTGTCTCTGCTTTTCCCGTGTACGAGTTCGGAAAGGAATCTCAGAGGCAAGCGTTCCTGATCCCTATGGCCAAGGGCGAAAAAATCGGAACCTTTTGTCTCACGGAACCCAATGCCGGGTCAGATGCTTCTTCGATTGAGACCACTGCGGTGAGGGACGGCGACGGGTACATCCTGAACGGAAGCAAGATCTTTGTGACCAACGGAGGGGTGTCGGGCCTGAACTTGATCTTTGCCATTACCAACCCTTCTGAAAAAGGGCGCGAATATTCCGTGTTCGTTGTGGAGTCGGAAAGAGAAGGCCTGGAAAAGGGAGCCCAGGAAGATCTCATGGGGATGCGTGGCAATCCTGTATGCCCGATTGTCCTGAATGATTGCAGGGTCCCCCGAGGAAATCTTTTGGGCGACGAGGGGCAGGGCATGAGGATCGCCCTGGCGACCCTGGAAGGAGGCCGGATCGGCATTGGTTCGCAAGCTCTGGGCATCGCACAGGCGTGTCTGGAGGCCTCTGTCAAATATGCACAGGAGCGGTATCAATTCGGCAAGCGCATCGCTGATTTCGGCGCGATCCAGGGCTTTCTGGCGGATATGGCGACCCGGATTGAGGCTGCTCGCCTGTTGATCTTTCGCGCCTCTTCTCTGAGGGATCGGAAAATGCCTCATTCCAGGGAATCCGCCATGGCGAAACTTTTTGCAAGCGAAACCGCCGTAGATGCAGCACGGATCGGATTGCAGATCCATGGAGGATACGGCTACTCCAAAGCCTATCCCATCGAACGTTATTACCGGGATGCCAAGGTCTGTGAGATTTACGAGGGGACTTCGGAGGTGCAGCGTATCGTTATCGCGCGCAGTTTGATGAACAAATGAACATTGTCGTGTGCATAAAACAAGTGCCTGATACCCCCAATATCCGGATCGACCGGGAGCGGATGACCATTATCAGGGACGGTGTGGAGAGCATCATCAATCCACTGGACCACATCGCTCTCGAGGCAGCTCTGGATTTAAAGCAGAAAGAGGGAGGGAAGATCTCTGTTCTGACCATGGGGCCTTCCCAGAGCGAAGAAGCGCTGCGGGAAGCCATCGCCGCAGGCGCCGACGAAGCCATCCTGCTGACCGATCCCGGGTTTGCCGGAGCAGATACTCTGGCCACTTCAAAGGTGATTGCAAGCGCGATTTCCAGGATGGATCCTTTCCCGGACCTGATCCTCTGCGGGAAGCAGACCATTGACAGCGATACCGGACACGTGGGACCGCAGCTTGCTGAGGAGCTCAACTTGCCGCAGGTTTGCGGAGTCACGGAAATCCATGTGGAAATGAACGCTCTCGTGGTCAAGCAGTTGAGCGACGGTTTCCAAAACACTTACAGAGTGAGCTTTCCCGCCCTGCTGACGGTTTCGCAGGGTCTGAATGTTCCCCGTCACATTCCCCTCGGAGATCTGGAGAAGGCGTTTTCAGAGGGTGGTGTGCTTCGATGGGGGCTGAAAGACCTTAACCTCCGCGCTGAGGAGGTGGGATTCAGCGGATCTGCGACGACCGTTGTCAGGCTTTACAGGCCGCCTCAGAAGAGAAAAGGGGAAATCGTAAGCGGCTCCTCGCAAACGCTGGCAGAACATCTGATCGGCAAACTGGTGTCTTTGAGCATTCTTGATGAAGACGAAGCAGAATAGAGGCTGGGAAGGGGTCTGGGTCTTTGGCGATTACCGGAACTATTTTCAGAACCGAGTGACCCTCCAGCTGATTGCCAAGGGAAACCAGCTGGCCAGGAAACTCGCTACCGACATGACCGTGCTGGTGCTGGGATCGCAGATCCACCAGTATGCCATGGAATACACGGCCCACGGCGCTGATGTGGTCATGGTCGTGGATCACCCGAGCCTTAAAAACTATCAGGTCGAAACCTATGTACGAGTTGTCTCAAAGCTGGTGCAGTGCTTCAAACCCGAAATCTTCCTTGCAGGAGCGACGGCTTTTGGCAGGGAGTTCTTCCCCCGTCTCGCAAAACGCCTGAACACAGGGTTGAGCGCGGATTGTGTTGCTCTTGAAATCGACAGGTCAAAACGTCTTCTGATTCAGACCACCCCCGCCTTCGGAGGAGAACTCCTCGCCGACATTATTACGCCTGAACACCGGCCCCAGATGGCCACGGTTCACCCGGGTGTTTTCGAGGAGCGAATTCACGATCAGGAGGCGACAGCCCGCATTCTCTACCCCGAGGTTGACATAGAGGCGGAAGAAAGAGTGCAACTGATTCGCTCGAAGCCAGAGCAGGGCCGCAAGGGAGGCCTCGAAGAGGCAGACGTTGTGATTGTTGGAGGGAAGGGGCTTGGCTCGAAGGAAAACTTCCAGATGCTCTTTGAACTGGCTCGGTTGCTGGGCGGTGAAGTGGGAGCAACCCGTCCTGTCATCCTGTCCGGATGGACAGAGGAGAGCCGGCTCTTGGGGCAGACCGGGAAAAACGTGAAACCAAAACTGCTCATCACCGCAGGCACGTCCGGTGCTGTCCAGTACACGACGGGGATTCATGGAGCCGAGACCATCATTGCCATCAACCGCGACCCGCACGCGCCCATCTTCAAAATGGCAGACCTGGGTCTGGTAGGGGATGCAAAAACAGTGCTCTCGCTGCTGCTGGAGAAACTTCGCAAACGCCTGTAGCCGAAACGTTTCCACATCTTTGAGATTTTCGTGGAGGGGGTAAAGAGATTTAGAGGGAAAAGGGTATTCCTAAGGACATGTACGGTGAGTGGAGAGCTTGATGAAGGCGGAAGGGAACCTGGTTGATTTTGTCTATGACACACGTTTTGGGGATATTCCTTCCTCGGCTCTCGAGACGGTGAAACGTCAGGTGCTCGCCGTTCTAGGTACCACCATCGCGGGCCCCACTGCCGATGGATGTGAAGCTGCGGTTCGGCTCTATAAAGAGCTCGCGGGAAAGGAGGAAGCGACCATCCTCGTCAGCGCAAGGCTGGCGTTGAGAGGCGTAACAGGGCCCCGCAACTTCCTGGACGGGATATATGGTTATTTCCATCTGTACGGAAAAGGCCTTTTTACGGGGAAAGCGAAAATGTCGGAGCTTGGAACCCGATGGGACCTTCTGAAGCTCGTTTTCAAGAAATACCCGAGCTGCGCGCTGACCGCGGGAAGCACGGAGGTGATGTTGAAGCTGATTGCGGAGGAGGCGCTGGAGGCTCGTGGCCACACACCGCTCGATAGGGAGATCGTGATGGGTTCAGGAAAGGAATATCTAAGAAGGATGGATATCGCCCCGGGTTTTCCTGGCAATGAACTGACGAGAAAAGACCATGAAGAACGATTCCGCGATTGCGTTGAATTTGCCGGAATGCCGATCCAAATGGAGAATGCGAAAAAGGTAGCCTCCATGGTGGAAATCATAGAGACGCTGGAGGATATCCAGTCGATCATCCCTTTGCTTATTTCGAAGGACGGATCCCAGGAGGAGCGATGATGATCATTGCGATCTGGTTGCACGGAACGGCCGGCAGTGCCCCGATCACATCGCGTTTGTCGAGGTGAGGCCCATCAGCAAGGGGAGGAAGGAAACAAAGTCCCACAGCAAGGTCGAGAAGCCGAAGCTCCGCGAGGCCTATGGGAAAGGAATATTGACACGGTGACCATCGATCCTAAGGGATCATCCTAATTCAGGTAGGGTGGCTTTCATGGAGAAGTTGAAACGGCTCGTTTCACGATTGAGCCAATTCATGGGTGTTATTGCCGGAACAACTCTAGTTTTCGTGATGCTGCTCACAGTCCTCGATGTGATCCTCCGCTACTTTGGCTACCCCATTATCGGGGTCTATGACCTAGTCGCCCTTGGCGGCGGCATCATCATCGGTTTCTCAATGCCTTTGGCGGCCGAGAGAAAAGTTCACGTCTTCATGGAGATGGCCTTACAGGCAAACAGTCGGACCGCACAGCGGGTCCTGAGCCTGGTGACTCGCCTGATTGTCTTTGGGATAAGCTTTCTGGTTGCATGGAACCTTATCCGGCTGGGTTTAGG
>Ga0316626_10001474_pt1 | contig 10513 bp, 9 predicted proteins | sample OWC_Aug_T1_C1_D5_FD_207656 | JGI IMG/M metagenome (GOLD analysis project Ga0316626, IMG submission 207656) | Wetland soil microbial communities from Old Woman Creek delta, Ohio, United States - OWC_Aug_T1_C1_D5_A | ecosystem: Environmental > Terrestrial > Soil > Wetlands | place: USA: Ohio...
CCACATCAGGTCGTCGGAAATCGACATCAGCTTGCCGAACATCTGGTCCGGCGCCTCGGTGATGCCGATGTAGTTGCCGAGCGATTTCGACATCTTGTTCGCGCCGTCGAGCCCTTCGAGCAGCGGCATGGTCATCACCACCTGCGGCTCCTGCCCGTACGCTTCCTGCAGCTGGCGGCCGACCAGCAGGTTGAACTTCTGGTCGGTGCCGCCGAGCTCGACGTCGGCCTGGAGCGCGACGGAGTCGTAGCCCTGCACCAGCGGGTAGAGGAACTCGTGGATCGCGATGGCCTGCCCGCCGCGGTAGCGCCTGGCGAAGTCGTCGCGCTCGAGCATGCGCGCGACGGTGTGCTTCGCCGCCAGCTGGATCAGGCCCGCCGCGTTCATCGAGCCCATCCAGCGCGAGTTGAAGTCGACGCGCGTGAGCCCGGGGTCGAGGATCTTGAAGATCTGCGCCTGGTAGGTTGCCGCGTTCGCCTGCACGTCCTCGGGCGTGAGCGGCGGACGGGTGGCGTTGCGGCCGCTCGGGTCGCCGATCAGGCCGGTGAAGTCGCCGATCAGGAAGACGACCTCGTGGCCGAGGCGCTGGAACAGCGCCATCTTGTTGATCAGCACCGTGTGGCCGAGGTGCAGGTCGGGCGCCGTCGGGTCGAACCCGGCCTTGATGCGCAGCGGCCGGCCCTGGCGCAGCTTCCTGAGCAGGTCGGCCTCGAGCAGGATCTCGGACGTGCCGCGGCGCAGCTCGGACAATTGTTCTTCAGGGCTCAGCATGGTTGGCGTTCACTCGGCGGATAGGCAGCCGGCGGACTGTAGGCACTCACGTGGCAGCAGGCAATCGGCCCGGACAGCCGTGAGAGGCGTCACAGTCTCGTCATGATCCCCGCAAGCGCTTGTGAAAAAACGAAAAAAAGCCAATTTGACAGTTGACGTGTAGCGCCGCCGCAACTAATTTACGCGCAGCTTTTCGTGGGGGTTTGATCTTGACTGCCATCGACTTCCGCGGCGCACCCATCGCCGCGTCCAGATCCGTTGCGGCCGGACGCCGCCGTTTGCTCACTGTGTCCGCGCTGCCGCTGGTTGCCGCCGGCGCTTTTTACCTCGCCTCGCCACCGGCGCAGGATGCCCCCGCCGCCATCGACTTGACGCAGATTGCCGCCCGCGCCGCGCCGATCGCGCCCGCGACTTCGTCGGCGGCGCAGCAGGAAGCCGCGCCGGAGAACGTCGAGGTCACGGTACAGCGCAACGACACGCTCGACCGCATCTTCCGCTCGGTGGGCATCGACAACGCAACGCTCGCCGAACTGCGCACCGTGCCCGACGTGCGCAAGGCCATCGACATCCTGCGTCCCGGCGATACCATCACGCTCACCCATGCCGACGGCGTGCTGCAAACGCTCAACCGCCGCATCAGCGAGACATTGACGCTGTCCGTCTCGCGCGCCGAAGACGGCTTCGCCGTCAACTTCATCGAGAACCCGCTCGAGGTCGAGGTCACCGGCGCGCGCGCGCGAATCGACACCTCGCTGTTCGACGCAGGCCGTGATGCGGGCATGTCGGCGCAGACCGTCATGGTGCTGGCCAACGAGATCTTCGGCTGGGACATCGACTTCGCGCTCGACATCCGCGCGGGCGACGAATTCAGCGCGCTCTACCAGCGCAAGTTCCAGGACGGCGAGTACGTCAGCGACGGCCGCGTGCTGGCCGCCGAGTTCGTCAACCAGGGCCGCACGCACCGTGCGGTGTGGTTCGAGTCGGCCGATGGCGCCGTCCGCGGCTACTACACGCCCGAGGGCAAGGGGATGCGCAAGGCGTTCCTGCGCGCGCCGCTCGACTTCACCCGCATCAGCTCGAAGTTCAACCCGACGCGGCGGCACCCGATCAGCGGCAAAGTGCGTGCACACAGGGGCATCGACTACGCCGCGCCGACCGGCACGCCGATCTGGGCGGCCGGCGACGGGCGCATCGAATTTGCCGGGCGCAAGGGCGGCTACGGCAACACCGTGATCATCGACCACGGCCGGGGCATCACCACCCTGTACGCGCACATGTCGCGCTTCGGCAAGGGAGCACGCGGCGGCCGCCAGGTCCGGCAGGGCGAGCTGATCGGTTACGTGGGCTCGACCGGCGCGTCGACCGGGCCGCACCTGCACTACGAATACCGCGTGAAGGGCGTGCACAAGAACCCCGCCAACATCCCGCTGCCGAACACCGAGATCCCGGCGCGTTACGCGACCGAGTTCCGCGCACAGGCCGAGGTGACGCTCGCCCAGCTGCGCCTGACGAACAGCCAGCCGAGCCAGCGGCTCGCGAGCCGCTGAGTCCGGGGCACGCCCGGCGTCAGCCGACGCGGAGGCGGAATCCGGCGACCTGCAGGAACTCGGCTTCCTGCTCCAGGTCCGCCGCGGTCAGCGGGTGCTGGTCCAGCCAGCCCTTCGGAAACACCGCCTCGAGCGAGCGGCCCTTGGGTCGCAGGTCGATCTCGGGCAGCGCGCGCGGTCCGCGTGCGCGGTGCAGCAGCACGGCCAGCCGCAGCAGCACGATCAGGAATTCGGCCTTCAGGTGCCACGGCGGCACCAGGTCCTCGATCTGCGCCAGGTTGAGCTTGCGGCGATGATTGCCCACCAGCGCGGCGAGCAGCCCCTGCTCCTCGCGCGGGAATCCCGGCAGGTCGGCGTGCTGCAGCAGGTATGCGCCGTGCTTGTGGTAGTGGGAATGCGCGATGTCGAGCCCGACCTCGTGCAGCCGTGCCGCCCAGCGCAGCGCCAGTTCCGCCAGCGGTTCCTCCAGCTTCCAGCCCGCGCGCACCTGGCGCAGGAAGGCGAGCGCAGTCGCCTCGACGCGATCGGCCTGCACGACATCGACGTGGAAGCGGGCTTCCATCGCCCGCACGCTGCGCGCGCGCGCGTCCTCGTCGGTCAGGCGGCCGAGCAGGTCGTAGAGCAGCCCCTCGCGCAGCGCGCCGTCCGCGACCCGCAGGGTCTCGACGCCCAGCATGTCGAAGATCTCGACCAGGATCGCCAGCCCGCCGGGCAGGATTTCCTGTCGTTCCGGCGCGAGCCCGGGCAGCTTGAGCCGGGTGGTGTCACCGGCCTTCAGGCACTCCCCGAGCAGCCAGTGGAGGCCCTCGCGAGTGATGTGGCCGGCCGGGGCGCCATGGGCGGCGAGCGTATCCGCCACGGCGCGCATCGTGCCCGACGCGCCGCACGCCGTGTCCCACTCGCTGCGACGGAATCGCGCCATGACCGGCTCGATCTCGAGCTGCGCGGCGGTCCGCGCGCGCTTCATGCGTTTCTCGGTGATCGTGCCGTCGCCGAAGTGCTGCGCGCTCATGCTCACGCAGCCGATATAGAGGCTGTCGAGCCGCTTGGCGGCAAAGCCCTCGCCGATGATCAGCTCGGTGCTGCCTCCGCCGATGTCCACGACCAGGCGGTGGCCGCCCTCGCTGGGCGTGGTGTGCGCCACGCCCAGGTAGATGAGGCGCGCTTCCTCGACGCCCGAGATGATCTCGATCGGGTGGCCCAGTGCCTCGCGCGCGCGGTCGAGGAACGCGCCCTTGCGCCGGGCCTTGCGCAGCGTGTTGGTGCCGACCACACGCACGCGCCCGGCCTTCATGTCGCTGAGCCGCTGCCCGAAGCGCTCCAGGCAGTGCATCGCGCGCCCGATGGACTCGCGGTTCAGGCGCCCCTGTTCGTCGAGGCCGGCCGCCAGCCGCACCGGCTCGCGCAGACGATCGACGATGACCAGCTGGCCGTGCGAGTACCGCGCGACCACCATGTGGAAACTGTTGGAACCCAGGTCGACCGCCGCGAGGACGTCGGGCAGCAATTCCGGCGTCCTGGCCAACCGACGTCAGGCCGAGAAGGACGAGCCGCAGCCGCAGGTCGTGGTCGCGTTCGGGTTGCGGATGACGAACTGCGCGCCCTCGAGGTCTTCCTTGTAGTCGATCTCCGCGCCGGCGAGGTACTGGAAGCTCATCGGGTCCACCAGCAGCTTGACGCCCTGGGTCACCACGCAGGTGTCGCCGTCTTCCTCGTTCTCGTCAAACGTGAATCCGTACTGGAAGCCCGAGCAGCCGCCGCCCGAGACGAATACCCTCAGCTTCAGGTTCGGGTTGCCTTCCTCGCGGATCAGCTCGCCGACCTTGCTGGCCGCGGAATCGGTAAAGACGAGCGCCGGTGCATCGGTCGCCGCGCTGGCTTCGCTGGCTGAATTCATCGCTCGGCTCTCCATCGATCGGTTGCCCGGGCCCGGATCTTACCACCCTCGCCGCGACGTCAAGACGCGGCCTGGCCGGTCACCTTCCAGGGGAACGACTGCTGCACGGGTGAACGCAGCTTGCTCGAACGCAGCTGCACCTCGGCTTCGAACGCCTGGAAGCCCTCGGGCAGCGTGACCGCCTGCTCGACCGTCTGGAAGTACCGGAACGAGAACGGCAGCTGCGCCTTTGGCCGGCCGAGCAGTTCGCCCACCGAGTACCGCGCCGGGCGGTCGCCCTGCATGCCGTGCACGACGACCTGCGCCAGCCCCGCGACGACGCTCTCGTGGCGCATGGACTGGATCAGGGTCACCTTGAGCAGGAACTCGCGCGGCTGGTCGCCCGGCTGGACCTCGAAGCGCTGGATGCGCAGGCCCTGGACGCCGTCCGCCGGCGACACGATGCTGCGGTAGAACGCCAGGTCGTCACCCTGGCGCGACAGCTGCGACTGCAACTCACCGAGCGTCTTCTCGACCTGCCCGTAGGCCTCGCGGTCGAGCCGGCGCGCCATCTCCAGTTCCGCAATGCTGGCGTTGAGCCGGGCATTCTCCTCCTCGAGGCGAGTCGCCCGGGCGAGGAGTTCGCGCCGGTCCAGCGCCACCTGCGCGGCATTCAACCCGGCGCTCGCTTGTCCGCGGCTGTAGGCGTAGCCGGCCAGCACGACAGCCGCAATCACGGCGGCGACCGGCACCAGCCAACGACGCCAGGAGCGGCCCGCAGCCATTTCTCGCAGGGGTTCCATGGCTGCCTGATGTCCTACGTCGCCGGCTCGACGGCAATCCGGCGGGCGGGGCTGCGCGGCGCGGAACGCAGGCCCGCCTCCGACCACCACTCCGGGCGCGGCGGCGGACCGGTGGGAAACGCCTGCTGGCCGAGTTCCTCGAGCGCCCGCGCGTACACGTTGCGCTTGAAGTAGATGACCTCGCGGACCGGCGACCAGTAGTCCACCCAGCGCCAGCTGTCGAACTCCGGCTGGGAAGTGAGATCGAAGCGCAGGCGCTCCTCGCCGCCCACCATGCGCAGCAGGAACCAGCGCTGCTTCTGGCCGATGCACAGCGGCCTCGAGCGGCGCCGCACGAAGCGGCTCGGCAGGCGGTAACGCAACCAGTTCCGGGTCACCGCCAGCATCTCGACGTCGCCCGGCTCGAGGCCGATTTCCTCACGGAGCTCGCGGTACAGCGCCTGCTCGGCGGATTCTTCCCGCCGCACGCCGCCCTGCGGGAACTGCCAGCCACGGCCGTCGCTGCGACCGCCAAGGAACACGTCGCCGGCGTCGCGGATCAGCACGATCCCGACATTGGCGCGAAATCCCTGGGCGTCGATCAAGTCGGTCATGTTTGCGTAAGCTCTGGACCAGCCTGATTTTTTCACATTGCGGCGAGCGGGTCCAAACCCGCGCCGATGCAGCTCGCCTTGTGGCCTGGCGCAGCCTCACCGTAGGCTTCGACACGCCAAAGGCTCCCGATGCACCGCCGCTCCACTTTTTTCGTCGCTTTCGCGCTGCTCGCCGTCGCCGGCCTGCTGGCGCTGTCGCTCGCCTCGGGCAGTGTGCCGCTCACGGCAGACGAGCTGCTGGCCGCGTTCGCCTCGGACTCTCCCTCGCTGGCCCGCGACGTGGTGCTCGAACTGCGGCTGCCACGGGCGCTGGCGGCCTTCGCGGTGGGTGGCCTGCTGGCGCTGGCCGGGGCGATGCTGCAGGTCCTGTTGCGCAACCCGCTCGCCGATCCGTACGTGCTGGGCGTCTCGGGCGGTGCCTCGGTCGCCGCGCTGATCGCAATCATGCTGGGCCTGCCGGCGGCCGGGGTGGACGGGATGGCCGCGCTCGGCGCCCTCGCCGCCTGCCTGCTCGTGTTCGCACTCGCCCAGGGGCCGGGCGGCTGGACACCCACCCGCCTGCTGCTCACCGGTATCGTCGTCGCGGCGGGCGCGGGCTCGGTGGTGAGCCTGCTGCTCGCGCTCGGCGACGAGACGCGGCTGCGCGGCATGGTGTTCTGGCTGCTCGGCGACCTCTCGGGCACGCGCCGCTGGCCGTGGCTGCTCGGCCTGCTCGCGTGCGCCACCGTCGCGGGAGTCGTGCTCGGCCGCCACCTCAACGTGCTGTCGCGCGGCGCCGCCCAGGCAGCGACCGTCGGCATGGACGTGCGGCGCCTGCAGGCCGTCCTGTTCGTCGGCAGCTCCGTGCTCACGGGCTGCGCGGTCAGCGCCGCCGGCAGCATTGGCTTCGTCGGCCTCGTGACCCCGCACCTCGCGCGGCTGGCACTCGGCAGCGACAACCGCGTGGTCCTGCCGGCGGCCGCCCTGCTCGGCGGCGCGCTGCTGATGGCCGCCGACCTTGCCGCGCGGGTGCTGATCGCGCCGCGTCAGCTGCCGGTCGGCGCGCTGACCGCGCTGGTCGGCGTGCCGTTGTTCCTGCTGCTCATGTCCCGCCAGCGTCCGTAACGTCCCGCAACGGCGGGAACGTCACGACGTGGTCGGTGGCGAGCCGCAGGCCGATCAGTTCGCCGACGCGATGGTCGTGGTGGCTCGGCACCAGCGACAGCACACGCCGGCCGCTCGGCAGCTGCAGCGTGTAGAGGAATTCCGCGCCGCGGAACACCCGCTCGACGATCCGCGCACGCAGCGGCGCGAGGTCGTCGTGAACGACGTCGTCGGGTCGCAGCAGCACGTCCACCTCGCCGCCGCAGGCCGTGCTTTCGTGCCCCTCGCGCAGCGGCCCGAGCTCGGTCTGCAGCAGGCCGCTGCCACCGCAGCAGGCCGGCAGGAACGACGCCTGGCCGACGAACTCCGCGGCAAAGCGCGACACGGGCCTGTGGTACAGGTCGTACGGCGTGCCCCACTGCTCCAGGCGCCCGTCGCGCAGCAGGCCGACCCGGTCGGCGAGCGCGAAGGCGTCCTGCTGGTCGTGAGTGACGACCAGCGCGGTCGCGCCGACGGACTTGAGCAGTACGCGCAGCTCGCCGACCAGGCGCTCGCGCAGCGCCACGTCGAGACTCGAGAACGGCTCGTCGAGCAGCAGCGTCGCGGGCCCCGGCGCGAGCGCGCGCGCCACGGCGACGCGCTGCTGCTGTCCGCCGGACAGCTGCGCCGGGTAGGCGTCGGCGCAGTCACCGAGGCCGACCAGCTCGAGCATCCGCCCGGCGCGCTCGCGCCGCTGCGGCCGCGACAGGTTGTGCAGGCCGAACTCCACGTTGCCGCGCGCGGTCAGGTGCGGGAACAGCGCGTGATCCTGGAACACCAGGCCGATGCCGCGCTCGTGCGGCGGCACGTGCACGCCGGGTCCGCCGAGCATCCGTCCCTGCGACAGGATCGCGCCGTCATCGAGCGTCTCGAGCCCGGCGATGCAGCGCAGCGCCGTCGTCTTGCCGCAGCCGCTCGGGCCGAGCAGGCAGCCGATCTCACCCTCCTCGAGCCCGAAGCTCACGCCGTCGAGGGCCCGGCGCTCGCCGAAGCGGCGCACCGCGTCGCGCAGCTCAAGCCACATGGGTGACGCGCCTCGCGAGCAGCACCACGGGCAGCACGCCCGCGGCCACGATGAGCACCGACGGCAGCGCGGCGCGCTCCCATTCGCCCTCGGCGGCCATCTCGAACACGCGCACGGCCAGCGTCTCGAAGCCGAACGGGCGTGTCATCAGGGTGATCGGCAATTCCTTCATCAGGTCCACGAATACCAGCACGGCGGCAGCGAGCAGGCTGCCGCGCAACAAGGGCAAGTGCAACCGGCGCAGCCGCGCGGGCCCGCGCGCCCCGAGCAGCATCGCGGCTTCGTCGAGGTTGCGATGGATGCGCTCGAGGCCGCTTTCGACCGGCCCCGTGCCGACCGCGAGGAACCGCGCCAGGTAAGCGACGAACATCGTCAGCAGCGTGCCCTGCAGGAACAGTTGCGGCGCCGTGGTGCCGAATGCGAGGTCGAGCCGGCCCTGCAGCCAGCCGTTCAGCGCCGCCACCGGCGCGAACAGCCCGACCGCCAGTACGGTCCCCGGGATGGCGTAGCCGACGGTCGCGAAGCGGCCAAGCGCGAGCAGCCAGCCGCGGCGCTCGAGGCGCAACGCATAGCCATGCGCCAGCGCGGCGGTGACGACCACGAGCGCGCCGGACGCGGCCAGCGCCACGCTGCGCCCCGCGAAGGCCCAGTAGCGCGCGTCGAGGTCAGTCGCCGCGTGCTTCGCGGCCCAGGCGAGCAGCTGCGTCATCGGCAGCACGAAGGCGATCGCGAGCACCGTCGCAGCCGCCGTCGTCGCAGCCGCTGCGCGCGCTCCCGTCAGGCGCTGCCGCGGCAGCGCCGCGCTCGGCCGCTGACCGGCGAACCCGCGGCCGCCACGCAGCCGGCGCTCGATCCACACGCCCGCCAGCGCCAGCAAGCCGAGCACCGCGGCCATCTGCAGCGCCGCGGCGATCGAGAACATGCCGAACCAGGCGCGGTAGATGGACGTCGTGAACGTGTCCACGTTGAGCGCCGCCACCACGCCGAAGTCGGCAAGTGTCTCCATGCAGACGAGACCGACGCCCGCGGCCACCGCCGGTCGCGCCAGCGGCAGCAGCGCGCGGCGGAACGCCGCGCGACGGTCGAGGCCCAGGGTCTGCGCCGCCTCGAGCGTCCTTGCGCCGGCGGCCTCGAAGGCGACGCGGGCGAGCATGTACACATAGGGATACAGGCACAGCGAAAGTACGATCGCGGCGCCGCCGAGCGAGCGGATGGGCGGCAGGCGCAGGCCCGGATGCACGGCCTCGCGCAACCATGACTGCAGTGGCCCCGCAAAATCCAGCGCGCCGGCGAACACCACGGCCAGCACGTAGCCCGGCACCGCGAGCGGCAGCAGCAGCGCCCAGGAGTAGAAGCCGCGGCCCGGAAACTCGTGGCCCGCGACCAGCCACGCGAGGCCCGTGCCGAGCGCGGCCGTCGCGACGGCCACCAGCCCGAGCAGCAGTACGGTGTTGCCGGCGACGCGCGGCAATACGTGCTGCAGCTGGTGCTGCCACACCTCGCCGGCCGGCACGGCCCAGGCCGCCGCGGCGGACAGCAACGGCAGCAGCGCCGGAACGGCGAGCAGCGCCACCACCACCGCGGCCGCGCGGCGCTGCGGCACTCGGTTCATGCGTCAGCGGTAGCCGGCGCGGTCCATCAGGCGCACGGCGGCTGGCTGCAGCCGGCCCGCCTCGGCCACGTTGATCAGGCTCTGCTCGAAGCTGCCCCAGGACGCGACCAGCGGATCGATAGGGGCGGCCGGGTTCGCCGGATACTCCATGTTCACCGCGGCGAAATGCGCCTGCGCCTTGCCCGAGGACAGCCATTCGAGGAAACGCTGGGCTGCCTGCGCGCGGCGCGAATGCAGCGTGATGCCGGCGCCCGAGATGTTGACGTGGGTGCCGCCCGCGCCCTGGTTCGCCCAGAACACCTTGACCGGGAAGTCGCTGCGCTCCTTGACGATGCGCCCGTAGTAGTACGTGTTGGCGATGCCGACGTCGCACTGGCCGGCGGCGATCGCCTCGAGCAGCTGCGTGTCGTTGGCGAACACGTCCGTCGCGAGGTTCGCGACCCAGCCGCGCACGACCTGCTCAGTCTTCGCTTCGCCGTGCGCGGCGATCATCGTTGCGACCAGTGACTGGTTGTAGACCTTCTTCGACGTGCGCAGGCAGAGCCTGCCCTTCCACGCAGGCGCCGCCAGCGCCTCGTAGGTGCTCAGCTTGCCGGCGTCGACGCGCTGCGGGCTGAAGAAGATGGTGCGCGCGCGCATCGACAGCCCGAACCAGCGGTTCTGCGGGTCGCGCAGGTGGGCGGGCACGTTGTCCGCGAGCACCTTCGAGGACACCGGGCGCAGCAGGCCGCGCTCCGCGGCGTTCCACAACTCGCCGGCGTCCACCGTCATCAGCAGGTCGGCCGGGCTGTTGCGACCCTCGGCCGCGAGACGCTCGATCAGCACCGCGGCATCGCCGGTCGTGAACTTGATCGTGACGCCCGTCTCGCGGGTGTAGGCATCGAAGACCGGCTTGATCAACTGCTCGTTGCGGGCCGAGTAAACGACCAGCGTTTCCGCCGCCGCCGCGGCTGCGGCCGGCAGGGTCGCGGCGCCGAGGGCGAGGACGACGAGGGCTCGGGTGAATGCGGTCCGGATCATGGTGAACGGTGCACCTGAGGGTCAATGCGAATGATTATCATTGTATTGGATGCCGGCTCGTTTAGGAATCCGCTCGGTGCGGCCATTCAGCCGGAGAGAATTTCGCAGCGGTCGCCGCCCGCCCGCTTGGCCCGGTGCAGCGCCG
>Ga0316626_10001475_pt1 | contig 10512 bp, 10 predicted proteins | sample OWC_Aug_T1_C1_D5_FD_207656 | JGI IMG/M metagenome (GOLD analysis project Ga0316626, IMG submission 207656) | Wetland soil microbial communities from Old Woman Creek delta, Ohio, United States - OWC_Aug_T1_C1_D5_A | ecosystem: Environmental > Terrestrial > Soil > Wetlands | place: USA: Ohio...
GAAAACGCGAGCCATCTACCGCCGATGTAAAAAGATCGGGTCAGCCATGATGAAGGCATAATTATTGCTCCTTAGTCTACCAGAAGATTCTTCGCGCAGAGCGCATGGAGGGCGAGGTTCCTATGGACCATGATAAGCGGCAATACCGGCGGTTTCCGATAGCAGAGCGAACGCTCCTCGGCAGACTGGGACAGGATCATACCGTGGAGATTATCGATATGAGCGTCGGCGGCGCGGCGGTGAAGGCCGGCCGGCGGTTCTCTATCGGCAGCGAGCAGTCCGTGAAGATCGAGACGCCGTACGGCTCCATCGATGTGCAGGGTGTCGTCGTCCGCTCCCGCATTTTCGACGTTTCGGAAAACATCCAAGGAAAGCGGATGCCGGTCTACGCCTCGGCCATGAAGTTCCACGAGGGCTCGGAGGAGCGGATCGCCGATTTCCTCTGCGACACTATTCTTGCGTAAGGCCGGCGAGGAGCGTCGGCTTTTGGCTCTCCCGGTGTGCGTCTTCAGAAAATCGTGTACATGCCGTGCATGAGCATAGACCATAGGGGTCTGGCTTGATCCTTGAGATATTGACAGTTACCCGCCTGTCCGGCAACGCTCGCTCATGCTATGCAAACCCGGCATCGAATACCCCGGTACCTTCTACCACGCCATCATCCGCATCAACCATCGGGAAATACGTAGCACGGGATGTTGATGTAATGCTTGGCAAGAGGTAAACGCCGGGATATAATCGCTGCATGCCGCGCCCGCCTCGATGCTCCCGGAACCCTGGACCACATCAGAACATCTCGGGGTCAGGTCGTGGGGCTTCACCTTTTGAAGAATTCGACAACCTTCCAGTGCTCTCCGCGACGTCTATGTCATCGAACGGTCCGAAAAAACGCGGTCAGAATCAACCGCCGCAGCATCAGCGCAGCAGCGTTGAGGTCGACGTGGAGTCGCTCTTGTCGCTCGAGAGCCGCTGCGACGGCTGCGCCAAGGGCGAGAAGTGCTGCTGCTCGTCGTACGAGGTCTGCGTTACCACCGCGGAGATGAAGAGGATCATCAAGGTCCTGCCCGAGGCTGCCAGGCTCTGCCCCCATCTCCTGACCAGGGGGGGATACGACAACGTGTTCGAGGAAGAGGAGCCCGGGCTTTTTTCCATTGACACGGCCGAGGATGGTCTCTGCCTCTTCGCCTACTGGTCCCATCACCGGATCCACTGCTCCCTGCACACCGTCGCACAGAAGCTCGGCTTACCGCTGGAGCAGGTGAAACCGAAGGTCTGTCTGCTGTGGCCCATGCACTTCTCGGAAGGTGACGAGGTCCTGGCCATCATCAACGATGCATTGCTTTTCACCTGCAATGTCCGGAAAACTCCGGGTTCGCGCGATCTGAGCCCCGGCTTTGTGGAGGCGATCGAGCTGGTGTACGGCGAGGGATGCGGGACCCAGGTGAAACAAGCGGCGGCGAACGGTGACCGGCGCACGCTGCTGGTCACCCGGCGATGAGGTATGGTTTTGAACAGCAAGTCTCTCGAGTCAGGTCTGGCGGCCTGATGTTTTTCACGAGCGCCGATCCATTTCAAGGGGACAGGGGAAGGACAACTTTTTAACAGATAGGAATTGGATGTCGCGCAGAAGGAGAGACGAACGAAGGAAGAGAAAAACTGTGCCTTGAGTTTTGAGTGTATGCGAGGCTGGTTCCAAAGTATTTGCCTCAGCAGATGGTTTAGGCTTCCCTCTCTACTTCCTGCGAGGGCTTGCACACCGCATCATGCATGGAGGCGTTCTGTATACTACGGTACCTCTCCCCTCAAAACCCAAGGCAAAAGTGTAAATGCTAAAGACGATCTGCAACTGGTGATAGTATAGCACAGATTATCGATCTTGGAAGTTCCCGCTGTCTATTTTCCACCCGATGTATCACGACCTCAGGGACTGTATAGGCTAAGCCTTCGAAATTGATACGTATTACGACGCACCAGCCCGTTCCCGGAGCTGGCCGCAGGCCGCGGAGATGTCCCTGCCGCGGGACTCCCGCACAGGCGCGGTCAAATGGTGGTCGAGGAGAACCTGCTGGAACCGGCGCACCGCGCCGTCATCGGGCCTGCGGAACTCGCTTCCCGGAAAAGGATTGAAGGGGATCAGGTTCACCTTGCACTTGATGCCACGCAGCAGCGCCGCGAGACGGAGGGCGTCCTCGCGCGAGTCATTTACCCCGTTCAACAGCACATATTCAAAGGTGATCCGTCGCCTCGGTTCAAGGGGGAAGCGCCTGCAGGCGGCAAGGAGTTCTTTGATCGGATAGCGCCGGTTCACGGGCATGATCAGGTCGCGGACGTCGTCGGTCGTCGCGTTCAGCGATACCGCGAGGTTCACCTTGGTGCCCGCCTTCGCAAGTTTTCCGATCTCGGGGACCAGTCCGCTCGTGGAGACCGTGACCCTTCGCGGCGAAAAACCCAGGCCCTGGTCCGAGGTAATGAGCCTGAGCGCCCCGATCACCGCGTCGAGGTTCGCCAGCGGCTCACCCATGCCCATGAGCACGATGTTCGTGATGCCCTGCGCGCCCTCCCGCGCCAGGATGCGGGCGACCTCCAGCACCTGTCCTGAGATCTCGTGCGACGCCAGGTCCCGGACGAACCCTCCCCGGCCGGTCAGGCAGAAGCGGCAGGCCTGCCGGCATCCCACCTGCGACGAGATGCAGAGCGTCTGCCGGTCCTCGTCGGGGATCAGGACGCTCTCGACGGTGTGTCCGTCCCCGAGCCCGAACAGGAACTTCCGCGTGCCGTCCGAGGAGCGTTCGACCTGCAGGACCGGCAGCGGAGAGATGGCGAAGACCGAGGCGAGCAGCGCCCGGTCGTCCCTCGCGATGTTCGTCATCTCCTCAAAGGATACGGCGTGCCGCTGGTAGATCCAGGAGAAGATCTGGGCGGCGCGGTACGGTTTGAGGCCCATCGCGGCGAGCCGTTCCTTGAGCTCGTCGAGGGTCACAGAGGTTATCGCAAGCTTGCTCTGAGCCATGGCGCTCCTTCATTCGCACGGTAGCATGTTTGGCATACGAAAGCAAGACGCAGCGGGATAGAACGCAACGGAACGGAACGGCTCACCGCATGCTTCTCTGGCCGGAGATCGATGTTCCCGGAGTAATAATTTTTTTAGCAACGGACTCTTTTTCTGGTATAATCCATGGCGTGCAAGCATTGAGGAGCGCACCTGTCGCGTACTCCTCAGGTCCGGGAGATGACCGCAGGAATGGGAGAGGCAGCAGCACCAAAACGGATCCTGATCGTGGACGATGAACCGACGATCCTGTTGACGCTGTCCTACGCGCTGCAGTCAAAGGATGTGGAGGTGGTCACCGCCAGCCGGCTCGAGCCCGCCGAAGAGGCGCTCAAGCGACACCCGTTCGACCTGGTGATCGCCGATATCCGCATGTCCGGCATGCTGGGCGTGGAGGGGCTGGAGCTCCTCTCCTACATCAAGCGGTACTGGCCCCAGACCAAGGTCATCATCATGACCGCCCACGGTACGGAAGACGTCCAGCAGGACGCCTACGACCGCGGGGCGACCCACTACTATCATAAGCCCGTGGACATCCGGGTGCTGATGCGGAAGATCGAGGAGCTGGGCATCCCGCTCGGGCAGTAGACGGGCGATCGGCGAAAGCGCATGGCCAGTGCGGCAGGAGGATATGCAATGCTCAAGAAGGTGCTGGCGGTCGATGACTCTACCCTGATACAGCAGATGTATAAAATGGTGCTGATGCGGTACCGGTGCGAGATCATCCAGGCGCTCAACGGCCAGGACGGTCTGGACAAGCTGGAAAAGCACCCCGATGTGAATATGATGCTGGTGGACATCAATATGCCGCTGATGAACGGCCTGGAGTTCATCCAGAAGGTGAAAGCGGCCGAAAAGTTCAAAAGCATCCCTATCATCATCGTGAGCACCGAGGGCAAGGAGGAGGACACGCAGCGGGGCCTCGCCCTCGGCGCGAGCGGGTACGTGAAGAAGCCCTTCCAGCCCAGCGACCTGCACTCGCTGATCAGCAAGCTCTTCGGCGTCGCCCCGGCGTAACATCCCGTTCTGCGGCATCTGCTCCCATCTACGGCCTTCCGGACAACCGGAAGACCGTTTGCGCTGAGAGCAGAGTTGCTAAATATCGCTACCATTTGTAACCCTCCGGGAAGCATCTCCCAAATGAAGAAAAAGCCTTGACACTTCCTCTTTTGAGATGCTATTTTGTCCCTCTATTTCCCCGGGAGAACTCCAGTGAAAATCGCAATTACCGGCAAGGGCGGGGTCGGCAAGACCACGCTCTCCGGGCTCCTTGCGCGGCTGTACGCGGCGGAAGGCAGGACCGTTCTTGCCGTTGACGCGGACCCTGACGCGAACCTTGCTTCGGCGCTCGGGATCGCCCCGGAGGCTGCCGCGAAGGCCCTGCCGCTGGCTGAACAGGCCGACCTCATCGAGGAACGCACCGGCTCGCGGCCGGGCGCGCCCGGAGGGATGTTCAGCATCAATCCCAAGGTCGACGATATCCCCGACGCTTACAGCATCCGGCATGAAGGGGTGCGGCTGCTCGTGATGGGAAAGTCCAAGGAGGCCGCCGCGGGCTGCTACTGTCCCGAGCATGTTCTGCTGAGGAGGCTCATCAGCCACCTGATCCTGCGGAGCAACGAGGTCGTCATTCTCGACATGGAAGCAGGGATCGAACATCTCACGCGGGGAACGGCCAGCGGCGTGAACGCTTTCATCGTGGTTGTGGAGCCCGGCCAGCGGAGCCTCCAGACCGCGCGCCACGTGGAAAGCCTCGCGAAGGGCCTCGGCATCAAGGAGGTCTTTGTCGTCGGCAACAAGATCCAGCGCGATACGGACCGCGAGTTCATCCGGAAGAACCTCGAGGGCATGACGGTCCTGGGATTCATGCGCTTCGCGGACGAGACGGTCCGCGCCGACCTGGATGGCCGGTCTCCCTACGACGCGTCGGCGCCGGCCCTCGAGGATGCCCGGGCCATCAAGGCGGCCCTCGACGCCCGGATGAAGGCATAGCGGGCCATGAAGGACAGGATCCGAAAGGCGGTCCTCGATGCGCGGCACCGGCTCCCCCCGGCGGAGCGACGGTCAAAGAGCGCGGCGATCGAGAACCGGCTGTTCAGCCTGCCTGAGTTCCGCGCCGCCGAGATGGTCCTGTTCTTCGCCTCCTTCCGGAGCGAGGTGGAGACAGAGCACATGATCGGCAGGGCCCTGGCAGAGGGAAAGCGGGTGGCGCTGCCGAAGGTAAAAGGCAAGGAGCTTGAGCTGTTCGAGATCAGCAATTTCGACCGGGATGTGGCTCCCGGCGCCTGGGGCATCCCCGAGCCTGAACACGGGAGACCGGTGAAGATCGGGGACATCGGTCTCATCGTGGTGCCAGGCGCGGCCTTTGATGAATCGGGGAACAGGATCGGCTACGGCGCAGGCTTCTACGACAAGCTCCTTCCCTTATATAGAGGAAGAACCGCGGCGCTCGCGTTCGAGATCCAGATCGTGACGAGGGTCCCCGCGGACGCTCACGATATTCCGGTGCAGAAGATCGTTACCGAGAAAAGAGTCATAGACGCAGTGCGTTAGGAAGCGTTACAATACAGGGCCGGGATGGATACGAAGAAGATAGAAAAAGGCGTTCGGCTCATCATCGAGGGCATCGGGGAGGATCCTGAGCGGCCGGGGCTCCGGAGCACGCCGCAGCGCGTCGCCGAGATGTACCAGGAGATCTTCTCCGGCATCGCGGCGGATACGAACGAGCTGCTCAAGCCCATGGCGGGCGAGAACCATGATGAGATGGTAATGATCCGGGACATTCCGTTCTTCTCGGTCTGCGAGCACCATCTCCTGCCGTTCTTCGGCAGGGCGCACATTGCCTACATCCCGGGCGCCGGCAAGATCGTGGGCATCAGCGCACTCGCCCGGGCGCTTGAGGTCTTCGCCAAGCGTCCGCAGGTGCAGGAGCGGCTGACCACGCAGTTCGCGGACTTCATCGTGAGCAGTCTGAAGCCCAAGGGCGCCATGGTCGTGATCGACGCCGAGCATCTCTGCATGAGCATGCGCGGCGTGAAGAAGCCGGGCTCGCGGGTGGTCACGTCCGCCGTCCGGGGGATCTTCCGGACGAAAGAGTCCACCCGCATGGAGATGCTGGAGCTGCTGAAGGAACGGTCATAATCAAGATAACGGCGTCTCACGCACTGGCCGCAGGCCACTGAGGCGCAAAGGGTGCAAAGGAAATCGCTATCGCCTGGTCGTAATATCTACGATGTTACCTTTCTTTGCGAGCTTGGCGACTTTGCGCGATAAAGCTTCTGCAATCTTGCGATTCCGATACTTACCGTCATCAGCGTTGTCCGATCAAGGGAGTGTCTATGCCATCATCGCTCGTGAACTATGACGCTGCGGCCTCGAAGCCGCTGCTGGACGAGGTCCAGAAGCGTTCGGGCCAGAACCTCCAGGCCTGCTATCAGTGCCGCCGCTGCGCAGCCGGCTGTCCGGTGGGCGAGGAGACGGGCGTCACGCCGGACCGGCTGATCCGCATGATCGTGCTGGGAGACCGGGAGGAGGCGCTGAACAACCTGCTCGTCTGGAAGTGCGTGGCCTGCTACACCTGCGGTACGCGCTGCCCCAACAACATCCAGACCGCGCGCATCACCGAGACCCTCAAGCAGATGGCCAAGAAGGCCCACGCGAAGCCGCTCACGCCGCGCATCGCCGATTTCCACAGCGCCTTCATGACCTCGACCAGGCACCTGGGCCGGTTCAACGAGATCGAGGCGCTGACGATCTATGAGACCAAGACCGCGTTCAAGGAACTGTCGCAGGGGAAGGTCAAGGCGGTCATCGACGAGATGATCGGCCAGGCGCGGCTCGCGCTGGACATGATGAAGAAGAAGCGGCTGCATCTCGGCGTGGACAGGGTCAAGGCGCGCTCGGAAGTGAAGGCGCTGTACGAAAAGGCCAAAGGACGTTAAGGTTTCCCGGAGAGATCGATGACACAACTCGCTTACTATCCCGGCTGTTCCCTGCACTCGTCGTCGGAGCTTTATGACGTGCAGTGCAAGATGGTGTTCCAGAACCTGGGCATCGAGCTCAGGGAGATCGATGACTGGAACTGCTGCGGCGCCACCGCGGCAGCCAAGACCGACGACTTCCTGGCTGTTGCCCTGCCCGCCCGAAACCTGGGGCTGGCCGCCGCCACCGGACTGTCCGAGATCGTGATCCCCTGCTCGTCGTGCTACAGCAGGACGCTGGTGTCGCAGAAGGCCCTCGCCGCGGACCCGGCGCTCAAGGACTCCATCAATGCCGAGCTCGCGCGGAAGATCACGGGCGACATCAAGGTCTCGAGCATCCTCGAGGTGCTGGTCCCGAAAGCACGGTCCGGCGAGCTCGCAGCGAAGGCGGTGAAGAAGCTCGAGGGGCTCAAGCCCGCCTGCTACTACGGCTGCCTCCTGACCCGGTTCCCCATCGACGTGGACGTGCCGGACGACGTGGAGAACCCCCAGGGCATGGAAACGGTGCTCAAGTCCCTGGGCGCGGCGCCGGTGGACTGGGGCTACAAGACGGACTGCTGCGGCGCGTCGGCCTCGGTCAATGACGCGGACCAGTCCCAGCTCCTGATGTCGCGCATCTTCACCGACGCCGTGGCGCGGGGCGCGAACTGCATCGTCACGACCTGTCCGCTCTGCCAGTTCAATGTCGACGCCTATCAGGCCGAGGTGGGAAAGAAGTTCGGCATCGAGAAACAGCTGCCGGTCTATTTCATCACCGAGTTGATCGGCATTTCCATGGGGCTCGACCCGGTCGCGATGCAGGTGGACCGGCATTTCATTGATGCCATGGGTCTGGTAAAGGAGTTGAATCTCATATGAGCGCATCGTCTACCACCAAACGCGGCTCGGTTCTGATCGTCGGCGGCGGCATCGGCGGCATGCAGGCGGCGCTGGACCTCGCGGACAGCGGCTTCAAGGTGCACATGGTCCAGCGGGACACCTCCGTGGGCGGCACCATGGTCATGCTCGACAAGACCTTCCCGACGGGCGACTGCGCCATGTGCATGATCTCGCCCAAGATGGTCGAGGTCGGCCGCCATCTGAACATCGACATCCATACCCTGTCCGAGGTCACGTCGGTCTCGGGCCAGGCGGGCGACTTCACGGTGAAGGTGAAGAAGGCGGCGCGGTACGTCGATCCGACGAAATGCACGGGCTGCGGCGACTGCGAAGCGAAGTGCCCGAAGAAGGTGCCGAGCGAGTTCGACCAGCAGCTCGGGAAGCGGACGGCCGTCTACTCGCTCTTCCCGCAGGCGGTGCCGAACACCCGGGCGATTGACGCGAGCGTCTGCCTCTGCCTCACTGACCCTCAGCGGAAACGCTGCCGCCTCTGCGAAAAGGTCTGCAAGGCCAACGCGATAAGATTTGATGATACCGAGAAAGAGGTCGAGCTGAAGGTGGGCTCCATCATCCTCGGGCCGGGCCTTGCCCGCTATGACGCGCGGGTGCGGCCGGAACTGGGCTTGGGCCGGTGGCCCAACGTGGTCACGTCGGTGCAGTTCGAGCGCATCCTCTCCGCATCTGGCCCCTACAAGGGCGTGGTGCAGCGTCCGTCCGACCAGAAGCACCCCGTCAAGGTCGCCTGGATCCAGTGCGTGGGATCGCGCGACAACCACAACGCCAATCCCTGGTGCTCGTCGGTCTGCTGCATGTACGCCACCAAGCAGTCCATCATCGCCAAGGAGCACGACAAGAACATCGAGCCCACGGTCTTCTACATGGAGATGCGCGCCTTCGGCAAGGACTTCGACAAGTACGTGGAGCGCGCCAAGAATGACTACGGCGTGAAGTACCGCCGGGCGATGGTCTCGGCGGTCCGCGAGGAGCCGGGAACGGGCAACCTCATCCTGCGAACTGCCGGCGAGGACGGAAAGCTGACGAACGAAAAGTTCGACATGGTGGTCCTGTCCGTGGGCTTCGAGCCGCATAAGGACGCGGAGGCGTTCGCCAAGACCTTCGGCATCGAGATGAACGAGTACCGCTTCGCCAAGACGTCGCACTTCGCGCCGGTCAAGACCACGCGCGACGGCGTCTTCGTCACGGGCATCTACCAGGGGCCGAAGGACATCCCCGAGACCGTGATGCAGGGCAGCGGGGTGGCGGGCAGCGTCATGTCCCTGCTTTCCGAGGCGCGCGGGACCGAGACGAAGGAGAAGGAGCTGCCCCCGGAGAAGGATGTTGCCGGCGAAGCGCCGCGCATCGGCGTGTTCGTCTGCCACTGCGGCACGAACATCTCCTCGACCGTCGAGATCGACCAGGTCGTCGAGTCCATCAAGAAGGAAAAGGGCGTCACCTACGTCACGAACACGATCTACGCCTGCGCCCAGGACAACCAGGACATGATCAAGCAGACGATCAAGGACCAGAACCTGAACCGCGTCGTGATCGCGTCCTGCACGCCCCGGACCCATGAAAAGCTCTTCCAGGAGACGATCCGCGAGGCGGGCCTGAACAAGTACCTCTTCGACCTCGCCGACATCCGCGAGCAGTGCTCGTGGTGCCACAAGGGCCAGAACGAGGTTGCCACAAAGAAGGCCATCAAGATCGTGAAGATGGCGGTCGCCAAGTCGCGCCTCCAGGAGCCGCTCAAGAGCGAGACCGTGGGCGTGACGCCCGCCGCGCTCGTCATCGGCGGCGGCGTGGCCGGCATGACCTCGGCCTTGACGCTCGCCGATCAGGGTTTCCCGGTGCATATCGTCGAGAAGGAGCAGGCGCTCGGCGGCCTGGCACGAAACGTCTACCGGGTGCTCGACGGTTCAGACGTCCAGCAGTTCCTGAACGCGAAGATCGCCGAGGTGAAGGCCCATCCGAAGATCACGGTGCACACCCGCGCCGAGGTAAAGAAGACCGACGGATTCGTCGGCAATTTCGAAACGATCCTCACGAACGGAAGCACGATCAAACACGGAGCGATCGTGCTTGCCACCGGCGGTGTGGAATATAAGCCGACGGAATATCTTGCCGGTACGAGCGCCAATGTCATCACCCAGAGAGAACTCGAAAAGAGATTGTTCGGTGATGGCCTCAGTCCGAAGTCCGGCGAACGGTACGTGATGATCCAGTGTGTGGGTTCACGTGAGGAGCCGGCCCAGTACTGCTCCCGCGTCTGCTGCCAGGACGCCATCAAGAACGCCATTGCCATCAAGAAGAAGAATCCCGCGGCCGAGGTGGTGATCATCTACCGCGATATCCGGACCTACGGCCTCCGCGAGGATTATTATAAGGAAGCCCGCGACCTGGGCGTGCTATTTGTTCGGTATGATGTCGACCGCAAACCCGTGGTCGAGCAGAAGGGCGGCAAGGTCCTCGTCAAAGCCTGGGACTTCATGCTGAACCGGGAGCTTCAGTTCGACGCGGACTGGCTCGTGCTGTCCGTCGGGCTCCGGCCCCATCCCACGACCGACAGCGTCGGCGCCATGTACAAGGTGACGCGCAATCCCGACG
>Ga0316626_10001476_pt1 | contig 10505 bp, 10 predicted proteins | sample OWC_Aug_T1_C1_D5_FD_207656 | JGI IMG/M metagenome (GOLD analysis project Ga0316626, IMG submission 207656) | Wetland soil microbial communities from Old Woman Creek delta, Ohio, United States - OWC_Aug_T1_C1_D5_A | ecosystem: Environmental > Terrestrial > Soil > Wetlands | place: USA: Ohio...
GAGGGCTCCGACGCCCTTGGGGGCATGGAGCTTGTGGCCGGAGAAAGAAAGCATGTCAACGGGCAAGTCCTTCACGTTGATCGGAAGCTTGCCCAGGGCCTGGACGGCGTCGGAATGGAAGAGAACGCCCCTCCCCTTCACGGCATTTCCGATCTCTTTGATTGGGAAGATAACACCCGTTTCGTTATTCGCGTACATGACGGATACAATAGCCGTCTGCTCATCGAGGCTCTTGCGAAGATCATCTGTATTTAGCCTGCCGAGTGAATCCACGGGCAGATAGGTGGTCCTGTATCCGCTGCCCGCGAGGTGCTTGCAGAAATTGAGGATCGCCGCGTGCTCCACCTTCGTGGTAATCAGGTGTTTCTTGAAAGGGTTGGATTCAACAGCGCTCATGAGGGCCGTATTGTCGCCCTCTGTGCCGCAGCCCGTGAATATGATCTCCTCCGGTTCGGCACCGATGATCTCCGCCACCTGTGCCCGGGCTTCCTCTATTTTTTGATGGACCTGGCCCCCGAAGGTATGCATGCTTGATGGGTTTCCATAAAAATCCCTGAAGTAGGGCAGCATGGCCTCCAGAACCTCCGGAGCCACTTGCGTCGTCGCGTTGTTATCGAGGTATATCGTTTTCATTCTGCCACCACCTTGATTTCTTCAGCGGTTACTTCCTTTAACCTGTTCTCGATGCCATTGATCGTCATGTTGCCCATGGGACAATCAATGCACATGCCCCTCAGCCCCACGATGACCCTGTTTCCGTCAATGTCAATCAGATCGAGGTCTCCACCGTCCGCCTGCAGACGCGGGCGGATTTCCTTTTCCAGGACATCCTGTATGAGGGCCATCTTCTGGATGTTGGTCAGCTTCTTGCGCTCCGTGGGTTTCTCCTTCAACTCCTTGATGGACCACAGCTCCTTGAGGATCTTTTCAATATCGGGTATGCAGGTCCCGCAGCCGCCGCCGGCCTTCGTGAAGTGGGTCACTTCGTCCACCGTGGTGAGGTGATTTTCGATGGCCACCTTCCTGATCTTATCTTCCGTGACATCGAAACACTTGCAGACGACTCTCTCCCCCGGCTCCTCGATCTTTTTCTCGCCCTTGTAATTGCGGATTGCGTCTTCGAGGGCTTCCTGCCCCATGACGGAGCAGTGCATCTTCTCATCGGGAAGACCGCCAAGATACTTCGCGATGTCCTGGTTGCTCACCTGGAGGGCTTCCTCCAGTGTCTTCCCCTTGATGAGTTCCGTGAGAGCCGAGGAGCTGGCGATGGCCGAGGCGCAGCCGAAGGTCTGGAATCTGGCATCGAGGATACGGTTCGTCTTCTTGTCGACCTTCAGGGTCAGCTTCAGTGCGTCGCCGCAGATGATGCTTCCCACTTCCCCCACGGCATCGGGGTTCTCAACTTCGCCGACATTCTTCGGTTTAAGGAAAAGCTCTTTCACCTTGTCCGTGTATTCCCACATATTCTACCTCTCACTCATGGACGTTATTGTTGGTTTGCCGTCGTTCAAAATAGAACGACGCCTTTCCTTTGCCGTCATTTCAAATCAATGGTGCAACATGATCTTCTCTATATCCCTGAGCCGCTCTCATAATCGTCCTCGCTCGCCTGTGCCTGTGTGATCCGGCTGTGTGGGGGCACGCTTCGAACGAGCCAGACATTGCCGCCGATGATCGAACCTCGCCCGATCGTCACGCGACCGAGAATCGTCGCCCCGGAATATATGATAACTTCATCCTCAACGATGGGATGCCTTGGAATGCCCTTGATGGGGTTGCCCTCAGCGTCCAGCTTGAAGCTTTTCGCCCCCAGGGTCACACCCTGGTAGAGACTCACCCTCTTACCGATAACGCAGGTCTCCCCGATGACGACCCCCGTCCCGTGATCGATGAAGAAGTTCTCCCCGATGACGGCACCCGGGTGAATATCGATCCCGGTGATGCTGTGGGCATGCTCGGTGATCATCCTCGGGATGAGAGGCACACCCAGTTTATGGAGCTCGTGGGCCAACCGATAATTGGTGATGGCTTGAAGCCCCGGGTAGCAGAAGATCACCTCGTCGGGACTCGATGCTGCGGGGTCCCCCTCGAAGGCCGCCCGGACATCCGTGACGAGAAGCTCTTGCACGGCCGGCAGACAGAAAGAAATTTCCGCGTGATGGCACGCGCCCGCCTGTCACAAGCCGGCAGGCAATCCATATCCCCCAGACAAGCAAAACAGAGACCCCGCTTGACCTGTTCCTCGAGCGTGTGCTGAATCCGATCGAGAGTAGATCCCACGTGATAGGGAACACTTTCCGCCCGCAGGTCGGGAAAGCCGAAGTATCCCGGGAAGAGGACGGACCTCATGGCTTCCACAAGCTCAACGACGACATCGCGCGACGGAAGCGGCTGGTCATGCGGTGTCTTTCTCATCGCGCAAGCGATCCCGTTTCCATTGGAGCAGAGTATGTCCACAAGAGAGTTCAGACCTTTTCTGCTGCCCTGAACCCCCGTCACCATCTTTTTATTTTCTCTAACCTTCGCTTTCATAAGGAACCCTTATATTTTACTTTGATTGAGATTCCCTCACCAGCTTAATAGTTGCTTCTTCTTTACCTTAAACTTTCAGCCCTTCCCCCTTATCCTTCTTTGAAAAGCCATGTCGAGAGATACCTCTCCCCTGTATCCGGGAGGATGACGACAATCAATTTCCCTTCGTTCTCCTTCCGCTTTGCCAATTCAAGGGCTGCCCAAAGTGCGGCACCGCATGAGATGCCCGCGAGTATGCCCTCTTCTCTGGCAAGTCGCCTCGCTATTTTCCCCGCGTCCTCATGGGACACTCTTACGATCTCGTCGATGATTCCCCTGTTGAGAACCTCGGGAATGAAGCCCGCTCCGATACCCTGAATCTTGTGCGGCCCGGGCGGTCCCCCTGAGAGCACTGGCGAAGCCTCCGGTTCGACGGCAATTGCTCTGAACGACGGCTTTCTCTTCTTGATGACCTCGGCCACCCCCGTGATGGTTCCCCCGGTGCCGACACCGGCCACTAAGATGTCGATCTTGCCATCCGTGTCATCCCAGATTTCCTCGGCTGTCGTTTTCCTGTGGATCTCCGGGTTTGCGGGATTGTTGAACTGCTGAGGCATATAGGCATTGGGTGTTGAGGCCGTCAGTTCCTCGGCCTTCTTCACGGCCCCCTTCATCCCCTCCGCCCCGGGAGTGAGGACGAGCTCGGCACCGAGAATCTCCAGGAGCTGCCTTCTTTCCATGCTCATCGTGTCCGGCATGGTGAGAATGAGCTTGTAGCCTCTCGCGGCGGCCACGAACGCAAGGGAAATCCCCGTGTTTCCGCTTGTAGGTTCGATGATCACTGAGTCTTTCTTCAGAACACCTCGTTTTTCAGCATCGTCGATCATGGAAACGCCGATGCGGTCCTTGACACTCGACAGGGGGTTGAAAGACTCCACCTTCGCGACCACCTGGGCCCGGCATCCCTCGGTGAGCCGATTCAGTCTCACGAGAGGGGTGTGTCCTATCGTTTTTGTGATGTCGTCATATATCTTCATGTTCGACCTCCTGGAATGGTCTCCTTTTTCATTTTATGCCGCGGCCTTTTTTTCAGTGCATGGTCGATACGTATGACGTGCTCCGATATATAAGGACCGGTCTTGCCTCCGTCGTCGGATCCGAACTTTCCTGACCCGCATGAACAACCAACGTGTCCAATCCTCTTTCAAAGATATTTCTCCCTTCCTGAAGCGTCCTCAAAGGAAAGAAAACCCACAGACCGTCTTCCTTCAGCCGGTTAGCGGGTTATCACGCCCGTCTTTAATCACGTATTAGGGTTCACATGAGGAAACCCTCCCAACCGGAGAACATTGCATGCTCATAAAATAACACATGACCATAGCCCAAATAATACCTTTCATTTTGACATTTCTCTCCAATATGAGAAGCCCTCTGAAAAAGATCAAATGCTGTACTCAATGGATTCTTGGTTCTTGGTTCTTTGCTTCACGACCATCTTTTCCAGTGTCATCGACTCAAGTATTTGCGATATCTGGTTCGAGGCCTCGGACCAAATGTCGCGCGATGTGCAAGTCTGGGACCTGTCACAAACGGCCGGATTCTCCACGCAATCCACTAGACAGAGCGAGCCTTCAAGGACTCTTACAATCTCTCTCAGACTTATTTCTTCCGGCGGCCTTGCAAGGACATATCCCCCGTGCGCCCCGCGAGTTGAACCGATGAGCCCTACCGTCTTGAGGGGATTGATCAATTGCCACAGATATTTCTCCGAAATTCCCTGCCGCCCCGCGATATCCTTGAGCAAGACGGGTCCTTCACCGTAATGGAGGGCAAGATCAAGCATTAACCTTACGCCGTAGCGTCCACGCGTTGATAATTTCATAGGTCGTAATATGAATATATACTATTTCTACTGTTTTAGTAGAGATTATATCTATAAAAGCTCAATTGTCAAGATATTTTGCTAATCTTTTTCAAAGTTGTTCAGAATTAGGGGTGATTATTTTGAAAAGATTTGGTGTTATAATTGTATGGATATAAAAGGTTTCTCTTAAATCATCCGGCCCCCCGCGCTGAACCTAGCGGAATGACCAACTCGATCACTTCGTCGAAATATTGTTTCAATCTACCCATTTGCTCCTTTTCACGTCTGGAGAGAACGCCCGAGCCCAGGCTCTCACCATAGTAGCCATTGGCAATAACTGTCTTAGCCCTCCGGAACCAGTTGAGTAAAACCTCTGTGGTTCCCGCCTGCAAATAAAGGCTGATGTCGTTCATGAAAAGGATGTCCCTTCCACCCCGCTCGAAGTCTTGAAAAAGTCCTTCTATTTTCGCCACATTTTCCCGTGCGATTCCCATAGCCTCTTCCTCTGTCACGGAACGCAGCCTGGGCGGCTTAAGCGATGCGCCAATATAAAGGACATCATTTTCCCCCGAGGGAAGGAGCTTTCCGCCGACCCCCTGCAAGCCCCTGGCGACAAGAACATCTGTAGGGATCTCCGGCGCCATGTCGATGATTGCGATTTTCGTCCCCAGACCCTGTCCGCACATGGCCTCGAGGATTCGCTGTGTAAGCGTGGTTTTGCCTGTGTTGATATCACCCAGAATCAGGGTCCGTTTTCCGAGAAGCTCTGACGTGTTGATCTCACGCTTCACATCTCAAGCCTTCTTTTTTAAGTGTTTCCGGCAGTAGTAAAAGGAGCGCCGCCCCCAGGATATAAACAACACAGGTGACGGCGAGGCCTATCTGCAGCCCGTAGTGCTTACCCAGGTATCCGATCGTGTAAGGGGCAAGGATGGCGCCGATTCTCCCGGTGTTCCAGCAGAAACCACCCGCGTAGGCGCGGATGCGCTCCGGGAAGAGCTCCGCGTAGTAGGCCCCGAGGATGCCGCCCACGCCGGGAAGGCCGAACCCCACAACGATCCCCCACCAGAAGAGAAAGATCGGGTTTGGGACGACGATGTAGACGGCGATCGATAACGCTACCATGACAAAGGCGGCGATCATGGCATTACGCCGCCCGATCCGGTCGGAGAGAACCCCGAAAAACTGAAATCCGAAAAACATGCCGATGTACATGAATAGGGAGAAATTTGCCATCGTCGTGAGACTGAGCCCGCGCTCAAGCGTCAGGAAAGTCGGGATCCAGTAAGCCGCGCCCCAGTAGCCGGCAAGATTGATGAAACTCACGAGGGTGGCGAGCAATGTTGTCCGGGCGAGCCCTTTCTCAAAGATCGCGCCGATGCCGATCTTCTGTACCTTTTCTTCCGTCCCCCCGACGATCCGGACAGGATCGGGAGGAACCATCCACGCCACCATGGCGGCAAAGAGAATGGAACTCGTCCCGGCCAGAAATAGGAACCGCCAGTCCACCGTGAGCACAAGCCGTCCGACGAAAGAAGCAAGCACCGCGCCGATGGCAAAACTGCTGAGGACGAGTGACGCCGCCCTGCCGCGGTATTCCGGAGCCCAGTGATCGGCAATCAGTGCGGAACAGGGACCCCAGATGCCCCCGACGGCGATGCCCGTGATGAACCGAAGGACCAGCCACATTCCCCAGGTGTGGATGAAATAAATAAAGCCCATACAGATACCGAGCCAGAGAAGCGCGAGAATGAGCGAGAGCCGCCGGCCGTAATTTTCGGCGATCAGTCCGAAGACGACCCCGCCAGCTACGGCGCCCACCATCGTGGCCGATCCGATCAGCCCTCCCTCGGGCAACGAGATGTCGAGGACCTTGAGCAAAACCGGCATGGCGATGGCCAGGACGATCAGGTCGTAGCTGTCGAGAAGATAGGTGATAAAGGCCGCCCACAGAACCTTCCAGCGGTGAATCGTCCCGGACGGCGTATGAGATATCACAGAACCCAGGGTCTTTTCTCCTTACCGCGTTCCTGTATTGAACAGGAGGCATTCTCCCACTGCCAGTGGGGTTCGTTATAATTTTGCTGAAGGCACCTGCATATTGTGTTAAGAGTCGGCCTGTTCGTGCATGACGAAAGTCGCACGAAAGCTTTTTCAGCTTATACAGGAGATCGGTGCGTACTTCAATCCCATGAGCCATTCGGGAGAAATAAGCCAAACAGGCGTCCTTTCGAGGCAGTCCTTGTATGTGGGGGCCGCCGGGCACCGCCTTTTTACCGAAAGGATCCATCCGGGCAAGCAGGCTTTGAGCGGGAGGTCACCCACGATCGTCTTTCTGCACGAGGGGCTGGGCAGCATCGGGCAGTGGCGTGACTTCCCGGCGGCACTGTGCCTGATGACCGGGCTGCCCGGGCTTGTCTATGATCGGTGGGGGTACGGAAAGTCCGATCCCGTGACCCTTCCGAGGCCTGTTCGGTACCTGCATGAAGAGGCACTTACGACCCTGCCGGAGGTCCTTCAAAAGTGCGATGTGGGAGAAGCCATTCTCGTAGGCCATAGCGACGGGGGCTCCATGGCGCTCATGTACGCTTCAATCCACCCACAACACGTTCTGGGCATCGTTACAGAAGCGGCTCACGTCTTCGTGGAGGATGTAACGGTGAAGGGAATTGAAGAGGCCGTTCAAATTTACGGAACCACCGATCTGCCGGGGCGCCTTTCGAAATATCATGGCGCGAACACGGACCTGATGTTTCGCGGATGGGCCGAGACGTGGCTCTCGCCGGAATTCCGGAGCTGGAACTTGGAGGAGTATCTGCCGGGGGTGGCCTGCCCCGTGCTTGCCATCCAGGGCGTGGACGATCAGTACGGCACACCGGCGCAGGTGGAATCCATTACGGGAAAGGTCACAGGCCCCGCCAGAAAACTGCTCATCCCGGCCTGCGGGCACGTCCCCCATCACGAGGCCCGCGCCGTCGTGCTGTCGGAGATGAATCGTTTCGTGGTGGATATCCTCACCCACAGGCAAAAAGGTAAGAAGTGATAACAGCAATCTTCGGGACATGGACGAGACAAACCTAAATGATGGTAAAAGGTCGAACCCACCGCCAGGGGAGAATAACGGTCGAAAAATTCACTTGATATTTTCCTCTCACACCCATTATAAGGCGGAAGGTTAAAAATAGAGTTTCAGGGGGGCGCGTGCAACTCAAATTTACCCTGCCTTAGTAAACAGGAATTTTTTCTTTCCTGTTCCTTGCCAGCAGAGAAGACCCACCGGCGCAAGCCAGAGGAAAAGCGAAAAACAGTCTATCCCTTGTCAGCAACTTATTAATCTTTCAACCTCTTCTAGTACACGAGGCAACCGATGACGGGTCAGGAAGGGCGATCGATTGCTCTGTCCCAACAAAGCGATTTCGCAAGCTTTTAATATCGCCATTTTTTATAGTCCTAATCACAAAAAAGGAGGTAGTGATTTATGGCACACGACAAGCGTTTGGTGAAGCATGAGGATCAGATTGAAGAACTCAAGAGAACGATCCCTGACTGGATCAAGAACCTGAAGAGGCCGGAGACGCCGATGTTAATCCCCAAGTTCGGACCCCTCCAGGGCATCAGGGTCGTCAGTTCAGGCATCGTCATCGCACAACCCTTTGCCGGGACCAAGATGGCCATGTTCGGCGCTGAGATGATCCATGTCGAGCGGCCGGGTGGGGACATCCACAGGCGCACGGGGCCTCACCTGCTCAGGGGGAAAAGGAATCAGGGTTGCGACTGGGCCAATGAGGCCGTTAACAGGCTTTCATTCGGGCTGAACTTCAAGGACCCCAAGGGCATGGAACTCCTGATGGCCCTCTGGAAGATATCCGATGTCTGGATGGAGTCTTCCGCCCCCGGCACCCTTGAAAGGTCGGGCATCACACCTGAACTGGCTCTGGCGGTGAATCCTAAAATTGTGATTCTGCGGGTCAGCACTTATGGCCAGTACGGCTCCGATGATATGCTGGGCAGGCCCGGATACGACGCCCTCGGGCAGGCATTCGGAGGGATGATCGCCGTGACGGGTGACCCCGCAGGTCCCCCCCAGCGGGCGAAGGTCTACACTGCCGACTACCTCACGGCCCTGCACGGCTGGGCTTCCGTCATGATGGGGTTGTGGGAAGCCCAGAAGACAGGGAAAGGGCAGGTCATTGATGCCAGTCAGTACGAGGCCGTCCACGCCACCATGGGATTCCAGATACCCTGGGTCACGGGCGAAGGCAAGGTGAGCGGCCACTCCGGCAATAAGGCTCCTACCTTTCAGCCTTATGACACTTTCCAGTGCAAGGATGGTTATGTTTACATTGGAGCCCTCGGACCCATCATCTACGCGAGGGTGCCGAAATTCCTGAAATTGAACGCCGAGGAATTCAGTTACGATAACTGTTCCAAGGACGCGGCGGCCGTCAGTTCCCCCAAGGGGCTGGAACTCGACCGCAAGTTGAGGGAATACTGCGCGAGCCGGACCCGCATGGAGGTTGAAAGAGAGCTCAACGCGGCCCAGATCGGATGCTGCAGAATCATGAATGCCTCGGACATGCTCAACGAGGAGCACTTCCGCCTCAGGGAGTCCCACGTGCCTGTGGTGGACCGGCAGTCGGGTGTTCCCATCCGTGTCGGGGGCGTCATTCCCAAGATGTCCATGACACCGGGACAGGTCTTCAGAGGGGCGCCTGCCATCGGGGAAGACACGACGGACATCATGACAAAAATACTCGGCTTCTCCGAGAAAGACGTTTCAATGTATTACGCCAACGGTATCCTGCATCGATTGGAACCGTTCACGGAACCTGTGGCGGACCCCCTGCCGGGCTGGAAATAGCCGGAAGATCTTCTGCTTAGTGTAAGAACAAAACATTTAAATGGTGGGGAGAAGCCGGAAACATGGGTCAGGCTTCTCCCCCGATTACATCCGCGGACTATCTTTATAAAAAGAGCGTTTAGATGAAAGTCGTTTTTCATGAGGCCTTCAAGTCTTCCTATTGCAGCGACCCTGCTGCCAAGGATGGCCGGATAGATGCCGTCCTGGATCTCATCAAAAATCATGTTGAACTCGTTGAGGCCTCGCCGGCGGACTACCAGGATATCGCCGCCTGTCACACGGAGGCTCACATCAACGAGGTGATAAACGAGGGGCTCTATAATATATCAGCTCTCGCGGCCGGCGCGGCTATCCAGGCTGCGATGATCGGACTCAAAGAGCCGTGTTTCGCCCTCGTCAGGCCGCCGGGCCACCACGCATCCCCGGGCAGCTCCTGGGGTTACTGCTATTTCAACAACATGGCGATAGCCATATCGAAACTGAAAAAGGAAGGGAGGATCCGTCGGGCATCGGTGCTGGACATCGATCTCCATTTTGGCGACGGGACGGTTAATATTTTGAGCACAAAGGGATATGTAACGGTTTTCAATCCCGTTGCTTCGGATCCGGACACTTATCTGAAGAAAATTATGGATTATCTGGACGAGGCTGTAGACATCGTCGGGATTTCGGCGGGGTTCGACAACCACAAAGAGGACTGGGGAGGTCTTCTTTCCACGGGAGATTACAGAGAAATTGGACGACTGGTGAGGGAGGCGAGCAAAAAAAACAGGGCGGGCTATTTCGCCGTCCTGGAGGGCGGCTACAACCACAACGTCCTGGGCCATAATGTTCTGGCGTTGATTGAGGGCATGCGAGGATAAGGGACCAGGAAAACACTTCTTCTCATATCAGAGACCATTAGCAGCGGCCGAGAAATAATTTCTTTTCGTTGCTGTCTGAAAGTCCCGTTGCCTTTCTTCGGTTCTCTTCTCAACACCGACGACCCAACTTGACCGATCATCCTGAAAAAGATAAGATTCAACCGAATTGCGCGGACAAATGCCTGCATGACAGGTATTCGTCCCCATGACAAACTTTGAGGATGAAAGAGCAGTGACAATGATGGCTGATGAATGGACCAAAAAAATCGTAGATCCCGAGGTGGTGCTCTCGAAAATCAAACCGGGCATGAGTATCTTCGTAGGTACCGGCGTTGGCGAGCCCCGCACCCTGATAAAACACCTCATGGAATCCGATCAAAAAAATCTTATGGATCTCGACATCATC
>Ga0316626_10001477_pt1 | contig 10498 bp, 10 predicted proteins | sample OWC_Aug_T1_C1_D5_FD_207656 | JGI IMG/M metagenome (GOLD analysis project Ga0316626, IMG submission 207656) | Wetland soil microbial communities from Old Woman Creek delta, Ohio, United States - OWC_Aug_T1_C1_D5_A | ecosystem: Environmental > Terrestrial > Soil > Wetlands | place: USA: Ohio...
AGGAAGAAGAGATAAAAAACTGCAATACACAATGCAGCTTTACCGGCATACATTAAGATAGGATTCATTTTTCAGCCTTTTGTTTTTTGACTTCATTTTCCATAATCTTCATGATCTCCTCCATCTCTTTCACGGAGATGCTTTTCTCTTTTGCGAAAAAACTTACCATTTTCTCGAAAGAATTTGAGAAATAGTCATTCACGAAAGTGGACAGGTGGGTTTTCGAATAATCATCCTTTGATACAACCGGAAAATATTCATGTGTCCGTCCATAGGCTTTGTGGTCAACAAATCCCTTGTCCTGAAGGATCCTTACGATTGTGCTTATAGTATTATATGCAGGTTTGGGATCATCAAAATGTTCCAGGATATCCTTCACGAATCCCTTTTTGATCTTCCAGAGAACCTGCATCACCTGTTCTTCTGCGCGGGTGAGTTCTCTCATATTTGTATTATTAATTTTAACTTCTGAGCCGGTTTTTAATACTCTATACAAATATACAACGAAGAATTTAGTTCTGCAACTAAAATCTTAATTATTTTTGGTTTTTTTAATGTATTTTTCAATCTGATTTTCGTCTGATGCGGCTGTCTCATAATATGCACCAGGTTGCTTTCGAAGCTGCAATACTGTATGCTCTACGAGCAAAAGCCGGGTTACAGACTACATATGGATATTTCCAGCCACAATGCTGCCTGCTCCGGCAGCAATCTGGTATTATGAAGTGCCAATCCTGCATATTCTTTCAGAATTACTGTTTAGTTACAGCTATTGCTGAATAACGAAAAAGTAGTACTTTTATCTTGAGGTAGTGCAGAAGTCTGTCTGTTTGAGAATAATGTGAATATTAAACTATGAAGATTGGTATTGTCAGGGAGAATCTCAGGATTGCTGTAAGGGCGATCAAATCGAACAGGGTCAGGACGATTCTTACTATTTGTATTATTGCCTTCGGTATAATGGCGCTTGTCGGAATTCTCACAGCAATAGATGCCATAAAGGTCTCTCTCACCAGCCAGTTTACAATGATGGGAGCCAACTCATTCACCATCACTTCACGGGGGATGAATGTACAGATCGGCGAAAACAGGTACCGTGCAAGAAATTATTCGCGGATTTCCTTTCGTGAGGCATCCGAATTTAAAACCAGGTTTACAGAGGCAGCAAATGTCTCAATTTCTTTTAACGCATCGGGACTGGCGACTGTTAAATATGAATCAGAAGAGACTAATCCTAATGTCTCACTGACAGGCGTGGATGAGAACTACCTGTTCGTTTCCGGATATGAAATCGAAACCGGCAGAAATTTCAGTGCCGATGAGGTTCAGATGACCCGCCATTATGTCCTGCTGGGTGCGGATGTAGCCGGAGATCTTTTCCCCACAGGACTTAATCCTGTCGACAAAGAGGTGACAGTGGCAGGTCTGAAACTAAGGGTAATAGGTGTATTGAAAAGCAAAGGATCAAGCGCACTCAGCAGTGATAATGTATGTTTTATGCCGGTTACTACCGCACGGCAGTATTTCTCCCAGCCGAATATGACCTTCAGCATCACAGTTATGCCGGTAAATCCTGCAAATCTCGATGTAATGGCAGGTGAGGCTGAGGCAATCTTCAGGATCGTACGAAATCTTGATCCGAAGGATGAATCGGATTTCAATATTTCCAAAAGCGACAGTATTGTCAACCTGCTTATTAAGAATATAAGGTATGTTACTCTGGCAGCAACCCTGATCGGGATCATCACGCTCTTCGGTGCTGCTGTCGGACTGATGAACATAATGCTGGTTTCAGTTACCGAAAGGACAAGGGAGATAGGTATAAGAAAGGCAACAGGAGCTAAACCAAGAACTATAAAATATCAGTTCCTGTTTGAATCCATACTTATAGGGCAGCTTGGAGGATTGCTGGGTATAATTCTCGGAATTCTGATAGGGAACCTTGTCTCCTCTTTGCTTAAGTCGAGTTTTATTATTCCCTGGGTATGGGTGGTTATGGGTGTTTTTGTTTGTTTGATAGTCGGAGTGGTATCGGGGTATGCCCCGGCTATGAAAGCCGCAAATATTGATCCTATTGAAGCTTTAAGGTATGAATAAATATAATGCATATGGAAAAATTCGTCATTCAGGAAGAGCTTAAAAACTGTCCGGGTATTGTATATTTTACCCATTCCAATAAGCTCGAAATAATTGGCAGGTCTATCCCTGAAAATCCCGAAGTCATATACAAAAAGCTTGATGACTGGATAACACACCATTTTGAGAGGAGCAGGGAGCTCAATGTAAGCATTCAGCTTGAGTACATAAACAGCGGATCCTCAAAATACATGTATGAGATTCTCAAACGGCTGACAGGTTTTGGCCGTTCGGGTAATGTTGTAAAGATGAAGTGGCTTTATGAAGAGGATGATGAGGCAATGCTTGAGCTTGGTGAACATTACCGCGATACCGCAGGAATTCCTCTTGAAGTCGAAATGGTAGTATAACTGATGATATTAATTAAAACAAACAGGGGCATTTCATGAAACACCCCTGCTATTGTTATTCGTGGTTGAAATACTTATCTGGCAACAAGGGGTATCAGATCAACAACCCTGCAGGAGTATCCCCACTCGTTATCATACCATGAAAGTACCTTGATCATTTTTCCGTTGACCATTGTACTCAGTGAGTCGAAGATCGAAGAAGCTGTCGTATGGATAACATCAGCAGAAACAATCGGATCCTCAGTATATTCCAGAATTCCTTTCATAGGACCTTCAGCTGCCTTCTTCATTGCTTCATTGATCTCTTCTTTTGTAGCCTCTTTTTTAAGTATAGCAACGAAATCAACCAGCGAGCCGGTCGGTGTAGGAACTCTTACTGAAATTCCGTCAAGCTTGCCTTTCAGTTCAGGGATCACCTTGCCTACGGATTTAGCAGCACCTGTTGTTGTCGGTATCTGCGACAGAGCAGCTGATCTTGCACGCCTGAGGTCGGAGTGCGGCAGGTCGAGTATCCTCTGGTCGTTTGTATAGGAGTGAATTGTAGTCATATAACCAACCTCGATCCCGAAGCTGTCATTAAGAACCTTGGCAACAGGTGCAAGGCAGTTGGTTGTGCAGGATGCATTTGATACACACTGGTGTTCAGGTTTCAGATCCTGCTCATTTACCCCGAGAACAATCATGGCATCGATAGTATCCTTTGCAGGCACACAAAGGATAACTTTTTTTGCACCATTCTTCAGATGATCGCCATAACCACCTTTCGGACTCTCTTTTGATGTGAAGATACCGGTTGATTCAACAACAACATCAGGCTTTTCCTTCCATGGAATATTAGCCGGGACTTTTTCAGCGCTCACTTTTACCTTTAATCCGTTGACAATTATATTTTCACTGTCGAATGTTACTCCCGGAAATCTTCCCTGGGTCGAATCATATTTCAGCAAATGGGCAAGTGTTTTTGTATCGGTGATATCATTAATGCCAATTATCTCAATATCCTTGCGTTCAAGTGCAATTTTAAAAACATTGCGCCCAATTCTGCCAAATCCGTTAATGCCTACTTTAATTTTTGACATACCTGTACTATTTATTAATTAGTTAATAATTCAGAACTGTCAAAAATAATATTTTCCGGAATACTGGCAAAAAAAGAGAAAGAAGAACTTTTATTCAATTCTTCTCCTGAAGAGGTTCTTTAATTTTGATGACTCGGGATTAAGCGGGTCGACAATAATCCCAAACCTGTAACTTACAAATAATGAAAAAAATATTGCCTTATTTTTCTCGATTGCCATGATGGGAATCCGCTTGGGAAAGGCATTTACCTGTGCACCTACTTCAATGGCATGGATCATCTTATCCTCCTTGCTGTATTCGAAGTTGAATCCTCCTTTGGCATACAGACCGGGAAGGGCTTTTGTCTCTGACAGTCCTTTTGTAAACGGAGCTCTGCTGTATATATCCCCAGGCTGGTGAATCGACACCTCAAACTTCTCTTCCTTGATCTGGGCTTCATAAAGAGATATCGGATAGAGCACCCTGTAATAGATAGGTTTATACAGGGCGATCACCGGTCCGCCTGAAAAAAAGTACCTGATGGCAATTCCTCCGAGATCTGCCTTCTGAAATAATTCATGCTGGTGACCCATTCCACCCCTCAGGAATGCAACGGAGTTCAGTTTTCCAAACACAAAAGTGCCGGTATTTGTGTAATATGGATTTGAGAGCTTATATTCCTTCGGGTGTTTAAGTGTCCCTGCGTCTATTTCGAACAGACGTTTATTAAGAAAGTCAATTCGTTTTGCTTCGCGGTATCCAAATCCGATACCGTCAGAATTGACAAGAATGGCAAATGACCTTTCGTTTCGGAAAAATACCTTCTGCTGCTCATCTAATTCCCCCTGCGCATTTATTAAGCCTGCACCGTACAAAACCATAACAACAATTATAAGCAGCTTCTTCATTTCAATGCTTACCTGAAAACGGGGATAAAATCAACGGGACTAATTTCAGCCTACCTGCTCAGCCTGCTCAGGCTCCGCCTTGCTGTAAGCCGGGCATACTTCCCTGTTACAGGAACTGATTACCATGGCAGCTACAAACATAACAACAAGTATGAGAGCAATCTTTTTCATAAAGAGATTATTTAATTAAGTACAAAAGTAAATATTTCATTTTAAAAGCAATCTTTATGCCAAAACAACAGATTAAACCGATAATTGTCAAACAGTCCTCATCAGAATACTGTAACAAATAAAAACAATAAATGGTTAAAATATTGTATGTTAAACGGTAATTTTGATCAAATATTTGATTTATTTGATATGTTTTTCTGTTTTTTGACGCAAATTACCTTACTGATAGACTGATAAAGATTCTCACAGGATGGAATAAGCCTATCCATCCGGCAACTATTCCGGGATATTTTTGTTATTCAGGCAGTATTATAATCAGATATGAAGAAAATAGCAAAAAATATAATTTTCACAATCCTCTTTATTACAATTATGAATAACGGATCATATTCGCAGGAGAAACTGCCGCTGAACATTCTGAGCAGGACTGAATCGGCTGTTATAGAAAAAAAAGGTACAGAAATCCCTTTTACAGGTAAATACACTTCTTTCAAAGGGGAAGGGACATACATATGCAAAAAATGTGGTGCTGCCTTGTATCATTCGACCGACAAGTTTGAGTCAGATTGCGGGTGGCCCAGCTTTGACGCTGAGATCAAAGGTGCAGTTGACAGGTATCCTGATCCTGATGGGATGAGAACCGAGATAGTATGTCATTCATGCAGAGCACATCTTGGACATGTTTTCACGGGCGAGAGGTTTACCCCGAAAAATATCCGGCATTGTGTTAATTCGATATCACTTGATTTTGTCCCGGCCAGGCTGGAAGAGGGAAGATACGGTACGGCTATTTTTGCGGGAGGATGCTTCTGGGGTGTTGAATATTATTTGCAGAAGACTCCCGGCGTAATCTCAGTGACCTCGGGATATACTGGAGGCCATGTCAGGAACCCTTCATACAAGCAGGTATGTACGGGAACTACCGGACATGCTGAAGCGGTGAAAGTGATTTTTGATCCCGACAAGACAACGTACGAGAAGATCCTCAGGCTCTTTCTGGAGATACACGATCCGACCCAGGTCGGCAGGCAGGGCCCTGATATCGGTGATCAGTACCGGTCGGAGATTTTTTATCTGAATGATGAACAGCGAATGGCAGCGGAGAAGAACCTTGCGATACTGAAGAGCAAAGGCTTTAAAATAGCGACTGCAGTTACAATGGCATCTGAATTCTATGAGGCCGAAGAGTATCACCAGGATTATTATTTCAATAACGGCAAATTACCCTATTGCCATGCTTATGTAAAAAGGTTCTGACAAACGAAAGCGGTCCCGAATAAAAATATTCAGGAATTTTTATCGGCAAGTCTTGCAAACAATTAACTTTAGCAAGTTTTTTGATTTGCCAGGAATCACATGAAATATAAAGATACTCGCAGAACGACTTCTGTTGGCCGCAGGACAAAAGTCTGGTTCTTTATTCTCGGTCTTTTTGTTTGCCTCATTGTGCTTATATCCGGTAAAAAGGTGATGAAGATCACTTCATCGAATAACTACTGCATTTCGTGTCATATACATCCTTCATCAGACAGGACGTGGAAGCTGTCAACCCATTACAATAACCAGTCGGGACAGCTGGTGCATTGCGTGGAGTGTCATCTTCCGCCGGAAGGACAGGGATACCTGTTTGCAAAGGTCAGGCACGGCCTGAAAGATGCTTACGGATATTATTTCAGGGACAGCGCAAAGATTGACTGGGAGAAGAAGAACCTTCTTGAAAGCGCCAAAGGATTTGTTTATGAAGAATCATGCCTGAAGTGCCACCAGAACCTGTTTCCGGTTACTCTGTCCGTCGACGGAGGCAACGCCCACCTTTTTTACACTACCAGTAACGATCCACTCAATTGTATAAACTGCCATCTGAATGTAGGACATTTTGATAAGAATGCTCTCCTTCATGCCCACGATACTAATTTTGGTGTTACTGTCACATCAAAGGAACCGCCATTCACAGAACCGGCTATAGTAACACGGTTCGAAGATTTCACGGAAAGGATACCGGGAACGACGGTTTCTTTTGATATGGTGGCATTACCCGGGGGAACATTTAATATGGGAAGTCCTGAAAGTGAGGCATTGAGGGATCCCGATGAAGGGCCTGTAAGAGAGGTGACTGTGTCGGGATTCTGGATTGGCAGGACTGAGGTTACATGGGATGAGTACTTGGCATTTTTCAGGGCGACGGGCTCACAGGGCAGGACTGAAGGCCAGACAGTGACCGGCAGCAAGACAGATGCAATCAGCGGCGCCACTCCTCCTTGGGGTGCACCTGACCAGGGGTGGGGAAAAGGATCACGGCCGGCTATTACAATGTCGTGGCATGCTGCCACGGTCTATTGCCAGTGGCTGTCGAAAGTAACAGGGAAGAAATATCGTCTTCCGACCGAGGCGGAGTGGGAATATGCCTGCAGGGGAGGCACCCGAACACCATACTTCTTTGAAGGTAATCCCAAAAAGCTAAGCTCACAGGGATTTCTTAAAAAGTTGTTGGGACCGGATACTGCAAATATTGCCTCATGGGTTATTTACAACAGGAACAGTGAATCAAAAACCGAAGAACCGTCGGCTGTGCGCGGGAATCCTTTCGGACTGAAAAACCTGCCCGGAAACGTTGCTGAGTTCTGTTCTGATTTCTATTCTGCCGGCTACTATAAGGCAGATTCAATAAGGATAAATCCGTGTGGACCGGAAAGCGGACAGGAGCATGTTATCAGGGGAGGTTCATTCAAAAGTGATGCAAAGGATGTCAGAAGCGCTGCGCGTGATTTTACAAAAACCAGGGCATGGCTGGTCACCGATCCGCAGATGCCGAAAAGCATTTGGTGGTATTCCGACTGTATTGATGTGGGATTCAGGGTGGTATGTGAGGCGGATAGTTCGGTGGGGAAATAGGTTGAAGAAGGTTGAAGAAGGTTGAGAAAGTTGAAAAAGTTGAAGAAGTTGAAAAACCTCCTTCGCTTAAGCTACGGAGGTCGAAGGTTGAAATAAGTTGAAATAGTTTGAACAATGGTTGGAATTAACAGAAGAAAATTCATTGGGAAGGCTGCCCTGGCCGGCATAGGCATGGCCGGTGCAGGTGCATTAGTTTCCGCATGTAAGAGAAAGCCTGAAAATCAGGAGCTTGGCCTTCCACCCATACTGAATGGCGCCCCCGGAGGGAAAAAGCTGAGGGCAGGGCTTGTAGGATCCGGTGCGAGAGGGACCGGAGCAGCAATCAATTTTATAAGTGCAACGCAGAATCCGGGTGATCTTGAAATAATCGGACTGGCTGATGTGTTCCAGGATAAGATTGACGCCTGCCGTGAAAGGTTTGCTTCTTTCAATCTGCCGATCCCTGCCGAAAATTGCTTTGCTGGTTTTGACGGCTATAAAAAACTGATGGCGTTGCCTGATCTGGATGTTGTCCTGCTGGCAACACCGCCACAATTCCGTCCCGATCATTTCCTTGAAGCTGTGACAAGGAATAAGCATGTATTCATGGAGAAACCTGTGGCAGTCGACTCCGCAGGTATCAGGTCAATCATTACTTCTGCAAGGAAAGCCGAAGCTATCGGATTGAATGTTGTTACAGGAACCCAGAGACGCCACCAGGAGGATTATATCGAAACATATAAGCAGGTAAAGAACGGCGCTATCGGGACTATTACTTCCGCAAAGGCATACTGGAACCAGGATCATGTCTGGTTCAGGGAGCGAGAACCGGGATGGGACGACATGGAGTATATGATACGTAACTGGAATAATTTCTGCTGGCTTTGCGGTGACCATATCCTTGACACACATGTACATAATATCGACGTAATCAACTGGTTTATCGGGAGGCATCCCGAAAGAGCGATAGGTTATGGCGGGCGGCACAGGAGAGTAACCGGCGACCAGTATGACTTTTTCAGTATAGATTTTGACTTCGGAAACGGTGTGAGTTCACACAGCATGTGCCGCCAGATCGACAGCTGTGCTAACGGAACCGGCGAGCTTATTATGGGTACTGAAGGATATACCAACTGTCAGAATACCATCTGGGATCTGAAGGGAAACATTAAATGGCGGTTCGGGTATCCGAAAGATGAGAACGGTAATTCAATGGAAACAACCCTGATCCCTTCATACGTCCAGGAACATATGCACCTGGTACATGCCATCAGAACGGGTAATTATGTGAATGAAGCCGAACAGACAGCTCTGTCGACCCTGACGGCTATAATGGGAAGGACAGCAGCATATACAGGTCGTGCAATAACCTGGGACGAGATCTTCAAATCGGATATGGACCTTGGTCCTGCTAAAATTGAATTCGGCCCGGTTAATATGGTATTTGAAACCCCGGTTCCGGGAACTCCTGTTATCACTACGGTAAAACCGTCCTATCAGGGACAAATAATTTAAACACTATGTCAAAAAGAACTTCCAGAAGAGAATTTGTGAAACATTCTGCGGCGGCAGCTGCAGGGATTTTTGTAGTTCCCCATATTGTACCATCCTCTGTGCTGGGAATGGGAACCGGCATGGCGCCTTCTGACCGGGTAGTTATGGGTGCAATAGGCACAGGATCGCAGGGGATGTCGAATATGAGAGATTTCCTGGAACTGGGAAAGGCTGTTCAGTTTGTCGCCGTCTGTGATGTTGATGCTGTCAACCTTAAGAGGGCTAAAGATACTGTCGATGCTGCAAACAAGAACACCGACTGCCGGACCTATGGAGACTTCCGTGAATTCCTTGAAAAGGAAAAACTCGATGCAGTATCAATCGCCCTGCCAGACCACTGGCACGGGATCATTTATACCGAGGCAGTAAATAAAAAGCTTCATGTCTATGGTGAGAAACCGATTTGCCGGACCATAAAAGACGGTCAGACTATAGTTGCGGCTGTTAAAAAGAATAATGTGATATGGCAGACAGGAAGCTGGCAACGTTCCCTGCCTAATTTCCACAGGGGTGCAGAACTTGCAATAAACGGCAGGGCAGGTAAGATCAGTTATATAGAGGTTGGACTGCCTGACGGTGGAAGAGGTATAGGTACACCTCCGGTAAAGGAAATTCCGCCTGAGCTGAACTGGGAGATGTGGCTCGGGCCTGCTCCGAAGGTTCCATACCGTGGCGTGTCGCACTGGAACTGGCGCTGGATCCTCGATTATTCAGGTGGACAGCTGACTGACTGGGCAGGTCATCATATTGATATAGCAAACTGGGGCGCCGGTCTTGAACATACCGGGCCGGTTGAAATTTCCGGCACAGGTGTTTACCCCCCCGAAGGTATTTACAATGCACCTGTTGAATATGATTTCACGTGCAAATATGCAAACGGCATTGAGATGCGGGTGGCCAATGCGTCAAGGCTGAAACTGGGGATGGGAACCACCTGGCATGGCGATAAAGGATGGATCCATACAGACAGGGGGAACAGGCTTTCGGCCTCTGATCCGAAAATACTTGAAGAAGTTATTGGTGACAATGAGGTTCATCTTTATAAAAGTGATCACCACTGGCAGAACTTTATTGATTGTATACATTCAGGCAACCAGGCTATAGCACCTGTAGATGTTGCATACAGGGCTGTTTCGGTGGCACTTCTGGGAGAGATTGCCATGACCACAGGAGAGACGATTCGCTGGGACCCTGATAAGCAAGAGATAATCGGCAATCCCCGGGCCAGCAGGTTGTTGAGCAGACCCTACTGCCAACCATGGACATTACCAACAATTTAAATGCAAAGAGATGAAAAAACAATATCTGAGTTTATTTTTAGCCGTGTTGCTCATTACTCTCTTTTCTTCATGCAGAAAAGATACGATTAAAACATTACTGATCACAGGTCAGAGTGAAAATAGCGGGCAGGCAAGTTCGGAAATCATCAGGCAGATACTCGATGAGACC
>Ga0316626_10001479_pt1 | contig 10495 bp, 7 predicted proteins | sample OWC_Aug_T1_C1_D5_FD_207656 | JGI IMG/M metagenome (GOLD analysis project Ga0316626, IMG submission 207656) | Wetland soil microbial communities from Old Woman Creek delta, Ohio, United States - OWC_Aug_T1_C1_D5_A | ecosystem: Environmental > Terrestrial > Soil > Wetlands | place: USA: Ohio...
TCGTTCCGATTGCAGTACCTTCTATCTGAACTGTTGCTCCGATGAGTATTTCAGAATTAGCCTTATCTGTAACAGTTCCTTCAATGGAACCGTTCTGACCATTTATGTAAGCTGAGAAAAAAAGAAATATCGATATTGACAGAATGCCTGGTTTAATGAAATTGTCCATAGTAGGTCGTTAATAATTTTAAAATATTTCCAGGGCAAAGATCCTATTATACCTTTTATCGGGCAGTTACGAACTGATGAAGGTTTGTTTACAATTATGTTACAGGTTTCCTTCTTTTTGTAACTAAAATGTAATTCCATATTTTGTTAATAGGAATTACCTTTGCATCATAAAACTGATAATTTGCAAACAAGCTTTTGTACATCCAAACTAATTGTAAATGGATATTAAGGGTAAGAAAATTTTAATAGTTGATGACGAGGAAGATCTTTGTGAAATCCTTCAATATAATCTTGGGAATGAAGGGTATTGCACAGAGGTAGCGCATTCAGCTGAAGAAGCTCTGGAAAGACGCCCCCGTGATTTTGATCTTATATTGCTAGATGTGATGATGGGTCAAATATCAGGTTTCAGGTTTGCGGATATGCTTCGCAAGGAACTGAAAAGTAATGTACCTGTTATCTTCATTACTGCCAAGGATACTGAAAATGATGTTTTAACCGGATTCAGTCTCGGTGCTGATGATTACATAGCCAAACCCTTTTCAGTGAATGAATTGATGGCCAGAGTGAAAGCCGTTTTGAAACGGTCTCACAAAGACAGGATTAAAAGCCAGGGAATATCGAAATTCGGACCAATTGAACTGGATACAGCCCGTAAAAGACTTGTTTTAAATAATCGACAGGTTGAACTCACAAAAAAAGAATATGAGATAATAAAGCTATTACTTGAGAACCAGACCAAGGTATTTTCAAGGGAGGATATTTTAGAGAAAGTATGGGGCAGTGATGTAATTGTGACCGACCGGACAGTGGATGTAAACATTACACGATTAAGAGCCAAGCTCGGAAATTTCGGTCAGAATCTGAAGAATAAAACAGGTTATGGATATTTCTTTGAATTCTGAAAATAGTACAAATGCAAATAAGAAACTCATTCAGAAATAACCTGCTTCTTTATTATTCAGCAATATTTGTGGTTTTTACATCTCTGATTCTTGCGTACCTTTATAAAAGGGAAAAGGAATACAGAGTATCAACGCTCAATAATGAGCTGTATAATATTACCCTGGTAGTTAATAATTTCATAAGATCAAATTCCATTTTTTATCGTGGCAATTATGAAATAACTGATTCGCTGGTAAAGCTGCTTCCTCAATCTCATCTAAGGATCACAATAATCGACTCTTCCGGGACAATCTTATATGATAGCGCATTCAGGGACTGGAAGAACATGGAGAATCACTCTGACCGGCCTGAGATAAAGGCTTCACTTAATGCCGAATACGGGACAATAATAAGAAAATCAGAAACTACCGGTCAACCCTATTACTACTTTTCCGTGAATTATGGAAAGTACTTTATAAGAGCTGCGGTTATTTACGATATTAATGTTGTTAACTTTCTTAAAGCTAAGAAGTTTTTCCTGCTGATAGTATTTATATCGTTTGCAGCAATATGGGCAGTATTATTTTTTATAACCAGCAGGCTCAGTGAGTCTATCACCAAACTCAAAGATTTTACTCTGAAAATTGGAAACAATGAAGAATTTAATTTCAATACAAAATTCCCGAAAAATGAAATCGGCACTATTGGAGAGGAGATTATGGGAATTTATAAAAACCTGCTGCGAACAAAAAATGACCTTATAAATGAAAAAGAAAAACTTTTCAATCATTTGAATGCACTGGATGAGGGAATTGCATTCTTTTCTTCTGAAAAAATAAAGATCTTTAATAACGACCATTTTGTAAAACTGATGAACATGATATCAGGCGATCTGCAAATCTTCTCATCAGGTTTCTTTGATATCCCCGAGTTTCTTCCGGTTAAGGAATTTCTAGGTAAACATTCCGATGTTGAAATAAATCCGTCCGATCTGCCAAAAATGGAATTCCAGTTGACCAAGGATGGAAGATTTTTTCGTGTACAATGTGTAATTTTTTATGATAAAAGCTTTGAAATCATTCTGAGTGATATTACAAAACTCGGTAAGAGCAAGGTTATCAAACAACAGATGACATCAAACATATCTCATGAGCTTAAAACTCCTGTCTCTTCTGTAAAAGGTTATATTGAAACTCTGCTATATGACCCTGACATAGAACCAAAGAAGCAAAAGTATTTTCTTCAGAAAGCACTGGCGCAGGCTGACAGGCTGACAGGGTTGATCAATGATATTTCATTACTGAACAGGATAGAAGAAGCCGGATCATCATTCCAGTCAGAAAAGGTTAAAGTAAAGAAGGTAATCAGGGAAGTCTGTGATAATTTCAAGTCGGCAATTGAGGCCAGGAATATGAAGGTTGAGATTAATATTAAAGACGATATTTCAGTGAAAGGGAACAAATCACTTATGCTTTCAATCTTTCAAAATCTGCTTGAAAATGCCATCAACTACGCCGGAGACGATACAACTATCATGATACTTGTTTATAATGAAGACAAAAAATTCTACCATTTCTCATTCTCTGATGATGGCGTAGGCATTCCTCAGGAACATATTAACCGTGTTTTTGAACGGTTTTACCGTGTCGATTCCGGTCGTTCAAGGAAAAGCGGAGGTACCGGGCTTGGCCTGGCGATCGTTAAGAATGCGATATTACTTCATAAGGGAGATATCGTGGTGCGTAACAAAGCCGGTGGTGGAACAGAATTTCTATTTTCACTTCCAAAGAATTGAAAATAAGCCGCTATTACATCAAAAAATTGCATTGAATAAAAGGTACATTCCTGCTCCGATAATGGCTGATACAGGTATGGTTAGTATCCAGGCCCAGAAAATCCTGGAAGTTACACCCCATTTTACTGCAGAAAGTCCCTTTGTTGCGCCTACTCCAATAATTGATCCGGTAATTGTATGAGTTGTACTTACGGGTATTCCAAAATGTGTTGCTCCGAATAATGTCAGGGCGCCTGCTGTCTCAGCACAAAATCCCTCAAAAGGTTTAAGCTTGGTTATCCTCTGTCCCATTGTTTTTACTATCCTCCATCCTCCGAACAATGTCCCGAGAGCTATCGCTGCATGACAAGACAAAACAATCCACAGGTAGTCTTCAACAAGGGAATCCTTGGGAATACGATTCGCCGCAAGCAGTGCAACCCAAATTATTCCCATAGATTTCTGAGCATCATTTCCGCCATGACCAAGACTAAAAGCTGATGCCGATAAAAGTTGAAATCTTCGAAACCATTTGTCAACTCCTGACAGAGTCTGATTCTTCACTAGTTGCAAAACAATGACCGAAATTACAAATGACATTATCATACCCAGAAGTGGTGCAACAATAATAAAAATGCCTATTTTTATTACTCCCGAGTAAATTACCGATCCGAATCCCGATCCTGCAATACCTGCTCCAACAAGACCTCCAACCAGGGTATGAGACGAACTTGATGGTAAGCCCAGCCACCACGTAATAAGGTTCCAGATGATTGCAGCTGTCACAGCCGCGGCAATCAAATTCAGTGATACAATGTCTGGATTAACGACACCTTTACCTATAGTTGAAGCTACCTTAAGCGGGAAAATCAGAAATGCAAGAAAATTGAATGTAGCCGCAAGTCCTACAGCGGCAATTGGTGATAACACCTTTGTAGAAACGACGGTCGCAATAGAATTTGCCGAGTCATGAAATCCATTTATGAAATCAAATAATAAAACCAGAGCTATTATGATAATTAAAAATGTCATTATTAAAATCTTCAATAATGTTAAGGGCGTAATAAAAACATGCCATCTGATAAAGAAATGAACACTAGCTTAATTGGTTACGGTTCAAAAGTATAAACTATACTATTGATAATCTGATTTATATTGTTACTTTTTTGTTACAATTTCAAGGACGCTTAAATAATTTTGATACTGATTTATTATTAATCCATAAGTAATTGGAAGGTTGTTTTATTTTAATGTGCGCTTAAAAAAATAACAGACAGAATCGGGTGAAAACCATGTCTGTAGATTCAATAAGTGAGGTGATGGTATTAATAAATAAAGGGACTACCCTAATGATAGCCCCTCCATGTGATCCCGGAGAGACTCGAACTCTCAACCAACAGAACCGGAATCTGTCATTCTATCCATTGAACTACGGGACCAGGTTACGCATGCAAAAATAAAACCTGTAGCCCGGTTTTACAAGTATTTCATGCGATTTTAAAAGTAATCTCCCAAGGTTCACAACTTGTATGTGATTATTTGTAAAGTTTTTCTATTTTCGCAAACTTGAAGAAGATGGAAGACAGAAGACAGAAGACGGAAGACAGTCTTCGGTCTTCTGACTTATGACAAATAAATATTTACACACTTCAATCCAAATGGACTACAACTTCACGGAAATTGAAGAACGATGGCAGAAATTCTGGGAGGAAAATAAGACTTTCAAAACTCCGGAAGACCTTACCAATCCGAAGAAATGCTATGTGCTTGATATGTTCCCTTATCCGTCAGGCGCCGGTCTCCATGTAGGCCACCCCGAAGGATACACTGCAACAGACATATACGCCAGGTACAAGAGGATGAAGGGATTCAATGTACTTCATCCTATGGGATGGGATGCATTCGGACTGCCCGCAGAACAATATGCCATACAAACCGGGACACACCCGTCAGTAACAACAAAAAACAATTGCGATACATTCAGGAGACAGATCAGGGAGCTCGGACTGAGCTACGACTGGGAAAAAGAGATCAATACCACCGATCCGGAATATTACAAATGGACGCAATGGATATTTATAAAGCTTTATAACACCTGGTTCGATGAGAAACTCCAGAAAGGAAGACCTGTATCTGAACTGGCAATTCCGGAAGAGATAAGGAAACACGGCAAGAAGGAGATATCAAATTATAGTGATTCAAAGAGGCTGGCTTATTACGACAACGCCCTTGTATGGTGGTGCCCCAGCTGCAGGATAGTTTGCGCAAATGAAGAGGTGCTTTATGACGGATCGCATGAGAAATGCGGTAACAGGGTTGAGAAGAAGAACCTGAAGCAATGGATGCTTCGAATCCCGCACTATGCTGAAAGGTTGCTCACCGGATTCGATAAGCTCGACTGGCCTGAGGGAATCAAAGATATGCAACGTAACTGGATCGGACGCTCAACAGGTGCCGAAGTCGATTTCAGGATAGACGGGATGAAAGAAATACTGACTGTCTTTACAACACGTCCCGATACACTGTTCGGAGCGACATATATGGTCATTGCTCCAGAACATCCTCTTACAAAGCTGATAACTACTGAAGGGCACAAGCGAGAAGTTGACAATTATATTGAAGCTGCATCGCTTAAGTCGGACCTTGACCGTACCGACCTGGCAAAAGAAAAAACAGGTGTTTTTTCGGGGAGACATGCAATAAATCCTGTAAACCTCAGAAAAATACCGATATGGGTCGCCGATTATGTCCTGCCCGGATATGGCACAGGAGCTATAATGGCTGTTCCGGCTCACGACACGCGCGACTTCGAGTTTGCAGAGAAATTCAATCTTCCCATTGCCTGCATACAGGATCCGGATGTCACTGATCCTGACCAGAGAAAAAGAATAATAGCAGGCAGGGAGTGCTGGACTGAAGACGGTCGGTATATAAACTCATCGGACAGCACAACCGGAATAGATATTAATGGCCTGAACAAAGAGGCAGGCATTGCGAAAATAACAGCATGGCTCGAATCAAAGAACCTTGGAAAGGCAAAGATCAACTATAAGCTTCGCGACTGGCTTTTCAGCAGGCAGAGATACTGGGGTGAACCATTCCCCGTGATTCACTGGGAAGACGGTGAAATAACCCTGCTTGACGAATCTGAACTTCCTCTTGAGCTTCCGGCACTTGAAAAATATCTGCCCGGAGAGTCAGGCGAATCGCCACTTGCCAATGCAACTGAATGGCTCAATGTTACTGACAGGACTGGACGGAAAGGAAGGCGTGAGACCAATACTATGCCGCAGTGGGCAGGATCGTGCTGGTATTACCTGCGTTTTATCGATCCGCGAAACGATCGTCAGATTTTCGATCCGGCAAAGGAAAAATACTGGATGCCTGCCGACCTTTATATCGGCGGCGCTGAACATGCCGTCCTGCATCTTCTGTACAGCCGGTTCTGGCATAAAGTACTGTACGATCTGGGAATTGTCTCAACAGATGAGCCATATACCAGGTTATACAACCAGGGCATGATCCTGGCATTCGCGTATGAGAATGCATCAGGTGCAAAAGTGGCTGCAGATCTCGCCGAGGAACGCGACGGCAAATTCTACAACAGGGAAACAGGTGAGGAACTCAGACAGCTGGTCGCAAAAATGTCAAAGTCGCTTAAGAACGTCGTGAATCCCGATGATGTGGTATCAAGGTATGGAGCTGACTCGATGAGACTTTATGAGATGTTCATGGGACCCCTCGATATAACAAAACCGTGGGATGATAAGGGCGTCAAGGGTGTTTCCGGATTCCTGGGAAGGACATTCAGGTTCCTGTCAAATCAGGCGAATATCCATCCAGGTGACGAGGATGGTGAGATCCTGAAAGCGCTTCACCAGACGATCAGAAAAGTTGAGGGTGATATTGAAAACCTGCACTTCAATACAGCTATTTCGGCAATGATGATCTTCATCAATCTTGCTATAAAGAAAGGAAGGATAACAAAAGACTCGGCCCGCATATTCACAAAAATACTTTCACCGTTTGCACCTCATCTTGCAGAGGAGATCTGGTCATTTCTCGGTCATAATAAGACGATTTCATTTGAACCATGGCCGGAAGTGAACGAGGAGTATCTAAAGGAGGAAATTTTTGAATACCCCATTTCATTCAACGGAAAGCTGAGATTCAGGATAACGCTTCCCGTAAGCATGGAAAAAGATGAGATCATCAGGAACGTGCTTGCTGATGAAAGGACCAAAAAGTGGCTGGCCACAGGAACACTTTCGAACATTATTGTAGTCCCGAACAGGATTGTCAACGTCGTATTAAAAACAAATCCATGAACATGATCCTGCGAATGAAATATGCCATAATTGTATTATTAATTATATCATTTGCAGTTTCATGCAATTACTTTCATGAACACAATAATAACTTATCAGCATTTGTTCCGGATAGTGTCATTCAGCAAGCGCCTGAGCCGCCTGTCCTGGTATTCGGCATCCCCGTAGATTCATTTACTGTTGTGTCGGACCAGATAAAGCGGAATGGCTTTTTATCGCAAATACTCCTTGAACATGGTGTGACCATGCAGGAGATTGACCAGGTAATCCGTAATTATGACACTGTTTTTGATGTACGAAAAATAAGGTCGGGTAACAATTACACCCTCTTCCTGGATACTGACAGCGCAGCAAAAGCCAGGTATCTTGTTTATGAACATGATCCGACAACATGCTACATTTTCAGCTTTAACGATTCACTGAATATAACTCCCTTCAGAAAAGAGATAAAGAAACTGATCAGGTATGCAAAGGGTACGATAGAGACATCTCTCTGGGAAACAATGATGGAAGCGGGGTACCATTCTTCTCTCGCGGTGAAATTATCAGAAATATTTGCCTGGACAGTTGATTTCTTCGGTCTGCAGAAGGGTGACAGCTTCAAGGTTATTTATGAGGAACTGTTTATTGATGAGGAATCCCTTGGAGCCGGGAAGATCTTCGGGGCACAGTTTACCTGGGCCGGTAAGACTATCACTGCGGTACCTTTCATCCAGGAAGGCAAGGAGACCTTTTTCGACCCTGAGGGTAACAGTCTCCGCAAAGCTTTTCTCAAATCGCCGTTACAATTCTCAAGGATCACTTCGCGCTTTTCATCAAGCCGGCTTCATCCGATACTCAGGATCAGGAGACCTCATTTTGGTGTCGACTATGCGGCACCTGTCGGAACACCGGTCCTGGCCATTGGCGACGGGAAAGTCATCAGTGCGGGCACCGAAAACGGATCCGGGAAAATGGTGCGTATCGTGCATAACAGTGTGTTTTCCACGGCATACCTGCATCTGAGCAGGTTCGGCTCCGGAATCCATGCCGGCGCTTTTGTAAAACAGGGGGATATCATCGGATATGTCGGCAGCAGCGGCCTGTCTACCGGACCCCATCTCGACTTCAGGTTTTATCAGAACGGATCGCCTGTCGATCCGCTGCGGGTTGATTCTCCGCCGGTAGAGCCTGTTTCGGAGGAGAACAAAACAAAATTTGAGATAAACAGAAAGGTGGTAGAAAGCCTGCTTTCCACTTTTTAGAATCTCTCAGGGCAGCTTCGTGATCAAATCCTCAATGACTTTCGGATAGTGTTCATATTCCAGTGTATGCACACGTGCAGCGAGCGTCTCAGGAGTATCTGAGGGCTCAATCCGGCATCGCGCCTGAAACACTATATCTCCTTCATCATAAAATCTGTTTACCATATGTATCGTGATGCCAGATTCCTTTTCGTGGTTTTCAAGTACTGCCCTGTGCACCCTTTCACCATACATTCCCTTACCGCCGTATGACGGCAGCAGTGCCGGGTGAATGTTGACGATCCGTCCTTTATATGTACTGAGGATGTTGGCGGGAATAAGCCATAAGAATCCTGCCAGAACAACGAAGTCGATTTTTTCATCCAGGAGGTAATTCAGAACTTTATCGGAATTATAAAAATCGCTTCGTTCGAAAAAAACACTCTTTACATTGAGTGCTGCAGCCCTCTTTAATACTGAGGCTTCCTGTTTGTTCGACAAAACCAGGCTTACTTTTGCACTCTTCCTGTTCGAAAAGTATTTGATGATATTTTCGGCATTGGTACCTGATCCTGAAGCAAAAATTGCTATCTTCCTCATTCTGAGATACATATTTTTTTTGCCCGCTTCAACTTAAAATCCGGCAATATGAAGTTTATACTGTTTATTCTCAATGCATTAGGCAGTATCGTAAATAAAAAACATTAAATCATTTGAAAAATAAAGTACAAATATATTTCTTTGCAGGGTTCATAACCTATTATTAATTAAAATTTATCGCTATGTCTGACATTGCTACACGAGTAAAAGAGATAATTGTTGACAAACTCGGAGTTGACGAATCAGAAGTAACTGCCGAAGCCAGTTTCACTAATGATCTGGGTGCAGATTCTCTTGATACTGTTGAGTTGATAATGGAATTTGAAAAAGAGTTTAATATCGGAATTCCCGACGACCAGGCAGAGACAATAAGCACCGTCGGCGATGCCATCAAGTACATTGAGGAGAATGCAAAATAATATTGCATCCTAAATATCCCATTTATGAGAAGAGTTGTAGTAACCGGCCTCGGAGCCCTGACTCCTATTGGCAATAATTTACATGAATACTGGGAAGGACTCCGGGATGGTGTGAGCGGATCGGTAATGATAACCCGTTTTAACGCCGAAAAGCATAAAACCAAATTTGCATGTGAAGTTAAAGGCTACGATTCTTCGAGGTTTTTTGACAGAAAGGAAGCCAATAAGCTCGATCTGTTCTCCCAGTATGCTCATGTTGCTTCAGATGAGGCTATCAGAGATGCAGGGATTGATCTGAACACTATTGACAAGGACCGTGTTGGTGTGATCTGGTCATCAGGGATTGGCGGGCTTGATACCTTTCACAACCAGATCAGCGGTTACGTCAAGGGTGACGGTACACCGCGATTCAGTCCTTTCTTTATCCCGAAAATGATCGCCAACATTGCTTCAGGACTTATATCCATTAAATACGGATTCAGGGGACCAAATTTTGCAATAGTCTCTGCCTGCGCTTCCTCAACCCACGCAATTATTGATGCAGTTAATTATATCAGGCTCGGGAAAGCCGATATTTTTGTTGCCGGTGGTTCGGAGGCAGCTATAACTGAGTCGGGAATAGGGGGATTCAATGCAATGATGGCAATGTCGACACGGAATGATGAGTTCAGGACGGCTTCCCGTCCTTTTGACCTGACAAGAGACGGTTTTGTAATGGGCGAAGGCGCCGGAGCTATCATTGCTGAAGAATATGAACATGCAAAAGCAAGAGGGGCAAAGATCTATGCCGAGCTTGCAGGAACAGGAATGACAGCTGATGCGTATCATTTGACAGCTCCTCATCCTGAGGGGCTTGGCGCAAGGAATGTAATGAAGCTGGCAGTCAGTGATGCCAACCTGGAACCCGGGGATATCGACTACATTAATGTCCATGGCACTGCAACTCCTCTAGGAGATATTTCTGAAATAAAAGCGATCTTATCGGTATTCGGCGAACATGCATATAAGCTTAACATAAGCGGAACCAAATCGATGACAGGTCATCTTCTCGGGGCTGCAGGCGCGATTGAAGCTATTGCAACCATCCTGGCAATA
>Ga0316626_10001480_pt1 | contig 10493 bp, 9 predicted proteins | sample OWC_Aug_T1_C1_D5_FD_207656 | JGI IMG/M metagenome (GOLD analysis project Ga0316626, IMG submission 207656) | Wetland soil microbial communities from Old Woman Creek delta, Ohio, United States - OWC_Aug_T1_C1_D5_A | ecosystem: Environmental > Terrestrial > Soil > Wetlands | place: USA: Ohio...
CTGACGGCGGACGAGGAAGAAGCCGTCGTCGCCTTTATGCTGACGCTGTCGGACAAGATCTGAAGGTCTCTTGACATCCGGCTCGAGATTGACGCCCCGCCAGAGAATTCTGAATCTCATCGAGGCAAGGCCGATTGACCGGACTCCTTTCTGCCCCGCCGTCTATGAGCACAAGGCCGCGCTCATCGGGGTGAGACCGGCGGAGATGTGCCGGGACGCCGGCCTCTTCGAAAAGGCGATCCTCCGGGAACTCGAGGTTTATGAACCCGACATGCTCGTCGTCGGCTGTGATGTCTATAACGTCGAGGCCGAGTCCGCGGGGGGGCGGGTTTTTTACCCGGATTCAAACGATGTGCCCGCGATCCTGGAGCGGGTCGTCCGCGCCGGAGACCACCTTTCCCGGCTGCGGCTTCCGGATCCTCTCAAGTCCGGCCGGATGCCGCTCCATCTTGAAGTCGGCCGCCGCGTCCAGAAAAAACTGGGTGAAGAGAGGATCGTCCGCGGAGCCCTGAGCGCTCCATTCTCGATCGCCTGCGAGCTTGCCGGTCCGGAAACGTTGCTGATGGCCATGCTCGACCGGCCGGATTGGGTGAAGGAATTCCTTTCGTACTGCGCGGAGATCACAAAATCCTACGGGCAGGCCTTCGTGGAACGAGGTCTTGGCCTCATCCTCTTCGACTCCCACGCTTCGCCGCCGCTGACCTATCCGGAGATCTACAGGAAGATCATCCTGGAGCCCACGCGCCGGGTGGTCGCCCATTTTCGCGACAGGCTGGGAGTTCCCCTCGTTCCCTACATTATCGGCGGCGATACGGCGCCGCTCCTGGAGGAGATCCTCGAGACGGGAACAAACAACATTCTGTGCGATTACAGGGCCGACCTGTCCCATTTTGTCGAACGGCTGAAAAAAGAGCCGGTGCTCCTCCGGGCCAACCTCGATCCCCTTTTCCTGTTGATGGAGACGGAGGAGAAAATCCGTGAAAAAGCGGGCGAAGTTCTGTTTTGCGGCCGTAGCCACCCCCGCTTCCTGATGGGGACGGGGATTCTTCCCTATGACATCGCCCCTGCCAAGGTCGTCGCCGTTCGCGCGGCGCTCGAAGCGGCCGGTGGGAGCGGGTAGGGAAGAGGAATTTCCTTCTCCTTCATTTCATGAATGATCCAGGTTGGCGGCTCCCTCTGCGAAAAATCCGGGGGGCCGTTCGTCCAATCTTTATCGAACTCATGAACAAAAAAGGAGACGGCCTGAAGCCGCCGGCGGAACCACAAGGGCATCGGCAGCGCCTCAGGGAGAAATTCATCAAGGGCGGGCTGGACGGGTTCCTGGACTACGAGATCATCGAGCTTCTGCTGACCATCGGAACCCCGCGCCGAGACTGCAAGGAGCCGGCCAAGAAGGCCCTGCACGAGTTCAAGACGCTGGGCGGAGTCCTGGAGGCCAGCCCCCTGGACCTCCAAAAGATCGGAGGGATCGGCCCTCACAATGTCTTCGGCTTGAAATTCGTCCACGAGGTTTCCCGCCGCTTCCTCCGGGACCGGATGATGAGCCGCCCCTACTGCCGCTCCTCCCGCGAGGTCTTCGAGTATCTCTACCATGCGCTCCGCGACCTCAAAAGAGAGAATTTCAAGGTCCTGTTCCTGGACGCCAAGAACCAAATCCTCGAGGAGAAGACGCTTTTCGAGGGGACGGTCGACTCGAGCGCCGTCTACCCCCGGGAGATCATCAAGGACGCTCTCCGGTACGAGGCCTCATCGCTGATTTTCGTCCACAACCATCCCTCCGGAGACCCGGAGCCCTCGCCCTGCGACAAGGAGATCACCCGGGACCTCGTTTTTGCCGCCAAGGTCATGCAGCTTAAGGTCCTCGACCACATCATCATCGGCAACAACTGTTTTTTCAGCTTCTCCGACCAGGGGCTGATCGAGGAATACGAGTTCGCCTTCCTCCATTCCTAAGGAGAAGGGCGACGTTCACCTCAATATAAGGCCCGCAATAGCCAGCACCAGCGCCAGGCCGACCGACACGATGCAGGGATAATAAAGAGGGCCCACTTTCCCCGTCTCTTTCAACATGATCTGCTTATACTGAGAGATATATTTAATGAGGAAAAGTCTCAGGAGAAAGTAGTTGATTTTGACCCCCCGCTGGGAGAGGTCGCGGACGATCATCATGGAAAAAATGACGTACACGCCGACACACACGAGAGCCAGAATCAAAAGGGTGTTGGCCATTGAATTTCTCCGCCAAAAATATATATGAAAACGCTTAAAAAGGCGAGGGCAGATGCAACGCGGGCTGACAATTCGGAAATCGATATCGCGTCCTCGATTCTGCAAGCCAAAAAATTCGGAAATTGATATACTGTCCCCGATACCAGGAGGTGGCCATGCCGGACGACAGAGAAATCGCCAAGGGATACGCGATAAAATCCATCGAAGAAATCGCCGAGCGGGCGGGAATCCAGGCTGGATACCTGGAAAAATACGGCCCCTATAAGGCCAAGGTCCTTTGGCCCCAGCCGGTCAAAGATCTGACGGTCAGAGGCAAGCTCATCATGGTCACGGCCATGACGCCGACGCCGGCCGGCGAGGGAAAGACAACGACGGCCATCGGCCTGGCGGATGCCTTCAGCCATCTCCAGAAGAAAGCCATAGCCGCCGTCCGGGAGCCTTCCCTCGGACCTGTCTTCGGTCTTAAAGGAGGGGCCACGGGCGGGGGGCATGCCCAAATCGCTCCGCGCGACGAGATCAACCTCCACTTCACGGGCGATATCCACGCCGTCACGGCGGCCCATAACCTGCTGGCGGCCATGGTCGACAACCGGCTCCATTTCGACGGCGTCTGCGGTTTGATCGACTGCCGGACGATTACCTGGAAGAGGGTCCTGGACATGGATGACCGGGTGCTGCGCGAGGTCGTGGTCGGGATCGGCGGCCCCCTGCGCGGCATCGCCCGGGAGACCGGGTTCGACATCACGGCCGCCTCCGAGGTCATGGCCATCCTCTGCCTCTCGGCCGACCTCAAGGAGCTCAAGGAAAGACTCGGCAATATCGTCATCGGCTACGGCCAGGACGGGAAGCCCGTTTTTGCCCGGCAGATCAAGGCGGAGGGCGCCATGGCCGCCCTCCTCAAGGACGCCATGAAGCCCAACCTCGTCCAGACGCTCGAGGGGACGCCGGCGCTCGTCCACGGCGGGCCGTTCGCCAACATCGCCCACGGCACGAATTCCGTGATCGCCACCCGGCTGGCGCTGAGCCTGGCCGACTTCGTGGTGACCGAGACCGGGTTCGCCTCCGACCTGGGCGCGGAAAAGTTTTTCGACATCGTCGTCCGGACCGGGCACATCCCGCCGCCGGACGCGTGTGTCCTCGTGGCCACTTTAAGGGCGCTCAAGCTCCATGGCGGGGTGGCGCTCAAGGACGTCAAGGCCGAGAATCTCGAGGCGGTCCGAAAAGGGTTCGTCAACTTGGAAAAACACATGGAGAACCTCGCCCTCTTCGGCATTCCGTTCGTCGTCGCGCTCAACAAGTTTCCGGGCGACACCCCCGCCGAAACGGCCGGGTTCCTCGAACTCTGCCGGAGAAAGAAGGTCCGCGCGGCGTTGAGCGACGTTCACGGCCAGGGGGGCAGGGGAGGAGTGGAGCTCGCGGAGGAGGTTTTAAAGGCGATCGTCGAGGACGCCCGGAATTTCCAGTTTCTTTATCCTCCCGAGATGCCGCTCGTCGGGAAGATCGAGACGATCGCCAAAAAAGTCTACGGTGCCGCCGGCATCGCCATGGAAGGAAAGGTCAGGCGCAAAATCCTGCGCCTGGAGGAGGACGGGTTTGGGAAGCTCCCGGTCTGTATCGCCAAAACCCAGTACTCGCTGTCCGACGATGAGGAGGCTTTGGGGAGACCTCAAGGCTTTACCCTGATTGTGACGGACGTTTCGCTGAGCGGCGGAGCCGGGTTTGTTGTCGTCTATTGCGGAGACATCATGACCATGCCGGGGCTTCCGACTGTTCCGGCTGCGGAAAGAGTGGACGTTACCGACGACGGGGAGATCGTCGGCTTGTCCTGAGGGAAAGAAAGGAGTCGATCATGAAAAAGGCATTCCTGGTTTTCGGCATCCTCCTGTTTTTTGTCGCCGCTCCTGCGGCCGAGAAGACGGGGCCGCGGGTCTACATATCGGTGGATATGGAAGGCATCTGGGGTGTCGTGCATGGAAACCAGACATCGTCCGATTCGCCGGAGTACGGCGCGGCCCGGAAATGGATGGCCGAGGACACTAATGCCGTCATCGCCGGCCTGTTCGAGGCGGGCGCCGGGGAGGTCGTGGTCAACGATTCTCACGGGAGCATGCGGAACATCATCGCCGATATGCTCGACCCGCGGGCGAGCCTCATCTCCGGCACTCCCAAACCGCTCTCCATGATGCAGGGGATTGACGGCACCTTCGATGCTTGCGTTTTTGTCGGCTACCACGCCCGTGCCGGCACGGAATCGGCGATCCTGGACCATACCATTTCCGGCGGCGTTGTCCGGGCCATCCGGGTCAACGGCCAAGAGATGCCCGAGCTCGGGCTCAATGCGGCTATCGCCGGTTACTTTAATGTCCCGGTCATTATGCTGAGCGGTGACACCGAGACCTGCGCCCAGGCGAAATCCATCCTGAGCGAGGGGTTGACCACGGTCGCCGTTAAAGAAGCCCAGGGCCGGTACGCGGCCAGGAACTTCCCTCGCGACGAAGCGAGGAAGCGGCTTAAAGAAGGGGCGAAGGCGGCGCTCTTGAAAGAAAGTCAGGTCGCGGCCTTCCGCCTCAAGGCTCCGTACAAGTTCGAGCTCGATGTCAACAACAGCGCCCAGGCGGAAATGCCAAGTCTCATCTACCTGATCAAGAGAACAACCCCCCGAACCCTGGAGTTCTCCGCGGATGACTACCTCCAGGGCTTCAAGCTTTTGCGGGCAGCAATCAACCTGGCCGGGATCTCCTGAGACAAGCTGGCCCCCGCCTGGGTCCGGGCCGGCAAGGCCGGGGAGAGACAGTCAGGCTGTTAAGGATTTTTCAAGCCAATCTCAGCGGGGTGATTCCGCGAGGCGCTCCATCATCTGCAATGCGGCTTCGGCGTCTATGAGGCCGCGGCCGACCACGTCGTTCGGCTCCACCACGTCCAGGATGTCGAGGCGGGCGGTCTCCTTGAGGCAGCGCGCAACCAGGCGGCAGTAGGCGGCCGGCGTCCGAAGGATTCCCGCCGAAGGGGGCACAGCGCTCCGGAGAAGCGCTACGACTCCCGCCGCAATGGGCGCCGAGAGCGATGTTCCGGCCACGTAGTCGTCCTTGAATTCCGGAAGATAAGTGGGCACAAGAACAAATATCCCGTCGGACGGCGCGGCGACGTCGACCAGGGGGTTCGGCAGGGAATGGGGCCACGGCCGGTAGTCCGCGCCCCGCTTTTCGACTCCCCCGATCAGGAGGACTTCGCCGTCAAAGGCCCTGTAGAACGCATCATCCGGGTTCAGGCCGAATTGGCTCCGGGAGATGTTCCCGGCCGAAGTGCAGATGACGACGTTTTTCTTGTAGGCGTAGCGTACCGCTTCGGCCACGACGGGCTGCGAGGCCTGCAGGGCGGCGCTTATCGAGATGATGTGGGCGCCGTGGTTGACCGCGTAATAGATGCCGGCCGCCTCGAACTCGTGGAGCCAATAGTCGAAGGCCGGGTCGTTCATCGTGTCGGAGTCCATGGGCCGGACGGGCATGATGCGGCAGTCGGGAGCAATCGCCAGGAGCACGGATGAAACGCCCGTGCCGTGAAGGCCGTAATCGATAACCGGCGCATCTTCTTCTTTCCAGGGGGCTTTCGTCCGCTTCAGGAAGTTGAAGCCGGGCACGAGCCGGTCCTTGAAAAGGGCGTTGGTGGGGTCGATGCCCGAGTCGATGACTGCAACCACAACTCCCGAGCCCTTCGTCCGCTGCCAGCAGGCGCGGGCCCGGACGGCGTCGATGGCCCATTGCGCGGTGAGGTCCTGCTTTATAGGGTTCGAATACCATTTCTCACGGGGGACGCCGGGAAGCTCGTTCTTGGCGTTAAACCCGATCGATTGGAGCACGAGCTCCAGCCGGGTTTTTCCCGTGTTGTGGGGGAGCGCCATCTCGAATTCGAATCCCCGGGCCTTGCGGAAGAGAGAGCCGATAAACCGGGCGGCGTAATCCTTGGAGAGGGCCAGGTACGTCTCCTCGAATTGCCGGAGAGAGGCTTCGTCCCCCCGCTCGGCCAGCGCCATGAAAACGGGTGAGTCTTTCTGAAAGGCGGTGATCATCAGGCGTTGATAGAGGAAAGGAATTTCCTCCCGCGCCTTGAGGAGTTTCGCCAGGTCGGGCTCGGTCAACTCCGCTTTTCGGAAATGCCTCTCGAGCAGGGCGGAGACGGTCGAATAAAACACGTCTTTTCCTTTTTCAAAAACAAGGTCGAGCGTCTTCTCCGTCTCCGGAGCTATCTGGCCGGCGTCGAGCGCGGAAAAGCAGAGGAGGCTTATCAGGACGAGAGCCGACGCAAGTCGCGTTGTCATGGAGGACCTTCCCTTCAATACATCACCCGGTCTTTTTTCCGGTTCCATTCCTGGAACGGCTTCAGGCATTCCCCGCGCTCGAGCTTGATTTTTTCGACGGCGGGGGATTTCCGCTTCTTGATCAGGTCGTACAGCCGTCTGTCCCGGAAGCCGATCTTCTCGGCGTCCTTCCTGGTGCAACCGTAGTGAACCCGGCGGATCTTGGCCCAGTAGATGGCCGCCAGGCACATCGGGCAGGGCTCGCAGGTGGAGAAGATCTCGCAATCGGAGAGGTCGAATTTCTTGAGCAGGGCCGCCGCCCGCCGGAGGGCGACGATTTCGGCGTGGGCCGTCGGGTCATGGGTTTTGATGACCATGTTGTGGGCCTTGGATATGACCTCGCCGTTCCGGGCAACCACCGCGCCGAACGGCCCGCCGTGATTTTTCCGCATCCCGGAAAAGGCCTGGGCCACGGCCTTTTTCATGAGCTTCCTGGCCTGCCGTTGCTGTGGAGAGGTGAACATTTCCGGAATGGACTTGATTTTATCGGGCGGGCCCGGCCAAGTCAAATGCGCGGGTTGCATCTCCGTTTCCGTAATGCCCCGGATCTGGAATGGGGTCCTGTCACGTCTCGTCCCCGTCCTTCCTCGCTCCACCGGCTTCTCCGGAGACACCAACCGATAAGCCCCCTTGGTTGCTTAAGGGGGAGAGGGGATGAATAAAGGTAAGAACAGATTCTTGGCGGTGTCTTCGGCACCCCTTCCGCTGCGGGCGCTGCGGGGACTGGAGCCGTGCCGCCCCTCCATTTGTACTCTCCGCTATCACGGAAACGGAGAGGCGATCACTGCGCGGATAAAGCTTGATTTATGGGGTGTGGGTGAACATAATTGATGCAATTTCGTATACAAAGGAGAGGAATCTCTTTGTCTGAGAAAGGAGCCATCGTGAGAAAGTCTATCCGGTTTTCAATCCCGACATTTGTGCTCGTACTCGCCTTTCTATTTCTTCCGCTTTTCCCGGCCGTGGCGGTGCCCATGCCTGCGGCCGACGAGGCATCCGTCGCCGGCCATTGGGTCGGCGAGGTCGAGCTTCCCGGGACCAAATTGGGTTTCGATGTCGATCTCGCCTTGAAGCCGGACGGCACCTGGTCGGGGGATATCTCGATCCCGATGCAGAATGCCAAGGACCTGCCGCTCGGCAACATCTCGGTCAAGGGCAAAGACGTCTCCTTTGAGATAGCGGGAGTTCCCGGGAACCCGAGTCTCAAAGGCACTCTGAGCGACGACGGCCAGAAGGTCACCGGCCAGTTCATGCAGGGAGGGCAATCCTTTCCCTGCGCCATGAGCCGGTCGGCCGGACTCAAGGCCAAGGCCAAGCAGGCCTTGGGCGGCTTCGATGAGATCGTCAACAAAGGGCTCCAGGGTCTGAACGTCCCTGGAGTCGCCATTGCCATTGTCGTCGAGGACGAAGTCGTCCTGGCCAAGGGGTATGGGTTCAAGGACCTGGAGAACAAGGTCCCGATGACGCCGGATACGCTGCTGGCCATCGGGTCGTCGTCCAAGGCCTTCACCGTCTTCGCCCTGGGAACGCTTGTCGATTCGGGGAAGCTGGATTGGGACAAGCCCCTCCGCACTTATATACCCTGGTTCAAGCTCTACGATTCGTTCGCCTCGGAGCGGCTGACCCCGCGCGACACCGTGACCCATCGCTCCGGGCTGCCCCGCCACGACCTGGCCTGGTACAACAACACGACGATCAGCCGCGAGGAGCTCGTACGCCGGTTGGCTTATCTCAAGCCAACCGCCGACCTGCGCGCGATCTGGCAGTACAACAACCACATGTACCTCACGGCCGGCTATCTTCTAGAGGTCCTGACCGGAAAGACCTGGGAAGACGGGGTCCGCGCCCAGGTCCTCAGCCCTCTTGGCATGAAGCGGACGAATTTCTCTGTCGCCGACTCCCAGAAGGACAACGATTTCGCCCTCCCCTACAGGGAGAATGAAGGCAAGCTCGAGAAGATCCCCTTCCGCAGCCTCACCAACATGGGCCCGGCCGGCTCGATCAACTCGAGCGTCAACGAGATGAGCCACTGGGTCATGGTCCATCTCAACGGGGGCAAGCTCAAGGACAAGCAGATCATCAATCCCCAGACTATCCAGGACATGCACCTTGCCCATATGCCGACGGGCGGCACGCCCGAGATCCCGGAGGTCACGCCGGCCAACTACGGGATGGGCTGGTTTGTAGACAGCTACCGCGGCCACGGGCGTGTTCATCACGGCGGGAACATCGACGGGTTCTCGGCCATGGTCAGCATGCTCCCGCAGGAAAGGGTGGGCTTCGTCATGCTGACCAACAAGAATGCCACCGGGCTTGGCGAGCTTCTCATCCGGCACGCCACCGACCTCATCCTGGGGCTCGAGCCCAAGGACTGGGTGGGCGAGGCGGCCAAGTCCAAGGTCAAAGGCGACGAATTGGCCAAGGAGGCGGAGAAGAAGAAGGCGTCCCGGCGGGTGCCCAACACCAAGCCGTCCCACAAGCTCGAGGACTATGCCGGCGACTACTTCCATCCCGGCTACGGCGACCTCAAGGTGGCTTTCGAGAAGGGGCAGCTCGCCTTCACATTTAACTCCATCACGACGCCCCTCGAGCACTGGCACTATGAGACCTTCAACGGGCTGCGGGCCGGGGACCCCGTGTTCGAAGACATGAAGTTCAATTTCATCACCGATGCGAACGGGAATGTCGCCCGCTTGGAAGCTCCCCTGGAGTCCACGCTCGAGCCGATCATCTTCGAGAAAAAACCGGACGCCAGGCTCTCCGACCCGGCCTATCTCCAGAAGTTCGCCGGGAAGTACGTCCTCGTCGAGCAGACGATAACGATCAGCCTCAAGGGCAATGTCTTGTTCGCCACGGTTCCGGGATCGCCCGATATGGAGCTCGTGCCCGGTCTGGGCGACGAGTTCACGCTCAAGCAGATGAAGGTCGTCAGCCTGCGCTTCAAGCTGGACGAAAAGGGCAACGTCACGGCCGCGGAGCTCATCCAGCCCGGCGGCATCTTCGAGGCCAAGCGGACTGATACTCAATAGGCTTTCCTAGTTCCGACACTATCTAACCTGTCCGTGGGTTCTTGCCCTCTTTCCTCCGGCATTGACTCAATTTGACAAGCGGCGACTCCTTGATTTAGCATCCCCAGCGATGGGACGGGCCAAAATCGGCGCCATAGCTCATCAAGCCTGCTTACCAGACTAAGTGCTTCTTATTCATTAAAAGAGTTAACACAGAGATACAAATGACTGAAATAAAGCGCAGCATTGAGATTGGAGCCCCTGTAAATAAAGTATTCGAGTTTGCCTCCGACTATCGGAATTGGGCGGAGTTTTTTGAAGGAGTCTCCGACGTCAAGCCAATAACTGAAACAGTCCATGGTGATGGGGCCAAATTTATTTACAGGGTGAAAGTGCTGGCCATGAAGGTCACTGTAGGGACTGAGTTTCAACAATTCAAAGAAAATGAAGGCTGGGTAGGAAAATCATTTAAAGGTATCGAGCATCAGACTCGGTGGATTTTTAAGCCATCAAATGGTCATACAGAATTTACCTTTATCCAGAATTATAAATTCCCAGGGCTTTTTGGAGGAAAATTTATTGATAAATTGCTGGCCCGGTCTCAATGGATCAGGATTATTGAAAAATCAGTGCAAAATCTAAAAAGATTAATGGAAGAAAAGCAAATTTAGACGTCTCCGAGACGTCTCTTCCAGCACCTAGACTCTTTTATGATTTGATTTATCTGTCCGGTCGTGAAAAGGGTGCCTGCTAGGCCTCCGGCTCAGTCCGCCCTGGAATAGAAATCGATCATCCGGGCGATGGCCCTCTGGCAGACCCGGCAGAACTCGTCCTTGGGGTTCGCGATCATGAGGCAGTAGATCATGGGACGATAGAGGCCTTTCGATGCATAGCCGGCCCCA
>Ga0316626_10001483_pt1 | contig 10486 bp, 6 predicted proteins | sample OWC_Aug_T1_C1_D5_FD_207656 | JGI IMG/M metagenome (GOLD analysis project Ga0316626, IMG submission 207656) | Wetland soil microbial communities from Old Woman Creek delta, Ohio, United States - OWC_Aug_T1_C1_D5_A | ecosystem: Environmental > Terrestrial > Soil > Wetlands | place: USA: Ohio...
GGCCGGCGGCGGGATCAAGGCTCAACTCGCGCTGGGCGATCTCGACGCGCTGTGTCGCCGCCACCGATTCATAGAAGGCGTCGATGTCGGCAACGTAGCCAGTGAGCGCTTCCAGCACCGAGGCGAAGGTGACGCGGCCCACCTGATATTGAGCCGTCGTGCTCGCGACGGTGGCCTCGGATTGCACCAGAAGTCCCGAGCGGTACAGACGATTGGTCTCGATCAGCGCCTCGAGCAAGGTGAGGCGCTCCACGACCCGCTGGCGAAGCAACTGCCGGATCGACTCGGCGCCGTACTGGGCCGCCATCCCTCTGATGCGGTTCTCCTCGACGGCGTGCGATTGCTTGCTGTCACTCCAGATCGGGATGGAGAACGAAAATCCGGCCTGCCACATGGTTTCGAAGTCTCCCCAGCGCGGCATCACCCCGGCGCTCACGGTCAGGTCCGGGAAGTAGTCCTTCTCGGCCAGGTCGATGAGCTTGCCCGACTGGGCAATGGCCAGCTGCGATCTGTGCAGCTCGGGGCTCTGCGCCTCCGCATCCGCCAGCGCCACCGCGCTGTCGGGTAGCACGGGGTCGGGGATATCGGCCAGCGAACGGCCGGTGGCGAGCGGATCCGTGAGCGGACGCCCGCGGAGCCGGTTCAGGACTGCCACCCGGCGCCGTTCCTCCGCCGCGAGCGCCCAGCGGCGCTGCTTGAGACGGCTCTGCTCGAGCTGCGCCCTGAACACATCCGACTGCGCGCCCTCGCCGGTCTCGTATCGCACCCGCGCCATGCCCTCCGCCTGCGTCCAGAGGGTCTCGAGCTTGGCGAGAAGGCCGATTTGATCCCTCACCAGGAGGAGGTCCACGTACGCGCGCTCGACCTCGGCCCGGATCGACAGCTGCGCCCGTTCGAGGTCGGCCTCTGCCTGCCGTGCGCCGAGAGTGACCACCTCACCACGGAGATCGCGCTTCCCGGACCACGGAAAGGTCTGCGCGCCCATGAACAGGAGCCAGCTCGTCTCCATCTCGCCGATCTGGATCGAGCTGAACCCGTCGTTCTGGATGCCAGTGGAAATCACTGGATCGGGAAGCGCACTCACCTGGGGGACGCGCTCGAGATCCGCCTGGATGGCCGCCTTGGCCTGGGCCAGCTCCGGGCGCTGGACCAGGGCTTCGCCGACCAGGCCGGCGAGCAACGGGTCATCCGGGAGCGCAGGGCCTGCCGGAACGGAGACTGGTTCCGCGGCCCGCGCCCCGCGCGCGGAGAGAAGGAGCAGCGCCACCGCGAGGAACAAGCGCCGGGAGTCTGCTTTCATGGTGGAACACTGATTCCGCATCGGATCCTCCAGGAGCGGCGGCCCTCGGCTCTCTTCAATGATCTGCGCTATGGCGCAATAATCGGTGGAGAGCGGAAAGCCGCGGGGAGAAGGCCGAGTCTACCGCCGGCGGCCGCCGCGACAAGCCTGCGCGGTGACCGGCGATCGGCACGAAACGGATCGCGGAGCCGAGGGATCAGATGCGGAGCGGGGTGTGGAACGCGGGCGGGGGTAGGGCGAGCGCGAGATGGGGCGGCGTGGCGCCCAGGAGGTCCGCTCCGGCGTCGAGCCCGAACGGGAGGGCGCGGGGAGCGGCGGCGAAGCTCACAAGTGGCGCCGGAGCTTCCGCGCGCGGGGGTGCCGGCACGCGGGGCGCCGCCTCCGCGGCGGCGCTCGCGAGCTCGGGGCAGCCGCAAGCGCAGGCGCGATCGACGTGCGGCGTTCCCTCCTCCACGGGGACGCCCGCGTCGCGGGCGCTTCCGGCGCAGCAACAGGACCGCCCGAGGCCACTGCAGGTGGCCGGCGGGAGAAGGCTCGCTGCGAGCCCGATCACGAGGAGAAGGGCAAGGAGGCGATTCATCCGGGATCTTCCACGGGTCGGCAGCCGGGACCCCGGCCAGCGGGCCGGGTCCAGAGACATCACTCTAACACCTTCATCGGCCAGCTGGGTCGCGAGCTGGTGCGAAGGCTGGCGCGAAGCCTGGCGTGGAGCCCAGCGCCGATACTGGCGTGGGGCCCCGCAAGGAGCCTTCTAGTGCGGAGCGACCAGGAGCTTCGCGGATTCCCGGAGCCCGCCGGCCTCGATCTCGGCGAGGTAGACCCCGGGCGCGACCCGCTCGCCGCGCCCGTTTCGCCCGTCCCAGGCCACGGCCTGGGCCCCGGCAGCGAACCGCCGATCGGCGAGGGCGGCGACGACGCGACCGGCGGCGTCGAGGATGCGCAGCCGCACGTTCTCCGGCATGGCCAGCGTGAAGCGGAGGATGGTCGCCGCGACGACCGGATTGGGATCGGCCGCGAGCGTGAGCCCGCGCCCGGCCGGGGGGGCGGCGGCGAGGCCCTGGCTCCCCGGCTCGGCGAGCCCCCAGATAGAGACCGGCTGCGGCCCCTGCGGGACGTTCGTGCCGCGCACACGGACGATCCATTGGCCGAGCGTGGGATCGCCCACGAGGACCTGCTCGACATTGTTCCGCCGGTCGACGCCGCGGGTTGCCGGCAGGTCGGGAGTGGCCGGCGCGAGCACCCACGGCTGGTGCACCGCGGCCAGCGGATCGACGAGCTCGAGATCGAGATCGTTGACGAGCGCGATGGCGGCGTTGTCGGCGCCCGCCGGATCGTCCCAGGCGATGGTGATCTTGAGCGGACCCTCCGCCGTCACCTCGATCGGGAGCTCGAGTACCTCGTCCTGGGCCACGTTCTCCTCGCGCCCCGCGCGGGCGTCGATGGCCGCCACGGCGGCGACGAGATCGATGAGCCCGTAGCCGCTCCGGTAATCGGGCCCGGGGTTGAAGAGATCGGCGGCCGTGTGCATGAGGAGCCCGCGCACGGTCGAGGGCCAGGGGTGAAGCCCGGTCACCGCGCGCTGGTGCTCCATGACGAGTGCCGCCGCACCGGTTCCCGCCGGCGCCGCCATGGACGTGCCGCTCATGACCCCGTAGCCGCCGCCGGGCACCGGGGACTTGATGGCGCCGTCGCCTCCCACCTCGTCTCCCGCGGCGACCACCTCGGGCTTCAGGCGACCGTCGTCGACCGGCCCCCAGCTCGAGAAATCGGTCATCGACGCGTCGTTCGAGTTGAGGGCGCCGACCACGAGCAGGTTCTTGGCCGGCTTCGGCGGGTTCACGTTCGCGAAGTTCAGGTAAGGGGGCGTGCAGCTCATACCGCAGTCGCAGTCGTTGCGCTCGTTGCCGCCGGAGAAGGTGATGTTGATCCGGCGGCCGTGGAGCCCGGTCACGATCTGGTCGAGGGCCGGCGCATCGAAGCGGTAATCGCCGTAGATAGCGCAGTTCGAGCCGGAGACCCCGTTGCCCCAGGAGTTGGTCGTGATCTCGACGCCGTAGGTGTTCACGATGCCGGCGTACTTGGCCAGATGATTCGAGTACGAGTAGGAATAGATGCGCGCACCCGGGGCCATACCGCGCCACTGGCCGGGCGCGCCGCCGTACGCCGGCGAATTCGCCCCGGTCCCGCCGAGCGTGCCGGCGACATGGGTGGAATGGTCGTTCGTCGACAGGTTGTCGACAACGGTCAGGCGCCCCGTGAAATCGGGGTGGTTCGGGTCGATGCGCCCGCCGTCGACCACCGCGACATCGATGCCGGCGCCGCTCAATCCATGCGGCGGGTCCTGCACCTCTCCGGCGCGGATGAGCCCGCGCGAGCCGTCGTTCTCGAGCTCGACCGGGGGCGCGACCTCGTCGACGAACGCGACCTCGTCCGCCGCGGCGATCGTGATGAGCTCATCCGGAGCGGCGAGCGCCGTGTAACGATGATGGGGGAGAAGCACGGCGACGACCTCGGTGCCGAGCGCAGCGAGGCGCGCTCGGGCGTCTGTCTCCGTGACATCGGGGTGGAAGCGGATATCGAGGATGGCGCGCCCATCAGTGTGCACCGCCCAGGAGTCGATGCCCGTCGAGAGGAGCGCGGGGTGCACCTTGTCGGCCGGCGTGAGGGTGGCGATGCCGTCCACGTAGGCCGCCGCACCCGCCGGGAGGCCGGCCGGGAGCGTCACCGCGAAGGCGTCGTCCGGGAGATACTGGTGAAAGCGGACGCCGAGCGCCTCGAGCGCGGCGCGCCGGGCCGGGCGGCCGCTTCGCTCGAGGAGTATCACCCGATGCGCGGGCGCCGGCACGTCGAGCGCGGCCGCGATGGCGGTGGGCGAGCGCGTGGGCTCGAGGTCACGCGAGAGGAGGCGAACTGCGGCGTGGCCGGGCACCGGGACGACGAGCATCGCCGCGAGGGCGATCGAGACGGTCGCTTGAGAGGTTCGCATCATGGCAGTATACCGCATACCGCGTGCGGGCGGGCCGCGCCCGCACGCGGTCGCGCTCGAGCGGGGGTGTGCCTCGGGGCGGGCCGATGGTCGGCTGCTTGGAGGGATCCATCGATGAAGGGGGCCGATCTCACCGCGGATGACGAGCTCGCGGTCCTCAAGCGCGGCGCCAAGATGCGCGCGGAGTCGATCGAGCAGTTCCGGGGCGCCGGCGCGACCGGCGCCAAGGATATGGGCGCCGTAAGGATTTGGGCGCCGTGATGAAGCTCGTCCTCGGCGAGCACGGCTCGCGCGCGAACGGCAAGGACGTGCAGGTCCTCGTCAAGGCGCTCCTCGGCGGCTAGCGTGCCGCGCGCACGATCGCCCGCCGGATCTCCCGCTTCAGGCGCTGGCGCTTCCGCCGTGCCAGCTTGAGGGCTTTCGCGTCGCGCGCGGCGATCGCCTCGTCGCGCTTCTGTTTGAGGTCGTGGAGCTGCTTCTTGACGGCGGCCTTGTTGATGCCGAGGGCGCCGTGGGCGTGGCGGTCGATGCCGAGCTTCCCGGCGAGGAAGTCGACGAGCTGCTCCTTCTTCATGGCCGAGACGCCCTCGACCCCGTACTTCGCCGCCATCTCGCGCAGCTCGACCACTCGCGTCTTGTGCAGCTGATGGAAGTCCATCGTTCCTCCTCGGATGTTGTGCGGCCCGCCCGTCCCAGATCAGGTCCGCGTCAATCTCACCAGACCGCGCGGCCCGGGATCAAGGGGTAGATTTCGCCGCGCCTCCGCCCGCCGGGGTCGCCGCTGCCATCTCGATCCGCTCGATCACCGGCGGATGGGTCGCGTTCCAGAATACGAGAAAGGGGTGCGGGAGGAGGTGGCTCCGGTTCCCGCGCGCCATCGCGACCTTCATCCGGATGAAGGTCGCGGGATCGGCGGTGAGCGCGAGCGACGCGCGGTCTGACTCCCGCTCGAAGCGGCGGCTCACCGCGTTCTCGACCGGTGCGATGAGGATCGAGACGCCAGCGAAGAGCGCGAAGAGCACGGGCACGAGGGCCGGGTCGGCCGGGCCGCCGAGGTGCGCTGCGGCGCGGAAGGCCGGCTGCGCCAGGAGCCAGGAGAGGAGCGCGAAGCCGATCGCCATGCCGAGGACGGCGAGCGCCCAGCCCTTGAGCACGTGCTGGTGTCGCCAGTGTCCGATCTCGTGGGCGACGACCGCCAGCACCTCGGGCACGTCGTGCTGCTCGCTCAGGGTGTCGTAGAGATAGATCTCGCGCCGGCTGCCGATGCCCGTGAAGAAGGCGTTTGTGTGCGCCGAGATGCGGCTCTGATCGATGACGCGGATTTCCTGGACCGGCACTCCGGCGCGGGCGGCGAGGCCGGAGACTCCGTCCCGCAGCGGCCCCGCCGGAAGCGGCGACACGTGGTAGAAGAGCGGCAATACGATCGCCTGCCAGGCGATCGCGAAGACCAAGGTGGCGGCGCCCCCGGCCACCGTGGCGACGGCGGGCCAGGAGCGCGGGAGGCGGCTCAGGAGCGCGAAGAGCGCGGCGACGAGGAGGACCTCGATCGCGGTCGCGACCGCGTGGCTCTTCGCGAGACGCCAGAGCCACGGCAGGAAGTCGAGCCGGCGGAAGCCGAAGCGGCCTTCGAGCACGTAACCGTGATAGAAGTCGATCGGGAGTTGGGCGAGGCGGAGCGCGAGGCCGAGCGCGAGCGTGACGAGCGCCGCGGCGATGATGACCCGCCCGCCGCCGAGCGCGCCGGCGCGGTCCGCCAGCCACCGCCCGCCCCCCGCGAAGAGGCAGAGGGCGAGGATCCCGGTGACGATGGCGCTCCGTAATGCGCTCCCCGGGATGAAGGCCGCGCGGTACGCGCGCCCGCGCTCCACATCCTCGGGCGTGAAGTAGCGGAGCACGCGCTCGCGCCATCCCGGATCGCGGTTGCCGCGCGCGGCGAGCCCGGCCTCGACTACAGACCAGAGGAGAGGAAGGACGACGGCGAGAACGAGGAGGAGGTGCGCGGGGTGCGCCCCGCGCGGGCGGATCGCTTCCACGGCGGGATTCTAGCGCAACGGGATCCGCCGCCCGGCGAAAAACGACAAGGCTCAACGCGCAGGGCGATGCGCGGCGTACTCCCAGCGCGCGCCGGCGCGCGCCGCGAGCCCCGCGCCGAGGGCGACCGCGTCATCGCCGAGACGGGCCATGGTAATCCGCACGCGGCGCGCATCGGCCTTCAAGAGGAAGCGCGGGCGCGCGGCGCGGCGGATGCCGACGACGAAGCGCGGGCCGAGGGCCTCGATGAGGCCGCCACCGAAGACGACCACGCCAGGATCGAGCAGGTTCACGATGTTCCCGGTCAAGAGACCGAGGGCGGCCTGGGCGCCGGCGAGCACGTCGCACGTGAGCGGATCGCGCCTGCGGTAGGCGTCAGCAATTGCGTTCGAGCGCAACATTTCACCCCCGGCCGCCTCGGCGGCGATGAGCGGGGCGAGCTGGGATTCGCGCCCGGCGTTCACCGCGGCGCGGAGGGCCCGGGCGATCGCGTTGCGACCGGCCACTGCTTCGACGCAGCCTTGCTGCCCGCACCCGCACCAGGGGCCCGCGGCGGCGATCGCCATGTGGCCGAGCTCGCCGGCGGCGAGGCGCGCCCCCTCATGGATGCGGCCACCGAAGACGAGGCCGCCGCCGATCCCGGTGCCGACGAAGATCGCGACCAGATCCCCGGCGCCGCGGCCGGCCCCGAGGTGATGCTCGGCGAAAGCGCCGGCGTTGGCATCGTTCTCGACGGCGAAGGGCAGACCGACCTGGTCGGCGAGCAGCTCGGCGAGAGGCACATCCTCCCAGCCCGGGAGGTTCGGTGCCGTGCGGACCACACCCCGGACCGGGTCGATGACGCCGGGTGCGGCGATGCCCGCCGCTCCGATCCGGCGCGGTGTCACGCCCGCCCGGCGGAGTGCGAAGCGGGCGGCATGAGCGATCCGCGCGATGACGGGCGCGACCCCCTCTCCCCCGCGCGTCCGCTCGCGGGCGCGGCCCAGCACTCGGCCGCGCCGATCGATGACGAGCGCGAGAATCTTGGTGCCGCCGAGGTCGATGCCGAGGACGAGCCGGCCCCGCCGCGCCTTTGTCTCTTTCATGATGGCCTTGCCCTCATGGCTCGTGCTGCGCGGGCCGCCGCATCGTCCTTGCCTGCGTCCTTGCTCCCTTGCCCATGTTCACCGTACTCTAGCTCCTGATGAACGACGCGACCGACGACTGGGGTGCGCCTGCCGATGGCCTCAACCTCCAGGCCTGCGCGGTTCCCTACTGCCGCAATGATGGGATGATCTACTACCTTCTCGTCACCTCGTCGAGTGGCGATCGCTGGATCTTCCCGAAGGGCATCGTCGACCCCGGCTACACCCCGGCCGAGACCGCGCTCCGGGAGGCCCACGAGGAGGCCGGCGCTCGCGGGCGGCTCTCCGCGGCGCCGCTTGCTCGCTTCGGGCGCCACAAGTGGGGGCGTGCCTGGGACGTGTGGGTCTACGCGCTCGCCTGCGATGACATTGCCGACGACTGGCTCGAATCCTGGCGGCAGCGCCGCTGGGCCGGCTTCAAGGAGGCCCGGGCGCTCGTCGGGAAACCGCTCGGCCGCGTCCTCGATGCAGTGCACGAGGCCCTGGTTGCCGGCGGCGTCGAGGGCCTCGACGGCCGCTGATCCCGGCCCCGCTCCCGCCGGCCGTCGCGGGCTAGCTTCCGCGCTGGGCAGCGCCCGCCTGACCCTTGAGCTGGAGGGCGCTGCCGTTCGCTGGGCGCTCGACAAGCGCGTCGAACAGCCGGTTGTCGCAGAGCCGGCGCACGTAGGCGCACTCGAGCTCGGGGTAGAGGCGGAACGTCTCGGCGAGAAGGAGCCCGGTCTCGCGCTCGATCAGGTTCTTCACTTCCGGGGCGAGTGGCGGGGCGCCCGCGGTCGGGGGCGGGGATCCGACGCGGGCCGCATACTCGATGTAGATGAGGCTCCCGCTCTTGACGAGGCCGGCCACGCGTCCGAGCGCATCAGGCGCCAGATCCGTCCGCACGGCGGCCAGGCGTTCTTCGAGGCGCCGGCGGACGAGCGCATCCACCTCCAGGCGCAGCTCGCGGCCGACGCGCGGTGGCGCGAGCTCGAAGGCCCCGGTGAGAGCGGGCCACGCATCGGCCCAGGTCAGGCGGCCGCCCATCTGATAGAAGACCGTGTGGGCGTCGTTGCGACCAAGGAGGAAGGCGGGGGTCGTGTCTCCGTAGTAGTCGGTCTCCTCCATCGTCCCCGACCAGCCTCGCGGGCAGAAGAAGAGCTTGATGAAGGGATGGTAGATGCGGCCGTCAGGGTGATGGATGTTGACCGTGGTGTCTTCGAGACGGAAGTAATAGGCGCTCGCCGGGCCGAGCCAGCGGCTCGGCCCGCGCTGGCCGGCCGCCGCCGTGATCTCCCAATCAGGAGGTAAGAGGGTCTTGAGCTTGGCGGCGATGGGTTCGGCGGCGGGGGCGATGGCCAAGGGCTCGGTCGCGCCGCCGGCTCCGCTCGCAAGCGCGAGGGCGACGAGCGCGCCGCCGGCGAGCGCGAGGGCGCCGAGCGCGGCCCGAGGCGAGTGGCGGAGCGGAGACTCGCGCGCGGTCTCGTCGCGGCCCTGGTGCTCGCGCCCGCGGCTTGCCGGCAGGACAATGCGGGCCACCGCGCCGCCCGCGGCGCCGTTCATGAGCTCGAAGCGCCCGCGGTGGTCGTGCACGATCTTGGTCACGACGGCGATCCCGATGCCGCTCCCGCCCTTCTTGGTCGAGAGGTAGGGCTCGCCCACGCGATCGATGATCTCCGGGGCGATGCCAGGACCCGAATCGGTGATCTCGATCGCGACTGCGCGCCCGCCCCCCGGCATGGTCACCGCCTGCGCGCGCACACCGAGTACGCCGCCGCCCGGCATCGCCTCGACCGCGTTCTTGAACAGGTTGGTGAAGACCTGGCGGAGGAGGCGGCTGTCGGCCTCGACTGCCGGCAGATCGGGCGGGAGGTCGAGCCTGATCTCGATCGCCGGGTGCGCGAAGAGCTCGCTCATCTCCCGGAGCAGCGGTGCGACGGCGACGGGCTCGAGTTCGGGGGTGGGGAGCTTCGCCAGTCGCGAGAATTCATCCGCCATGTGGCGCAGGCTCTCGACCTCGCCGAGGATGGCATCGAGCGATTCGTCGAGCGCGGTCCTCTCGGCCGCCCCGGCGCCGGCAGTGGCCGCCCCGAGGGCTGCCGCCCCGGGGGTTGTCGCCCCGGGGGATGTCGCCCCGGGGGCGGCCGGCCCCGCCCCGCCCAGCTCCTTCTTCAGGCGGTGAATCGCGAACTGGATCGGCGTCAGCGGATTCTTGATCTCGTGCGCAACTCTTCGCGCCACGTCCTGCCAGGCGGCGAGCCGCTCCGCGCGCCGGAGTTCGCGCCGTGACTGCTCGAGCTCGGCGGCCATGCGGTTGAACGAGGCGACGAGGTAGGCCATCTCGGGGTCACCGGACTCGGCGAGCGTCGGCACCGGCTCGCCGCGACCAAGCCGTTCCATGGCGCCCACCAGCTCCTCGATCGGCCGCGTCAGGCCGCGGGCCATGAAGCGGGCGAGGATGACCGCCGCGATGACGACGAGGAGCGCCACGAACCCGGTCGAGATCCACACCCATCCTTTCGACACCGCGAGGTAGAGCTTGAGCCGGTCGAAGAGGCTCGCTCCGCGGCGCGCCTCGGCGATCTGCGCGAAGAGCTCGGGGGGGATCGCGTAACCGCCGACGATCACGCGCAATGCCGCCGAATCCATGGCCGCGATGGCGAGGAGGTACCCCTCTGGCTTCTCGATCACGCGGCTCGCGTCGAGGGCGGCCTCGATCTCCTCCGAGGAGATGAGGAGGCCGGTGGCGCTCGGTTCCGCCTGGCGGAGGGCGTAGCGCCCTCCCGCCCGCTCGTACATGCGGAGGATGTCGAGGCCTCCGGGCGGTGCTTGCCCCTCGGCCATGCCTTCGACCGCGGCCAGGAGGTGGTCCTTGAGCGCGCGCAACGCCACTCGCGCCGCGCCGACCGAGCTGTCCACCGTGCGCTCGACGCCCGGATTGCCCCAGAACTCGATCGAGCGCGTGAGCCGCTCGGAGATCGCGAGCGTGAGGGTGAGACAGGGGACGACGGCGAGGGCAATGAAGATGGCGAGGAGTCGCGTGCGGAGCGAGATGCCGCCACTCCGCCG
>Ga0316626_10001484_pt1 | contig 10483 bp, 8 predicted proteins | sample OWC_Aug_T1_C1_D5_FD_207656 | JGI IMG/M metagenome (GOLD analysis project Ga0316626, IMG submission 207656) | Wetland soil microbial communities from Old Woman Creek delta, Ohio, United States - OWC_Aug_T1_C1_D5_A | ecosystem: Environmental > Terrestrial > Soil > Wetlands | place: USA: Ohio...
GTTGACCCGGTAGGCCTCCGCAACCTCGTCGGGCGCGCCGTAGCTCTGCACGATGCGGGCGAGCACGTCGCCTTCGGCGTCTCCCACGTGTGCCGCGAGTTCGGCGCGCAGGTGCTCCTCTGCGTCGTACAGGGCGTCCTGCACCAGCGCCGGGTCGGCGCCCTTGAGGGCGGTTCGCAGGGCGTCGAGGTACTGCTCGACGGTGCGCGGGATGGCAGCCGTCATCGTGGGGTCTCCTGGGCAGCGGCACGGTTCAGGGTCGAGTCGACGAAGTCGCGTGTGGCGGTCCACGTGGTGCGCCACGACGCCAGCGTTTCCCGCCCAAGGGGCGTGATCCGGTAATAGCGGCGGGGCGGTCCGGAATAGGACGGCACCACGCGGCTCGATAGCAGCCCCGCGGCGCTCAGGTTCCGCAGCACGGGGTACAGTGCGCCGAGCTTGAACGGGCCGCCGCCGTCCGTTTCGCCACTCAAGCGGCGGGCAATCTCATAGCCGTACAGGTCCTCGCCGGCGTCGGCGAGCACCGAGAGCAGCACCAGCGACGTGAGGCCAGCGCTCAGTTCCCGCTGGAACTTGCGGTGATGCGCTTCCCGCGGGTCGTCGGGAAGGAGGGTGTCTGCGGACTCGTTGGTCACGGGCAGCGACTCATATGCGCGATTCCAGAATATTAAAGATCAAGTAATGCTATTCAGTCAATAGTAGCAAGTGGCGCAGGAGTCCCTCCGGGTCCGCCGTCTGGACTGCGGCCCGCGCCTCCGTCCACCCCGTCCGACTGCGCAGATGCGCCAGTGTCGGGCGTCACGCGCACTCTGTAACATCGGTCCCAGGCCAACGGAGTGCAGCGCAGCATGTCGACCGAACAGCAGCGGATGTTTGCCCCCCGCCGATACCTGAGTCGCCTGACCCGGGGCACGCTGGCCGTGATCATGGCCGGCGGGCGCGGGGAACGCCTCAGGCACCTGACCGAGGATCGCTGCAAGCCGGCCACGCCATTCGGCGGCAAGTTCCGCATCATCGACTTCGCGCTGTCGAACTGCGTCAACTCCGGCATCCGCCAGATCTCGGTGCTCACGCAATACAAGGCGCACTCGCTGATCCAGCACATCCAGCGCGGCTGGGGTTACCTGCGCGGCGAGTTCGGGGAGTTCGTCGAGATCATCCCGGCGCAGCAGCGCCGCGGCTCCGACTGGTACATGGGCACGGCCGATGCGCTCTGGCAGAACATGGACCTGATCCGCGCGCACCGTCCGCTGCACGTGCTGGTGCTCGCGGGCGACCACATCTACAAGATGGACTACGGCCCGATGATCGGCTTCCACGTCGAGAAGGAAGCGGACATCACCGTCGGCGTGGTCGAGGTGCCCGTGTCGCGCGCGCGCGAGTTCGGCGTGCTCGCGGTGGACGAGTCGAACCGCGTGCTGAATTTCCTCGAGAAGCCGCGCGACCCGCCGCCGATGCCCGGGCGCCCCGACGTCGCGCTCGCGTCGATGGGCATCTACGTGTTCAACCCGCGGCTGCTCGAGCGCCTGCTGCGCGCCGATGCCGAGGATCCCGCCTCGGCGCACGACTTCGGCAAGAACATCATCCCCGGGGCAATCGACAAGCTGCGCGTGTTCGCGTACCCGTTCGAGGACGTGCGCACCAAGGCGCAGAGCTACTGGCGCGACGTGGGCACGGTGGACGCCTACTACGAGGCAAACCTCGAACTCGTGGCCGTGTCGCCGGAGCTCAACATCTACGACGAGCAGTGGCCGATCTGGACCTACCAGGAGCAGTTGCCGCCGGCGAAGTTCGTGTTCGACGATCCCGACCGACGCGGCGCCGCGCTCGATTCGATGGTGTCGGGCGGCTGCATCATCTCCGGTTCGCGCGTCGCGCAGTCGCTGCTCTTCTCGAACGTGCGCGTGCACGACTACTCACAGATCGAGGGCGCGGTGATCCTGCCGCGGGTGCGCATCGGCGAGCGCTGCGTGATCCGCCGTGCGATCGTCGACGAGGGCTCGCTGATCCCCGACGGCATGCAGATCGGCGTCGATCCGCTGGCCGATCGCGAGCGCTTCTACGTCACCGAGAACGGCGTCACGCTGGTGACGCCGGGCATGCTGCGCGCGGGCCAGCGCCAGGGCTGAGGCCCCGGCCCGCCCGCACCCTGTTTTCCGCCAGGAGGGACACCCCATGCCGATCCGTTCCGTGCGCCTGACTTTCGTGGCCGCCTGGGCCGTGCTGCTGGCGGCCTGCACGTCGATGGGCCCGAAACTCGAGGCGCCGAAGCTCGAACTCGTGGGCGTGCAGATGCTCTCGACCGACATGTTCGCCCAGCGCTTCAAGGTGCGGGTGAAGGTGGTCAACCCGAACGACCTCGAGCTGCCGGTGCGCGGCCTCGAGTACACGATCATCATGATGGGCGACAGCTTCGCCGAGGGCATGAGCGACCAGGCGTTCGTGCTGCCGGCGCTGGGCGAGGCGGAGTTCGACATGCTGGTGACCACCAACTTCGTGAGCAGCTTCGGCCGCCTGCTGAGCCGCGTGCAGGGCGGCAAGCTCGAGAACATCGACTACGAGATCGCCGGCAAGGTGATGGTGGACAAGGGGATGGTGCGCAAGATCCCGTTCAACCATCGCGGCACCGTGGACTTCACCCGCGCCCTGAAGAAGTGAGCGGCGGCCGCATCCTGTATTCGAGGCAGGGGACGGCGCAGCGGGCCCGTTTCTTGCGGTGCAAGACCCCTGAGGTACACTGCAGCGCATGAGCCAGGAACGACTGATCAAGAAGTACGCGAACCGCCGGCTGTACGACGCTTCGCAGAGTCGTCACATCACCCTCGACGACATCCGCGCCCTGATCGTGAAGGGCGAGAAGATCCGCGTCGTCGAGGACAAGACCGGGCACGACATCACGCGCCACATCCTGCTGCAGGTGATCGCCGAGCAGGAGCAGTTCGGGCGCCCCATCCTGAGCACCAAGGTGCTCGAGGCGATCATCCGTTTCTATGGCAACCCGCTGCAGGGCTTCCTCGCCGGGTTCATCGAGAAGAGCGTCGAGACCTTCCTCAACCAGCAGGAGGCCGTGCAGGCACAGATCTCCAGGATCGTATCGAACACCCCGCTCGCCACGGTCGCGGACATCACGCGCTCGAACCTCGAGACGCTGGCGAAGCTGCAGGAGAGCATGCTGAGCGCGCTGCTCTCGAAGCGCGACAAGGATCGCGACGAGGGCGACAAGCGCGCCTGAGCCGTCCGCGCCTGCGTGGCGCGATCGGGCGCAAAGACATCGGGCCAGGACGTGCGAATCTGCTTCCTGTCAGCCGAATTCTCGCCGTTCGCCAAGACGGGTGGCCTGGGTGACGTCGCGGCCGCGCTGACCCGGCAGCTCGCGGGCCGCGGCCACGACCTGCGCACCTTCATCCCGCTGCACGGCCAGATGGACCTGCGCGGCGTCGACCTGCATCCCGTCGATTTCCTGCAGGGCCTCACGGTGCGCGTCGGGCAGCACGACCTGCACTACGGCGTGCGGACCGCGCGCGTGCCGGGCTCCGAGCTGTGGGTGTACCTGGTCGACTGCCCGCCGCTGTTCGACCGGCCGCGCATCTACTCCGACGCCCACGACGAGCACGTGCGCTACCTCATGCTCACGAGGGCCGCGCTCGAGTGCTGCCAGCGCATGGGATTTGCGCCGCAGATCGTGCACGCCAACGACTGGCACACGGCGTTTGCGCCGCTGCTGCTGAAGACCGCGTACGCGTGGGACACGCAGTGCTTCGGTGGCGCGAAGAGCGTCTTCACGATCCACAACATCGGTTACCAGGGCGTGTTCTCGGCAGGCTCTGCAGGCGACCTCGCGCCCGGGGTCGGCGTGGAATCCCTGCACCAGGCCGACCTCGCCGCCGGACGGGTGAACCCGATGCGCCACGGCGTGATTTACGCCGACGCAGTCACCACCGTCAGTCCGACCTACGCCGAGGAGATCCGCACGCCGGAGGGCGGCCACGGCCTCGACGCGGACCTGCGCGCCCGCGGCACCGCGGTGTCGGGCATCCTGAACGGCGTCGACTACGAGGAATGGAACCCCGCCATCGACCGCTACATCCCGCACCACTACGATGCCGGCAGCCTCGCGGGCAAGGCGCGCAACAAGGAGGCGCTGCTCGACCTGCTGCGCATGCCGTCGCCGCCAGCAACGCCGCTGCTGGGCATCGTGACGCGGCTCACTCACCAGAAGGGCATCGACCTGCTCTACGACACGCTGCCCGAGGTGCTGGAGCGTGACGCGGTGCGACTGGCGGCCCTCGGCAGCGGCGAGCACCATTACGAGCGCTTCCTGCACGACCTGCAGCGGCGTTTCCCGGGCCGCGTCGTGTTCTACAGCGGTTACAGCGAGGAACTCGCCCACTTCATCGAGGCCGCGGCGGACATCTTCCTGATGCCTTCGATGTACGAGCCGTGCGGCCTGAACCAGATGTACAGCCTCCGCTACGGCACGGTGCCGGTCGTGCGCCGCACGGGCGGGCTCGCCGATTCGGTGCGGCACTTCGACCCGTCCACCGGGCAGGGCACCGGCATCGTGTTCAACGACTTCGACGCCGGCGGCCTGCGTTGGGCGCTCGCCACCGCCCTCGAGTGGTACGGTTGGCCGTCGGTGTGGCGCCGCCTCGTGCTGAACGGGATGGCCGAGGATTTCTCCTGGGGGAAGCAGGTGGAGGCGTACGAGTCCCTCTATGAGGGCCTCGTCTCGCAGGGGATGGGGGATGGGGGATAGGGGATAGTCGGACGGAGGTGAACCTCGTGTCACAGGAACAAGTTCTGGAGCGCCTGCGCGCGCAGGTCGGCAAGGAAATCCACTGCAGCGACTGGTTCGAGGTGACGCAGGAGCGCGTGAACGCGTTCGCCGACGCGACCGGCGACCAGCAGTGGATCCACGTGGACCCCGAGCGCGCGGCGCGCGAGTCGCCGTGGCGGGCGACCATCGCCCACGGTTATCTCACGCTGTCGCTGTACCCGCTGCTGCGCGGCCTCGTGAACGCCGACCGCCCGGTGTTCGAGGGCGTGCGGCAGGTGATCAACTACGGTCTCGACAAATTGCGCTTCCCGAGCGCCGTCGTCGTCGGCAGTCGCATCCGCGCGCATTGCGTGCTGCTCAAGGTCGAGCCCGTCAGCGGCGGACTGCAGATCACCGAGCAGTACACCGTCGAGATCGACGGCCAGCCGAAACCCGCGTGCGTGGCGGAGGCGATCATGAGGCTCTATTTCTAGGGGAAGGGGACAGGGGACAGGGGACAGGGGACAGTGCCGGAGTCCCGGCGGCAGTACCGGTTACGACTGCACCTCTTCACTGTCCCCTGCCCCCTATCCCCTGTCCCCTTATTGACTCATGCCTCCCGGGAATGAACCCCGGCGACGGCGTCCGCTATAGTCGGCCTCTCACGCACCGACAGGGGGCACCATGATCTACGACAGCATCCTGCACACGATCGGCCGCACGCCGATCGTCCGCGTTCACCGCAGCGCACCCGCGCACGTAGAGATGTACGTCAAGTGCGAGTACTTCAACCCGCTCTCGTCGGTGAAGGACCGCCTGGCGATCGCGATCATCGAGGACGCCGAACGCTCGGGCGCGCTGCAGCCCGGCCAGACGGTCGTCGAGGCGACTTCGGGCAACACGGGCATCGCGCTCGCGATGGTCTGCGCCGCCAAGGGCTATCCGTTCGTCGCCATCATGGTCGAGACGTTCTCGGTCGAGCGCCGCAAGATCATGCGCATGCTCGGCGCCAAGGTCATTCTCACGCCAGCGGCGGAGCGCGGCAGCGGCATGGTGCGCAAGGCCGAAGAACTGGCGCAGAAGCACGGCTGGTTCCTTGCGCGCCAGTTCGAGAACCCGGCGAACCCCGCCTACCACCGCCAGACCACCGGTCCCGAGATCCTGAGCGACTTCGCGGGCCGACGGCTCGACTTCTTCGTGACCGGCTGGGGTACGGGCGGAACGCTCACCGGCGCCGGCGAGACGATTCGCGTGGCGCGCCCGGAGGTGCAGATCGTGGCGACCGAACCGGCGGGGGCATCGCTGCTCGCCGGCGGCGAGTGGAAGCCGCACAAGATCCAGGGCTGGACACCCGACTTCGTGCCGAAGGTGTTGAACCGTTCGGTGCCGCACCAGATCGTGCCGGTCACCGACGAGGAGTCGATCGCCGCATCGCGTTCGCTGGCACGCAACGATGGCATCTTCTGCGGGATCTCGGCGGGCGGTACCTTTGCCGCCGCGCTCAAGGTGGCCGAGCGGGCGCCCTCGGGCTCGGTGATCCTGGCGATGTTGCCCGACACCGGCGAGCGGTACATGTCGACGCCGCTGTTCGAAGGCATCGCCGAGGGGTCCGACCCGGAGCCCTGAGTCCAGGTTGCGATGCCGCTTGCCTGGCTGACGGGGGCTGCGGTCCTCGGCAGACTCGGTGCATCTGTCCTCGTGCCGGCCCCGAACAAGTGGGATAATCCGCGGCCGTTTGGTCGAGACCTTCGCCGAGGCGGCGTTCCAGTATGTCCGATACCCTGAGAAAGGTGCTGCTCGGCGCCGTTGCCGGCGCGTTGCTCGTGGTGTTCTACAGCCACATCAGCAGTGAGCGCGCCAAGCGCGACCCTTCTGCCAAGGGTGGCCCCCCCGCGGCGGCGGCCGGGCGCCCAGCCGGCGGGCCGCCGGGTGGTCCCGGCGGGTTCAGCTCAATGCCGATCGGCGTCCTGGCCGTGCCAGTGAAGTCGGAGCAGATCTCGTTCGAGATCGAGGCGCTCGGCACCACACGGGCCAACGAGTCCGTCGAGATCACGGCCAAGGTCGTCAACCAGGTGACCGCCGTGCGCTTCATCGAGGGCCAGCAGGTCGCGAAGGGCGCGGTGCTCGTCGAGCTCGACAGCGAGCAGTTGCGTGCCGACCTGGCGGCCGCCGAGGCGGCACTCGCCGAGAGCCGCAGCCAGTACAAGCGCAGCCGCGAGCTCTACACCACCAAGATCCTGTCCGATTCGCAGCTCGAGCAGATCGAGGCAACCTTCAAGGCCAACGAAGCGCGGGTCGCGTCGGCCCGGGCTCGCGTGAACGACACGGTGGTCCGCGCGCCGTTTGCGGGCCGGGTCGGCCTGCGCCGCGTGAGCGTGGGCAGCTTGATCAGCCCGGGGACGGTGATCACGACGCTCGATGACACCAGCACGATCAAGCTCGACTTCACCGTGCCCGAGACGTTCGTGCCGGTCGTCAAGCCGGGCCTCGAGATCGCGGCGCGCAGCATCGCTTATCCGGATGCGAGCTTCGCCGGCAAGGTGAGCAGCGTCGATTCCCGGGTGGATCCGGCCACGCGCTCCGTGACGGTGCGCGCGCTCCTGCCGAACCCGGAGGGGTTGCTGAAACCCGGCATGTTCCTCACGACGCGGTTGTCGCGCGGCGCGATCGACGCACTGCTCGTCCCCGAGCAGGCGCTGGTGCCGGAGGGCGGCGAGATGTTCGTGTTCGTCGCGAAGGACGGCGTCGCCGAGAAGCGGCGCATCCGTATCGGCGAGCGGCGCGTCGGCGACGTGCAGGTGGTGGAGGGGCTCGCCTCCGGTGAGCTGGTCGTGACCGAGGGCACGCAGAAGCTGCGCAACGGCGCAGCCGTCACCCTGCAGGAAGCGCCGCCGGCTCCGGTCGCCGCGGAGGCCAAGGTGCCATGAAGATTTCCACGGTCTCGGTGCAGCGACCGGTCTTCGCGACCGTCGTCAGCCTGCTGCTCGTGATCCTGGGCCTGCTGGCCTTCACGCGTCTCTCGGTACGCGAGCTGCCCGAGGTCGAGTCACCCGTCGTCTCGATCGAGACCACCTACCGCGGCGCCGCGGCCGACGTGGTCGAGACCAAGATCACCCAGGTGATCGAGGAGCGCGTCTCGGGCCTGGAGGGCGTCACCAAGATCACCTCGCAGAGCATCGACGGGCGCTCGAGCATCAACCTCGAGTTCGTGCCCGAGCGCAACGTGGACGAGGCCGCCAACGACGTGCGCGACCGTGTTTCCCGGGTGGCCGACGACCTTCCGCCCGAGGCCGACCCGCCCGAGATCGGCAAGGTCGACTTCAACGCGGAGCCGGTCATCTGGCTGAACCTCTCGAGCAGCACGCTCAACGTGCTCGAGCTCACCGACTACGCCGAGCGTGTCCTCGCCGAGCGTCTCGGCGTGCTGCCGGGCGTGGCGCGCGTACGCATGGGCGGCGCGCGGCGCTACGCGATGCGCGTGTGGATCGACCGCGAGGCTCTCGCCGCGCGCCAGCTCACCGTCACCGACATCGAAAACGCGCTGCGTCGTGAGAACGTGCAGTTGCCGGCGGGCCGCCTCGAGTCCACGCAACGCGAGTTCACGCTGCGTACCGAGACGGGCCTCAACAGCGAGGACGACTTCCGCGAGCTGGTGATCGGCCGCGGCGCCGACGGCTACCTGGTACGCCTGCACGAGGTCGCCGACGTGCGCCTCGCCGCGGAGAACGAGCGCAGCTTCTCCCGCTCGAACGGCGTGCCCGGCATCAGCGTCGGCGTCGAGCAGATCTCGAAGGCGAACACGCTCGAGGTGGCCCGGGCGGTGCGCGAGGAGATGGAACGGCTGCGGCCGCAGCTGCCGCCGGGCACGATCCTCGAGGTGAACATGGACCGCTCGGCCTTCATCGAGGAGTCGATGAGGGAAGTGGAAATCGCCATGGTGATCGCCGTGCTGCTGGTACTGGCAGTGATCTACCTGTTCCTCGGCAACGTACGCGCCACGCTGATCCCGGCCGTGACCATCCCGGTCTCGATCATCGGGTCGTTCCTGGTGATGGCGTGGCTCGGTTTCTCGATCAACGTGCTCACGCTGCTTGGCCTGGTGCTCGCCATCGGCCTCGTGGTGGACGACGCGATCGTCGTGCTCGAGAACATCTACCGGCGCATGGAGGGCGGTGAGCCGCCGCTGATCGCCGCGGTGGACGGCAGCCGCGAGATCGGCTTCGCCGTGGTCGCGACCACGCTGGTGCTGGTGGCCGTGTTCCTGCCCATCTCGTTCCTGCAGGGCAGCGTCGGCAAGCTGTTCCGCGAGTTCGGCATCACGGTGGCGGCGGCGGTGCTGTTCTCGATGCTCGTCGCGCTCACGCTGACGCCGATGATGGCCTCGAAGCTGCTCGCCGGCGGGGCCACGCGCTCGCCGCTGTCGAACCTGGTCGACGCGTTCTTCCACAGGCTATCGGCCGGCTATGACCGCCTGCTGCGCCGGCTCATGCGCAGGCCCTGGCTGGTGATCGGCACCACGCTCGGCGCGATGGTGGTGGCGGCGCTGTTGTTCCGCGCGCTGCCGAGCGAGCTCACGCCGCCGGAGGACCGGGGCATGATGTTCGTTGGCCTGACGGGCCCGGAGGGCGCCTCGCTCGAGTACATGGACCGCCACGCGCGCATGGTCGAGGACATCATGATGCGCGAGGTGGAGGGCGGCGAGGTGGTCCGCGCCAACATGCGCATCCCGGGCGGCTTCGGCGGCGCGAGCGAGATGAACCAGGCGCGCGGCTTCGTGGTGCTGGCGCCGTGGGGCGAGCGCGAACGCAGCGCGGAGCAGATCGCGCAGGGTGTGCGCTCACAGATGAACCAGATCGCCGGCGTCCGCGCGTTCGTGGGCACACCGGGTGGCTGGGTGCGCGGCGGAGGCTCGCCGGTGCAGGTCGTGATCGGCGGCACCGACTACAGGGAACTCGTGCAGTGGCGCGACATCGTCATGGAACGAATGCAGGAGAACCTGGGGCTCTCCAACGTCCAGTCGAATTACGAGGAGCGCAAGCCGCAGGTCAAGGTGTCGGTCGACCGCAACCGCGCCGCTGACCTCGGCGTGTCGTTGCAGACGGTCGGGCGGACCCTCGAGACCGTGCTCGGGTCGCGCATCGTCACGACCTTCATCGACCGCGATCGCGAGTACAACGTGATCCTGCAGGGCAAGGCGCAGGATCGCGCCACGCCGTCCGACCTCGACAACCTGTACGTGCGCTCCGACCGCACTGGCGAGCTGATCCCGCTGTCGAACCTGGTGCAACTCACGGAAGAGGCGGGCCCGACGCGCCTCAACCGCTTCGACCGGCTGCGAGCGATCACGATCAGCGCGGCCCTCAATCCGGGTTACCCGCTCGGCGAGGCGCTCCAGTTCGTCGAGGGCGTGGTCGAGAAGGAGCTGCCGGCGGCAGCGCGCCTCAACTTCGACGGCGAGTCGCGCGAGTTCAGGAACTCCGGCAACCAGATGTACTTCATGTTCATGCTGACGCTGGTCGTGGTGTTCCTGGTACTCGCCGCGCAGTTCGAGAGCTTCGTGCATCCGTTCGTCATCATGACCACCGTGCCGCTCGCCGTGATCGGCGCGCTGGTCGGCCTGTGGATGTACGGAATGTCCATCAACGTGTTCAGCCAGATCGCGGCGATCATGCTGGTGGGGCTGGCGGCCAAGAACGGCATCCTGATCGTCGAGTTCGCCAACCAGCT
>Ga0316626_10001486_pt1 | contig 10477 bp, 9 predicted proteins | sample OWC_Aug_T1_C1_D5_FD_207656 | JGI IMG/M metagenome (GOLD analysis project Ga0316626, IMG submission 207656) | Wetland soil microbial communities from Old Woman Creek delta, Ohio, United States - OWC_Aug_T1_C1_D5_A | ecosystem: Environmental > Terrestrial > Soil > Wetlands | place: USA: Ohio...
GACTGAGAAATTCGTTGCAGAGTCCGCTGCAGGGTCGTACCTGTATCCGACCTTCTCCACGCAGGCACCAGGAGGATTATTGGCGAATATCTGGGGAGGCGGAAGGATCAAGAGCCAGGCACAAATCTCAGTCGTCGTATGGAATAACAGGCTCTATGCCTTTGATGAATCCAGTTATCCGTATGAGCTTGACAGGACCTCCCTGGAAACAATCGGTGATTCACACCTGGGACTCCCGGGAGGCACCTCGCTGTTTTCAGCGCACTCAAAAATCAATCTGCATGCGAGAGAATGGATGCTTTTCGGCCTCCACTACGGCAGGAAGGTTACTCTTTATACAACCATCATCAGCGAAAACGGCAAGGTACTGACGCATCGTCAGATTCCGCTTCCCCGTTATGTTTACATGCATGATTTCCTGGCGACTGAAAAGCACTTAATCTTCATATTGCATCCGCTTGAATTCAAGCTGCCGGACTTTCTCTTTGGGATTCAAAGCATGTCCGACTCACTCGTATGGAGACCCGAAAAAGGCAATCTCGTCCTTGTTCTGGACAGAACGGGATATGCAGATCCTCTGATTCTTGACGCGGATGCATGTTTCCTCTGGCATACACTGAATGCCTATGAAGAAGAGGGAAAGATACTGGCAGATTTTGTAGGATATGACGCTCCAGACCACTTTATTGGTCCTGACGCCCCGGTATTCAGTGTCATGAAGGGGAAAAAAGGCAGCTACACCTCACCCGGCATACTTCGCAGATATACCATCGACGCCGCCAGGAGAACGTTGCATCATGCCGTCCTTTGCAGCGGCAATCATGAGTGGCCGTCGATGAATCCGCATCACCGCTGTCATCCTTACCGTTTTGGGTATCTCGCCAGCGCTGCTAGTGACGCCTTCTTCTGGTCAGGAATATCGAGAATTGACACCATTACCGGAAATTCCGAGACATACGATTTCGGCAATGGCCTGTACTGCGGCGAACCATTATTTGTCCCTGCACACAGAATTTCATATTCATCCGTGAACACCGGAGAGCCGGGGTGGCTTATGACCGAAGTTTACAATGGCATGACCGGCAGGAGCTTTCTTGCGGTTTTTGAATCACAAGATATCAGGAAGGGCCCCATCTCCCGGATACATTTGAGGCACCATCTTCCCTATAGTATGCATGGGTTCTGGCAACATATTGATAATGTAATTGTTTAAGTTATAAGCCTAATTATCCGGTATTATTAACTTTTTAAATATTTCTTTTTCCTCCGCAGAAAGGTTATTCCAGAATCGGGAGTCCTGAAGGCGCTTCATTCTTTCATGGGCCGACTGCTCCCTGACCCTCATATATTTCCGTTCAATCTCCACCCTGCTTTCTGGAGGCAGGGAGTCTATCCTGTTAAGTCGCTCCCGTACCTTTTCACGTCTGCCCGGCTCAAGGCTCTTATAGTTCCGATAGCGTTCCCTGAGCTTCTGTCGCTCCTCGGCTGAGAGGTCGCTGAATGCATCATAATTCCGCCGTACTTTTTCTCTCTTTTGGGGAGGGCTGGATTTCCATTCCCGATAGTTCTGAATAACCCTGTTTTTTTCTTCAGGGGACATGGATTCCCACATGAGCTTGTTCCTGCGCATCTTTGTGTCCTCGGCTAAAGCAGAGGTACCCTGTAGCAGGACCATGAAGACCATGCAGCCAATAAGAACATTCCTGGTCATGTCAGGGGTACATCCAGAGAACTTCGTTCTTTGTCGGTCTCTTCCTGCTTCGGCTCTTCAACAAGAGGCAGATAATCGATCTTCACAAGTTCTTCCAGTGAGTCGTAAAATTCTTCATCCTGCAGTATATGAAGATTCGCAATCAGGTCGTCTTCATCGATATCAGGCTGCTCGGCAGACAGCTGAGCCGGCGCAGGTACCGGCATCTGCATCTGTCTTTCGCTCTTCATCCAGGAGAATTTCAATGTTATCCCGAAAACGATAACAAGAGCGGCAGCTACAGGAAGAACAATCTTCGCCCAGTACATTTTTCGCTGTTCGGGAAGACGGGAAACGATTGTTTTCCTTGATCTTTCAGGCACGTCAACATCGTCCCATATCTCAAGCGCATCCCACGCCTCCTTAAGTGCGCGGTTCATGTTCCGGCAGGATTTACAGACCAGTAAATGCTCCTCGATATCCTTCACCTCTGACCCGTTCAGGGCCCCGTCCTGATACGCCGGCAGCATTTCCTGGATTTTCTGACATCCCATAAGCGACCCTCCTCAAGATTAAACACAAAAACAGTTATCAGGTTTCCCTGCTGATTCCTTTTAATTCCTTCGCGAGAATTATTTTGGCCCGGTGCACCCTTAGCTTGACCGCATTGACCGTACAACCCATGATAGCTGCTATCTCATCATACTGAAGATCGTGATATTTGCTCAAAATAACCGCCATCTTCATATTTTCCGGCAGATTGTTTACTGCCCTGATCACGGTCTCCCTGACCTGTGACCTTGAAATGCGCTCGATCGGGTCTTCTGTTCTCGCCGGCAGTTCCGGCAGGTATTCACTGTCCATGGATATGATCTCTGCCGATCTCCTGCTCCGCAACACATTGAAGCAGAGGTTCTTCACGATAGTATACAGCCAGGTAGTGAACTTGGCTTCGGGGGTGTACGTCTGTGATGCCTTATAAACCCGGATAAAGGTGTTCTGCATGATGTCTTCCGCGTCATCAGGATCACCGAGAAAGCGAAGCGCAAGATTATATACAGATTTCTGATGGCGGGACAGAAGGAGCTCGAAGGCTTTCACCTCGCCTTCTTTGATAAGGGCCATCAAGGCGATGTCAGTCTCTTCCATTCCTGTCCTATTCAGGGATTGGAGGACTTATGAAGAAGCGATCATCAGTGGCAAGACCGTGAATTTTGACCTTTCTCCCGATCACCTCAAGTCTATTTTCGGCAAACAGCCGAATTGCCAACGGAAAGATCATGTGCTCCAGCTTCAGGATCCGTTCTGAGAGAGTATCTTCAGTATCCTCAAAAACTGCGGGCACTGCTGCCTGAATGATGACAGGACCAGTATCCATTCCCTCATCCACAAAATGGACCGTGCATCCGGAAATCTTAACACCGTAGTCGACTGCCTGCCCCTGCCCGTGCAGACCGGGGAATGACGGCAGAAGCGCAGGATGTATATTCATCATGCGGTACCGGAATGCGTCGATGAGCGCTTTTTCCACAATCCTCATGAAGCCGGCGAGAATAACAAGTCCCACCTCGCGGACCTTCAGTTCCCGGGCCACAGTACGGTAATATTCGTTACGCGACCCGTACTGCTTCGGGACGAGAACGAGCGTTTCGATCCCGTGTTTCCTCGCCCTCTCGATGGCATAGGCATTCGGATTGTCCGTAATAAGCAGGACAATTTCTGCCTTCAGGTATCCTGATTCAATGGAATCTATGATTGACTGAAAATTAGATCCCCGCCCTGAAGCGAGGACACCGATGGAAAGCAACTCCCCTACTACCTCCTCAAGAAATGAACATATGACTATACTGTATGCGATAGATCCCGCTAGAGCCTGATATCAATAAAGGCCCTCTCGCGAAGTGCCTTGACCCACGCGTTGTAGCGTTCCGTAAAGAGCTTATTGCTGAGAACATTCCTCGCAGCTTCCCTGATTTCTTCGGGAGATTTCTTCTCGGACTTCGCTTCATACTTAATTATATGCAGCCCAGCACTGGTCCAGAAAGGCCTGCTCACATCCCCCGGCTTCATCTGAGACAGCGCGGAACCGAACTCCTTCGCCAGGCTGTTTCTTTCAATGAAGCCAAGATCTCCACCGCTGTTCCGGGTAGGGTCTTCCGAGTATTCCTTCGCAAGCGCTCCAAAGTCTTCGCCCTGCGAGATCCTGGCGTAAACAGCCTGGGCGCGCTCCTCTATGTTGGGTCGATCAGCTGCATCCGCAGGTTGTTTAAAAAGAATCTGTCGTATCCGGTACTTGTCTGCAGCGCCTTCAAAATTCTTATTATCGCGTAAAAAAGCGTCAATGTCCTGATCGTTGACCAGCACCTTGTTCCTCACCTGCTGAGTCACAATCCTGCTGATAATGATCTGCTCCCGCAGGCGCTTCCGATACTCCTCAAACGAGTATCCCTCAGATTTCAGAGATTCCTGAAACTTCGCTTCGGACATGCCGTATTTGTTTTTTATGCCGTCAATAGCTTCTTTTAAATCAGCATCTGAAACTTTGACCCCGAAGATTCGTGCCTCCTGGAGCTGGAGTTTGAAATTGATAAGGTTTTCGAGAAAAACCGCCTCGTTCTCCTTGAAAACTCTTTTCCGTTCCTCGTCGCTCAGCCCTCTGACCCCGGGCATCGCATCCGTTTCCATGGAACGGTAGAGCTCACTCCAGGTGATCACTTCCTCATTCACGATCGCCACGACCCGGTCCAGAAGATAAGCGGCATTCGCCGGTGACAGCCAGAATACGTAAAAAAGGCATAATAAAATCAGCTTCTTTTTCATTGAATAAACCTCCGAACTCTTACTATAAACCATATTTTTTCAGAAAATCCATGTGTATTTTCCGTTATAAATCTATTAGCTTTTTTTATATTGAAGATTAATTCGAAGTCTTGCTATAATCACCAGGCCGGATGCTAATTTCCAGAATAGAACATTATTATCAGTTCAGAACGCAGCCCGGCGCGGACCCGGCGTCCGTCAAAAAAATACTTTTAATTTAGGAGGTTCGTATGCCGTATGATGCAACGAAGTTAGCCGACTGGCAGATTTCCGAAGAAGCTGAAAAGAATATGCCTGCCCCCGAAGATTGGCGCGAGCGTTTGGGTCTGCAAAAGGACGAAATGCTGCCCATGGGCCGCCTGGCCAAGATCGACTTTCTCAAAGTCATCAAACGTCTCAAGAATAATCCTGATGGCAAGTACATAGAGGTGACCGCAATCACCCCTACCCCCCTGGGCGAAGGTAAAAGCACCACCTCCTGCGGGCTTATGGAAGGCCTCGGCAAGCGCGGCGTGAACGTGGGCGGGGCTCTGCGGCAACCGTCCGGCGGACCTACCATGAACGTTAAGGGCACTGCAGCAGGCGGCGGCAACTCCCTTCTGATTCCCATGACCGAGTTTTCTTTAGGCCTCACCGGCGATATCAATGACATCATGAACGCGCACAACCTGGCTATGGTGGCAATGACCTCCCGGATGCAGCACGAGCGCAACTATAACGATGAACAACTGGACCGTCTCACCAAGATGAGGCGTCTCGACATAGACCCCACTCGCGTGGAGATGGGTTGGATTATAGACTTCTGCGCCCAGAGCCTCCGCAATATCATAATCGGCATTGGCGGAAGAACGGACGGCTTCATGATGCAGTCCAAATTCGGCATCGCTGTAGGGTCTGAGTGCATGGCCATCCTGTCCATAGCAAACGACCTCGCCGACCTGAAACAGCGCCTGAACAATATCACCGTTGCCTTTGACAAGAGCGGAAAACCGGTGACCACCGGCGATCTGGAGGTCGGCAACGCCATGGCCGCTTTTATGCGCAATACCATTAATCCTACCCTCATGTGCACAGCTGAGTACAACCCCTGCCTTGTACATGCCGGCCCTTTTGCCAACATAGCTGTGGGTCAGTCTTCGATCATCGCTGACCGGGTCGGCCTGAAGCTGTTCGACTATCATGTGACCGAGTCCGGTTTTGCCGCAGACATCGGTTTTGAAAAATTCTGGAACGTCAAGTCCCGTTTCAGCGGCCTCAAACCGCATGTGTCAGTTCTTACCACTACTGTCCGCGCACTGAAAATGCATGGTGGCGGCCCCAAGGTTGTGGCCGGCAAGGCCCTGCCCGATGAGTACACCAAAGAAAACATTGCTTTGGTCGAAAAAGGCTGTGCCAACATGGTCCATATGATAAACGTAATCCGCAAATCCGGGATAAACCCGGTCGTCTGCGTCAACCGTTTTTACACTGACACGGATGCAGAAGTGGCTGTTGTCAAGAAGGCAGCAGAAGCTGCGGGCGCCCGGTGCGCCGAGTCGCAGCACTGGCTTAAAGGCGGAGACGGAGCGCTGGAACTGGCCGATGCTGTAATTGACGCCTGCAATGATGCGAATGACTTCAAATTCCTCTATCCGCTGGAGATGAAACTGCGCGACCGCGTGGCGCTCATCGCAAAGGAAGTCTACGGCGCTGACGGCGTCTCCTGGCTGCCGGAGGCCGAAGCAAAGGCCAAGATGCTTGAAGACGACCCCAAATACGCTGACTATGCCACGATGATGGTCAAGACGCACCTGAGCCTCTCTCATGACCCGGCGCTGAAGGGAGTGCCGAAGGGCTGGACATTGCCTATCAGGGACGTGCTGATATACTCCGGCGCCAAGTTCCTCTGCCCATGCGCAGGGACGATCAGCCTGATGCCTGGAACCAGCTCCAATCCAGCCTTCAGAAGGGTTGACGTGGATGTGAATACCGGAAAGGTCAGCGGACTGTTCTAAACAGCTATTCTCCTTATTGCCGCAATGCAGACCCCCCCTGGAGAGTTCAGGGGGGTTCTTTTTTGGGAATAGTCAATTTCATGGTAAAATTAACCCATGAAAAAAGTCGGATTCGTTTACGATGATGTTTTTCTCCTGCACAAAATGCCTGATGGTCATCCGGAATCCTCTGCCAGACTCACAGCCATCATTGCCGCGCTCAGACAGTCGGAGCTCTGGGACAAACTCCTGCATCTGAAGTCGCTTAAGGCGGCTCCAGATGATATCGGCCTGGTCCATACGCCTTCATATATAGACAGGATCATGAAGTTTACCGGCTATTATGATCCTGATACGTATGTTTCATCCCGTTCAGTGGAGGCTGCGCTGTTTGCTGCCGGTGCGGTCATCAGTGCAGTGGACGAATGCAAGGCCGGCAGGATAGAGCGGGCCTTCTGCGCTGTACGGCCGCCCGGGCACCACGCCGAAGCTGACCGTGCCATGGGGTTCTGCATTTTCAATAATGTTGCCGTAGGGGCGCGGCATGCCCAAAAAGTCGGATATGGCAAGGTGTTCATCATTGATTTCGATGTTCATCACGGGAATGGGACACAGCATATCTTTGAAGATGATCAATCCGTCTTCTACTTCAGCACGCACCAGTATCCGCATTATCCGGGCACGGGAAGAGACAGCGAACGGGGCAAAGGCGCAGGACAGGGATTCACGTATAACATCCCCATGCATCACGGGGCTGGAGACAAGGACTACTTCCATGCATATCAGGACATTCTGCCGGGGCTCATTCTGAATTTTGATCCTGACATCGTCATGGTTTCAGCAGGCTACGACCTTCATGCAGGCGATCCGCTTGCGGGCATACGGGTAACGGACGAGGGGATCAAGAATATCGTGAGGGCCATTGTTACTTCAAAGAAGGGGATTCCCTACATCTTCTGCCTCGAGGGAGGCTATAACCTCTCCTCCCTCAGTGCATCAGTACTGATTACGGTCAACGAATTACTGTCTATGGACTAAGAAGCAGTTGCCACCTATTCCGGCTGGCCGCCCTCGTCATGCTTGTGCATATGGATGTCAGCCTGACCGAGTTTTTTCTGCCTGTCCTCAATTTTTCTTCGAACTTCCTTTATCCTGTTCTTGTATTCTTCTGTCAGTAGATCAGCTTCTTCCTTGTCAGCCACCACATGAGGCGTAATAAGGAGGATCAGTTCCCGCTTTACTGACGTATCGGTTGTCACTCCAAAGAGATATCCAAGGATGGGGATGCTACTCAGAAAGGGGATGCCTGACCGAATCTGGCCACTCGTCTCCTGGATGATCCCGCCGATAACCAATGTATGTCCATCCTGAACAATAGCAGTCGTATTCGCCTTTCGCGTCCGAAATCCCTGATAGTCCTGTCCCCCAATCTTCACAGCTGCACCGATCTCACTGACCTCCTGAGATACCTTCATGGTGACTTGCTTCTTCTCATTAATGTGTGGCGTGACAGTCAATATAGTACCTACAGACTTGAACTGGACCTGAGAAGTTGTATTATTAACGTTGACTGAATCCACGCCTGCCTGTGTAACTGAGGTCGCCACAGGGACCTCGTCACCGATCTCGATCTTCGCTTCCTTGTTGTCAAGCGCCAAAATATGAGGGCTGGCGAGAACATTGACGTTATTCAGGAGCGCTTCAGCAGTTATCAGTGCAGCAAAACGTTTAGGATCGATAACAGCAGCGAATCCTCCCAGCGGTATATTCGTCACAATACCAGAGTTGCTTTCTGGAACGTCAATCCCCCTTCTCGTTAGTGCGAACGGCAACAGATCGCGGCTCCGAAATCCGCCGAGCACGTCAAGATCTTGATTTTCCACATGAAGAGATGTTTTCAGCAGCCACTCGATGCCAAGTTTGGTGGTATCATTCAGGGATATTTCAGCCACGAGGACCTCGATCAGCACCTGCTTTGGTTGAATATCCAGCCGCTTGATGGTTTCAAGAAGGGCAAGATATGCCCTCGGTGTGGATTTGATAATCAGGGCATTGATGTCGTCATACGCCTCGATCACCACATCCCCTTCGATCTCGCCGGCCACGCCCTCAAGAACTGCGGATGTACTCGCCGGGGCTGCAGCTGGTGTTCGCGGCTGAGCGCGTTGAGGCTGACCGGGCGCAGGCTGCCTGACTGCCGGAGCCGCGGGTGTCGGGGCCACAGACTGCACTGCGGGAGTGGGAGCGCCGGCTCCCTTCTTGGTGTAGATATTTCTCAGGATATCCGCGAGCTTCTTCGCCTCGCCGTTCTCCACGCTGTAGACAAAGGTTTTGACCGAACCTCTTTCCGTGGACGGTATATCAATGGCATCGAGAAGCTTCATAAACTTCAGCATGCCGGAGGGAGGCGCAGTCACGATCAGCATGTTCGACGGCTCGTACACAACAATGTCCGTTCCTCTCGGCATGAGATTCCGCACAATATTCGCGACATCGTTCGCCTTGACGTATTCAAGCGGTATCTCCTGCGTGACGAAGCTCCCGTCCTTCGAGAGTTCAATCTTCTTTCCTGACCCCATCTGAACAGGCTGCTGCTTTGCAGTATCAATCGGTACGATACGGTAGAAACTGCCCTCTTTCACTGCGGTGAAGCCGTTGAACTCCAGCACAGTCTGAAAGGTTGAAAAGAGTTCACTGATCGGTATCTTGTTCCGTGACTGTATCGTGATCTTGCCGGTCACGCCCGGGGCAAGGATATAATTGATCTTTAACATGTCGGAGATGGTTGCGATGACCGTTTCGATGTCCGCATTTTCAAAGTTGAGCATCACGTACTGCTCTTCCGCTTTCTTTTCCGGGGGCTTCACCGGCGATACTGTTTCCGGTTCTTTCACCTCCTTGGGCTTGGCAACGTCGGGTAGCTTCAGCTCTTCGGCAGGCTGCGCTGCAACAGGCGGCTCTTCCTGCTGTACAGCCTGCTTGGGAGCACAGGAACTGACGAAAAGCACAAGAAGCGCCACAATAAGGAGTTTATTGTTCATTTTCCCAACCTCGGTCTCGTGGATATGGTCTTTATTTTTTCGATGCTCATGGTTATGGTTTCGTCGATCCATTTTAACATAACTTTCTTCTCTGATATATCGGATACTTCTATATCCTCGACTTTGTCGCCCTTCCTGAGCGGAACCGCCTTTGCCTGATTGATTTCCACATATGCGACATAATCACCGAATGTGTCAAGCACGATCCCCTTGAGAACAAGCTCAGGGCGCTTGGGAGGGGGAACGGGCGCTGTGACAGGAACAGGCTTAGGCTCCTTATAGGTCCGTGCAGGACTGAACAGATTCTTCTCATGGAGATCCTTGTCCCACACAGGAGCGAATGTAGACTTGGCCATGGACGTCTCCTTAATCTTTGCGTGCTTCACTGCACCCTGGTCAAGAGGATCATACGCAATAGCGTTGACATAGAACTTCCACGCAGCCACGAGGGCAAGACAGGCTATGACAATAAGAATCGCCTGCCTTCGAATCATATCCTGCCCAGCCCGGAAACCTGAATTTTGAATCGCAGTTCTTTGGGATTCTGCAGGTTCGTCACATTATAGCTCATCTTATCGACCTTGAGCATTATCGGGTTCTTTTCAACAGATTGAAGAAATTCGCTTATCTGCCTGATGTTGCCGCTCCCCTCAAAATATACCGGAACAAACAGGAATGTTTTCTCCTTCAGCACGTTGATCGGCCGCATGGTGAGCACGTTCAATCCGGAATTTTCCGCCAGCTCCGACACGATACGCTGCATGCTGGCTGATGTCAAAAATTCCGACTTCTCGGGGATCAGCCTCTTCTCTAATGTCGTCATGTCAGTGAGCGCAGCCTGGGTCTCTTTTTCAGTTATCCCGGAGCCTTTCACATACGCCTGATATTGCTGAAGCGTACCATATTTCGACTGAATCTCCTCACGCATCGTTTCGGACCTGGGCGCAAGATAA
>Ga0316626_10001488_pt1 | contig 10476 bp, 23 predicted proteins | sample OWC_Aug_T1_C1_D5_FD_207656 | JGI IMG/M metagenome (GOLD analysis project Ga0316626, IMG submission 207656) | Wetland soil microbial communities from Old Woman Creek delta, Ohio, United States - OWC_Aug_T1_C1_D5_A | ecosystem: Environmental > Terrestrial > Soil > Wetlands | place: USA: Ohio...
GCCGAAGATTTCGCGGGGGCATACTGGGGAAAGAAATCGGAAAAGGGGACGGTATGAACCGAGAAGAGATAGCCCGCGCAATCAGAAAAGATATAGATAATATCTGCTGCATCTACGCCAGCGTAGGCAATGCGATGTTTGAGGAAGTCCGGGAACGCTTGGCGCTTCGGATTGCACACAATGAGAAGATTTTTCCGGACAAAAAGGAAAAGAGCTAAAGATTTCGGGCCGGGAAAGTATAATAGTCCCGGGAACGAAAGGGAAACAAATGTCCGCCACAATGACTATCGAGTTGGAACCAACTTGGAAGGTCTTGAAGCGAGTGCGCGGCCCGCGTATCCCCGAGGGAAGGACTATCGAGAGCCTACGGGATAAGATGCGCCGCCGGGAACGGAGAGAGTTTCGCCATAAGCGGCACATGATGGAGTTCTAACCAAAGGGGGTTTTTCTATGTTCTTTTTCAGGTGTGCGGATGCCAGCATCTTTGCAAGACTAGAGATCGTGCGGACTCATAGAAGGCACGTTGTCAAGCCCACTGTTCGATACCGCTCAGACGGTTCTTTCGTAAGAGGGTATACTGTAATCTTGTGGTGCCTTGTTGACGAACTTATGAGCTAAGGGGGTTTCCATGAAAAAGCCGGCCCCGTTCAGCCCCTTGGCGACCTTGGCAATGGCCTTCCCAGAAGCGGTGGGGACGGCGCTGGAAATGACAATGCCAAAGGAAAAGGAATCTGCCCCGCCGAAAAAGTGTCTGCTGGCCGGGTGCGAGAAGATGCGCGAGAGAAATAAGTGTTTCTGTTCGCGGGAACATTTCGGGGAATACCAAAAACAGAAGAAAGGAAAGAAAAATGGTTGAGACTGTCCGCCGCGTTGTGTGTGATTACTGTGGCAAGACTGCTCCGGATGCGCTGGAAAGCGAGAACCCCGTTGAGCTGGCCCGCGCCGATGGGTGGCTGGTTTATGACGGGACAGACGAAAGCAGCGACGGCGAGGAGAGCGCGGCTTGCCCCGACTGCATCAATAAAAAGAATTAACCTTGGTGGTGCCCGGATTGTAGCCGGAATGCCGCACTGTTCGACTTCCCACGTCGAAGATACAAAGCCTCTTCGCTGGCGTATATAGCCAGTATACCACAAAAAGACAATAGCGCAATCGTTTTCTGCCGCAGGAGATCGCCCCGCCGACCGGCGCTATGTCGGCCCGGCCCCGCCAAAACCTGCCGCAGCCTGGACACAATCAACCCCGGCGAAGCATATCGAGCACGGACCGGCCATGCCGCAGCTTGTCAAGTTTTGCAGCGAAAAAACTTACTGCAAACGTTTGCAGTCCTGCCGGGCCGGGCCGTCTTTCGATGCAGTTTCTTTGTCAGAATCCCCGTCGGAGATACTAAGCCTCTCCGCAGGCATATAGAATAATATACCACAAAAAGCTAAAGAATCTAGGACTATTCGGTATAATAGTCCCGACAGGAAAGGGGAAACAGATGACAAAGTTCCTTCTACTCTATCCCGAGAAAAAGGTAGTTACAGAAGTCAAGATTATGCAATGGGCGCGGGACGCGGCGGCTGATGGAAAGATTGACGCCGTTGAGAGTCTGCAAGACGCTATCCGAAACTTGCAGGACGCTGGATTGATTACTCTGGGGAATAATGGAAGGCCGGTTCTGTAGAAGGGGAAACAAATGTCTTGGCAATATGAGGAGAACCGAAGGCAGGCCGAGCTACTCCGGGCGGAAGGGTACGAGTTTCAGATTGACAAAAACGGATACCGGGTTGACTACAAGGGGAAGTTTGTTTCCGCCGCCGGGGTAAAGCTGCCCCGCGAGTATCCCCTACGCGGCGGGCAGGCCCGCGCTAACTGCCGATTTCACCTAGAGCAATGCGTTGTGACCGCTCTTCGCCACCGGGCCGAAAGGAAATCAGCATGAAGGTTGCCTATCGAAACTATAAGTGCCGAAACTGCGGGCACGTTCAGCCGGTGCAAACTAATCACTTGGGGAGTTGCATCGACTACTGCCGGGGATGCTCTTGGAAACCGTCTTTCGGTAGCCGGGATAACTCCGTCCCGTTCAATGGTAGAACCTACCGGCTTTTTGACTATTCGGGCAAGTATATCCCTAAAGTTTTCGCCTGAATCCGGTATAATAATGCCGACAAAGGGAAAGGGGAATCGAATGGAAACGATCAATCTCGCCGCCGCCGGGAATCAAATCAAGTTCAAGGATGAGCAAGGCAAGGATTACTTTATCAACATTGCCCCCGGCAAGTATCTCTTGGTTGTCGCCTGCATCGAACACGGCCGGGCCGCCTTCAATTACGATCATCCTACCGTCTTGGCGCGTATGCCCCGCGTGTTTGAGTATAAGCATTATCGAAAGGGCGGAAGCAAGTTCTGGACAAGCGCCCCCGGCATGGAGCTGGCTTTCGCCATTCCCAAGACGGCCGTTGAAGTCGTCCCGGAGCCGGGCTATTCCTACGTCAAGGTCAAGATCGCTGGCGAGGATTTCGTTTTCAACGTATCCGGCGGGACCGGAAACGGCGGGTGGACTGATTACATTCGCCCGACCGTTGCCCTTTGCGGAACCCGAAAGACTGGCAAGAAGCAGTTAAACGCCTTGGCAAGTGTCGCGTTCGACCCCGCCGCCGCTACCCTTATCGGTATCCGTATCCCGGAACATTGGCAACGGGACGATGAGGTCAGACAGTTTCCAAGTATCTTAGCCAAGAAGATCATCCCGGCCAAGATCGAGCCGGGGGTACTGGTTCACCTTCTGTCAGAGTATAACGGGAGTTTCGTCTACAAGGTCAACTACCGGGACCACGGAATCGTCTATAACGGTAAGTGCCGGCGCCGGCAATCTATCATCCTTGACTACAAAGGGATGAACCTACGTTCTAAGTTCGCTCATATCGACTGGCTCAAGACCGCGGAAGTCAACGGGTGGGCCTTGCCGAATCTGAAAGCAGAGTATCGGATACCCTTTGAGCCAAAGCCCGCGGATGTGAAATCAGCATAACCACAACCTAGCCCCCTTCCCTAGAGGTCTCCGCCCGGCGCGGCGGAGCCTCTTCTTTTACCTGCCGCAGCCAATAAAATCCGGGACCGTTTCCGGCCCCGGAAGTTGGCTAGGCGCTGCCGCAGGTTATCCGGCAAGCTTGTACTCTCCCCGCCCGGCCCGCTCGACCTTCTTGACCTTCAGTAGCCGGTTCAAGGTCTGGAACACCGCAAGCTTTGCCTTGCGCTCGTCCTTCACCTTGTAGCCGTAGCCGGGCAGAAGGCCTACAATATCAGAGACATGGGCGGGATTCTTCTTCGCCAATGCCTTCAATGTGCCTTCGGTCAGCCCGCGCTGCCGCTTCACCGGTCCAGGCTTCCGCACAATGCGGGGCCGCTTGCTCTTTCGACTCTTCTTCTGCGCCTTGCGGGCGGGGCCATTCCCCTCCGCTTTGGCTTTCAGGCGCGACAACTCTGCAACCAACTTCCCAAACGCGTTCTCCAGTCTCCGAAACATATTCCAGACTCCTTTCTGTTTCCCTCACTCCGTTTTTCTCCTGCGTTATCTCTATACCACAATATCTTATAATGTCAATAAGGACAAACACTAGGACGAATAGGGGTATTCCCTAGTCGTAATATAATCCCCGACTTATCAACAGGTTATGAGTTGTATGAATCCGAGAGTTATTGATATAATGCCGCAGATTGTGTCCTATACAAAGTATTGGGGCGAGAGTCATCACTCCCGCCCCGGCCGGTATACCAGCCCTTTATATGGCGCGTCCGCGCCTAGCCAGCTCTGGATGCCGCAGCTCTATTATACACAAGATCAGCGGCGCCGCCAGTAGTATATAACGTTGAAGATATAAAGCCTCTTCACAGGCATAATAGTATAATACACGAAACGGACAGCAAAGGAAAGGAAAAAGGAAACCCTCCCGGCAATCGTCGGGAGGGCGGCTTGAAAGCCCTTTGTGTACCTTGAATAGTTTGCGGAGCGGGCCACAATATCACCCGCCCCGCGCAGGAGGACTTACCGGACTTCCATCGTCGGGACGATCTCCATCTCAAAGGTTCCCCGGATCTGACCGTTGCACCGCGTCTTGGTGGCGGCGACAATCGTCGCAATCGCTTCGTTCGCCTTCTTCTCGATGTCGTTCTCCTCGACGGTCCCGGCCTCGGCCTCGCGCACAAGCGCGTCAACCGTCACCCCGTTGAGCTTCGACAGGGCAAGGGCCAGGAGCTTCCACGGCTTCGCCGCCGCCGGGATAGCCTTATCGAAATCCTCGCCCTTCTTGAAAGCGTAGACGACCCGAGCCATGAACTCGCCCCTGTGAGAGCCGACCTTGACACTTCCAGACGCCTCTTTCGCCTCGTCCTTGTTCACGATCCTCGCAATCACCGACTTCTGAATCGCGTTCATTGTCTTTCCTCCTGTCTGTTTTCCTGGGACTATTATCAACGGAAAGTAGAAAATCATTAGCTCTTTTTCATTTTATTTTCTGCTTTTCTTTTGTAGGACAACTGGTATAATAGTAGGGATACAGGAGGATCAACCATGGCAAAGTTTCATTTCACCGTCATTACCGAGAACAAGTATCCTATTGAGACAAAGGGAAATATCGAGGTAGGAGGTTGGCGGGCCGCCGCCGGGAAGGCCGTCAAGATGCACCTGGACGAACTGAAGGCTAAGAGGAAGGGGCAGAGGGTCGGGGACAAGATGACTATAAAGCTATTGAAGTTGCCGAAAGATGTTGTCGATTCCCCGCCGGAATCCGCTAAAGAAAATGCGGGCTGATTGTATAATAGTGCCAGAAAGGGGAATGTATGACTGACCGTCCGACACTTCAGCAAGCGGCCCGCGATGCTCTAACAGTACAGACGGCCTGTAATATCTGCGGGGTAGCACAGTCCTTTGCCAGAGCGATGCTGGCAGTAATGGATGATTGTCATGCCAAAGGGCTGGGGACCGACGCGGTGCTAAAACATCCCGTCACAATCCTTTTCGCTGACAAGATTGCGTACATGGTCGGAGAAGATGGATTGGCTAGGTACAGCCAAGCGACAGCGGCTTGTGAGAGGATGATAGAGGAGGAGGTGGAAGCATGAGGCTGGACCTTGAGACGACCCTCACCGCCGTCAAGCAATGGTGCGACCTTGAGGACAAACTCTACAGGCGGGGAGACAAGGATGGCGCTAGGGAATGCCGCTCTGCGATCTCCCGGCTTGAGGACAGACTGGAGGACGTATGCGCTCCGCTGACGTTATCCTTCAAGAGAAGCTAGAACAGGGAAAGAGTCTGGAGTATATCAAGGCGCTGGCGACCGCTATCGAACACAAGGAGCTGCGGGAGCTGGTCGAGAAGATGCAAAAGATTCGCAGGGCCGCGTAACTGGTTTGTGTCCACCAGAACATTCAGGATATGGCCCTCCCCGAAAACGGGAGGGTCTGTTATTTTCTGCCGCACGGTCTGACCAACCACAAGAACATCGAGAGTCTGGCCGCGCACAAACCTGCCGCAGCTAGGCCGGGCAGACCCGCCGCCGAGTAATCAAAAGCCGGGCTGAACCTGCCGCACCTCTGTTACGGAATCACACCGCATTATTGTAACAGCCAGTAATTTCCATGCCGCAGCCAGGTCCAGCAATGTAACGAAACTTGCTGCAAACATTTGCAGTCCCGGCGGGGCCGACGCTCGATTGTTCTGGCGGCGAAAGCCGAAAAACTCCTAAAGATTTTTCAATGCTTTTGTATAATAGTCCCTACAAGAAAGGGGATTCAAGATGGGTTCATATCTCTATCGGACATTCGGCAAAGAGTTTGACGTTACCATAGAGGGTCAACCCCGCCGGGCCAGAATGTGCAAATATTGGATGAAACCTTACTGGGACACCTTTGAGGACGCCCTGCGGGGCCGCTGCTCCTCTTGGGCTTCCGATTGGGAAAGAAACCGATTCCGAAGTTACGTCTTGCAGCTTGGGAAGATGAACTCTTCCCCGGCCGTTTCTGTCTTTGTCCTTTCCCAGCATGACGACGAGAAAACCCCAACGCTTGTGAAGCGTCCCGACGCGGGGGATATGGTTCTAGTCTTCACGCGGGAGAAACACTACGTTGTCGATGATCCCAACTTTGAGGGGGCGACTATCCTCTACCTTCGGCGGGCCGGGGGAGTCTGGGAAGCAACGAAAGAGAAAATCGTAGAACCGGCTAAAGTTCCGTGAGTCAATTTGTATAATAGTGCCGGGACGACAGGAGGAAAACCGTGGATTATGTCAAGCTCACCAAGCAGGTATGGAAGTCTGTTTTTGGCAAGGAACCCGAAGTCAAATGGGATTGCCCAGACGGCTCCGATTCCTATCTCCTGATAGACAATAACTTCTCCCTCATACTCATGGAGAATACGGTAGAAACCAAAACCATCCGGGGAACCAAGAAGGAAAAGGTCATGGGCTGGTCGGCGGGGGTCGAGATCGTCACCTATAGTTATCAGGACGGCCCCGATTCCGACGTAGTTGACTTAGGATGGGAACGTAACTTCGGGGATGCCCTTCAACTGATTATCGCCGCCAATGCCCGGCAGATCGCGGATAACATCATGCAAGCCGAATACATGGCGGAAGCGTATGACGATGAAAAGAAATACGCGGAAGAGGCTAAAGTTCTCCGCTAGAAAAATTATAATAGTCCCAACAGAAAGGGGAACCAAATGAAGATCGACGCTTTCAAGGTTATGGACTGCTCGACCGCGCACGTTACTGAAGAGGATTGCAACGACCTTCTTGAGCGGGACGATTGCCCGATTGCTGCCTACGCTTTTGAGTACGGGCATTTCGTCTACATCCCCCAAATGGACATTGGGGACAATCTTCGGGCAGCAAAGGCTTTCGGCTTCTCCGATGCTTTTGTCAACCTCCTGAAAATCGCCAGCGAGAACGGTTGCAAGTTCATCGCTCTGGATTGCGATGGGATGCGCTACAAGGATCTTCCCGCGTTTGAGTGGTAAAAGTGAAAAAGACCTAAAGATTCCCCGGTCGGTTTGTATAATACTGCCGGGACAAAAAAGGGAGGAACGAAAATGGGAACGAGATCAATCACGGTGTTCCGAGAGGGGAAAGAGAATCTTTGCGCGGTCTATCGCCAGATGGACGGATACCCCGAAGGGATGGGGCAGGATCTTCACGAGATGCTGAAGGGGCATACCCTCTGCAATGGCTTTACGATGGCCGACAGGGAAGGCGGGAAGGCGCATAACGGTATGGGCTGTCTCGCCGCCTATGTTATCGGCAAGTTGAAGGACGGGCAGATCGGCAGTATCTACGTGACCCGAGTTTCCCCGGCGTACCTGAACGGCGACACGTTCAATCACAAGAACGGACATTCCTGGTCCGGGGCCGCGTACGGCTACATCATCAGCGACAAGGACGGCAATATCAACCTCAAGGTCGTAGAGATCGGCTGGAAAGAGCCGAGCAAGGTTCTGTTCGACGGACCGATTGACAAGGCCGACTTCAAGGGAGAAGAGTTCCAGACGGCAAAGAAATTGGCTAATTCGGCCTAAAGGAAATCGGCCCGGCCATTACAATAGTCCTGGGACAAATGAAAGGGGAAAGACATGAAGGCGAAGAAGAACGAAAAGAAAATGACCGCTGATAAGGTGTACGGGGTTTGGGTCTGCCCGGAGTGCGGAGAGTCCGTGGACTGGACATACTCCGACATGGCCGACGCGGGGAACCCGATCTGCAATAGCCCGTGTGACACGGAAATGGAGTTCACTGGAGAAATGGGGGTGCGGAAATGAGCCGAGCATACTCAATGACCGTGACAATCGAGAAGTTCAACAAGAAGAAGGAAGCGGCGATTACTTCCGCCGCCAGTGAAGAGTGGCCGTTTGACGACTGGATGAATGACGATGATAGACTTGTCGCCGCCGCCGAAGCTCAACTCTGTGGCGGGGAAGGCGAGGAAGAGTTCGCGGAACGTCTCGCTAAGGCGATCTGGCGGGCCAATGGGAAGTATTGCCCGGTGGAGGTCAACGCGACTTACCTGGAGGAATTGCCCTACGAGACTCATACGATGGATGAAGGAGTGTATGACCTTCTGAAGTCGCGGGGAGAGCTTGCCCCAGAGAAGATTGAAGCGTAGCAGAACAATCAGCTAAGCCCCCTTTCGCCTCCCCGCGCATATCCGGCGGGGAGGTTTTACGTTTCTGCCGCAGCCGTCTCGCTGCTGGGTGCAGTCGTAGGCAAACCTGGGAAAGTTTCTGCCGCAGCCCGGCCCCGCCAAACCTGGAAAGGCATAGCAGACTCGCCGAGAAACTGCCGCAGCCAGACAGAAAATCCTGCAAACGTTTGCACCCGGACATAGTTGGCGGGGACCGCCTCTCGATGCTGTTTCTTTTTCTTATAATCTCCTAAAGATTTTCATTCAGATTTGTATAATAGTCCCGGGAACAAAGGAGAAAAGAATGAAGCTCGACAAGATCATAGACATTGCCGACAAGGTTTACCCGGATGGAATGGTCGGGCTGTATTTCCAAGAGGAGAAGGACCACGGAGATACTCTTGCCCAGTTTATTGCTATTGAGCTAAAGGAGACTTACGACAAGAATGCCAAGACAGAGGATCAGCTTACCGAAGCGGTGCGGGTCATGGATACGGCAATCCGAGAGCTTACTTCGGTGCGGGACGCCTTAGACGACCGGCTTATCACAGAGGAGCAGCTTCTTATCAGAAAGGGGAAATAATATGGGTTTCTTCTCGTACCGTTGCCGGGGCTGCGGACATCCGATGCTGTCTCCGATGGCAACCAACAAGGTCAACAGGTGGATGTCGAACGTGGTTGCCCTCACGGAAGAGGGAAGCAGAATCGTCGGCACCTATGATGGATATGGTAGGGTAGACGACGACGATCTTGATTCCGAGCGGGCCGATTGGTGGCACCGGGACTGTTGGGAGTTGAGCGGCAAGCCCGAGTATAAGAGTCAGGCCCGCCACGCTCCCGATCAGGGATGGTTCTACAACAAGACGGATCACGACATGGAGAAGCCGACTACCGTTGAGGAGCTTGCCCGAGAGTTGGCAAAGACGGACAAGAAGGAAAAGAAGCGGGCTGAGCGAGAACAGAAGCTCTTTGCGAAGTGGAAGAAAGAGCGGGAAAAGAAAGAGAAAGAGCTAAAGAAAAAGGCGGGCTAACATATAATAGTCCCGGGAACAAAAGGAGAAAGTCATGCCCAACTGGTGCTACAATCGACTGACCGTGAAGGCCAAGGACAAGAAGAGCCTGGACAAGTTTCTGAAGGCGGTAAGGGGAGAGAAGTCCCCGCTTACCTTCTCGTCGATTCTTCCTCGACCGAAGGAGTACGATTTCATCACCGGCGGAATCACCATCGACGGAAAGCAGTACGACGCTTGGCGGGAGATCAACGGGAAGAACATCCCCGTCACCGAGAAGGAGAAGGCCAAGCTTGTGAAGAAGTACGGCGCTCCCGACTGGTATCGGTGGTCTCTCACCAATTGGGGAACCAAGTGGGACATCGATGATGCCGGGATGGAGAGGATCAGCGACAAGAAGGTTCTGTTCTCCTTCGATACGGCATGGTCCCCGCCAACAGCGTGGTGTCAGTACGCCGCCGAGAAGTTCCCCGGCATCCAGCTTGACCTCAAGTATGAGGAAGATGGCATGGACATTCATGGACGGGAAATCTTTGAGGAGGAAGTGGCATGAACCCTGGCAAATGGGAAGTCTGGCACGCGATAAAGCCAAACTTCGGGATGGAAGATGTACCCCTGGAGGAGTGCCAACTCGTCGCCATCCTCGGGCCGGAAATAGCAGAAGAACTGGACGACGTTTTCCGCCTGACAAATCACATCGAAGAGGACTGGCGGAATAACAAGGAGATCAAGATTACCCCGGAAGCGCGAAGGTCTACCAGCGTCGGGGACATCGTGATCGACCCCAACGGAGCCGTGTGGCGCTGTATGTCCTGCGGGTGGGAACAAGTAAAGTAATCGGGGACGGAGGCTGTACCCGCTGGCCCTGCCGAGGAATCGGCGGGGCCTTTTTAATTGCCGCAGGACGCTCCCTGCCCGGTCCCGCCGCGCATAGCGAGTGACGACAACCTGCCGCAGCCGGGACGACTCCCCGCGTAAAAATCCTGCAAACGTTTGCAGGCCGGCGCGGGCCAGAAATAAAAATCGTACAAACTCCTAAAGACTCCGGGGAAGATTTGTATAATAGTCCCGGGAACAAAAAGGAGTAACAAAGATGGTCCATGCAAATGAGAAGGTGATGAGCCGGGGAAAGAAGTATGTCGGATACACAACCGGGGCAGTCCGTTCCTGCACCTTGGAAGGATGTCTCGGAGTAAGGGTGGTGGTCAAGTGGAGTGACGGGAAGATCACCTATCCGTGCTCAAAGGGCATGGAGCGTCGAAAGGGTGTCTGGTACATTCTGTAAAAAGGGCTAAATAAAACCGGGGAG
>Ga0316626_10001491_pt1 | contig 10471 bp, 8 predicted proteins | sample OWC_Aug_T1_C1_D5_FD_207656 | JGI IMG/M metagenome (GOLD analysis project Ga0316626, IMG submission 207656) | Wetland soil microbial communities from Old Woman Creek delta, Ohio, United States - OWC_Aug_T1_C1_D5_A | ecosystem: Environmental > Terrestrial > Soil > Wetlands | place: USA: Ohio...
TCCGAGATCCCGAGGTCAACGGCGAGGGAGCTCGCGCGCTCCCAGACCGCGCTCCCCGGCATGCCGGGCCGCAGCTCGCGCTCGAGCGCATGGAGCAGCTTCTCGCCCGCGGACTGCGCGCTGCGGAGGTCATCAGGGAGCGGGCCCACCGAGAATGTCCTGGTGCAGTCCGTGAGGTACCCCCCGTGGGAGCCGCAGATGTCGACCGTGACGGGCTCGCCGCGACCTATCCTCCTCCTGGACGCCCCGTGGGAGACGGCGGGGGAGAGCCCGAAGCCGCCGATGACGGCCTGGAAGTTGGTCGTCCGGACGGAGGACGGGCCCGACAGAACTCCGCCCAGGAACATCTCGGAGCCGAACCTGTGCATGCGCGTGATGCCCTCCCATCCCAGCTGGCGCATCGTGGATGCGACCTCCACGGACAGTTCGAGCTCGGTCATGCCCTCCTCCAGGACCTCGGGCACGCGATCCATCGCGGCGTCGCTCTGCCTGGCCGCCTCCTCGACCATCCGGACCTCCCAGGCAGACTTGACGGACCTGACCTCCCTTATGGTGTGGGAGACGTCCACCAGCTCGGGCCTGGCGTCCGTGGACGCCTCCAGTCCCCTGACGAGGCGGTCCACCCAGGCGTAGGGGACCGCATCGAGCTCGAGCCCCAGCCTCCGGACCGCGCCGAGGCCGAGCGCGCCCGCGAGCTTCGCGGGCCCGACCGAGGCCCGCACGTCATCGAGGGCGCTCTCGTGCCGCGCGCGGTCGATGGCACGCCGCGCGAGGTAGACCGGCCCGGGCAGCGCCCCGGACAGCGCGAGCATCCCCTCCTGCATGGAGCCAGCGAGGTAGTAGAGGTTCACGTTGGTCGCGACGAGCGTCATGTCCAGTCGGAGCTCGTCCAGCCGTCGGTGGAGCGCGCCATGGCGCCTGTCAAGCTCCGAGCGCGGCACGAGGATGTGATCGATACCCTCCGACTTTGACATCGATTGTGGCAACCCCATCGGCCGTATATAACCGTGACGGAGGGTCGATGGCGCCGCATCGGGTGACTCCGTGGTCGCTGTGGGCTGCTGAGCGATGTGCGCCAAGGGCCAGTGTCCGAACGGGGCCTAGACCCACTCCGCCACGACGGAAGGCGTGCGCAGGCATGTCCTCGGTCTCGGCTCTCTGGCAAAGGCAAGCCGTTCAAGGTGCCTCTCGCCCCTCCGCCCGTCCTGGACGGGGCGGGGCGGGGGTGCCCAGGATGGGCGGCTCTGGCTCATGCGCTCCGGGACGATGCGAGAGTGGGTCGGGGAAGACCACGCAGGTATCACCTGCGAGACGGTCGTGATCGGTGCTGGCGAGGGCCAGTTGGTCACTGGAGCCTGTGTGACAGGCTCGATGAGGCCGGACAGGTCGCGCACGACGGCATGGGGTAGTCGCTGCCGGACCTCGGCGAGCATCGCACGGACCAACCCGGTCTTGCCCTTCGTCCTCACGACCCGGAACATGGGCCCGCTCGGGGTCGCGAACGTGGCGACCAGCTTGAGCTTGTACCACCCGGCTCCCGGGCGCCCATGATCGATGACGATGTCGAGCCCCATGACCTCATCGGGATGGTGCAACCGCCCATCGAACTCGACCATGCCGTCCCTGAACGCGAGCGGGCGCCTCGATACCGCGATGACCACCAGGAGGAGCCACATCATGCCGTTCATGGGGAAGATGAAGCCGTCCGTCGGGGATGGCGCCGTAATCACGGCCCCTAGGACGAACAGAGTGTGTACGGATGTCATCAGCCCCAGCATCAGCATGGCCCTCCGCCTGTCGCGCCTGAAGTTCTCCGGGAACTCATAGACCTGGCCCACATCCCGCCTTGATGTCGCACCGGCCTTCATGGTGGATTCCAACGCTGCCGTCCCTTATCTGGGGCGTGCGATAACCATCAGTGAATGGTCATTTTAATCATGCTCTGGCCCTCCAGCGACCAGAGAAGATGGCTTGCCGCACCAGTGGCAAGGATGGGCACGTGGAGACGGTCGGTGGTACCAACCAAGGCTCCTACCGCTCGATGCGCCACGTCGTGCCCTGGGCGCCGTCCTCGAACACCACCCCGAGCTCCCTGAGCTTCGCGCGGATGGCGTCCGCCGTCTTGTAGTCCTTGGCCGCGCGCGACCTGTCCCGCAGCTCGAGCAGAAGGTCCACAAGGCCCGCGACGAGGGCCGCGTCCGCGCCCTCCACGCCCGCGAGCCGGAGCCCCAGCAGCCCCACGAGCTCGTCGAACACGTCGGAGAGCAGCCGGTGGTGACGGCGGCTGAGCAGCCTCGAGGCCATCGCCTGGTTGCCGATGCGGACGAGCTCGAACACGTGCATGATGGATTGCCTCGTGTTGAAGTCCTCGTCCATCGCGCGGGCGAAGCCGAGCCGGTTTGCCTCGATCTGCTCCTCGAGGCCCTCCATGTCCTCGGGGGCGAACTCGCGCACCCGCCCCAGGGCCACGCGGAAGGCCGAGAGGCGGTTGTAGGCCTCCTTGGCCTCGACGAGCCCGGCGTCGGAGAACTCGATCTCGCTGCGGTAGTGCGCGTGCAGCAGGTAGAACCGAAGGACCATGGGGTCGTGGTGCGCGAGGACCTCCTTGATGGTCGTGAAGTTGCCGAGGGACTTGGACATCTTCTCGGCGTTGATGTTGAGCATGCCGTTGTGCATCCAGTAACGGGCCAGGGGCTTCCCCTCCCTCGCCCAGGTCTGGAGGTTCTCGCTCTCGTGGTGCGGGAAGATGAGGTCGGTGCCGCCCCCGTGGATGTCGATCGGGACGCCAAGGTACTTGGAGGACATCGTGCTGCACTCGATGTGCCAGCCCGGCCTGCCAGGGCCCCACGGGGAGGGCCACGAGGGCTCGCCAGGCTTGGAGGACTTCCACAGCACGAAGTCGTACGGGTTCCGCTTCCGGTCGTCGACCTCGACCCTCGCGCCGGCCTGCATGTCCTCTATGCGCTGGTGCTTGAGGACGCCGAACCACCGCTCGCCCTTGGACATGTCGTAGTAGACGTCGCCGTCGACGACGTACGCGTAGCCCGTGTCCACCAGGTCACGGACGAACGCGACCATGTCGGGGATCAGGTCGGTCGCCCTCGGCGCGACGGTCGCGGGCATCACGTTGAGCCGCCGCATGTCATCGTCGAGGGAGGCGATGTACCGGCGCGCGATGGAGTCCCAGGGCTCGCCGGTCTCGTTGGCGCGGTTGATAATCTTGTCGTCGACGTCGGTGTAGTTGAACACGTAGCTCACGCGGTAGCCGCGGTGGACGAGCCACCTGCGGATGACGTCGAAGGCCACGAAGCTGCGCGCGTGACCCACGTGGGAGTCGTTGTAGACCGTGACGCCGCAGACGTACATCCTCACGTGGCCTGGCTCGACGGTCTCGAGGGGCTCCTTCGTGCCGGATGCCGTGTTGTGGATATGTATCACGGGCGCGACCTCCTGGCCTGAAAGGGGAGACGGTGTATATAAGTGGAAGGGGTGCTTGGACGGTGGTGAGCGCACCCGGGCGCAGCCCTTTTGGGGGAGGCACCAGGGGGGTTGAGCCTTGGGGCCATGGAGCGTCAACGAATGGAGCGGGAGGAGGTGGTGGGTAGGGGAGTCGAACCCCTTTAGATACGATCTGCAGTCGTACGCATGGCCGCTCTGCCAACCCACCTGGCTGAGGGAACCATAAATGGGACGAGGTTATTTAAGGATTTGGCGCGGGGGGAGGGGCCCTGGGGCGTCCCATGGTCGGGACGCCTTGAGCGGGACCAAGCCCTCGCAGCGAAACCGTTTAAGGCCCCGACCCCATCCACCCGCGATGCCACCGGCCTACGTAGCAGGCGTCGGTCAGACCCCCTTCGGCAAGGTCGAGATGCCCCTGCCGGCAATGATGGCGGAGGCCGCATCGCTCGCGCTCGCGGACGCCGGGGCGGAGGCCGTGGACGCGGTCATCGTCGGCTCCCAGACCGCGGACGAGCTGGCCCAGGTCTCCAACCTGGGCACCAAGGTCGCCGACATCCTGGGCCTCTCGGGGGTGGCGGCGTGGCGTGTCGAGAACTCTTCGGCCTCGGGCTCCGCGGTCCTGGAGGCCGCGGTCCACGCGGTGCGCTCGGGCGCCTACGGGCGGGTGCTGGCGGTGGGCGGGGAGCGGATGACCGACAAGCCCACGCCCACCGTGACGAGGGCGCTGGGCAGGGTGCTCGCGGACACCGAGGTGAGGCTCGGGCTCACGATGACATCGCTCGCCGCGATGGTCGCCCGGCTCTACATGGCGCGGCACGGCCTTAGCAGGGAGGTGCTCGCGCTCGTGCCCGTGAAGGCGCACGGGAACGCCGTGCGGAACCCCTACGCGCAGTTCCAGAAGGCCATCACCCTCCAGAAGGTGCTCGACAGCCCCATCATCGCGGACCCGCTGCGGATGTTCGACTGCGCGCCCATCTCGGACGGCGCGGCCGCCGTGGTCGTCCAGGCCGCGAGCGCCAGGGTCGAGGTCCTGGGCGTCGGCCACGGCACCGACCGCGTCGCGCTCGCCGACCGCAGGGGCGAGGGGCTGCGCGCGACGCAGCTCGCGGCGAGGGCGGCCTTCGCGCAGGCTCGCGTTTCCCCCGGGGACGTCGACGTGGCCGAGCTCCACGACGCCTTCTCCATCCTCGAGGTGATCGACTCTGAGGACGTGGGGTTCTACAAGAGGGGGGAGGGCTACCGGGCGCTTGAGCGGGGCGAGACCGCCCTCGGCGGCGCGAGGCCCATCAACCCTTCGGGCGGGCTCAAGGCCCGCGGGCATCCGGTGGGCGCCACCGGCCTGGCCCAGGTGGCCGAGGTCGTCTGGCAGCTGCGGGGCGAGGCGGGCGCGCGCCAGGTCGACCACACTCGCGTGGGGCTCACCCAGAACATCGGGGGCTTCGGCTGCAACAACCTCGTGTGCATCCTAGGGAGCGTGGCGTGATGAAGGTGCGTGCCTCGGTGTGCGACAGGTGCCATGAGACCATCCTCCCGCCCCGCGAGCGGTGCCCTGAGTGCCGGGGCCCTATGGCGGTCAGGGAGCTCGACGGCGCGGGCGAGGTGGTCACCCACACGACCGTCCACGTGGTGCCTGAGGGGTTCCAGGCCCCCATCAGGGTGGGCCTCGTCCGGCTCGACGCGGGCGGCCAGGTCCTCGCGAGGTCGGAGGTCGCGGTGGAGATAGGCACACGGGTGACCGTCGAGGAGCTGCCTGACGGCACGCACCTGCTGAGGCCGGCGTAGGGGCGGGCCCGGCCGGCCGGCGGTCGATGTCAGCTCCCCCAGAGCTCGCTCGCGAGGATGGCCACGACGCCCCCGGCGAGCAGCAGGACACCGAGGGCGACGAACAGCTCCTGGACGCCGAGCTCGTCAAGCACGGGGCCCGCCACCGCGACCCCGATGACCATCGGCGTGGTGAGCGCGGTGTTGAGCACCCCGAAGCTCGTGCCCATCACATGGTCGCCCATCCTCTCCTGGAGCATGGTCGTGAACGGGACGAGTACCATTGCGCACGCGAACCCGAGCGCGACCATGACGAGCAGCGCCACTGCGACCGATGGGGCGAGCGGGAGCCCGATGAGGAGGGCGCCCGCCAGCAGCGGCGCCGCCACGACGAGGGTGCCCTTGGGGGACCCTGGTTTTCGGACCCCGATGGCGAGCGCGCCCGCGAACGTGCCGGCTCCCAGCGCGGAGAGCAGCACCGAGAACCCGCCGTCGCCCATACCGAGGCCCTCGTCGCCCAGGACGACGAGGCCCACGGCGCCCCCGCCCACGGCGAGCATTATGAAAGCGATGACGGCGAGGCCCTGCCACAGCACGGCGTAGGACCTCACCGAGGCCAGCCCCTCCCGCAGTATGGTGCCGAGGGAGGCGCCGGGCGTCGCGGAGGCGCGGCACACCCCCGGCTCGTGTATGGATGCCACGAGCGCTACGTCCAGTAGCATGACGGCCGAGGCTGCGAGGAGCGCCCATCGCTCGTCCGCGAGCGCCACCAGGGCGCCGCCCAGCGCTGGGCCGACCGCGAAGCCGATGATGAGGTTCGCGGAGATGGCCGCGTTCGCGACCAGCAGCGCGCGCGCCGGCACGAGGCACGCGATGGCCGCCTGCCTGGCAGGGTAGAACAGGCACGTCAGGCTCGAGAACGCCAGGATGAGCGGGAGGAGCCACCACCCCTCTCCCAGGAGGCCTATCGACACCGCGATGGCAGCGCGCGCCCCCTCGGCCGCGACCATCATCGTCCGGCGAGGGAGCCTGTCCGCGGCCAGCCCACCAGGCAAGCCGAGCACGATGGCGGGCGCGAAGTACGCCCCGATGACCAGCGCGAGGCCCATGGCGTCCGCGCCGCCCGAGTAGGCGAGCACCGTGATGGCGACGAACGCCATGCGGTCGCCGGACTGGGACGCGAGGTCGCCGGCCCACAGGCGGCGAAACGGTCCCAGCCTGGCGAGGGCGGAGTAAGGATCGGGCGCCATCGAAGCTACCTGGTCGTCCGGCGCGCTCATCCGGGATGGGATGGCACCTCGGGGTAATGAGGCCAGCGGTCGGCCACCGTGGGCCGGGGCAGGGGGCCATCACTTCTTGGAGAGGTCCACCACGCGGACGGCCTTGCCCTCGAACCTGGGGAGGGCGCCGGGCTCCTTGAGCTCGATGTCGGGGTTGATGGCGAGCGTCGCTAGCATCTCCTTCTCGACCCGACCCTGCAGCTCGGCCCATTCGCCCTTGGGCCGACCGGCGAAGTCGCGCGAGACCTCGACCTGGATCGAGAGGCGCGCGAGCGCCTTGGACCGGTCGACGAGGATCTGGTACTGCTCGCCCAGCTCCGCGACGTTCAGGAGAACGGACTCGATCTGGCTCGGGAAGACGTTGACGCCGCCGATGATGAGCATGTCGTCGGTGCGGCCCCGAATCTCCATGAGGCGCGTGCTCGTGCGGCCGCAGTCGCACTCATCGACCGAGACCCAGCCCAGGTCCTTCGTGCGGTACCGGATGAGGGGCATGGCCTCGCGGCCGAGCATCGTGAAGACTATCTCGCCCATCTCGCCCGGCCGGACCCACTTGCCGGTGTCGGGGTCGACGATCTCGATGAGAATCTCGTCCTCCCAGATGTGGAGCCCGTCCTGGCGATAGCACTCGCCCCCGACGCCGGGGCCGTATATCTCGCTCAGCCCGTAGCAGTCGTAGGCCTTCATGCCGAACCCGTCCTCGATGACCTTGCGGGCCTCGTCGGACCAGGGCTCGGCGCCGAACATGCCGGCCTTCAGGTGGAAGTCCTCGCGGGGGTGGTAGCCCTCCTGGACGGCGGCCTCCGTCAGATAGACCGCGTAGGATGGGGTGCAGCACAGCACCGTCGAGCGCATGTCCTTCATCATCTTGAGCTGCCGCTTGGTGTTCCCAGCGGCGGTCGGCAGGACCTTGGCGCCGACGCGCTCGGCCCCGTAGTGGAACCCCAGGCCGCCCGTGAACAGGCCGTAGCCGTAGGCGTTCTGGACGATGTCGCCCTGGCCCACGCCCGCGGCCGTGTAGTTGCGCGCCATCAGGTCGGTCCATGTGGCGAGGTCGTTGCGGGTGTAGGTCACGACGGTGGGGGTGCCGGTCGTGCCCGAGGAGGCGTGGATGCGCACGATGTCCTTCAGCGGGCGCGCCAGGATGCCGTACGGGTAGTGGTCCCGCAGGTCGTTCTTGACCGTGAACGGGAACGACTGGATGTCCTCGAGGCCGTGGATGTCGTCCGGGTGGACGCCCGCGTCCTTGAACCGCTTCTTGTAGAGGGGCAGCTTGCTCCACGCGTACCGGACCTGCTTCTTGAGCCGGCGGACCTGGAGCGCCTCCAGCCTCTCGCGCGGCATCGTCTCCCGCTCCTCGTTCCAGTACCTTACCTTCACACGCACACCTCCTTTCGCGCCCGCATCTCGCGGCGGCCGTGCCCGCCTCCGAGGCGCGATGGGGCTACGCCCCTCCCGCCAGCCGCCTCCCCTCCTCGAAGGCCCTCATGTTGGCCTCCTCAGTGCCCCTGGGCACCTTCTGGGAGATGGCCTCCCTCCAAACGCTTCCAGGGATATCAACCTTTTTGGAGAGCGCCCCCAGCAGCACCGTGTTGGCCATCCTGACGGAGCCGAGCGCCTTGGCCACGGCCGAGCAGTCGATGAGGGTGGTCGGCACGCGCTCCTTGAGGAGGCCGGCGGGGTCCGCGGGGTACGTGAACGGCCCGCTCGAGACCGTCGTGGGCACGCGCTTGACGTCGTCGACCACCGCGACTGCTTGGGACGAGAGGCTGTCGAGGTACCGCAGAGCCTCCACGAGCTCGAAGGCGACCAGGATGTCGGCCTCGCCCTTGCGGATGAGCGGAGAGTGGACCGCGGCGCCGAACCTCACGTGGGTCACGACGGAGCCGCCGCGCTGGGACATGCCGTGCACCTCGGACTTCTTGACGTCGAACCCGGCCCTGAGCGCGGCCTCGGCCAGGATGTCGGAGGCCAGGATGACGCCCTGGCCGCCCACGCCGCACATGAGCACGTTCGTGACCTTGCCGGTCATGGCGGTGACCTCCTCATCGCGTCGAACTTGCATACCTGCACGCACACGTCGCACCCCACGCACAGGTCCTCGGAGACGACGACGTCGAACTTCTTGCCGTCGGTACCGGGCGTGACCTTGGAGATGGCGGGGCATCCTATCTTGAGGCAGGCCGCGCACCGCTTGCAGGCCCTTTTGTCGCTCACGGCCACGTGGTCGCCGGTTATCCGGGCGGGGGCGAGCACGCAGGGGCGCGTGGTGATCAGGACGGTCGGGCCCTTGTGCGCGAAGGCCCTGTCGAGCGCCTCACCCGTGGCCTTGAGGTCGTAGGGGTCGAAGTGGTGGACGAGCTCGACGCCGAGCGCCCTGGCAATGGCCTCGATGTCGAGCCTGTGCGTCGGCTCGCCCATGAGGGTGAAGCCCGTCCCGGGGTGGTTCTGGCCGCCCGTCATGGCCGTCGTGCGGTTGTCCAGCACGATGATGGTGCTCATGCCGCGGTTGTACACCACGTTGAGCAGCCCCGTGATGCCGCTGTGGATGAATGTGCTGTCGCCGATGACGCCGACGACGCGGCCCTTGCGCTCCTCCCCGAGGGCCATGTCCATGCCGTGCGCGCCCCCGATGGAGGCGCCCATGCAAAGGCACGTGTCCATGGCGGATATCGGGGGCGCTGAGGACAGGGTGTAGCACCCGATGTCGCCGTACACGAAGATGTCGCGCTTCGCCAGCACCAGGAAGATGCCCCTGTGGGGGCACCCCGGGCAGAGCACTGGCGGTCGGGGCGGGAGCTCCGGCAGGCCCTCGACCTTGCGGGATTTGTCGGTCCCCAGGAGCGATTTGGCCACGACCTCCGGCGAGAGCTCCCCGAGGAGTGGCAGCTTGTCCTTGCCGACGCAGCTGATGCCCATCGCCCTGACCTGTTCCTCGATGAAGGGGTCGAGCTCCTCGACCACGTACAGCTGCTTGACGGCCGCCGCGAGCTCGCGGATGCGCGCGTCCGGGAGGGGGTGGCTCATGACCAGCTTGAGCGTGGAGGCGTCGGGGAACACCTCGCGCGCGTACTGGTATGCCACGCCGTCGGCGATTATGCCCACGTCCCTGCCGCGCCACTCGACGGTGTTGAGCTCGTTGGAGAGCCCCCTCAGCTTGGGAAGCCTCTCCTCGATGAGCTTGTGGCGGGCCTTGGCGTTGCCGGGCACCATGACGTACTTTGCGCGCTGGTGCTCCACGGCCTTCTCGTGCTCCGTCCGGGAGCCCAGCTCGACGGGGGTCTTGCTGTGCGCGATGCGGGTCGTGGTCCTGTAGAGGACCGGGGTGTCGAAGGCCTCGGAGATGTCGTACGCGCGCAGCATCAGGTCGTGGGCCTCCTGGCTGTCGGTGGGCTCGAGCATCGGCACCTTGGCGGCCCGCGCGTAGTGGCGGTTGTCCTGCTCGTTCTGGGACGAGTGCATGCCAGGGTCGTCGGCGGTGATGACGACGCACCCGCCCGTCACGCCCACGTAGGCGAAGGTGAAGAACGGGTCGGCCGCCACGTTGAGCCCCACGTGCTTCATGACCGCGACCGACCTCCTCCCAGCGACGGAGGCGCCGAAGGCGACCTCGAGCGCGACCTTCTCGTTGGGGCACCACTCGGAGTGGACCTCGCCGTGGGCGACCAGGTTCAAGAGGATCTCCGAGCTGGGCGTGCCGGGATAGCCCGCGGCGACCTTGACGCCGGCCTCGTAGAGGGCCTCGGCGATGGCCTCGTTTCCCGAGAGCAGCTTGCGCATCTTGGACAACTCCTGGCGGAGGGAGGTGGGGAATCGGGTCGTCGATATATGTGCTTTTGGTGCCGTGGCCAGAGGGACCGGGGACCGCGACCTCTAGCCCCCTCGCCCCGCCCGGTCCTCACGGCCCAGCCCCAGACCCCGCTCGAATGCCGCCAGGCTCACCGCCTCGGTGCCCTTGGGCAGCTGGGCCG
>Ga0316626_10001492_pt1 | contig 10471 bp, 9 predicted proteins | sample OWC_Aug_T1_C1_D5_FD_207656 | JGI IMG/M metagenome (GOLD analysis project Ga0316626, IMG submission 207656) | Wetland soil microbial communities from Old Woman Creek delta, Ohio, United States - OWC_Aug_T1_C1_D5_A | ecosystem: Environmental > Terrestrial > Soil > Wetlands | place: USA: Ohio...
GGTTACCTTGCACCAGTGCACCTTTGTACCTTACAATATCAACATCGCATCACCGTAAGTGCCAAACCGGTACTTATCCTTCACCGCCGTCCTGTAAGCTTCAAAGAGAAGATCATAACCGGCAAAGGCGGCAACCATCATCAGCAGGGTTGAATAAGGTAGATGGAAATTGCTGATCATCATGTCCGGTACTTTAAACTCGTATGGCGGGAATATGAATTTATTCGTCCATCCGTCAAAGGGTTTGAGGTATCCGCTGGTCGAAACTGAACTTTCGAGTGTTCTCACAACAGTTGTGCCAACTGCACAGATACGGTGCTTTTCTTCCTTTGCCTTGTTCACAATCACAGTAGCATCTTCGGTAATCCGTATTCTTTCCGAATCAACCTTGTGTTTCGTAAGATCCTCAACATCAACGCTTCTGAAATTACCCAGACCAACATGCAATGTTATCTCGGCAAACTCGACACCAATGATTTCAAGCTTCTTCAGAAGCTCCCTGCTGAAATGCAGGCCGGCAGTGGGCGCAGCAACGGCTCCCTCGTGCTTGGCAAATATCGTCTGGTACCTTTCATTATCTTCGGGTTCGACCGGCCTGTTTATGAATTTTGGAAGCGGTGTCTCACCCAGACTATAAAGCGTCTGTTTAAACTCCTCGTAGGTCCCGTCAAAAAGAAACCTTAAAGTCCTTCCCCTGGAGGTTGTATTGTCAATCACTTCCGCAACCAGGATGTCACCTTCACCAAAATAGAGCTTATTGCCTATCCTGATCTTCCTGGCAGGATCAACCAGAACATCCCACAGACGCTGCTCCCTGTTAAGCTCCCTCAATAAAAATACTTCAATCTCAGCTCCGGTTTTTTCCTTATTCCCATATAACCTTGCAGGAAATACCTTGGTGTTGTTAAAAACAAGAACATCCTTCTCCTCGAAATAATCGGTTATCTCCTTAAAAATCCTGTGCTCAAGCTTCCCGGTCTTCTTGTTTACTACCAGCAACCTTGACTCATCCCTGTTTACGGCAGGGTACAGAGCTATCAATTCCTGTGGTAAAGTGTACCTGAACTGCGATAATTTCATATTTCTGGCGATTTCTTTATTTGATGAATTCCTTTATACGGAATAATTTCCGGTTTGTTACATTTGTTTAAAAATTTTTTCAAATTTTTCCAGACTTAAAGCATCCGACAGCTTATATGGCCCTATTGAGGTCCTCTGAAGCGCTGACAGATAACCCCCGCTGTTCAAAGCTGCACCAAAATCCCTGGCAAATGCCCTGATATATGTTCCTTTGCTGCACCTCAGCCTGATCCTCACTTCAGGCATTTCGAAGGACAGGAGTTCTGCTTCGCTGATAAATATGGTGACAGGTTCCAGTTTTTTACTTACGCCCTTCCTGGCAAATTCATAAGCTCTTTTGCCTTCAATGAACTTGGCGGAATGCATTGGAGGCATCTGGGTCTGTACGCCTATGAACTTCATCAATGTTTCAAGCACCAACTCTCTGGTAATATGATCAGTCGGGTAACTGCTGTCAGTTTCAGTTTCAAGGTCAAACGACGGAGTTGTCCCGCCAAGATGTATTGCCGCGATATACTCCTTGTCCATTTCAGTGAACTCACTTATCCTTTTAGTAGCATTGCCGGTACATATGATCATTAGTCCGCCCGCAAGCGGATCGAGGGTGCCGGCATGTCCGACCTTTATCTTTTTTATACCGAGATTTTTCCTTATCAGGCTTTTTACCTTATTCACAAGGTCAAAGGATGTCCAGTAGACCGGCTTGTCAAACAGCAATATCTGGCCTTCTTCAAAAAATGTCTTCTTTCCCTGATCCATCCTAACCCAGCATAACCGACAAAATACCGGCGACAGCACAATATATGCCAAACCAGATAAGCTTGCTCCGCTTTACCAGGTTGATCATCCACCGGCAGGCAAGATAACCCGCTATGAATGCTGTAAAGAATCCTATTATTAAAATAAGAATCCCTGCAGATCCTTTAGTTGCCTCGGCAGACAAAATTTCCAGCAGGTTTACACCTATAACCGGCACCAGCACCATGAGAAAAGAAAACCTCGCTATATCCTCCTTCTTGTTTCCAATCATCAATCCTGTAGAGATTGTTGCCCCCGACCGTGAAATACCAGGAATGACAGCAATAGCCTGGGCAAGGCCAATAATAAGAGCATCAATATAACCAATATCCCTGTTTTTTTTAGGGATAAAATGTGCGCAGGCAAGCAAAACAGAAGTTATCAAAAGCATAAATCCGACAAATACTATATTTCCGTTAAAAAGCCTCTCAACAGGAGCCTTCAGAAGCAATCCTGTCAGCCCGACAGGTATCATTGATACGATGATCTTAAGAAGATAGGAAGTTTCTTCGTTCATTTTAAATTTCAGAGTCCCTTTTACCAGTACAACTATTTCCCTCCAGAATACTACAATAGTACTCAGGACAGTCCCTCCATGTACTGCTACTGTAAAAGGGAAGTTCGATACGTGTTCAACACCAAAAAGTGTTTTAGCAATTTCAAGATGTCCTGAACTGCTGACAGGTAAAAATTCAGTAAATCCTTGCAGCAGTCCCAGGATTATTCCTTCAAACCAGGTCATTATGAAGATGATATTATTTAAATAATGGAGTTAATGTTGGCTATTTCTTTTCCTCCTTAGGCTTTTTCATTATCGCCCATATCTCAAAGATAAATCCTGCAAGAACGACTATCGGTGCAAGCGTTATCCTCCTGAAACTGAAAATATCCTCGCTAAACTTATCAGGGCTGTCCGATCTGCCACCAAGCATAAGCAGGAACCCTATTACAATGATTACAAATCCAATAGCAAGCAGCTTATAATTTTCGCGGCCAAGAGCAAAATTTAACTTTTCCTTCTTTTCATTTTTCGTAGCCATAATATTTTCAATAATAGAGTTTATCTTCAGAAATGCTTAAATACCTGTTAACCGAGAAATACGTAGAAACAATATTTATAATAATCCCGATTATTATCAAGACAGTCCCCAAAAGTATTAAAAGCCGGGTACTTTCAAAAGTAAATACCATAAAGAACTCTTTTTCGATCATATACAGCAGACCCATTATCAGCGTCAAAGCTATCAGGGCAGCAATAAGTCCATGGAATGCACTTTGCAGTATGAATGGCTTTCTGATGAATGACCTTGTCGCTCCTACCAGCTGCATTGTCCTGATCAGAAATCTTTTAGAATAAATAGCAAGCCTTATCGTATTATTAATGATTGTTAAAGCAATAAGGAACAGAAAGGAGCTTATCACCAGCAGAAACAGACTTATCTTCCTTACGTTCTCGTTGATCAGAAACAGAAGTGATTCCTGATAATATACCTCCTTCACGAATGGATATTCAAGAATGTATTTTTCGATTTTTGCGACACTGTCGGGGTGAGTGAAGTTTGAAACGAGATAAACATCAATAGAGGGTGGCAGCGGATTATCTCCCAAAAAATTTATAAAATCTTCCCCCAGATCCTCCTGCATCTTCGTTGCAGCCTCCTCCTTTGAAACATATTCAGTTGATTTCACATAAGGCTTTGCATCCAGATCTTTCTGTAACATCCTGATGTCAGCCTCCTTTGCACCATCATCAAGCATAACCGAGAACGACAGACTCTCCCTGAAGTAATCTGATAACTCCCTGGCATTTATAAGTACCAGACCAAGTATTCCCAGAAGAAAGAGAACAAGCGACACACTCACAACCAGGGTCAGATATGAACTCCTGAGCTTTGTTTTTGAGAATCCTGTTTCGCTTTTTTTCATCTTAATTCTTTCTTAACCACAGAAAGACTCTGGGTTCCACGGAGTTTCACAGTTTGACCTGACTCTGGTTGAGAATCCCGGTATCACTACTCAACTATTGTTATCCAGCCAAACTCATCAGGTTCATCACCATATTGTATTGCCACAAGCTTATTGTAAAGCTTCATGGTAAGGGTACCAGGTTTATCGTCCCTGCAATATTCGTAAATCTTGTTATTTTCGGGATCGAATATTTTTCCTATCGGGCTGATCACGGCAGCAGTGCCGCATGCCCCTGCCTCTTCAAACGTTGATAGCTCCTCCACTGGCACCTGCCTCCGTTCTGTCTTCATTCCAACGCTTCTGGCAATCTCCATCAGACTCATATTGGTTATGGATTTAAGGATCGATTCCGATTTCGGAGTTATGTATGAATTCTCCTTTATCCCAAAAAAATTGGCAGGTCCGCACTCATCAATATATTTCTTCTCCTTTGCATCAAGAAAGATAGAACTTGCATATCCTCCGTTCTTTGCTGCCACGAGCGCCCTCAGGCTTGCTGCATAGTTGCCGCCTATCTTGAAAGTCCCTGTACCTTGTGGGGCTGCCCTATCGACATCGCGGCAGATAAGCATATTCACCGGTTTGACGCCGCCTTTGAAATAAGGTCCTACCGGCGTTACGAATACCAGGAATGTATATTCCGCAGCCGGCTTGACTCCCACTTCTGCACTGCTCCCATATAATAATGGTCTGATATAAAGTGCGGCACCGCTGTCACGCGGTGGTATGAATTTCTTGTTAAGCCTGATTACCCGGAAAAGTGCTTCTCCGAATAAATCTATAGGTACCGGGGCCATTTTTATTCCTTCGGCAGAACGGATCATCCTTTTGGCATTTTCCTCCCATCGGAATAACCTTATTTTCCCGTCCCTTCCCATATAGGCCTTAAGTCCTTCAAATGCTTCCTGTCCGTAGTGCAAACCCGTAGCGGCAATATGAATATCAATAAATTCCGAGGACGATGTTTCCAGGTTGCCCCACCTGCCATTTTTATACAGACACCTTATATTATAATCGGTTTTAATGTAACCAAAAGGCAGGTTATACCAATCGAATTTCTCCATAAACAGCCTTATTAAAGATGCAGTAAAAGTACATTTTTAATGTAAAAATCCGTTATTTTATTTTCACAATCCTGATTAATCGTTATATACCTGCAGGCAAGCGATCTGGTCTTCGAGAGGTACACTCCTCAATAGTTTGGCTGTATTGGTTATGAATTCATTATCAGCCAGCAGTTTCTTCTGAACCTCTATCCATGTTTTCCTGTCAGGATAACTTGAGTATTCCGCCAGCTCCCGGTATAACCTTTCAGTTAGTTTCAGGAAGTCCACTCTTCCGAGATAATCAAATCGTGCATCATGAAGGATGTTGTCTGATACTGATTCCTGCCTGTTGATGAATGAATTGCCGATCAGTTTCTTTACCGCATCAACATTCCCCTGTTCAAAACCATATTTTGGAAGGATTTCATCAACAAGAAAGGATGAAGCATCTGCTGGTTTCTCATAATCTGAAATATACCCTGTGAAAAGGAATACCGAGGCGAGCTTCAGATTAATGTATTCTTCTTCCGGCAGGTTTTCGGCGTTGGCTAACAGATCAACCTGGCTGCTGACACTTTTTACCAGCGTTGAATTGTGGAAGTAAAGGTTTGGAGGAGCTTCATCGTCAAACATTTTTGTTACCAGATCCTCGATGTCCTGAAGCTTGATCTTCTGCATTTTCAGGATAAACTTCTTGTTTGGCTTTCCGTCTATTCCGCTGAGTTCCGGCAATATCCCCTCAACAAAATACATATCGAGCTCCCCCTTGTATTTCACAGGCATCTTGCCTCTGTGTTCACACATGAAAAAGTCCTTGACAAATTCATAGGTCGTTCCTGATATATTTATCTTTCCCGCCTCTCCTGACGATTCCATCCTGCTGGCAGTATTTACAGTATCTCCCCAGATGTCATACGATAGCTTCCTGAGACCCACAACACCTGCAACAACTGTCCCTGTATGAATTCCGATCCTTATGTCCCAGTATTTCATTCCGGCAATATCCGAAGACTCTTTCAGCTTTCTCATATAAGCCTGCATTTCGAGAGCAGCAAGAATGACCTCCACCGGGTTTGTCCGGTTTTTCTCAGGGATTCCTCCAGCACACATATACGCATCCCCGATTGTTTTTATTTTTTCAATACCCAGCTTTTCCACAACCGAATCAAAATGGAAAAAGAATTTATCAAGCTCATCGATCAGGACTTCGGGATTCATTTCTTCTGCGATCCTGGTAAATCCCTGGATGTCGGAAAACAGAACAGTAACGAAATTATATTTGATCTTTGTTGCCTTGCCTGTTGTCATTATTTCATCTGCGGCATTCTTTGGAAGCACATTTGCGAGTAAGCTTTCTGACCTCTCCTTTTCAACAATGAGATCCTCGGTCCTTTTGTTGATAATCTGTTCCAGCAGATGCCGGGTTCTTGCAAACCGCAGGCTCAGCTGTGCATAAACAGCCCATATTAATAATGCGGCCATAACCACGTAGAATATGGTCGAGAACGGGGTCAAATACCATGGAGGCAGAATTCTGAAATTCAGAAGAAGCACCTCCCCTCCGGTGTTTTTCAGGTCAGTGAACCTTACACGTAATTTGTAGCTGCCTGCCGGCAGATTGGTATATTCCTTATAATTGCCGCTCAGCCATGAAAGACTCCAGTCCTTATCAAATCCTTCGAGATAATACATGCAGACCAATGTATCGGGTGATGTTAATTCGAAAATCAGGTTATTGTAGCGGAAACCAAAAGTCATCACCTCCTTATTCAGCTGATACCTTTCGCTCATTGAAGCTGTGAACTCAATAACAGAATCGCTGTTGACTATAATTCTTGACAGTACAGGATCTTCTCCTGCAAGTAATTCAGGTTGGGCAGAAAGAGTTCCCGGGAACATCCGGATCAGGAATATTATAACAGAAGCGAAGAGTATTTTCCTGTAATGAAGCATAAAAATTACCGAAACATCAGACCAAATGTAGCATATAATCCACACCGTTCAAAAGGAAACCCCATTTTTGAGTATTTTTATACCGTTATCGTTCAGATGTATATGGAGTTAATATTCGCCACCAATAATGGAAACAAGATAAGGGAGATAAGAAACATCCTGGGAGATAGCTTTACATTACTAAGTCTCGACGACATCAAGATGAAGGAAGACATCCCTGAGAATGAACCAACTATTGAAGGCAATGCTTTATACAAAGCCAGGTACGTCTATGATGCGGTCAGAAAGAATGTCTTTGCCGACGATACGGGCCTGGAGATAGAATCGCTCGGAGGCCTGCCCGGAGTGAATTCTGCCCGGTTTGCAGGTGAAAATAAAGATTCAGCAGCAAATATCGATAAAGTCCTTGCCATGCTCGGTCCGGCAGAAAACCGCAAGGCCAGGTTCAGGACAGTAATAGCACTGATATTCAATGGCAGGGAATATCTATTTGAAGGTGTTGTTTCAGGCACCATCATAAAAGATAAGAGAGGGAATGAAGGCTTCGGATATGATCCGGTCTTTATTCCTGAGGGAAGAGACAGGACCTTTGCCGAAATGGATCTCGATGAAAAGAATACAATCTCCCACAGAGCAAGAGCCTTTGAAAAACTGAGATCTTTTCTTTCGCAGCACATCGACCCGGACAATAAAGAGACCATTTGATTGTTTAATTGTCTGATGAGGAACCTTTTTGCTATAATAACTTTATTGTCCGGATTTATTTTCGCCAGCGGACAGACCCCGGTCGGATCATGGTCCGATCACCTCATCTATAAGAACGCCAGGAATGTGGCAGTTGGAAGCAGAGAAGTATATGCTTCTACCGGTTCGTCTATAATTGTTTATAATAAAGAGTTCGATGAGATCAGGAAACTTTCACGCATAAACGGTCTTACCGAAACAGGTATAAGCACAATCGGATGGTCAGAAGAAAATGACGCTCTTATTATCGCCTACTCTACAACCAACCTGGATATAATAGCAGGAAATACCATTTATAACATTCCTGACATCGCACGGAAATATATCCCGGGCAAAAAGGAGATAAACAGGATCAGAACCAGGGGTAGATATGCATACCTAGCTTGCAGCTTCGGGATTGTTGTCTTGGACATAGGCAAGAAAGAAATCCGCGATACATGGAAACCCGGAACAGGATCGGGTGATACTGAAGTATGGGACATTGCATTCGGAATTGACTCCATTTATACAGCCACATCTACCGGATTGTACTCTGCTGGCCTCTCAGATCCCGGTCTCTCATATTTCGGCAACTGGAAACTCAATAATGATCTCCCCTCACCCGGGGGAAAATACACATCAGTGATTTACTCAGAGAACAAGCTTTATATAAACAGATCTGTTCAGACTCCGGCAGGTGATTCAGTCTATGTCATTGATAATGGATGTACCTTATTCACTTATACCCCTGGAGTAGTCAACACCTCGTTTGATAAGGCCGGTATTGGATTTACCATCTCTTCGAGGGGTTCTGTCAGATATTATCTCAGCGACGGATCGCTTCAAAAGACTATTACAGGATATGGATGGGGCGCTCCGGATATCTCTCAGTCTGTCGCCGATAACGACGGGGACATATGGATTGCAGATATTTCTGCAGGACTGATCAGGGGTGCAGATATGACAGATTTCACATCATTGGGTTTCCCCGGTCCTGCTTCAAACAATGCAATCAGCATTACCTCGCTGAACGGACAAACAATAATCTGCAGGGGTTCCGTCGATAATTCATGGAATAGCAGGGGGTATCCTTTGCAGGTATCGGTAAATGAAAACAATAACTGGACATTATTATCATCGGCCACAATCCGGGATGCAATGCGCTCGGCAACTGATCCGGAAAACAAAAAGCATTTTTACGTATCAACCTGGGGCGGCGGCCTCCTTGAATATGAGAATGACGTGCTTATCCGTCAGTATAATGATTCAAATTCTCCTCTTCAGACAATAATTCCGGGCCAGCCTTATGTAAGGATCTGCGGCCTGGCCTTTGATAAGGGTAAAAACCTCTGGATCACACAAACACTGGTCCCCGGAAGCATTAAAGTGCTGAAGCCTGACGGCAGCTGGATAGTGCTTCCTTATACAATTGATGCCCCGACAATTGGTGATATTATCGTCACCAAAAGCGGACAAAAATGGATAATACTTCCACGAGGTCATGGCTTATTTGTTCTTGATGATAATAATACTCCCGAAAACTTCACTGACGACAGATATAAAAAGATGCTGATCACGGATACCGAAAATCAGGTGTTCTCACGTGTCGAGTCCATTGCCGAGGATCTTGATGGCAATATCTGGATAGGTACTGATCAGGGACCGCTAATCTATTACAATCCCGGCAGGATATTTGACAGCGACCTGAAGGCTTTCCGTATAAAGATCCCAAGAAATGACGGATCGGGACTGGCAGATTATATGCTGGGTACTGAAACGATCACTTCAATAGCCGTAGACGGAGCTAACAGGAAATGGCTGGGTACTTTCAGCTCCGGTGCCTATCTGCTTTCGCCCGACGGTACAAACCGCATACGGAATTATAATGAAGAAAACAGTCCGATCTTCTCAAACTCAATTGTAAGCCTTGCTGTAGACAATCAATCAGGCAATGTCTGGTTCGCCACATCAAAGGGTATTATTTCGGTCAGGGGTGATGCGACTGAAGGTCACGAACAATTTACAGATGTTTATGCTTTTCCCAATCCTGTCAGGGAAGACTTCAGGGGAAATGTTACAATTACAGGTCTGATAAGGGATTCACAGATCATCATCACCGATGTAAGCGGCAACCTTGTTTTTAAAACAATATCTGAAGGAGGTTCAGCCTCATGGGATCTCAATACCTATAACGGGAAACGAGTGACCACAGGGGTGTACGTGGTTTTCTGCACCAGCAATGATGGCCGGCAGTCGAGTGTAACAAAGATTCTGGTAATAAACTGAACTATTCGGTTATCAGGCTCTGGATTCTTTCTATCTGAAGCTTTTTATTCACTTCCCTCAGGCTCCTTGCGGTCTTTGTGAAATACTGGTGTCCCGAAATGAACCTGACCTGCAGCTTGTTCCATTCATTAAGTGAATTCATCTTATTCTGAGCCTTCAGCTCCTCAAAAAGTGTATTCGAAACAGGAATAAAATCGCTCCTTCCCAGATAATCGAGATCAGAATCACACATTATTGCTTCAAGAAGGTTTGCAGGTTTTGGCGGTAGCTTTGTTGACATGATCAGTGCACAGATTCTGTCAATCTGCACGGGAGAATAATTGTATCCAGGGAGGATTTCCCTGGCAATTTGCGTTCCGTGATACTCATGATCATCATATGCAACTGTATGGCCGGCATCATGGAAGAGACCTGCGGTTTTAAGCAGCAGAATCTCCTCGTCCGAACAGCCTTCTGCCCAGCCGATCAGCTCAACTTCCGTGACAACATCCACGGTGTGTTTTACATTGTGATAGAACAGGTGACCCGGAAGATCCTTTTCCAGCTTGTCGAGGATCAGCTCCTGAATATCGGTGAACTGTATCAGCCCGAATTTTATCCTGAATGCTTCATTTGGC
>Ga0316626_10001493_pt1 | contig 10467 bp, 7 predicted proteins | sample OWC_Aug_T1_C1_D5_FD_207656 | JGI IMG/M metagenome (GOLD analysis project Ga0316626, IMG submission 207656) | Wetland soil microbial communities from Old Woman Creek delta, Ohio, United States - OWC_Aug_T1_C1_D5_A | ecosystem: Environmental > Terrestrial > Soil > Wetlands | place: USA: Ohio...
TCGTCGCCGACGCGGCGCACGGGATCCTCACGCGCGACAGCCGCGCGTGCACCGGCAACTTCTTCCTCGACGACGAGGTGCTCGCCGCCGAAGGGGTGACGGACCTCTCCCGCTACGCCGTCGAGCCGGGCGCTCCGCTCCTCCCCGACCTCTTCCTCGGATGAAGGAGGGCGCATGGAGTTCGTGTCGGCCGCACTGACCGTCGTCCACCTTCTGGCCGTCATCGCGTGGCTGGGAGGGATGATCTTCCACATCGTCGTCCTGGACCCGGTGTTCCGGGAAAACGAGGTGAGCTTCCAGAGCGCGTACCTTCTCGCCTTGATGGAAGGCCGGTTCCGGAAACTGGTGGGGACCTCGATCGCGCTCCTGCTCGCCTCGGGCGCCGCGAAGGCGTACCTGCTGCTGGGGACGACCGACGCGCTCCTTCACACCGCGGCGGGCCGGTACGTCCTCCTGAAGGTCGGGCTGACGGCCGCGATGCTCGTCATCTTCGCGGTCTGCCCGAAGACGACGTCGTGCTCCCCCATCCCGGGAGTCTGCGACGTGGCCTCCGAAGGGATCCTCTCCGGAAAAATGGACGGGACGATCCGGGAGCGGTCGAAGGTGATCCTCCCGAAGGTGGCGCTGGGACTGGGACTGGCCGCCCTCGTCGCCGCCGTGCTGCTCCGCGGGTGACTTACTTCTTCCCCTTCTCCTGAAGGAATGCGCCCAGCGCCTTGTCGATCTTCCCGATGTGGTTGACCAGCCAGTCGCCCATGTAGCGGCCCATCTTGTCGGCCAGCTCGGGGGAGGCGCCGTTGTCGTCGTACTCGTCCCGCAGGTCGTAGAAGTCGTTGACGAACGCCACGTGCGCCCCCTTGTGCGACGGGAACCCCGGGTAGGAGAGGCGGCGCATGTAGAGCTCTTCCAGCCCGAAATGGTTGGTGACGTAGTCCTCGAGATAGTCCAGAACCTTCACCAGGTCCTGCGCGGCGGGCTTCCCCTCCTCCCGCAACAGCGAGTTGATCGCGGCGAAAAGTTCCCGGTGCTGGGCATCGATGGTGTCCACGCCCACCGACCATCGTTCCGTCCACTCGAACAAGATCGCCTCCGGTTATCCGGCCGCCGGAGAGGAGGGGTATCCCTCCCCCGCGGTCGCCTTCAATAGCATCTCCACGGTCGTCCTCGAGGAATCGCAGGCGACCACCGCGCGCGGAGGGGACAGGGTCACCTCGACCGCGACGACCCCGGGTACCGCCGCGAGCGCCTTCTTCACCGCGGCGACGCAATGGCCGCACGTCATCCCCGCGATCGCCAGCGTCACATGTCCCCTCTCCATCGCCTCTCACCTTCCCTGTTCGTCGGGGATGTCCAGGTATTCGATTATTATATAGTAGACTGCTGGCGATGATGCAGAACGGGACGATACTCGTCACTGGGGCCACCGGCTACGTCGGAGCCCGCCTGGTGACCCGCCTGCTCGCAAAAGGATACCGGGTTCGCGCCACCGGCCGTTCCCTCGCGCGCCTGCGGAAGCGCCCCTGGGCGAACGATCCCGGCGTGGAACTCTTCCCGGCCGACGTGATCGATCCCGCGTCGATCGCGAAGGCGTGCGAAGGGTGCGCAGCGGCGTACTACCTCGTCCACTCCATGATGCCGGGGGAGGGGGAGTTCGAGGAGAAGGACAGGGAGGCGGCGCGAACCATGGCGCGGGCCGCCGCGGAGGCCGGGCTTTCGCGCCTGATCTACCTCGGCGGGCTGGGAGAGGAGAACCCGGCCCTGAGCCGCCACCTCCGTTCCCGGGCGGAGGTCGCGGAGATCCTCGCCGCGGGAGCGACCCCGGTCACGACCCTGCGAGCCGCAATGATCCTCGGCGCGGGGTCCGCCTCGTTCGAAATCCTGCGCTACCTGGTCGACCGTCTTCCCGTGATGATCACCCCGAGGTGGGTGAGCACCGAGTGCCAGCCGATCGGCATCCGAAACGTCCTCGACTACCTCGTCGGGTGCCTCGAGACGCCCGGGACCGCCGGCGGCACCTTCGACATCGGGGGGCCGGAGGTAATCACCTACAGGGACCTGATGCGCACCTACGCCCGCGAGGCGGGGCTTCCGACCCGGCTCGTGATCCCGGTCCCGGTCCTCACGCCGCGCCTGAGCTCGTACTGGATCCACCTCGTCACCCCCGTACACGCGGAGGTCGCCCGGCCGCTGGCCGAGGGGCTTTCCAACCGGGTGGTCTGTGGAGAGGCCCGGATCCGGGACCTCGTCCCAGTGGAGCTTTCGACGTGCCGGGAGGCGATCCACGCCGCGCTTGGGCCGATGAACTTCCGGTTCCTCGAAGCGGACCAGCCCCCGGGGTGGATTCCGTGGGATGCGTACCGGTACCCCGGCGACCCGCCGTGGGCGGGGGGGACGTTCTACCGGGAAGCCTGGCGGCTCTCCGTCCGCGCGACGCCGGCGGAGGTCTGGAAGGGGATCGAGGCACTGGGAGGGAAGAACGGCTGGTACACCGCGGACTGGCTCTGGTCCCTGCGGGGGTTTCTCGACCGGCTCTGCGGCGGAATCGGAATGCGAAAAGGGAATCGGGAAGGGGGCCCCCTCTCCACCGGCGCGGAGGTCGACTTCTGGCGCGCGGTCTCGGTGACGCCGCAGCGGGAGCTGCGGCTGGTGGCCGAGATGAAGCTTCCGGGAGACGGCGTTCTCTCCTTCCGGCTCCGGGAGACGGATCCCGGCACCACCGAGCTGACCCAGACGGCCCACTTCCTCCCCCGCGGCCTCGGCGGGGTGGTGTACTGGGCGCTCTTCCACCCCTTCCATCGGCTGGTGTTCCCCGGCCTGATCGTTGGGATCGCCCTGCGCACGGGCAGGCCGATCGTGTCGGGCCCGGCCCCGATATCGTAAAACGGTGGTGGAACAAATTGGGGGGATGAAACCGCCGTCCACCGGAAAATGGACTATCCGGGCGAATCCTGCGGTACCATAGGATCCGGCAGTCCACCGGAGCGGGTCGGTGAATCCTGTCCTGGAGGCAGCATGAGTTCAGGTCCGCCCAGCCCGTCTACCCTCTCGCCGGGGAAAAACAGCATGTTCCTCGACGACGGTTCCCGCGTCGCCGTGATCGGCGGCGGGCCCGCGGGTACCTTCTTCACCTATTTTCTCTACGAGATGGCGGAGCGGATCGGGATGGAACTGGCCGTGGACATCTACGAGCCCAAGGACTTCGCGAAAGCCGGCCCCCAGGGGTGCAACATGTGCGGGGGGATCATCTCCGAATCGCTCGTCCAGTTGCTCGCCGCCGAGGGGATCAACCTCCCTTCCTCCGTCGTGCAGCGCGGGATCGACTCGTACGTTCTCCACATGGACGTCGGGACCGTGCGGATCGAGCCGACGCGCCGGGAGAAGCGGATCGCCGCCGTCTACCGCGGTGCGGGCCCGCGCGGAACCGTCGAAGCCCGCTGGCACAGCTTCGACGCGCACCTCCTCGAGCTGGCGAAGGGGCGGGGGGCGCAGGTTCATCGCGAGCGCGTGGAAGGGATCGACCGGGACGGAGGGAAACCGCGCATCACCACGATAAAGGGAACCTCGGCCGGCTACGACCTCCTCGTCGGCGCGGTGGGGGTGAACACGGGCGCCCTCAAGCTCTTCGAAGAGATGGGCGCGGGCTATCGGGCTCCCGGGACGACAAAGACGTACATCTGCGAGCTGCTTCTCGGGGAGCGGACGATCAAGACGTACTTCGGGAACGCGATGCACATGTTCCTCCTCAACCTCCCCCGCCTCGAATTCGCCGCGCTGATCCCGAAGGGGGATTACGTGACGATGGTGATGCTGGGCACGGGGATCGACAAAACCCTCGTCGAAGCGTTCTTCTCCGCCCCCGAAGTGCGCAAGTGCTTTCCTCCAGATTGGTCCCCGCCGACCGATTTCTGCCGGTGCTCTCCGGCCATCAACATCTCGGCGGCGGTCCAGCCGTTCGGCGACCGGATGGTGCTCGTCGGGGACAGCGGCGTGAGCCGGCTCTACAAGGACGGGATCGGCGGGGCGTACCGGACCGCGAAGGCGGCCGCGAGGACGGCGGTGTTCGAAGGGGTGGCGGAGGAGGATTTCCGGAAAGGGTACCTCCCCGTCTGCCGGTCGCTCGCGATGGACAACGGGATCGGGAAGGTGGTCTTCGGGATCACGACCCTGATCCAGAAAACGACCGTGCTCCGGAAGGGGCTGCTGCGGATGACCGCGGCGGAGCAGGAGTCGCGCCGATGGCATCCGCGGATGAGCGACGTCCTGTGGGACACCTTCACCGGAAGCGCGCCGTACAAGGACGTCTTCCGCCGGTCGCTCCACCCCGTGTTTCTCGGTCGCCTTCTCTACGAAACTTCGATGGGAGTGCTCCCCGCGCGCCGGGAGGGCGGGAAGAAGGAGGACAAGGTGCCATTCGGAAAGACGGGCGAGCTGGGGAAGACCTACAATTCGGGGGAGATCATCGTCCGGCAGGGCGACGTCGGCGAGTGCATGTACTTCATCCAGTCCGGCAAGGTCGAAGTGATCCGGGAGAGCGACGGGAAGGAAGTGAAGCTCGCCGAGCTGGGGCAGGGGGAGTTCTTCGGCGAGATGGCCCTCTTCGAGAAGGGGGTCCGCTCCGCCACCGTCCGCCCGCTGGGCGAAGTCCGGGTCCTCTCCGTCGACAAGAGGCTGTTTCTCCGGAAGATCCACGAGGATCCCGCGCTGGCCTTCCGCATCATGCAGAGGATGTCGCACCGGATCCGCGACCTCAACAACGAACTGGCGAATCTGCGTTCGTAGTGATCCACCCGCTCGATTAGTGGGTGGCAAAGGAGGGCAACGAAGTTGAGAATCAAGGTGCTGGGCGCCGCCGGCTCCGAGGTCCCCGGGCACAACTGCCCGGCGTTCCTGATCGACGGGAAGATCCTCCTGGACGCGGGGACGATCGCCCTGTCCCTGAACATCCGCGAGGAGCACAGCCTGGGGTGGATCCTCCTCACCCACGCCCACCTCGACCACATCAAGGGGATCCCGTTCCTGCTCGACAACCTGGTGACCCGGAGCACCGGGAACACCATCACCGTCGCCAGCGGGAAGGACGTCCTGGACGATCTGAAGAGGAACATCTTCAACAACAGGATCTGGCCCGACTTCTCCCGGATTCCGACGCCCGCACACCCCGTGCTTCGATACAAGAGCATCGTCACGACGAAGCCCTTCCTGCTCGACGGGTACCGGATCACGATGGAGAAGGTCCACCACACCGTGCCGGCCTATGGGTACATCGTCGAGAAGCCGGGGAAGAAGACGATCGCCTACACGGGGGACACGGGGCCGACCGATCGCTTCTGGGAGAGGATGGCCGCCCACGACGTGAAGTACCTGATTACGGAGACCTCCTTCCCCAACCGCCTGGAGAAGCTCGCGCTTACGACCGGCCACCTCACTCCCTCCCTCCTGGAGGGTGAGATCGCGAAGATGTCCCCGCCGCCGGAGAAGATCTTCATCATGCACCTCAAACCGCAATTCCTGCAGGAGATCGAGACGGAGATCCAGGCGCTCGAGCACGACAACATCGAGTTCCTGAAGGACGGAGAGGTGATCCTGGCGTGATAGGAAAGGAGGGAGAGCGGCCTGGCCGCCCTCCCTCTTCGTCTTATCGCTTCCTGCCGCGCAGATTCCCTACAACGACAGATTGATCTTCGCAAAAAACATCCTGTCCGGTTGGATTGACGGATTAAGGGTATCCGTATCGTAAAATTTAAAGGATTGATTAAACAGGTTCTTCGCACCGACAATGATCATCCCGTACCTTTCTGGCAAGCGGTAACTGATTGAGGCATCCAATAACCAGAATTTATCGCTGGCATTTACGAAATTTTCGGGAGCATCATTGGCGAGCGGCAGCAGAAATGTGCCTTCTTGATTGTAGTAGGTCGCCTTTACCATGGCGCTTAATCCCGACGGGTGGTAGAAACTGGCTCCTAAAGGTAGCCGTTGCGTCGTCATTTCCTTCACGCCGAAGGTGAATTCCATTTCCCGATCGATTTTCTCATAATGATACTCCGCGTTGAGTCCAAACCATCGGTGTGGTGCCCAATACATATAGGCCCGGCCGAGTTTCTCATCCCAGTCTACCCTTCCGGTGGATAAGGATTGTCCCACGCCTGGAACCGGCACGCTCATATCCCTTCTTGAGAAAGACAATCCCCCGAAAAGATTCGGAAGAAATTTTTGATCCACCCCGATTCCATAAATCCAGGTATCTGTTGAATATGCATCATCGAAAAACTGCGTGAAACCAGCCACCTGGGTCGGTTCGAGGGTGGCTTCGTTTATCAGTGCTCTTGTCAACACTCGAAATGCCGTCGCGCGTACGGTAGTATCCGGAAGAGGATTCCAGGTAACACCGATTTTCGGGTTGAACTGGTCTCGATCGTAAATTTCCGACTCGTCGCTCCGGATCGAGTCGACGCTGCCCCCTACGGTGAAAGTGAGGTTCTTCCGAATGTTAAGATGGGCGTACACGTATGCGTTGGCATGCGTTTGGTCAATAGAAGTGGATTCGGAGTAATCAAAAGAAGGATCCGGGAAAAATGCGAAATTCACATTTCTGTCGCCGTTTATTTTCACGTAACCCGCGCCACCTATAATATTTAAACTCGTTAATCTGTGGAGGTACTGCAATTCTCCTCCAAACGATTTTTCTTTAAATTTATCTTCGAAAACAAGCGTATCCGGGACCTTAACCACCGCAGGAAATTCCTGGTCTTTATACATAAAAGACCCAATCAGGTCGGAACCAACAGAAATGGTTTTCCGGAAACCAACACGGAACAAATCATAATCCGGATTCTGCCGAAGCCCATCGATATAATCCTCCGGAAAATATTTGAGTGTGAGATCCCCATATTCGGTTCTTCTATTCCTGTATTCCATCTGCAAACCGGTATCGTGGGAGGGGCTCCATTGTCCGAAGATGTTGATAATGTCGTCCTTCAGGTCGTTGTTTGCCCTGAAGCCGTCCGTTTCGTAATGGTACTGGCCTGCGCTTGCCGAAAACTTGTTGTGGAGGCCTGAAACCACAACTTCTTCTCCCCATGTACTGTTCTCAGCGACGGTTCCGTTGGCCTGCAACGCAAGCCGGTTCCGTTCGAACAGCGGGTTGAATTCATTGAACGAGAGGTCCCCCGGACCTCCGGCCGAAACGACCAGCAGGCTGCTCTCCGCAAGACGTGGCTGTACCGGAGTGATGTTGATCGGCTGCAACAGTTGGGATTGAAGCAGTTCGCTGACCCTCGCGACTTCATGGCGGGGCAATGCCGAGTAGAGGTCGGCCTGAAAACGATGGGCGGAATAGTTGGCCGGATCGTAATTGATCGACCTCCATCCCTCCACCAATGCACGTTGCTGGAACCCGAGATCGTTGTAGATTCGGCCGATGCTCGCGCTCCGCGCGGCAAGATCATCGTCGAGCAATAGCCGGGAGCGATAGACCGCCCGGTTGTCATTCAGCGCGATGGCCTTCTCCATGTCCTGCAATGCCTCGACGGGACGGTTCGTGGTCTGCTTCTGGATCGCATCATAGAAATAGGGAGTGGGATCCGACGGATCCAGGCTCTTAGCCATCTCATACTGACCGGTTGCCAGCTTGTCGCGCTTCTCCTCGTAATATGCTTTCCCCAAATAACTGCGGATGAGGGAATTGTTCGAATCGAGACTCATGGCGATCTCGATTTCCCTTCTCCCCTCCTCCAGGTTCCCGTCACGGATCGTCGCCAGCCCCATCCCCAGCCGCGGAAGAGGATCCGCGTCGTCGAGCTTGATCGCTTTTTCAAAAGCCCCGCGCGCCTCCTTCGTCTCGATCCGGGTCAGATGAGAGAAACCCAGGACCGTCTGCGTTCTAGAGAGGTCGGGACCCAACGCCGCCGCCTTCTTCGCCGCGTCCAGGGATTTGTCCAGAGACCCGAACGATTGCTGCAACTCGGCCAGCCTGGCCCACGCCAGAGCGTTTTCCGGGGCCAGTTTCACGGCCTCCTCCAGGCTGCTCAACGCTCCCGGCAGGTCGAAGTGGGCCTGCTGCGCGTAGGACAGGGCGATTCTGGCCGTCGCGGATTTCGGATCGGCCGCAACCGCTCCCTGCCCGAGATCGAGAGCCTTCGTTTTCTCGTTCTGGACCACGGCAATGACCGATTGCAAGGCGAGAGCATCGCTGTTCTTCGGATCCAGTTTTTGAGCCCGTTCGATGTCCGCGGTTGCCTCATTCACGCGTCCCACCGTCAGCGACTGCGATGCACGGTGGGTGTAGAAGCGCGGATCATTGCTGTCTTCCTTCACGCCGGCGAGACGGGGATCGAGGATGGGCGGATAATACAGCGCCCACTGGACCGCATCCCTCGGCCGTACCACGATCCGGTATACCGGGGCTTTCCCTGCCTCGGCCACCGCCGACTGCCCGGTGGCGACCGGAAGCCCCCCCGCCGCGTTCGAAGCCAGTACCTTTCCCTCGAAGACCGAAAGTTCGGTCTTCCCTTCCTCGACCCGAATGAAGAATTCCGTCCCCTCCACCCCGGCGTTCACGGTCGCCGTGCGCACCTCGAGGTTTCGCGTGACGCGGCTGAAGAAGAGCGCGGCCCCGCTGACCATGTCAACAAGAGAGGTTCTCTCGTCCTTCATTCCCCCCAACGTGACGGTGCTGTTCTGATCCAGGCGGAGGACGGGGTGGTTGTACAGCGCAATGTCCGCGCGGCTTTTCCTGTCCGTCCGGATCGAGTCGCCGGGGCAGTAGGTGTCATTGAGCTTGACCGGCCGCCACTGCGCCTCCCCGGCCCGCTTGCCCTCCACGACCCCCTGGGCCGAGACCACCTTCCCGGCCCATTGCTCGCACGTCGCCGCCGGGACGGTCCCGGGGAACAACAACATCGCGACGGCAGCACACACCACGACCCCCACAATGCACGTACGCGCTTGTTTCATCGCCGGTTCCCTCCCCTTCTCGTTCATCCCTGCCCCCCGGTTCCCTGCCGATCCGCTATTTCTTGTCCATGAGGACCACGCCGTCCCACGGTTCCTCCGGCGGATTCTCCATGTAGGACTCACACAGCTTGATGTAATACCGCGAAGGCCCATCCTCCACCAGAGTATCCATGGAAAGGCGGAATTTTTCCACCGCTTCCTTCCAGGACTTCCTCCTGAAGAAGTCCAGTCCCTCGGCGAAGAATCCGCATGCTTCCCTCGGTTTTCCGTCCGCCTCCTCTGCGCGGCAGATCAACTCGTGGATCCCGATCGGCCTGCTCTTCCCTTTCAGCCGGAACGACCCGAGCTCCCTCGTCAGCAGTCCGCCCAGTTGGTCGATCACCTCGGCGGACACCAGGAGGCGCGTTCCAAGGTGCTTGTTCAATCCCTCGATCCGCGACGCCGTGTTGACGATGTCCCCCATGACGGAGTGCTGGTACCGGTCCCCGCCGCCGATGTTCCCGAGGAAGATGTCCCCGTAATGCAGGCCGATCCGGGTATTGAGACGGTGCGGATCGGAAGGCCCGTACAGATTCTGCACTGCCCGGTTGATATCGATCGCCGCGAGGCACGCCTTGTCCCGAAGAGCCGCGTCGGGCGTCGCCGAGACCCAGATCGCCAGCATGGAGTCCCCGGCGAGGTTCGATACGACCCCGCCGTGCTCCTTCACCGGCCGGAACATCGTTTCGTAGTACCGGTTCATGAATGCGCCGAGCTCCTTTGGATCCAGGGTCTCCGACAGTGTCGTGTAATGCTCCGCATCCGTGAACAGGCAGACGCCGTAAACGGTCTCGCTGACGGTGCCGATCTCCCCGAGGTTTTCCACCAGTTGGTCGACTACGTTCTTGGGGAGGTAATGCTCGAAGGCTTTCCGGACCTTCTCCTGCTCCTTCTTCGTGTCGAGGTAGTTCCAGATCACCCCTCCGAAAAAAGCCAGCGGGGCCTGGAAAAAGAGCGGGATGACGATGGGATACCAGACGTTGCCCGTCTTGAACTGAAACCACGCGACTGCGAGATAGAGGCCGCCCAAACCGGCGACCGCCAGCGCGGCGATGCCGACATGGAGCATGCGGCAGAGGACTCCCAGCAGGACTCCCCAGAAAAGAAGGACGAGGATGTGTGCGGTCAACCCGACCGGCCTCACTGGCGCGTCCTCCAGGATGTTGGAGAACGCGGTGGCGGAGATCTCCACCCCCCCGATGAAGATGCCGTTCGCCTGGGAGAACACGGTGTAGAAACTGTCTTTCCGTTCCGCCAGCATCGCTTCCGAGAGGCCGACAAACACGGCCTTGTCTCTCAGGTCGATCTTCCGTCCGCCCACGGCACCGTCCCGGATCTGCAGCGCTTGGTAATATGGAATGGTGGTGATCGTGCGAGGTCTGCCGTAGTAGTTGATGTACCGGTGGTTCGACCCCTCGTAGAGGCGGATCAGGGCGTTGACCATCCGGCGGTTTTCTGCGGCGCCTGCGAGCT
>Ga0316626_10001494_pt1 | contig 10467 bp, 9 predicted proteins | sample OWC_Aug_T1_C1_D5_FD_207656 | JGI IMG/M metagenome (GOLD analysis project Ga0316626, IMG submission 207656) | Wetland soil microbial communities from Old Woman Creek delta, Ohio, United States - OWC_Aug_T1_C1_D5_A | ecosystem: Environmental > Terrestrial > Soil > Wetlands | place: USA: Ohio...
AGCTTCACCAGATCGGATTCGACATACCCTGTCAGGTCGTAATCCATCGATGCGTATCCCTTGGTCAGGGACTTGAGCCGGTCGTAGAAATCCATGACGATCTCGTTCAGCGGCAGCTCATAGCGTATCATCACCCGGTCCTTGGTGATATAGGTGATGTCCTTCTGGATGCCACGCCGCTCCTGGCACAGCGCGATGAGCGCGCCCACGTAGGCCTCCGGCGTGATGAGCGAGGCCTTGATGAAGGGCTCCTCGATCTTCAGGATCTCCTGAATGCCCGGGAGCTTCGCCGGATTGTCAATGAACACGATCTCACCATTGGTCTTGGTCACCTTGTAGATCACTGTCGGCGCCGTGGGGATGAGGGAGAGCTTGAACTCCCGCTCAAGACGCTCCTTGATGATGTCCATGTGCAGGAGGCCCAGGAACCCGCAGCGGAAGCCGAAGCCCAGCGCCAGGGACGTCTCCGGCTCGTAGGTGAAGGATGAATCGTTCAGGCGGAGCTTCTCGAGCGCATCCTTGAGGTCGGCATAGTCGTCGCTGATCGTCGGATAGAGCCCGGCGAATACCATGGGCTTTACTTCCTTGTAGCCCGGGAGCGGCTGGGCAGCCGGTCTCGCGACGTCGGTGATGGTGTCGCCGATCTTGGCGTCGGCCACGCGCTTAATGCCGGCGATGATGTAGCCGACCTCGCCTGGTGTCAGTTCGCCCTTCTGGGTCATCTTGGGCGTGAACACGCCGACGGACTGGACCTCGTGCGCAGCGCCGGTAGACCAGAGCTTGATCTTCTGGTTCGGCCGCACCGTCCCTTCCATGACCCGGACGAGCACGACGACGCCCTGATAGGTGTCGTACCACGAGTCGAACAGAAGCGCCTTGAGCGGCGCTTCGGGATCGCCCGATGGCCCCGGGATGCTCCTGATAACGGCCTCCAGGATGTCCCTGATCCCGATGCCCTGCTTGGCGCTGGCCGGGATCGCCCCGGATGCATCCAGTCCGATGACGTCTTCGATCTGGTGCTTCGCGCCCTCCACATCGGCACTGGGGAGGTCGATCTTGTTGATCACCGGGATGATCTCAAGGTTGCGGTCCAGCGCCAGGTAGACGTTCGCCAGCGTCTGGGCCTCGACGCCCTGCGATGCGTCCACGACGAGGAGCGCGCCTTCGCAGGCCGCCATGCTGCGTGAGACCTCGTAGGTGAAGTCCACATGGCCGGGCGTATCGATCAGGTTCAGGACGTACTCCTGGCCGTCCGACGCCTTGTAGGCGAGGCGCACGGCATGGGCCTTGATCGTAATGCCGCGCTCGCGCTCGAGGTCCATGTCGTCCAGCACCTGGTCCCTCCCGGCTGCGGCCATCTCCCGGTCCGAAAGGGCGCCGGTGAATTCGAGCAGCCGGTCGGCGAGCGTCGACTTCCCATGGTCGATATGGGCAATGATGCAGAAATTCCTGATGTTGTTGTTTAACATGCTTCCTGTTCGTTCTGACAGCATGGTCCTGAGGGAGACCACCGCAGGTGCAGCGGGATCATCATCGCCGTTTCTGCAGGGCGACGGCCGCCGCACCCACCATGCCCGCGTCGTCACCGAGGACCGACGGGACGATCTGCGTGCGCTCGGCAGGGTAGGAAAAGGCCCTCTGCCGGACCTCCTGCCGGGTGGCTTCGATGAAGAGCCGCCATGCGTCCCTTACGCCGCCGCCGATCACCACCATCGCGGGGTTCAGGATGTTGATGAGATTGGCGATGCCGATGCCGAGGTACCGTCCCATGTCCTGCATCACCCGCACCGCGAGAGGTTCCCCTTCGCTCGCCGCCCGGTAGATGTCGGCCGAAGTGATGCTGCTCGCACCGTCTGCGGCTCCCGGCGGTACAGCGTCGAGATAGCTCATCACGATGCCGCGGCTCGAAGCATACATCTCCAGGCATCCCTTGTTACCGCACCCGCACTTCCTGCCGTCAGGAACCAGGGTCATGTGCCCCACCTCGCCCGCCATGCCGTGAGCGCCTCCCCATATCCGGCCTTCGTATACGATGCCGCCGCCGACGCCGGTCCCGAGGGTAAGAAAGATCATGCTGCCGACATCCCTCGCCGCACCGCGCCACTGTTCACCCAGCGCCGCGGTGTTCGCATCGTTTTCGATGAAGACCGGCAGGGACAGGGCCTTTTCGAGCTCCTGCCGGAGGGGAAGGTTGTTCCAGTCCGGGAAGTTCGGCGACGTGACGACGATCCCGTCCCCGGAGAGAATGACGCCGGGTGCGCCCACACCGACGGCAGTGACATCGAGACCGAGCTCCTTCGCCTTCTCCCGCTGCTGTGTGATGTTCTTGAGAAGCCGGGCAATGACCTTCTGGTGACCTTCCGAGGCGAGAGAAGCCTCTTTCTGCTTTGCCAGAATATCCCCTGCAGGGCTGACGAGCGCGGTTCTGAGGTTCGTTCCCCCAAGATCGACACCGATCACCGCCTGCCCCACGCATTCCTCCCTAACCGCTCAAAATCTAAGGACATTCCCAACAAGACGGTAATATTAACATACTGGTATCAGATTGTAAACACTGTTGTTGGTTTTTTTATCTCGGGGACGGTCGCAGGGCGTCAGCATATCAGAGGTGAAAGGCCACGTATGCCCAATTCATGAGCACAAGTACCGCGGTAAGGGACCTGACGCAAGCCGCCTCGAATGCCGTCAGGGAGAAGGACGGCCGGGGGAGTCTGAGAAAAAGCATGATGCCGTTCACGAGGAAGGCACTAACGGCCGCCGCGATGACCGCACTGCAGAGCGGGTTGAATGCCGCCGATGCCAGGACCTCCCCCTGCGCCAGACTTGCCAGGGCGCGGGTCGATCCGCAGGCAGGACAGGAGAAGCCGGTCAATGCCCTGAACGTGCAAGGCGGCAGAAATGCTCCGAGGGGAAGAAGACGTGCCGCGACCATGGCCAGGATCGCGATGGCCCCGTAAATCAACCCGTATTCGATCTCGCCGGCGCTCCTTGATCTCCATGTTATCCGCATGATCGGGCAATCCGCCTTTCCCGAGCAAGAACCGAAGTGCGCCTCCGGGAGGTTTGCTACTTCCAGGGCTGCTGCGAAAGGGATCCCAGCGAAGCGGCGATCGTGCCGAACACGACGAGGACCGTCAGCACCACGGCGGCACAGCACAAGAGCAGGGGGAACAGGACAACGAATGATGCCTTGCCCCCCGTCGTGCCGTGCGCTTCCTTCAGACCGATGATGACCATGACCATGACCCACAGCGAGGCAATGATGCCTCCGCAGAACGGCATGAGCAGGAGCAGATTTGCGCCGTAGCTGTAGGACACGGCACGGAAGGTTGCCTCGAATCCGTTCGTTGCCCCCTTCACCATCAGGAGGAGCGCATGCAGGACCCCCGACCAGAGGAACAGGACCGCAATGATGAGGAACGGCAGGAGCAGGGATAGCAGGGCAAGGCCGATGCCGCTGAACAGGTCGAATCCCGCAGCGCCCTGCAGGTCGCGGGGCAGGTAACCATGCAGAGCGTCCCGCAACAGGATCTGCCACAGATACGAGGCCATGAACCCGAGCATGGTCGTGATCATGGCATACAGCATGGGCTCCGTAAGGCCGCCCGTAACGTTCATCTTCCGGAAGAACTCTGCAGGCCGGAACAATGACTCCCGGAGCGTGGCAAGGAGTCCGCCGAGAAATCCCCTCGCGCCGCGGTCCTCCCATGCCGTTCTGGCCCGGGTCGTGCTCCCCCCAGGCTCAGGTGTGATCTTCCCGCCGCAGTGCTGACAGAACACCTGTTCGTCGGTCACTTCATTGCCGCAGTGTGGACAGAACATGGTCTCCCCCCCGGAGTGCCGCGACCGCGGTCGATCGCGCCGTACAAGCGAACAGGATGAATGTAGCAAAGGCGGAAACGGATTGTCAATGGAAAATGACCGGAAGCGGGGGTCAGGCGCCCGATCCGCAGTCGGATGGATCGCCCTTGACCTTGTCGATGGCGTGGGGAAGCGCGGGAAGGAGCACGGCAAGGTTCTCCCGTACTGCCCGGGGGCTGCCGGGAAGATTGACGATAAGGGTCTTCTTCCTGATTCCGGCAACGGCCCGGGAGATCATGGCGTGGGGCGTTTTCTTCAGGCTTTCAGCGCGCATGGCCTCTGCCATCCCGGGCAGTTCCCGGTCGATCACGTCGCGCGTCGCCTCGGGCGTCACGTCCCGGGGCGCGACGCCGGTCCCTCCGGTCGTCAGGACCAGATCGACCGATCCGGAGTCGGCAAGCCGTTCGAGCAGCGCCGCGATCTGAGTGCGCTCATCAGGAAGGACCTCATAGTGCTCCACCGTTGCGCCGATCCCGGCGATCATGAGGCGGATCACCTGCCCGCTCTCGTCCTCCCGCTCCCCCCGGCTGCCTTTGTCGCTCAAGGTTATGATCGCCGCTCTGATCATCCCGGTCCTTCCCCCGTCATCCCTGCCCGGCAGCAGCGCCGGGGCTACCCGACTACCCCGCCCACCGTGATATCGGGAATGCGCAGCGTCGGCTGGGCATCGCTCACCGGCGACCCCTGTCCGTCCTTGCCGCAGGTCCCGATGGAAAACCCGAGGTCCGAACCGACCGCGTCGATGGAACGCAGGACGTGCGGGCCGTTCCCGATAAGCGAGGCTCCGCGGACCGGCTCGGCCACTCTTCCGTTCTCGATGAGATACCCTTCACTGACCTCGAAGACGAAGTCGCCGTTCACGGTGTTCACCTGTCCTCCGCCCATCTTGCGGACATAGAGGCCCGTCGGCGTCGTTCGGAGAATGCCGCCGGGATCAGCCGTTCCGGAAGCGATCAGCGTATTGGTCATCCGGGGTATGGGCCGATGCCGGTACGATTCCCGCCGGCCGTTCCCGGTCGAACGCGCCCCGTCCTTCATTGCCGTGAGCCGGTCGTAAAGGTAGGTCTTGAGGATGCCGCGATCGACAAGCACGGTCCGCTGCGCTTCCGTACCTTCGTCGTCGAAGCGGAACGATCCCCGCCTGTTCGGGAGGGTCGAATCATCAAGGACCGTGATGAGCGGCGACGCGATCTGCTGCCCGATCTTCCCCGAGTAGACGGACAGCCCCGACTGGGCAAGGTCCGCCTCCAGGCCGTGACCGATGGCCTCATGGATCATGGTCCCGCCGGCTTCGGAGGACAGGACCACCGGCATGCGTCCCGCCGGCGCCGGCCGCGCTGCAAGCATCATGACGGCGCGCCTGGCCGCCTTCTCCGCCGCATGGTCCAAGGGGGACGACTCGAACAGCTCCATGCCGATCAGACCGCCCACGGGCTCATACCCCGTCTGGACGACCCTGCCGTCCGCAGCAACCACCTGCACCAGCGCGGTAAGATACCGCCGGTCGTCCTCCACGATGCTGCCTGTGGAGGATGCTATCACGACCTGCTGCCGGTTCTCCCGGTACACGACCAGCACCTGGCGGACGCGGGGATCGATGCTCCGCGCCCGGCGGTCCGCCCGGGACACGAGCAGGACCTTCTCGTCGACCCGGACGTCCTCCGGGGGGACCCTCACGGACCCGTCCCCGTGCGGACGCACCCGGTCCAGCCGGATGACCGGATCTGCCGGTCCGCGGCCCGCAGCCAAAGCCGCGCTCACGACGTCGGCAAGCTCGAGCAGCGATGCCGTGGTCAGTTCATTGGTGTATGCGTATGCGGTCCGCAGGCCGTCGATGAGCCGGAGACCGGCTCCGCGTTCCGTCCCGGACAGGATCCGCTCGATACGGCCGTCCTCGCACTGGATCGCGAGCGGCGTCGTGACTTCGAGATAGAGATCGGCGTATGCACCGCCCCGCCGGAGCGCCCTTCGCAACACACCGTGATAATCGATGCCCGCCTGCATGAACACTCCGTCTCCTGTCGGCCGGTCCCCGCTGCTGAAGACAGCCGTGCGTGCTGCGTCACGGCAGCGCTCATCATACCCGTTACCTGCTGTGATTACAAGCAGTTTGAACCACGCACCGGCCCGGGGGACCTCCGGGACCGCTCCCTGCCGGGCACCCGTTCAGCGCAGCGAAATACTGCCGTTCACCTTGACAAATGTCCATGTTCCCGCTACATTAGTCTTACGAGGGAAGCGATACAATGCGACAGAAAAAGATCCTCATTGCCGATGACAACGCGAACATCCGGGACGCCCTTACCTATCTCCTGGAGGACGAAGGATACGAACTGCTGCTCGCCAAGGATGGTGCGGAAACCCTCCGCCAGGTCCGGGATAACCGCCCGGACATCCTGTTCCTCGACATCATGATGCCGGAGATCAGCGGGTTCGATGTCTGCAGGACCATCAAGAACGATGCCGGTCTGCGCGATACCTACGTCATCATGCTTACCGCCAAGGGACAAGTGGCGGAACAGGAGCGAGGGAAAGAGGTCGGTGCAGACGAGTACATCGTCCACGGTTGAGACCGCATGTCGACCGCCCCGCAGAAGACAACAGCCCTCCAACATTATCATGCCGGCGCAGCGCTCTTCGAGGATCAGCGGTACCGGGAAGCGCTTACGGAGCTGGCGCTGGCCGAGAAGGCGTTCCGGACGATGGATGCCCGCGGCCACCCCTTCACCCATTCGCTCTCCAACGGCGTGACCGGGCTGGCGAACACGCTCGCCTATGAAGGTCTCTGTCACCAGCATCTCGGGGATCACCGGGCGGCCGTCCACTGCTACGAAACCAGCTTCATCAACAGCAGGTTCGAACGGAAACGCCGACTCAGGACCTTCACGGCGACCGTTGACAAGAACCTGCTGGAATGCTACGAACGGCTGCGGGAACAGCTCCCCCCGGATACGCTCACCCGGCTCCTGCAGGAGCCCATGGACTTCGATACCAGCTGCCGGTTCCCCTTCTCGTTGCCGGTCGATGCCATCATGCTCGCCAGGCTGTATGAGCTCGCACCGGAGCGCTATGCGTCCTACCGGGATTTTTATCAGCGGGCGCGGGCACAGGACGATGACCGCCGGAAGCACGAGAAGCGACCGGATGCCACGAGGCTCAGGACAAGGAGCATCATCGTCTGGGGCGCCCTCATCATCATCTGGGCCCTATACGGATTCATTGCACTCGAAGCCCTGCTGACGGGCCGGTGACCGGCGGAGGTGCCATGGACAAAGAAGAGATCACGCGATTCTCAGCCGAGTTGATGAACATGCTGATCCAGGGCTCGATCGGCCTGAGCACGATCCAGGGGATCGAGCTCGGATTCTTCGACTGGATCCCGCAGAACAAGCCCATCACCGCGCAGGAGCTGTCCGTGCAGCTTGGCTACGACATCAGCAAGGTCGAACGGTGGCTCCGGTTCGCGGCCGCGTACGGCTATATCAGCAGATCCGACGGCGGTTTCGCGCTGACCACGAAGGGCATGCTGCTGCGCCGCGGGACGCCGACGCCGGACCTGCTCGGCCTCCATCACATGTTCAGCTACTTCACCAAGGCTATCCAGCATTCCAAGGATGCCTACCTGAAGGGGGTCGGCCTCGACAGCATCACCCACGGAACGATCAGCCGGGATTATATCCCCCGGGTGGCCTCGCAGCTCTCCAAGACATCGGTGGCGTTCTTCCAGCGGGCCGGGCTCTCGACCGGCCATACGATCCTTGATCTGGGGTGCGGGGACGGGTCCGTGCTGCGGGAGATCGCCAAGACCCTGCCGGGCATCAGCGCGACGGGGGTCGACATGAACATCCACACGCTCGAACTGGGAAAGCGGAAGAACATCGAGATGGGGCTGCAGGACCAGATCGAGCTGCAGGCGGGCGACGTGACGAACATGTCCCGTTTTCCGGAGAACGCCTTTGACTGGGTCTATGCCTTCAACGTGTTCCACTTCCTTCCGGTCAACAAACGGGAGAAATTCATCCGCGATATGCTCAGGATTTCGCGCTACGGGATCTTCTTCAACCAGGTCATTGCGAACAACGTCCAGACGCTCTCGGTGGATGTCCTGCTGGCGACCCTCTTTACGGACTACACCGGGTTCTTCAGCGAGACCGAGGCCGACGAGATCATCCGGAGGGTGAGCCCGCAGCACTACGCATTCATGCCGGTCATCCAGGGAGAATCGCGGCTGGTATCCATCTACACCGTAACGCATGATCTCCCGCTCAGCCGCATCGCGGACATGCCGAACGATCAGCGGAATCTCCTGCAGGCCAGGAATATCCGGACGGCCAAGGGGCTGCTGACTGCCGATCCCTCTATGCTGACCGAGAGCGGGATTGATGCCGAGGCGGCCCGCAGGTCGGTCATCAGGGCGTTGTTCCCGTAAGGTATGGACGGTGGCATGGAACTCAACGTTTCAAAAAAGATCATTTATAGCGAACTCGTCATCATTGCGCTCATCTATGCGACCCTGATCCCCTATATCCTCGTGAGCATGCAGTTCTCGCCGCTCCACCTGGCCCATTACCTGTTCATCACGATCGTCGTGCTCTCAAATCTGGGTATCCTGTCCGCCTACTACTTCATGGCACGCTGGGAATGCCGCCCCATCGAGATGCTGTCGTTCTACCTGGAGCGGCGGCTGGAACCGCCCGTCGACATCCTGGCTGCCGCCCGCATCCGCGCCCTGAACCTTCCTCTCGTCCACGCGGTCAGCGTCCTCATCCGGTATGAATTGGTGACGCTCCTGGACTGCCTGTACATGGGGACCTTCGGAGACCTGCCCCTGAAGGAGAATGTGCGGCTCGGACTCTACGCCGGAGGGGGTCTCGCGTTCTTCCCCATCTTTTCGTTCTTCCTGTCCGAGCGGCTTCTCTATCCGGTCCGGCAGTTCCTTGCGGAAAAGACGAAACATATCCAGGTGAACGAGGCCCCGGTCATCACCATCAACACCCGGACCCGTCTGCTGTCGATCCTTCTGGCCACCGTGGTGGCGCCGCTCATCGTGCTCGGCGTCCTCATCTACCGGCACGTAGGGACGAGGCTGGGCGACCTCCCGCTCTCCGTGTCCTCCTACCAGCCGCTGATGTCCCAACTGCTCCTGCTCATCACCGTGACGATCGCCGCAACGCTCGTGCTCGTCTCGGTGATCGGCGTCCTGCTTGCCACCAGCATCTCCAATCCCCTCGGCCACATGGTCAAGGTCATCCGGGAGCTTGAACGGGGCAATCTCCATGTGCGGTCGAACATCATCTCCAACGACGAGATCGGCGTGCTTTCCCAGACCTTTGACCGGATGGCGCAGGAGATCGAGAAGAACCGCCGCGAGCTCGAAGAGCTGAACCGCAACCTGGAATTCCGCGTCGCGGAGAAGACCGACAACCTCACCAAGGCCTATGAGCGTCTTCAGCTCTCCAACCAGAACCTCGCCGCGGTGAACTATGAGCTGGAGCTGGCCAACCGCAAACTCACGGAGCTCGATCAGGTCAAGTCCGATTTCATCTCCATCGTCTCACATGAGCTCCGGACACCTCTCACGTCCATCAAGGCCTTCACCGAGATCATCCTGATGAAACCGCGCATGGCCGCCGAGCGCCGGGACCGGCTCCTTTCCATCGTCAACGCGGAGAGCGACCGCCTGTCCCGGCTGATCAACAATATCCTCGACCTCACGAAGATCGAATCGGGGAAGCTGAGCTGGAACATAACCCGGAATTCCATCTCCGACATCGTTCTGACGTCCGTGAACGGGATCCAGTCCCTTGCCGAAAACAAGAGCCTTCACGTGGTCCAGCGGGTGCCCGATTCCCTCCCCCTCCTGTACGGCGACCGCGACCGGCTGATCCAGGTCATCACCAATATCCTTTCGAACGCCATCAAGTTCACTCCGGAGGGCGGCACCATCACCATCTCAGCCGCCGCGGACCGGCCTCCGCGGCGCCAGCTCGTCGTCCGGGTCTCGGACACCGGTGTGGGCATTCCCGCATCGGACCTGGATATCATCTTCGAGAAGTTCCGCCGTTCCGGTGACATCCTGACCAGCACGGTGGAAGGGACGGGGCTCGGCCTCGCCATCAGCCGGCAGATCGTGGACTACCACGGCGGCCGCATCTGGGCGGAAAGCAGCCCCGGCGCGGGCAGCACCATCTCCTTCACGCTCCCGCTGGACAAGGTCTGGGAAGTCGAGGGCGAGCACCTGACATCTGCCCTTGACCTCTGACCGGAAGGGATGATATCTCCCGTCCCCTGTGCAGGGTCCTTCGGGATGCGGATCGCCGGACCATCGCGGAATTTACTCGACCGGCAGGGTGCGGGACCTCAGGAAACGAGGAGGGAAGCAGCGAAACGGGGACGACACTGCAATTGCAGGCTTCATGCGGGCTTCCGGTGGGAAGGCTTCGCAGAAAACCGAGCCGTCCCTGCCTTCTCACCCCAAAATCCTTGACATTATCTCCCTGATATCCGATAATGCTGTCCGTACCTACAGGATACCGGAGCCGGGCAACCGCTCCGGTATTTTGCCTCATACCCCTGGTTCCGGGAGCGGGCTTTGCCGCAAGAATA
>Ga0316626_10001496_pt1 | contig 10463 bp, 8 predicted proteins | sample OWC_Aug_T1_C1_D5_FD_207656 | JGI IMG/M metagenome (GOLD analysis project Ga0316626, IMG submission 207656) | Wetland soil microbial communities from Old Woman Creek delta, Ohio, United States - OWC_Aug_T1_C1_D5_A | ecosystem: Environmental > Terrestrial > Soil > Wetlands | place: USA: Ohio...
ACAACGGACTCTGACTCCGTGAATCGAGGTTCGACTCCTCGTCCCCCAGCCATATTATAAAAATGGGTCTGGCTCGATGAAGCCAAACCCATTTTTATTTTTTCTCCTTCTCTGAGATTTTTGCCCAGGAGTCGCGAAGAGGAACAATCCGATTGAAGACGAGCTTCCTCGCAGAAGAATCTTTGGAATCCACACAGAAATAGCCGAGCCTTTCGAACTGGTATCTGCTGCCCGGCGCCGCGGCTGCCAGACTGGATTCCACACGACATGAGGTCAGGGTTTCCAACGATCTCGGATTCAGGTATTTCGTAAAGTCATCCCCTTCGCCCATTGGATCAGGAACTTGGAAGAGCCGATCATACAAGCGTACCTCTGCTAAAACCGAATGATGCGCTGATACCCAGTGGATGACTCCCTCTACTTTGTGGCCATCTCGGGGTGGAGCATTTCGCGTCTCCGGGTCATAGACGCAGTGCGCTTCAACGATGTCACCAGTCCTCTCATCCCTAACCACGCTCACACATTTTATGATATAGGCATATCGCAGGCGGACTTCACGCCCGGGACCGAGACGAAAATATTTTTTAGGAGGATTTTCATGAAAGTCGTCCTGTTCAATATACAAGACTCTGGAGAAAGGAACCATTCGTGATCCGATGCCAGGATTCTGCGGATGGTTCGGACATTCGAACTCCTCTACGCGGTCTCCAGGGTAATTGTCGATGACAATGCGTAAAGGCCGTAATACCCCCATGATGCGGGGTGCCCGTTCATTCAAATCCTCACGGATGGAGTGCTCAAGAAGAGAGACATCAACAAGATTTTCATTTTTGGCCACACCGATCCTCGAACAGAAATTCCGGATTGCCTCCGGGGTGTAGCCCCGCCTTCTCATCCCTGCGATGGTTGGCATTCGTGGATCGTCCCAACCCGAGACGTACTCTTTGACCACCAATTCAATCAGTCGTCGCTTGCTGAGAATCGTATAGCTGAGATTGAGGCGAGCGAATTCGATCTGCTGAGGGTGACAATCCACATTCAACTGGTCCAGAATCCAATCATACAAGGGACGGTTATTTTCGAATTCCAGCGTACAAATCGAATGAGTGATTTTTTCGATCGAGTCTGAAAGACAATGGGCAAAGTCATACATCGGATAGAGGCACCATTTCGCCCCTGTTCGATAGTGGATCGCTCGCTTGATGCGGTAGAGAACAGGGTCTCGCATGGTGATGTTTGGGGAGGCCATATCAATTTTGGCGCGAAGGACATGGGCTCCGTCTTCGAATTCTCCTGTTCGCATACGTGTAAACAAGTCCACGTTCTCTTCGATCGAGCGGTTCCGATATGGACTCTCTATTCCCGGTTCGGTCAACGTGCCCCGTTGCTCCCTTATTTCATCCGCACTCAAACTGCAGACATAGGCCTTCCCCACTTTAATCAGTTGAATCGCAAATTGATAGAGTTTCTCAAAATAGTCAGAGGCATAGAACAGGCGGTCTTCCCAATCGAACCCCAGCCAGTGAACATCGTTGATAATCGATTCAACATATTCAAGGGATTCACCACTCGGATCCGTATCATCCATCCGTAAATTACAGGGCCCGCCATACTGTGCAGCAATACCAAAATTGAGGCAAACCGACTTGGCATGTCCGATGTGGAGATAACCATTTGGTTCAGGTGGAAAGCGTGTAGCCACTCGCCCTTGGAACCTATTGGTTTTCAGGTGTTCATCTATGATCTCCCTTATGAAATCCGACGGGAGTGAAGAATTGGTTTGGGCCATCGATTAAGTTCCTTTCTCGTGCGCTAATCCTTCTCCTAATATATCATATCCAACCCGTCTGGCAAGACCCGATGGATTTTAGTCCATATTGACTATTCTATCCCGCTGAAATGTGGATAGAAGGAGCAAAAACCCATTTCGATGGGAAGACTATAGTGGGAAAAGATTTGATGGAAATTTAGGGACATAGTTCCTTTCGAGAAAATAAACCTGAAAAGGGTGTGCTCATCAAAAGATTGATATATTTTGAGACAAAAAAGGGCACATTCTCCTTTTTTCTCTAATTTTGATATCTAAAAAAGTCCTTTAAAATCAAATTGTTTGACACTTAATTCACTTTTGGCATTGAAATTGCTTTTATAATCATCAAACAGTTAAATAGGTCAGATTTGCCGATAAAGCCAAACCACGAGTAATCGTGGGACGCCTGCCCGCCGTAACTGGTGGGGGGCCCGCTGCTCCAGAAATTGGGGAAGCGGGGAAAGCCACGGGTCCCAGGCCCCTGGGAAAGCCGGGTTGCCGAAGCAAGAGAAATTTTGCTAAACCCGTGGTCTATATTTTAGCCACGGGTTTTTTGTTGAACGGAACGGCAATTTTTAAAGGAGGAAAGAAAAAATGAAACCACTTTGGATTGGAATGATGGCTATTACATTTGTTTTGGGAACAGGGGTAGTCGCCGTGGTGTACATTTTCGGAAAGATGACTTTTTCCTATATCAAGAGTGCCTATTAAGAAAAAATTGAATAACTCTTTTCCTCTTGGTTTGCCCTCCTCTTTCTCCTATTCCAAAATGATTCTGGCATCCGCCCCGACCGCCTTATCTCGATAAACAAATATAGGATTCAGCTCCAACTCCTTAATGTGTGGATTCTCCTCTATCAATTTGGATATCTTAAGAATGACCTCCACTAAAGCAGAAATGTTGGCAGACTCTTTTCCCCTATAGCCCTGCAATAGTGGATATCCTTTTACTTCTTTGATCATTTCCCGGGCATCTCTTTGCTCAACAGGGATCACTCTGAAAGTAACATCTTTAAGCAATTCTACGAAAATACCTCCTAAACCAAACATGATGACAGGTCCAAATTGAGGATCTTTGCTGACCCCCACGATAACTTCTGTCCCAGGGCGTACCGTTTTTTGTACGGATACTCCATGAATGACCGCATCCGGATATTGTTTCTTAACTTTCTTTAAGATTTCATCATAAGCCTTTTTTACTTCGGACACATTGTTTAATGAAAGTTTAACACCACCCGAGTCACTTTTATGGATCACCTCCGGGGAAGCTATTTTTAGGGCTATAGGAAAACCCATCTTCTGGCTTAATGAAACAGCTTCTTTTTGGGTCTTTGCCAATTTGGTTTCCACCACGGATATCCCCGCCTCTTTGAGAATTTTCTTTGATTCAAATTCAGTGAGGATGGACCTGCCTTCTTTTTTGACCTGATCGAAGATTGAAAACTTTCCCATTATTTTTCTCCCTTCCCCCGGTTTGAGTATTGATAAGCAATACCGAGCGCTTTAATGGCCATTTCAAGGTCCGAAAATATCGGAAATCCTAAATCTTCCATTCGACCGGACATTTCATTGACGAGAGGGATACTCGGACCATAGATCCAGGTGGCTATTGTTTTTTGATAATTCCCCTTCAAGGCTTCATAAAATTTTAGATATTCCTCTACGAATTCTTTAAACGGGCTTGTCCAGATGACATTGAAGAGGCAATCGATTTTATCATCCAATAGGACGGTTTTAAAAATATCGGAATAAATCGTCATATAATTATTCACAGCCATAGGCGGTCCGATATCCACAACCGGTTTCCCCAGACCGGGGAAAATGGAATTCAATTTATTGGCTATTTCAGGAGATAACCGGGCAACTGATAGACCGTATTTGGCCCCTTCATCGATGGCTAAAACCCCGACCCCTCCGGTAAAGGTGACCATTCCCAACCGATTTCCCTTGGGCAAGGGTTGAAGAGAAAAAATTTTGGGTAACTCAAAAAGCTCACGGAATCTTTCTAGGCGAATGATACCCCCCTGTTTACAGGTAGCACTGAAAATCTGATCGTCCACAGCCAGGGCACCCGTGTGGGACGCAGAGACCTTGGTCCCTTCCTTTGTCCGACCGGATTTTAAGATTAAGACAGGTTTTTTGGCAGCCACCCTTTTTGAAATGTTTAAGAACCTTCTGCCATCACGGATGCTTTCGAGGTACATGCTGATGACTTTGGTCGCCGGATCGCTTTCAAGATATTCAAGCAGGTCACATTCATCGACATCGCATTTATTTCCGTAATCACATATTTTGCTGACCCCGTAGTGGAGGTCCGCATAAGGGAAGGCCTGGGGATTGATCATCCCGGTTTGAGCACAAATCGCTACTCCCCCTGGCTTCACTTTTTCATATCCTGGTTCATAGGGATCGGGAATGAAGCCATTGGCAGAATTGACAACGCCTGCGGTGTTAGGCCCGATGATTCGGATCCCTGCCTTTCTGGCGATGTCTAAGATTTCATTTTGAAGTCTGGCGCCCTCCTCATCCCTTTCTGCGAAACCATCTGCTACCACGATCACCGCCCTGATCCCTTTCTCCGTACATTCTCTCATCACATTCGGAACGGATCGACGATTGATCATAATGATGGCCAAATCTATTTTCTCGGGTATTTCTTTGATGGAGGGATAGACCTTCAACCCTAAAACCTCTTGATAAGCAGGGTTCACGGGGTAGATTTTTCCTCCATAGCCTGCGTTCAGCATCGTTTTGATGACCACATAACCGCCAAAATAACCTTCTCTCAATGATCCGATGACCGCCACACTTTGTGGCTCAAAAAAAAGCGATAGAATACTTTTTTCGGATCCTGAAGCTTCACACTCCATTTCAAATCTTCCTTCTTCTTAGACCCCCTCACTTTTTCCCCCTCCCCTTAGGGGGAGGGAAGGGGTGAGGGGAGACTGTGCTAGAAGGTAACAATTTTAGACGACGATTTCAACCTGATTTTTCAATTGATTTTTCCATTGACATCTCATCCTTCCTCTAATAACTTCTGCTAAGAAGGTATCGTAACTTAAATGAAAGAGAAGAGCACCTTTCACGGTGGTTGGTTCATCGTTGGTTTCAGTTTCATCACCCTCGCCCTTGTCTACGGAATCTGGTATTCCTTCTCCGTCTTTTTTGTCGCCCTTTTGAAAGAATTTGGCTGGAGCCGTTCTATCGGTGCTGGCGCTTTCTCCTTATTTATCATCTTTAGTGCAATTATTGGTCCTTTTGTCGGAAACATGGTGTCTTCCGCTAAACCCCGGAGGGTTATTTTAGGGGGGGCACTGATTTTAGGCGTAGGGCTTGCCCTATGCAGTTTGACTCAGACCTGGTGGCAATTTTACATCTTTTTCAGTCTGATCACAGCTGTGGGTTTGGGCGCTACGGGTTGGGTGCCCCATACCACCATCATACAACAATGGTTTAAAGGGAAGAGAGGATTGGCCACTGGGATTATCTCTGCTGGAATAGGAATTGGAATTTTAGTCTGTGTTCCCTCTGCCCAATATCTCATCATCCGGTTAGGATGGCGGATGGCTTATCAAATTATGGCTATTTTCATTCCTCTCGTGGTCATCTCCTTGACGATTCTTTTTTTGAAAAAACCCCCTCAAACCGCCTCTCATCAAATCGAAGTAGGAATTTCCGTAAAGACCATAAAAGATCCTTTGGTTGTCAACGAGGGATGGGCTTCTCAGTCGTGGACGGTACAGAAAGCCATCGCGACGAGACCCTTCTGGCTCCTGACGCTCTCCTTTTTCTTGGGCAGTTTCATTATTCAGTCAGTCTTTACACATCAAGTGGCTTTTTTTGTGGATCGTGGTTTAGAAGCCCTTGTGGCTTCTTATATTGTTGGGATTGTTGGCATTGTGAGTGTTGGCGGGAAGATCCTTTGGGGCACATTGTCAGATAAAATTGGGAGGGAGATTACTTATACGATGGGAATCATCTGCTCCATACTCGGAATGTTATGGCTTATCCTATTCAATCTATTGCCTTCCTCGAGTCTCCCTTACTTTTATGCTATTTTTTTCGGTATGGGATATGCTGTTCAGGCGGCTCTCCCTCCTCTCATCACAGCGGATTTTTTTGAGGGGCAGGGCTATGGGGGTATATTTGGAATACTCATGATCTTTGTAGGGATAGGAGGGGCCCTTGGTGTATGGTTTGCCGGTTTTCTTTATGACCAGATAGGAAGCTATGTCCCTGTTTTTATCATTACGATCATATGTGCCTTTTTTTCTTGCCTCAATATCTGGTGGGCTGCACCTGGAAAAATCAGGATGGTGCCGGGGAAAAGGAGGAAAATCTAGAGGGGGATCAAGGCCTCTGCCTAATAGATAAGGCTTTTATTGACGAGCTTTGGCATTAAAGAGTAAATTCTTCTTTGCGAATTGAAAAAACATACCCTATTGATAATAAATCTTGTATAGTTGGAAGTGGTTTTATACCGTTCCCTTTATAAATGGAGAGGAGGTTGTTCAGGATGGAAGAGAAAAAAGTTTTTGAACCTTCAGATGGGGTAAAGATGAAAGCTTATATAAAAAGGATGGAGGACTACAAGGAATTGTATCAGAGATCTATTAGAGATCCGGATGGATTTTGGGGCGAGTTAGCGGAACATCTTGACTGGTATAAGAAATGGGATAAGGTTTTGGAGTATGACTTCGATAAACCGGATATAAAATGGTTTATCGGCGGGAAGCTGAATGCAAGTTATAATTGTCTCGACAGACACCTCAATAGTTGGAGAAGCAACAAAGTTGCTCTCATTTGGCAGGGTGAACCTCTTGAGGAGAACAGGATATTCACATATCAACAACTCCATTATCATGTTTGTAAATTTGCAAATGTCTTGCAGAAGTTCGGCGTGGAGAAAGGGGATCGCGTATCCATCTACTTGCCCATGATCCCTGAGCTGCCCATCGCCATGCTTGCTTGTGCGAGGATTGGGGCCATTCACAGTGTGGTATTTGGTGGGTTTAGTTCCGATGCCCTCCGGGATAGGATCAATGATTGTGGGTCAAAAATTCTGATCACTGCGGATGGTTACTATCGAGGCGGCCGGATCGTTCAGAACAAGGCCAATGCCAATGAGGCCCTAAAGAATTGTCCTGGGGTGGAAAAGGTCATTGTGGTCAAAAGGTTGGGGATCGACGTGCCTTTTGTAAAAGAGAGGGATGTATGGTGGCATGACGAAATGGCGAAGGAGGACATAAGGCTTCACTGTGAGCCCAAGATGATGGATTCGGAAGATATCCTCTTCATCCTTTATACTAGTGGAAGCACAGGCAAACCGAAAGGAGTCATCCATACGACAGGTGGATACCTTCTCTTTGTTCAACAAACCCTACAGTGGGTCTTTGATATCAGGGAGGAAGATGTTTTCTTTTGCACAGCCGACATCGGATGGGTGACCGGCCACAGCTATGTCGTGTATGGGCCCCTCGCACTGGGTGCAACGACCTTGATGTTTGAGGGTGTTCCCACCTATCCAAACCCTGACCGATTCTGGGAGATCATTGAGAGGTATCGGGTAAGCATATTTTATACGGCGCCCACCGCCATCAGGGCGTTGATGAAAGAGGGCGAGGGATGGGTGAAACGAAGAGGTATTTCCAGTTTGAGAATTCTTGGTTCGGTGGGTGAGCCGATCAATCCAGAAGCATGGAGGTGGTATTATAAGAATGTTGGTCAAGAGAGATGTCCGATCATGGATACTTGGTGGCAAACAGAGACAGGTGGATTTTTGATCAGCCCTTTGCCGATTACTCCTCTTAAGCCTGGATCAGCCACTTTTCCTTTCCCTGGTGTCTTACCAAGAATTCTAAGGGAGGATGGAAGTGAATGTGAGGTAGAAGAGGGAGGGTCCCTCGTGATCGCTCAGCCCTGGCCGGGGATGTTGAGAGGTTTCTGGAATGATTCAGATCGGAAGAGGTTTAAGGAAACCTACTTTACGATTTTTCCGGGTCATTATTTTACAGGTGACGGAGCCAAGAAGGATGAAGATGGTTACTTCTGGCTCATGGGAAGGATCGACGATGTGATCAACGTTTCTGGTCATCGAATAGGGACGGCTGAGGTGGAGAGTGCGTTAGTCTCCCATCCCTCTGTCGCTGAGGCGGCTGTGATTGCTGTTCCTCATGAAGTAAAAGGGCAGGGGATCTATGCTTTCGTCACGTTGAAGACCGGAGTGAAAAGCAGTGAAGAGCTGAGAAAAGAACTTCTGGCCCATGTTAGGAAATCCATCGGTCCGATTGCAACGCCGGATAAACTTCAATTTGCCGATGCTCTTCCCAAGACGAGGAGTGGTAAGATCATGAGAAGAATATTGAGGAAGATCGCAGAGGGTAAGATCGAGGAGTTGGGCGACACGTCGACCCTGACCGACCCCAGCGTCGTAATACAACTTGCTGGAGAAAAGTTATGAAGTGGCATGCTTCTTCCCCGTTTCGCGAAAGATGGGGGTAAAAATTCCAAAAGATGAGCGGGTTACTCTATGCCTGGTAAAATGAAAAGTATATGACCTTCTCCATAGCAAAGCTGAACAGGCTTCCAAAAGAAGAAAGAGATCAGAATTATCTCACCCTCGTCCCCCGCTCCATATTCGAGAGATTTGAGATCGATCCAAAAACGTTGGTGAATGGATATGGAGAAAGAGTTGTCACGGGGATTTTCCCTCCCGATGAAAATTTTGCATGTATTGAGGTCAAATACAGAACCACGGATCAAGACTGTATCTTTTCTTGCCAGATCTCTCTCGAGACTTTTATGGCAAGTCTCCATCTCGATTTTCTGATTCTCAATGACCCTCTTTCAGAACGGTTTAATATCGATGTGGATGAGTTGGGCAGGGATACCTTATTGGGTACACGATCAAGGAATATCCCGGAAGAAATTAAGGCGATGGAAGCCGGTCTCGTGCCTGGAATGGTCAGAAGGGGGTTGCGGCTGATGGGAGAATTCGTGAAGTGTCTGGAGTCATTTATGACCTTGTTGGAGATGAAGACGGTTACCATCGGTGCCTTTTATTATCACAATGCCATTTTATGGGAGAGGTATGGATTCACTTACTTCAAGGGCGGAAAGATGATGGAGAAAATTCATAAGGAGTTTCAACCCGGAGGGTCGCTTTACGAAAGGCTGGACGATTCTACACCCTTCCGCAGAAAAGGGGTGGAACAAACCATCCGGGGAAGGAGTTGGGCGATCCATGATGGAGTTTTTGTTGATGTTTTTGATGAAGAGTGGGAAAGCCCGATCATGTACAAAATCCTCGGAAAGGATTTTAAAGTCAATACTTTTCCCAGCCAGATCTATTAGACAACTTTTCGTCTTCCAAAGTACAATATTTTATGCCCTATTAAAAAAACTTTTTCTTCAGCGAACTAATCGATCAGGTGAACATCCAGGAAAAGATCACCCCGCTCTCCTTCTTTCCCTTCCTTCCCCAATCCTTTTAAACGCAAGCGGGTTCCCTCCACCACCCCAGGTGGAATGGTCACCATGAGAGTTTTCTTTTTAATTCCTTGAGGAATGGAGATCATTTTCCGGGTTCCCAGATGTGCTTCTCTGGCTGTGATTTTGATGATCCCGTTAAGATCCAGGTCATCCGGGATGGAGAGGGGAGAGAGCGGTTGGATACGCGGAGTTCTCTGCCGTTCGGTGTATTGCCGGAGCCCCTCGTTTAGGCCTGTCCTCGGGATCATGTCAAATATTTTTATAAAGATGAGACCAGCGATGAAACCACTGATATGGGCCCAGAAGGCAATGCCACCGATATTCCTTGGCGTGAGGCCGGCAGAAAATAGTTGTATAAAAAGCCAAAACCCGAGGAAGATAAAAGCGGGTATCTCGACAAATTGGAAAAAGAAAAAGATTGGAATTAATGTCAAGATTTTGGAACGGGGATAGAGGATTAAATAAGCTCCCATAACACCTGAAATAGCTCCGCTTGCCCCTATCGTAGGGATATTGGAACTCCAATTCGTGAAGAGGTGGATCAGGCCAGCCGCCAATCCACAAAAAAGATAGAAGACAAGATATCTAATATGGCCGAGTCTGTCTTCAATGTTATCCCCGAAGATGTAAAGAAACCACATGTTCATAATGATATGAAGGAATCCTCCGTGGAGAAACATGGAGGTGAGAAAAGGGAGATATTGTTGGAACCTTGTAAACTGAGCAGAAAGTTCTGGGTCAGAGTACCTCAAGGGAACGATTCCGTAGAGGTAAAGGGCCTCTTTTAAATGGGGGCCTTGAGCGAGTTGCCACAAAAAAACAATAATATTAAGACCTATAATGATGAAATTAACAGCCGGAAAGTTCTTTGAACGAATGGCATCTCGAAGGGGGATCATAGGGTTAAAATCCGGAGCTCAAATGTCAAAGTTCAAATGTTAAATTCTGGGATAGGCTTTTATCATTTCATAGTATAAATCTTAGAAATTTAGAAGACAAGAAGAATAGAGAATGTTCGAAGTTAATGAAATATTGCTTGATTTTTGATGGGTGGTAAGTTAATTTGAACGAGGAATTAGAATAACCAAAATCCAAGCACCAAGCACCAAATAATTACCAAATACCAATGACCAAAGGTCCCAGTCACCCCATCCCTCTCCCT
>Ga0316626_10001498_pt1 | contig 10454 bp, 3 predicted proteins | sample OWC_Aug_T1_C1_D5_FD_207656 | JGI IMG/M metagenome (GOLD analysis project Ga0316626, IMG submission 207656) | Wetland soil microbial communities from Old Woman Creek delta, Ohio, United States - OWC_Aug_T1_C1_D5_A | ecosystem: Environmental > Terrestrial > Soil > Wetlands | place: USA: Ohio...
CGGTGACGTTGACCACGAGCTCATGGTCCCCGTCGGCCGGTTTCCAGTCATAGGTCTTGTCCCAGGCCCCGTTGCCGTCGACGGTCTGGTTGACCCAGGAGGCGCTCAGCGTGGCATCCTTCTTGTCCATCAGCGTGACCGTGATGACGCGCGAGTTGTCGTTGGCGTTGTGGACCAGGATCTGGATCTTGACGGTATCGCCGCTCACGGGCGTCTCCACGAGTATATCGCCCGTGGGCGCCTCCACCTTGAGCTTGACCTCGACATACGAGCTACCGGCGCTCTCGCCCAGAGTTGCTATCGGGAGCGCGATCAACAGTGCCAGAGCCAAAAGACCCAGGGCTGCGGAAAACCTTCGTCCTTCCATTCTATCCCCCATTGGGGCCGGCATCAACGGACCGATTAATAAGAATTTGCGTCACGCGATGAAAAGGCGCAAGGCGCAGGGCGCAGGGCGCAAGGCGCAAGCCACATGGATGCAAAGTGCACGCGGCATGGCTCAGGGCTCTTCCGTTGCGAGCCCCTCTTCACTTGACGACGGTGAAGAGGTCGGGCAACGGAAAACCATTGCTCATTATCGCTTGCTCGTCAGCCCTTGCTCCTTGCGCCACCGTAGACGAGCTTCGCTCGTCTCGGCCTAAGCGAGCGAAGCTCGCTTGCGGTGTGACTTGCGCCCTGGTCATCTCAAACCGCGCTACGTTCTTTCAGCACCGGCAGCAGGGCCGGATGCACCAGGTACATGTCCCGCCGGCCGGGGTGCTCGAGCACCGCGCCGCTGTCCAGGAGCGAGCCGAGCAGCGCGTCGGGTACGACCGTCCGGTCGCGGAAGACCTGCCCCAGCTTCTGCCACTCCTCTGCGGACAGGAACCGCCTCATCTCGAGGCGGTGGTCCTCGAGCACGCCCTCGACCACGCCGGCGTCGATGCGGCCCTTGCCCTTCATCGAGGCCTTGAGGCAGCAGCTGCCGGCGAACCGCACCAGGTCGCCCGGGTTCCCGCCCGAGTTCAGGAGCAGAAGGTCCTGCGCCGCGCCGTCGATGAGCTCGCGGCCGATGCGGCGCTCCAGGATGTCCCGCAGGTCCAGCACGCCCCCGCCTTTCATTGACAGTGCGGCCTGCCCCATTTCGGAGAGCGGCTGCACGGAGATCATGTCGAAGGACTGGCGCAGGCTGCGGAACTCGCCCGAGTGCATGACCGGGAAGGGCACCGTGAGTATGCACTTGAACTGGAACTCGAGCAGGTCGGATTCGAGCAGGAAGGGCACCGCCGCTTCCTTGCCCAGCTTCTCCAGCCCGTCGACGATGAGCAGCACCTCCCGGCCGCTCCTTTGGCGCGCCTCCTGGGCCAGTTCGCCGAGCTTCTGCGCCAGTTCCTCCCGGCGCGCCTCGACCGCCGCTGCCAGCTCCGGCCTCGAGTCGCGCTTTCGGAGCTTCTCGGAGAGCTTCGTGAACAGCTCGGCGAGCCCCGAGAGGTCCGTCCTCTCGTCCGCCGGGAGCTTGAGAGCCTCCTTGAACCACGTCGACACGGACCTGGCCGCGCCCTCGGACACGGTCACCTTCTCGCCGGCGAGCCGCCGGCACATTCCCGCTCCGAGCGCGCTCAGGATGTCGGGCATACCGGCGCGATCGGGCGGCAGCTCCAGCGGCACATAGAGCGGGAGCATCTCACCGCGGGTGTCCTGCACGACCCGGAGCAGTTCGACGGTCTTCCCGGAGCCCCTCTGTCCGGCGAAGAGGGCCTTGACCGGCCGCCGGTCGATCCTCATCCGCTCGGTGAGCTCCAGCGAGGCGCCGTTCTCCCTGGCGATGTAGTACTTCAGAAAGGCCTCTTCCTTCCGGAGGTCCTCCCCGCATGCCTGGAACGCTTCCTGAAGGCTCGGGCCGGCCATGAACGTCTCTCCTTCCGTTGGAATGCCTTCGTTCGAGATAAAGATTGCGCGCCGGCAGACAGCGAGCGTGCGGCGGGCGAGCGGACGAGAGCACGAGTGGGCGAGCGGACGAGGGACGGGGCGGGACGGGACAGGACGGGATTCCGCCTCCGGTCCTCATTCATCCACTCGCAACCTCGTCCACTCGTTCACTCGTGCACTCGCCCACCGTACGCTCGTCGCCTCAACAGGTCCGTTCCAGTGCGGCGTGGACGCCGGAAAGGCCGGCCACGGTCCGGTCCGCTGCCGGTTCCCCGGGCCGAAGCGCCCTCCCGCCGCGGTTGAGCCAGACGGTCAGCATGCCCAGCCCGGCCGCCCCGGGGAAATCGGTCCGGGGCGAATCGCCGACATAGACTGCCTCGTCCGCCCGCCGGCCGAACGCCTTCAGCGCGTAGCGGAAGATGCGCGCGTCGGGCTTGTACGAACGCGCGGTCTCCGAGGTTATGACCTGCTCGAAGTCGAGCCCCTCGCGCTTGAATATGCTAAGGAGCGGGTAGTTGTCGGCGTTGGAGACCACTCCGAGCGCGAAATGCTCCCGGAGCCCCTCCAGCGCGGGCCGGACGTCGGGGAAGGGCCGGCACCGCCTGCTGAGCTCCACCCAGAGCTCCACCCCGGATTCGGCGTCCCCGTCGATTCCGAAATGCTCGAAGGTCTCGCGAAGGCTCTTGACGTTGAGCCCGGTCTGCGAAACGAACGGGCCGTGCGTGCGCGCCGCTGCCTCCGTCAGGTTCTGGCGCTCCCGCTCGTCCCAGAAGGCATGGAACGCCTCCGGCCCGGCGGCAGAGCCCTCCTTGCGAAGTATCTTTGCGATGGTCGTCTCGTGCGCCCGGTCCAGGTCTATGAGCGTGTTGTAGGCGTCCAGCAGCACCAATGCAATCCCGGTCAAGGGGCCTTGCCCCCAAGCTCCCGCTTGAACCGCTCGATGACCATCACCGGGGCGGGGTCCACGCCGCGCAGGACGGCCAGGTAGAGCGAGGCGAGGTCCCCGACGAACACCAATGACAGAAGCCTCGCCAGCGCGCCCCGACCGCGCGCGCGTACCTCCCGGACGCTCCCGGCGCGGTCCAGACCCAGCCGGCGCGCCAGCTCGAAGCGCCTTGCCACATCCCGTGTTTCCTTTCGATCCCGCAATATGACCACCGCGCTATCGCGGGCCGCCGGGTCCGCCGCCCAGGCGACCAGGTCGTTGTGCGCCATCTCGGGAAGGGTGCCATCGCGCGCGAGCACCTTGGCGTTCTCGCAAAGCTGGTTCCTCCAGCGCCGGGCAGCCGGCGCCAGGAAGGGCCCGCTCAGGACCGCCGGGCTCCTTCCGAGCCAATCCCGCGCCACGGCCTTCGCCACGTTCGCCGGCCGGGCGGTTCTCGGCCCGAGCTCCTTTCGCATCCCCGAAAGCACCCTCACGGCCTCGCCAACGTCCTTTGTGAAATCGGCGCAACCGAGGTCCTCGAGCACGCCCATCATGGGCAGGAGCATGAACGCCAGGGCGGCCCGCGGCCGGTATCCCGGGGGGAGTCGGACATGCCACCGGTCGCCGCGCCTGCGCCCGAGCCTCCCGCCGGAGGACATGGTCACGACCCGGCATCCTCGCTTGTTTGCCAGCCGACAGGCCGAAAGCGTTTCCTCCGTGTCGCCGGAATAGCTGACGGCGAACACCAGGGTCTCCCGCCCGACCTGGGCCGGGAGGTGAAAGTCGCGGTTGACCAGCACCGGCGGGCCGCCCCTCTCGAGCATTATCGAGGACAAAAGGTCGCCGCAGATGGCCGAGCCCCCCATGCCCAGCACGGCGACGGCCAGGGGCGCTCCCCCTTCGACGCATGGCCTGGGGAGCCGGAAGCCCTCCGCCACCTGCCCTGGCAGCGCGAGCGCGGTATCCAGCATTCCCGAACGGTCGATCAGGCCGATGTCGGCGGGTGACAGCGCGCCCCTCATCGCCTTGCCCCCGGAACGGTCACGAGAGCCAGCCCCCCGGCTCAACCCTGTCCCACCTGGACCGTCGCCCCGCACCAGGGGCAGGTGACGTTGCTCACGACGCCGGTGCTCTGGATGGCAAAGACGCGGTTGCACACCGGGCACAGGTTCTTCTGGAGCCGGCCAGTCGGGGCCCCTGCGAGGTCGGCGGGCATGGCAGGGGCCGACGTCACCGGGTGCGGCGCGGCCGGCGCGGGCGCGGCGGCGCCGGGCGCGATGGCGGCGACGCCGGCGCCCATGCCGGGTCCCAGGGCCTTCTCGCCCAGCTCCATCGCCGCACCGTAGTCCCCGGCCTCGAACGCCTTCTTCGCCCGTTCCGCGGCGTCCGCCCTTTCGGCCGGGAGCGCCCCCAGGCTGGAAAGCTGCGGATGGGTGCGCCTTATCTCTTCAAGAATTAGGATGCTTCGCGAGTGCATCTGGGTGATGTCCCGCGCGCGGTTTTCCGACTTCGCGGCGAGCTCCCGCGCCAGCGGGTAGTCGCCGGTGCCAAAGGTCGCCTGCGCCTGCTTGAGCAGCTCCTCGGCCTGGCCGGGGATTATCCGGGCGGCGCGCATATCCTCGATTCTCTTCTGGCCAGCCCCGATGGCCGCCCAGGCGTTCTCCTTGGGCCGGTTGGCCGGTGTGGGAGGGGTCCGCATGTCGTCCAGGAGGGGCTCTCCGCCGAGCGTGACCTCCACCGGCCGACCCGCAGCCTGCGGTTTCCGTTGCGCCGGGATGGCCTCCATCGAGGGCACGAGCGGCCGCCTCTCCGGCTCGGGGCCGGCGAGCCTTGCGGACAGCTCCCTCTCGCGCTCGCCCACAGCGGTCTCCCGCTCCTCGAGGGTCTTGAGCCTGAGGTTGTACTCCTCCTCCTTCTTCTTGGCCAGCTTGTCCATTTCCTTGAGGGCGCGTGCCGTCTTCAGCAGTTCTTCCTTGTTGGCGAGGTACTTCCGGCTTTCGGTCTCGAACTTCTCCTGGGTGGACTCGAGGCCCCTCCTCTCCTCGACCAGTTTCTCCCGGGAACGGGCCAACTGGCCCTTTTCGGCCTCCAGGCGGGTCTGGAGGTCCATCAGCACGGACTTCTCCTCGGAGAGCTTGTCCTGGGACAGCTTGAGGGCCGCCTTCTCGTCGTCCAGTAGCAGGCGGTCCTGCTCGAGCGCCTTGTCCGCCGCCTCGAAGGCCCGCCTCTCCTGCGAGAGCCTGGCCCTCTCCTCGTCGAGCTCGTTCTTCTCGGCCTCGAGGAGGGCCACGGGCGGGGCTATCCGCTGCTCCGGCGGCCGCTCGCTGGCCGTCCGGCGCAGCTCCGAGACCTCGGCATGCAGCCGGTCCAGCTCGTCGTCGCGCGAGGCCAGCTCCTCCCTGAAAGCGGCCTCCATCTCCTCCTTCTCTGCGAGCTGCCTGCGGAGCGCGGCGATATCGGCGATGGGCTCCCTCCCGGCCGCACCCTGCGGCCCGCCCTCCTCATCCGGGAGCGGGGCACCGCCCGCCTTGGCCCTCTCGAGCTCCTGCCGGGACGCGGCTTGCGCCTTCTCCAGCTCGGCGATCTTCAGGCTGGCGGTCTCGGCCTTGACCTCGGCCAGGTCCCTCTCGTCGCGCGCCCGGAGCATTTGTGCGTCCTTGTCGTGCAGCGAGGATTCCAGCGAGGCCACGCGCGCGTTTGCCTCTTCCACCATCGCCTCGAGCTTCCGCGTCTGCTCCCCCGTTTCACGGGCGGTCCCTTCCTCCTCGCCCTTCCGGGCGAGTTCCCCCTCGAGCACGGCGATCCTGGTCTCGTACTCGCCGGCCTTCGAGGCCAGGGCCTCCTTGTCAGCCAGGTCCCTCTCCAGTTCCACCAGACGGAATCTCAGGGCGTTTATCTCGGCCGGATCTGGCGCCGGGGCCGCCTTTTTCCTGTCCTCGAACTCCCTGAGCTTGAGCGCCTTCTCCTTGAGGGCGGCCTTCTCCGCCTTGTTCTCGGAAACAAGTGATTCGAGCTCGGATTTCTGGCGGATTATCTCCTCGCGCTCCCGCGTTATCCATTCCGTTTCCGCCAAAAGGTCGGAGTTCTGCTTGTCCTCCCGCATCTTGAGGCGGGTCTCCAGCTCGCCCAGGCGCTTCGCCTCCTGCTCCAGGTCGGCGGCCGTCTTCCCGGTGGCCTGCACCTTCTGCCTCTCGGCCCGAAGCTCGCCCAGCGCGGTCTCGGCGGCGCGCTGCGCCTCATCGCGCTCGGCGGCGAGCTTTTCGACCTCGGCGCGCAGGGTGGTCAGTTCGCCCTCCCGCGCCAACACCTTTCCCTCGGCCTCTAGGAGCGCCTTTCCGGTGGCGTCCTCCTCCTCCTCGACCTCCTCCTCCTCCTCGGCCAGCCGCCCCACCTTGTTGGCGATCTCGGCCTCCTGGATCGCGATGGCCTCCTCCTTGAGGCGCAGTTCCTTCCCGAGCGCCTCAAGCTCCCCGGCCGTTCCCTTCTGCCGCTCGTTCTCCTTCTCCAGCGCGGCCTTCCCGGCCTCGAGGGCCTCGCGCTCCTCCGCCAGGCCCTTCCGCTGCCCGGCGAGGTCGTTCTCGAACGCCTTCTTCTCCTTTTCCAGCTCCTTCTGCCGCCCGGCGAGCTCGGTGGATTCCAGCTCGAGCCCCTCGGCGACGTTGTCCAGCTCGGCCTGCTGGGCCAAGGCAGCCTCCTGCTTTTCCTTGAGCTGCGCTCCCAGCTTCCGGAGCTCCCCGGCGGTCCGGGCGTTCTCCTCGGCGCGCCCGGCGACCTCGGCCTCGCGTGACCGCAGGGCGCTCTCTGCGCGCTCGAGCTCCGAGGCCCTGTCCTGCGCCTCCTTCTCGGCCTTGGCGAGGGCTGCCTCGCGCACGTCGAGCTTCCCCTCCTTGTCGTTTTGGGCCTGCTCGCGCTCGGCGACGGACCTGCCGGCTGCGCGTTCGTTCTCGGCCAGTTTCGCCTCCAGCCGGGCGAGCTCAGATTCCTTGTCACGGAGCGCCCCCTGGCGCTCCGCCAGGGCCTTCCTGGCCTCGGAGTCGCGCGCCTTCAGGTCCGCCTCGATCCGGGAGAGCTCCTCCTCCCGCCTCTGAAGCGCCAGCTGGCCCTGCTGCAACGAGCGGTTCGAGGCCTCCTCCCGGCGCTGGAGGTCCGCCTCGACCGCGGCCAGCCGCGTGCGCTCCTCGCGTGCGGTGACCTCGCGTTCCAGCACCGTCTTGCCGGTGGCCTCCTCGCGGAGCCGGAGCTCGTTCTCGCGACGGGTGAGGGATTCGTCCCTCTCCTTGAACTTCTGGACGGCCGCCTGCAGCTTCTCCCTCTTCTCGCCGAACTGGGAGCTCTCGGCCTCCAGGGCCCGGGCCTTCTCCTCGATCTCCCGCGCTCTTTGGTCGAGGCCGGCACGCTGGCCTTCCAGCTCGGCGCGCCGGGCATCGAGGTCCCGTGCGGCGGCCTCCACCTTCGTCCCGGCCGCCTGAAGCTGGGACTCGCGCTTGGCCATGGCCGAGGTCTGGGCCTCCGCCTGGCTCCGGCGCTGCTCCAGCTCCAGCGTCTCGGCCTCGAGGCCGGATTGGAGCTCCGCAAGCTCTTTCTGGGACGCCTTCAGGTCCTCCTCGCGCTTCGCGAGCAGGGATTCCGCCGACCGGAGTTCATCCTCGCGCTTCGCGAGCAGGGATTCCGCCGACTTGAGGGTCTCCTCGCGCTTTACGGCCTCCGCCTCGCGGAGCTCCAGGCCGGACGCCGTGCTCTGGGCGCGGGATTCCCAGGCGCGCTGCTCCTCCTCCCTCTTCCGCAGCTTATCCTCGGCTTCCCGCAGGGACCCTTCCCGCGTGGCCAGGGCCCCCTCCTTGTCCTTGAGGTCACCGGCGGCGGTCGCCGCCGCGATCTCGGTTGCCCTGAGCGCCTCCTCGCGTTCCTGGAGCGAGCGGGCAAGCTCCCCCAGCTCCGCCTCGCGGGCCTTGAGGCCGTCGAAGGCGTTCTGGACCTCCAGCCCTCTCGCCTCGTGCCTCTCGCCCAGGGCGGCGAGCTCCTCCTCCCACTTCTGGCTAGCCTCGGCGGCCTTCGTCGCCTCCGCCTCGCGCGCCGCGAGGGCGGCCCGCCCGGATTCGAGCTCCTGCGTGGCCGCCTTCAATGCGGTCTCGCCCGATTCCAGTACCCGCTCCCTCTCCTTGATCTTCGTCGCAAGGACCGAGAACTTGTCCCGCAGCTCCTTTTGTTTTGCGGCCACCTCGTCGAGCTCGCGGCCGCGCTGGTCCAGCCCGGCCGTTCTCCGCTCGGCCTCCTTCATCCTCGCGTCCACCTCGGCGGAGCGGGCCTCGCACTCGGCGGTCCTTCCGTCAAGGCCGGTCTGCAGCTCCTCGATGTCGGACTCCATGCTGGACAGTTCCTTCTCCTGCGCCTTGAGCTTCTCCGAGAATGCCTCCAGCTCGGCCGAGCGCGCGGCCAGCGCGCTCTCCCGCTCGGAGGCCGCCTTTGACAATGATTCCTCCCTGGCGGCCAGCTCCGCGGCGCGCGAGCCCAGTGTCTCGTCGCTCGACCGGACGGCCGCCTCCATCCGCTCGAGATCGCCCTCGCGGGCCGAGATGGCCTGCTCGCGGGCGGCCAGCCGCGCCTCCAGTTCACCGGCGCCCCGGACGAGCGCGCCCTCCTTCTCACGGAGACCGGCCTCCAGCACGGATAGCCCCTCCCCGGCCGAGGCGAGCTCCTTTTCCCGGCGCTCCAGCGCTTCCTGCCGCTCCCGCAGCCTGGATTCGAGCGCTGCTGCCTCAGTCTCCCTTTGGGCGAACGAGCCTTCGCGATCCGAGAGGGCCCGCTCCCTGCCGCCCAGCAGCGTCTCCTTCTCCCGGACCGCCTCCGACAGCGCCCGGGCCGCCTCGCCCTGCTCGGCCTCGCGGGCGGAGAGAGCCTCCTCCCGCGCCTTCAGGCCAGATTCGGATTGCTCGAGCCTCTCCTCGCGCTCCTTGAGCTTCGATATCGCCGAAACGAGCTTGGCCTTCGCCTCCTCCTGCCTCGCCGCCTCGGCGGTGAATGCCCGGGCCTTCTCGTCCAGGCCCTTCTCACGGGCCAGAAGCTCGCCGGCCCGGCCGTCCAGGTTGCCCTGTAGCACCCCGAGGTCCGCCTGGATCGAGTCGAGCTCGGCGCCCCGCCCGGCGAGCGCCGCCTCCTTCCGGGCGAGCTCGGCCTCGCGGTCCTCCATGACCTTGGCGAAGGCCGCCTCCTTGGCGGCGACCTCGCTTTCGCGCGATCTGGCCAGCTCCTCCTTGGATACGAGCGCGCCCTCCGTCTTAGTCACGAGCTCCTCGCGCTCGCGCAGCTTCGCGGTGAGGGCCTCGAGCTTGGACCTCTGGTGCTCCTGCGCCGTGGATGTCTCGTTGAGCGCGTCCTCCCTCTCCTTGATGCCCCGGGACAGCGCCTCCAGCTCCGCCTTGCGCGCGTCGAGCGACGAGGTCCTTTCCACGAGCTCGGCCTGCAGGCCGTGGAGGTCGCGTTCGAACTCCTTGAGCTCGGCGTCGCGTCCGGAAAGCTCCTCCTCGCGAGACTTGAAAAGGCCCTCCCGCTCCTCGACGGCCGAGGCGAGCGCCTTTTCCCGCCCGGCCAGCTCGGCCTCGCGCTGGGAGAGCTCGTCCTTTTTCTTCTTCGCCTCCTCGAGCACGCCGGAGAGCCGGGCGCGCTCCTCGAGGAGCCCCTGCTCCTGGGTGGCGAGCGCCCCGGACCTGGCGTCGAGCTCGATGCGCCGGGCCTCGAGCTCGGCCTTGGTCCGCTCCAGGCCGGCCGCCTCCTTCTCCTGCCCGTCCTGGAGGGCCTCCAGGTCCGATTGGAGCTCCTTGAGCTCCGCCGCCCGGGATTCCAGCTTCCGCTCCCGGGATTCCAGCTCGCCGAGCCTCCGGTCGAGGCCCTCGTCGCGGGATCGGAACTCGGCCTCCCTCTGGGCGTACTGCGCCTCCCGCTCGCTGTAGAGGGTCTCGCGCGCCGAGACGTTGACGGCGTGCTCCCTCTCCTTGGCGGCGAGCTCCTCCTCGCGCTGGGCCAGGCCCAGCTCCTTCTCCTTGGCCTTGGCGATGGTCACCTGCAGCCGCGTCCTCGATTCCGCAAGGGCCGTCGCCTCCTTCTCGAGCGTCGCGGCCCGGTCGTCCAGCTCGCCTGACTTCCGTTCGAGCTCGTCGAACCGGGCGGTCTGGCGGGCAGCCTCGGCCTCGAAGCCGTTGCGCATCTCCTCCAGTTCCTTGTTCCAGGACTCGAGGTCGGCGTCGCGGGCGTCGAGGTCGGCCAGGCGCGCCTGCGCGGCGAGCGCGCCGTCCTCCAGCTCCTTGCTCCGGGCCCCGGTTTCCGCAAGAAGCCGCTGCGCCTCCTCCTCCATCGCCCGGGCATGCTTGGAGATCTCGCCCGCCTTTCGTACCCTCTCGGCCGACTCCTCGTCCTGGTTCTTTATCCTCTCCTCGTCCAGGATGAGCTTGGCCTTGATCCAGCCCAGCTCCTCTTCGCGAGACTTGAGCTGGAGGTCCTGTGCCTCCATCGTCCGCTGCCAATCGTTGAACTGCCGCTCCTTGCCGTCCCTCTCCGACTTCCAGCGCGATGCCTCGTCCATCAGGGGGAGGATATCGCGCTCCCGGGCGGCGAGCTCCGCCTCCTT
>Ga0316626_10001501_pt1 | contig 10443 bp, 8 predicted proteins | sample OWC_Aug_T1_C1_D5_FD_207656 | JGI IMG/M metagenome (GOLD analysis project Ga0316626, IMG submission 207656) | Wetland soil microbial communities from Old Woman Creek delta, Ohio, United States - OWC_Aug_T1_C1_D5_A | ecosystem: Environmental > Terrestrial > Soil > Wetlands | place: USA: Ohio...
ACGATGTGCTCGGTAAAGATCGCCTCCGCGTCCGTGAGGCTCACGTGGGTGTACCACACGTTCTCGGGGTAGACCACCACCACCGGGCCGTGCCCACATTGGTCGAGGCAGCCGGCGTGATTCACCCGGACCTTCGACTTGAGCTTCGCTCGCAGCACCGCCTCCTTGAGGAAGGCGTGTACCTCCGCGGCTCCCTGATGCGGGCACGTTCCTCCGCTCGTACACACGAACACGTGAATCGTGAACGGTTCCATCCCGGGCTTACTTCCCCGCGGGCGCCCCGGCGCGCTCGCGGAACCATTCGAGTGTCCTGGCCAAGCCCGCCCGGACGTCCACCGTCGGCTGCCAGCCGAGGACGCGCTGGGCGAGACGGGCGTCCAAGGCGCTGCGGCGCTGCTCCCCGGGCTTGGCCGGCCCGTGCTGGAACCGGAGCGGCCGGCCGACGATCGCCTGGAGCGTTGTGACCAGGTCCGTGACCGACGTCTCGATCCCCGTGCCGATGTTCAGGATGGGCAGGCGGTCCTCGACGCGGAGGGCGGCCGCCAGGAGGACGGCCTGGACGACATCCCCGACGTAGGTGTAGTCCCGCGTCTGCCCGCCGTCCCCGTTGATCGTGAACGCGTGGCCGCCCACGATGGCCTGGGAGAAGATGGCCACCACGCCGGCTTCGCCGTGGGGGTTCTGCCGGGGGCCGTAGACGTTCGCGTAGCGTAGGGCGACCGCTTCCAACCCATGCATAACGCGGAACGCGTGCAGGTAGCGCTCCACTGCCAGCTTGGCCACGCCGTACGGACTCACCGGTTCGGGGAAAACCGTCTCCGGCGTGGGGGGGAGGGCCTCGTCGCCGTACATCGCGCCCCCCGTGGACGCGAAGAGCACGCGCCGCACGCCGTGCCGGACCGCCGCCTCGAGCAGGTTGAGGGCCCCCAAGATGTTGATGTCGGCGTCGCGCGTCGGCTCGCGCACCGAGACCCCCACGCTCATCTGCGCCGCATGGTGGCTGACCACCTCCGGCCGGAACTCGGCGAGGATCGCGTCGAGGGCCGGGTCGCGGATGTCCACCTGCCAGAACCGGACGCGGGGGTCCAGGTTCTCCTTGACGCCACTGGACAGATCGTCGAGCACCCCCACGTCATGGCCCGCGGCCAGGAACGCGTCCGCGACGTGCGACCCGATGAAGCCCGCTCCACCCGTGATCAGGATGCGCATGGAATCCCTGCCCTCCGAAATGTGTTCGCGGCGCCGCGCCGGACCCGTGGTCACGCAAGCCCGAGCGACCGGGCGAGGTTACCCAGATAGGCGGCGTCCAGACGGTGGTAGACAGCCAACGCTTCCTCGGGGAGCGTGAAGAACCGGCCGCGCAAGCGGAACCGGCCGCGCGCGTCCCGTTCGCTTACCGTCGCGAACGCGTAGTCGTGGACGATGCGGTCCTCAGGGTCGCCGGGAATCTGGCGGGCGGAGGCCGCGGCCACTCGCTTCGCCAGCGCCTGCCAGCCCGAAGAGCGCGCGGGGTGCGCTGCGCTCAATTGTCCCGAGATCTCGCGCGCGGTCTCGCGCGAAAGGGCCTTCCCCTTTGCCACGACCTCCAGCGTCTGGCGGGCCACGCGGGCGGTCTCCTCGGCGCGACTGCCCGCCAGGGCGACCACGCGGCTCAGGGCGCTGCGATATACATCCTGAAAGAGCCGCCGCCCTTCCGACTCCGCGGGACTCAGGCCGAGCGACCGGAAGAAGTTCCGCTGCCGGTCGGGCGATATCTTATACCAGAAGTTGCCGCCCGTGGCTTTCGCGAGGATGCGTCGAGTCGGGACGCTCTTACCGTCGCCGGAGTGAATTCCCATCACGGCGCCGAAGTGCTTGCTGATCCCGGCCAGGATCCGGACCCGTGTGGCGAAGGCCCCTTCGGGGTCTTTCACGTCCACATCCAGCTTGCTGAAGCCCAGGCCGGGCGCCAGGGAGAACGCCCGGATGCCCCGGCGGGCGAGCTCCGCGCACAGATAGTAGAAGTGGTGCGGCTCGCTCATGCCGGGCACCTCGTCCACCGACACCTCGATCGCGTACGGCGTCTCACCCTTGACGCGCCGGATCTCCGCGCAGGCATCCTGGATGGCGTCCAGCGGCTCCTGGAAACGCACGGCGCAGTCGGCAAGCTCCGACGCGTCCATGACGATGGCGTGGTCCTTCCGGCCTGCCAGATCCGGGACCCGGAAGCGCTTGCCGACATACCGCGCCGCCAGATCCCGTCGCTTGCCGGGAGAGAATCGCCTTCGGAACGCGGCCTCGATTGCCGCCCCATTGCCTTCCGGAACGGCGCGCATGAGACTCGCGTCGCCCCCGTAGAAGCAGAAGTGGGGGTCCAGCGTGAAGAGACTGCGGTCCGCTGCTTCCCGGATGAGCCGGCGCGCCAGCTGCTGCCCCGCCCCCGACGCCGCGCGCAGCGGCAGGTGGTCGGCGTCCACCGCGATGGGCGTGGGATCGCCCAGCTTCACGCGCGCCAGCGTCATGGCCAGGAACTGGCCCGTGATGGACATGCCCGTGTGGCCCAGGGGCACGAGGCCGACGCCTGGGAGATCGATCTGGGGCAGGGGGAGCTTCGTGAGATCCGCCAGCGGCGCCAGCTCGCGGTACACCGAGCTTTGAATCACGGAGGCGCATAACCCGAACCTCCGGACCGCCTGAAGCGCGATTGGCACGTCCAGGACACCCATCCGGCAGCCGATTCCCAGGCCGGGCCGATCCGGAACGGCCGGGGCATAGGCAGGAGCGATGGCCTCCAAGAAGGCGCGTAGCCGGAGCAAGTCTGCGGGAAAGAGGCGCAGCGCCGCGGATTGACCGGCCGCGGCGACGCCCCGCTCGCACAGCGGCTTGCCGAAGCCCGGAGGTGCCGCGGCCGTGCCGGCGCTCAACGCCACGAACACGTGCTGGCCGTCATCGAGGATTCCCACGAGCCAGAGGCCGTACCGCGGGTGCGCGCAGGCCGACGCCGGGACCAAGGCGAGCGGCGGCTTGGAGGCCTGCCGAATCATTCGGTCCAGTCCCCCGGCGGTTGCCGGGTACCCGGCCGCCACGGCCGCGACCAGCGACGTGAACCGCTCGTCTCGGAGCGCCCGGAGACCCTGGCGCGCGGCGCGCGGCGCGTCCCACGTCAATGTGTCCAGAAAACCGGGATTGCAGGCTGGCGATGCGGCGTCAATTCTCATCGTTGGCTCCTGTGTGGTGGGATCCCTCAGGTGTGTCAAACCTACAGCCGGTCATTCAATCCAGCACGATCTCTCCGGCGGCGACCCGCCGCAGGGTCTCCGAGTACAGCCGGTGCTCCTCCTGCAGGACGCGCTCGGCCAACGAATCCGCCGTGTCTCCCTCCCGCACGGGCACTTCGCGCTGGGCGAGGATCCGGCCGTGATCGTACAGGTCGTCCACGACGTGGATGGTCACCCCGGTGACCCTCTCGCCGGCGCTCAGGACGGCCTCGTGCACACGCTTTCCGTACATCCCTCGACCCCCGAACTTCGGCAGGAGGGCTGGGTGAATATTCACAATGCGCCCACGGTATGCCGCCAGTGTCTCCGGGCCGATCTGTTTCATGTAACCGGCAAGAATGACCGTATCCACACCATGCCGTCGCAGAACGCGGAGGATCTCACTGTCCTCTCCGGCGCCTGGATGCGTCACAGCACTGATGTGGTAAGCAGGAATGCCCGCCTTCCGCGCCCGCTGCAGCGCCATGGATTCGGAATTGTTACTGACCACGACACACAGCGCGGCATCTAATTGTCCCTGTTTGCAGGCGTCGATGATCGCCTGCATGTTGCTTCCGCCGTGCGACGCCAAAAATCCTAGATGCAAAGTCGGCATCTCCGTGACCGATCAATCTGCCGGCGCCTCAGCACCACTTTCATGCGCCGCGACTTGCCCAATCGCCTAGTTGCCAAATCGCCCAGTCGCCGAGTTGTCGACTTGCCCAATTGCCTAGTTGCCTAATTGCCCAGTGGCCCGTCACAGCACCGCGATCGCCTCCACCTCTATCAGCCAATCCGGGTGTGCGAGCGCCGCGACCGCGACCAGCGTGGAGGCCGGCAGCTTCTTCCCGAAGAACTCCTCCCGGACCGGCACGATGTCCGCTCGGTGCCGGATGTCGGTGAGATACGTGTTCAGCTTCACGACGTTCGCCAGCGTCCCGCCGCCCGCCTCCACCTGTGCTTTGATGGCCCGGAAAACCTCCCGGGCTTGACCCACGATGTCTCCTCGGTGGGCCGGGCCCCCTTTTTCGTCGTAGGCCACCTGCCCAGACAGAAACAGGATGGCCTGAGCCCCGGTAACCTTCACGGCCTGGGAATACGCCGGCGGATTGAACACGCCCTTCGCACAGTAGGGCTCGATCTTCACCATGGTCTCCCCCTTGCTGGTGGTTGACGCGCGACGACCGGGACTGCCGGTCCTGCGTCCCTGGCCGGAGCAGCCGGAGACTAACGCAGGTCCGCCAAAGACACAAGCGGCAAGGCGTAGCGGCGTGTGCAGCGGCCGCCCGGCAGATGATGACTGAGTTGGCAACGCGCCCGACCGTCCGTGCGACGGATCACGCAGCGGGTCGCGGGCACCGACTGCTGGGAGGAGGTGGGACGCGGTCGGGAGAACTCGCGGCTTGACGCAACAACCGGACAAGCGGTAGTCTCCTGCTGATTCCTGTGGGGGCCTCACCGGTATCCTGCCTACCCCGTACGCCCCGTGGCCTCCATGTCGGCTGCCCCAGTCCGTCGCACGGTTCACCGTTTTCCGGAGGCACCTGCGAGTGGCCCACGGCGCGGCCAATCCGATAGTCCACAGGTCAGACGGTCCACCGTTCGTGCTGCGTTCAAAGGCGTGGTTCGTAGGTAAAGATTAGGAAAGAAAGGAGAGCTGAGATGAGGAGAGTTCTGTTCGGTCGGAAGGGCGTGGGCGTGGCTGTCTTCCCCCTCGCCGCGGCGCTGTTCGTCCTTGCCGTTCAGGCGCAGGCCGGCGAATTCACGCCCACCAAACCGATTCAGATGATCGCTGCGGCGGCTCCGGGGGGCGGCAGCGACATCATGGCCAGGACCATCGCGCAGATCGTCGCGAGCGAGAAGCTTTCCCCGCAGCCGATGGTCGTCCAGAACATCCCCGGCGGCGGCAGCGCCATCGGCACCACGCAGGTGTCCCGGATGAAGGGGGACACCCACGCCCTCTTGGTGTTCAACCCCGCTTCGGTGGCGGGCCTGCTGGTGGCCGGGAAGGGCGCCGCGACCATCCGGGATCTGACGATGATCGCCCAGCTCGCCCTGGACGAACAGTTGATCGTCGTGAAGAGCGATTCGCGCTTCAAGTCCATCAAGGATATTGTGGCCGAAGCCAAGACGAAGGAGAACGCCCTGTCGATCGCCGGCGCCGACCAGGCCGACCGCGTCTGCAGCCGCTTGTTCGAAAAAGCCGCCGGCGTCAAGATGCGGTTCGTCCAGTTCAACAGCGGCGGAGAGGCCATCACGGCGTTGCTGGGCGGCCATGTGGACATGATTTGGGCGAACCCCCCCGAGTTCGTGTCCCAGTACGAGGCCAAGATGGTCCGCCCGATAGCCGTCGCTCAGGAGACCCGCATCCAGGCGTTCAAGGATGTGCCCAACTTCCGGGAGAACGGCCTGGATGTCGTGTTCAAGTTTTACCGCGGCGTCGTCGCGCCTCCGGAGCTTCCTGCCGACGTGGTCGCGTATTACGAGAGCATGATGAAGAAGCTGAACGACACCAAGGCCTGGAAAGAGAACTATCTGGCCAAGTACATCCTGAGCCCCGGATGGCAGGGCAGCCAGGAATTCAGCAAGACCATTGCCGACAGCGAGGTGGTCTTCGAGGAGACACTGAAGGGCCTCGGTTTGATCAAGTAGTGTGAGCCGTCAGCGATCAGGTATCAGCGGTCAGCGGTCAGCTATCAGCGGTCAGCTGTCAGCATTCAGCGATCAGCGAACAGCTCGGAAAAAACGGCACGGAATACCGGCTGGACCATCTCTTGCGTTCTTTTCCGAATGGAGTGTCTTTAGCTGACCGCTGATAGCTGACAGCTGACCGCTTCGTCTGGGAGAGTGACGATGCGGCTTGCAAACATCATCGGAGGGGTGGTGGTCTTGCTCCTGGGCATAGCCACCACCGTGGCGGCCTGGTTGACGTTGCCCTACACCGGCGAATTCGGCCCGGGACCGGGTTTCGTGCCGTTCTGGCTGGGGCTCACACTGACGGTTTGCTCCATTCCCGTCATTGTCACGGACCTCAGAGGTACGGAGAGATCGGGGAAGCTTTTCCGACCGGAAACCTGGCAGTGCCTCAAGGTGCTCGTCCTCATCGTGCTGGTGTTTCTCAGCCTACCGATCCTCGGCTTCTCCGTCGGTCTGGCCCTCATCACCGGAGGCGGCATGCGCCTGATGGGGAGGCACGGATGGCTCGCCTGCACGGCCACCGTGATCGGGACGGCCATCTGCGTCCATTACCTCTTCGGCCAGTGGCTCACCATCCCCTTGCCGAAAGGGATGGTCGGCTGGTAGCGGAAGGCGAAGGGAATCTCCCTCATGGATCTGCTGCATAATCTCTACACCGGGTTCAGCATTGCCCTGACCTGGCAGAACCTCCTCACCTGCACGGCGGGGGTCTTCTTCGGTCAGATGATCGGCATCCTCCCGGGGATCGGGGCGCCCACGGCCATCGCGCTCCTCCTCCCCCTGACCTTCTCCCTCAACCCGACCTCGGCCATCATCATGTTCGCCGGAATCTATTACGGTGTGGCGTACGGCGGCACCGTCACCTCGATCCTCATCAATGTCCCCGGGGAGTCGTCCTCGGTCATGACCTGCGTGGACGGGTACGCGATGGCGCAGAAGGGCCGCGCGGGGGCCGCGCTGTCGATCGCGGCCATCGGGTCGTTCATCGCCGGGACGGCCGCCATCGTCCTGCTGATGTCCTTCGCCCCGGTTCTGGCCGCCTTCGCGCTCCGGTTCGGGCCGGCGGAATACTTCGGTCTCGCCGTCATGGCCTTCGGGCTCCTGACGGTCTTCGGCAGCGGCTCGCCCTTCAAGATCATCATATCGACCGCCATCGGCGTCTTGATCTCGACGATCGGCATGGACGGCGTGAGCGGTATGCCCCGCCTCACCTTCGGCATCCCGCAGTTCCTCGGCGGCATCGATTTCATCGTCATCATTTGTGGACTCTTCGGGCTGGCCGAGGTCTTCAACAGCATCGAGGCGCCGGAGGGCGGCGTGCTGATCACGGACAGGTTCAAGCTCAGCGAGGCCTTCCTGACTTGGCAGGAGTGGGTGGCGGGCCGCTGGGCGATCATCCGCGGCGGCGTCATCGGCTTCGTCATCGGCCTCATCCCGGCCGGCGGGATCACCACCGCGTCATTCCTCGCCTACATGGCGGAAAAGCGGGCGTCGAAACACCCGGAGACCTTCGGAAAAGGAGACATCGCCGGCGTCGCCGCGCCGGAAGCGGCCAACAACGCCGCCTCGATCAGCGGGTTCGCCCCGCTGCTCGCCCTCGGCGTGCCGGGCTCCGCCACGACGGCCGTGATGCTCGCCGGCTTCATGATGTGGGGCATCCGTCCGGGTCCGCTCCTCTTCACCACCAAGCCCGATCTGGTCTGGGGCCTCATCGCCAGTATGTACGTCGGCAACGTGATTCTCCTGCTGATCAACATGTTCCTGATTCCCGTGTTCGTCGCCATGCTGCGGATCCCCTACTCGATCCTGATGGGCTTCATCATCGTCTTCGCCTCGATCGGGGCCTTCAGCGTGAACAACAGCATGTTCGAGGTCTGGCTGATGGTGGGTTTCGGGCTCCTCGGTTACGCCATGAAGAAGCTGGAGTATCCGATCGTGCCGCTCATCCTCGGGATGGTCCTCGGGACGCTCGTCGAGAAGTCCCTCCGCCAGGCCCTGGTCCTGTCCGCCGGAAGCTTTGACGTCTTCTACACTCGGCCGATCACCGTCGTCTTTCTGTTGATCGCCCTTCTCGCATACTGCAGCCCGCTCATCCGGGCGGCACTGCGGAAGGCCGGCTACGGCAAGACCGCCATCAATTTGGAGTCTCTGTAGCCTTGTCGAAACGATCGGAACAACCGCAACGCCACCGCGAGAGGAGGCATCCATGGCCGCATTGAACCCCTTCAGCATCGCCCAGCAGCAGCTGGACACGGCCGCCGCGCGACTGGGCCTGGACCGGGCCACCCACGAGCTCCTGCGCTGGCCCCAGAAAGAGCTGGTCGTCACCATCCCGGTGCAGATGGACGACGGGAGCAGCAAGATCTTCCGCGGGTACCGGGTCCAGCACAACGGGGCCCGCGGACCCTGCAAAGGCGGCCTCCGCTGGCATCCCGACGAGACCATCGACACCGTGCGCGCGCTGGCCGCCTGGATGACCTGGAAGACCTCGGTGGTGGACATCCCGCTGGGCGGCGCCACGGGCGGCGTGACCTGCAATCCGAAGGAGCTGTCCGACGCCGAGAAGCAGCGGCTGGCCCGGGCCTACATCCGGGCCGTGGCGGACGTCCTCGGCGTCGCCAAGGACGTCCCCGCCCCGGACATGTACACGACCCCGCAGATCATGGCCTGGATGATGGACGAGTACGAGACCATCGCCCGCGAGCACCACCCGGGCGTCATCACGGGAAAGCCCCTGCCCTTGGGCGGATCCGAGGGGCGCGGGGACGCCGCCGCCCGGGGGGGCATCTACGTGACCCGCGAGGCGGCCAAGGAGCTCGGCATCGACCTCGCCGGCAAGACCATGGCCGTCCAAGGATTCGGGAACGTCGGCCAGAATGCCGCCCTGCTGGGCCACGAGATTCTCGGCTTGAAATTCGTCGCCGCCTCCGATTCCAAGGGAGGCATCCACAATCCGAAGGGCCTGGATCCGCGGGCGGTCGTGGAGTACAAGCTGAGGACCGGAAGCCTCCGCGGTTTTCCCGGGGCCGAACCGATCGGCACGGAGGCGCTCGTGGAGCTGCCCGTCACCCTGCTCTGCCCCGCCGCCCTGGAGGGCGTCATCACCGCCGAGAACGCCGCCAAGGTCAAGGCCCGCATCTGCTGCGAGCTGGCCAACGGCCCCACCACCCCCGAGGCGGACGAGATCCTCTCCGACAACGGCGTCTTCGTCCTCCCCGACTTCCTGGCCAACGCCGGGGGCGTCACCGTGTCGTACTTCGAGCAGGTCCAGAACACCTACAACTTCTACTGGCCGCTCAGCGAGGTGCACCAGCGCCTGGACGAGAAGATGACCCGGGCGTTCTCCGGGGTCTACCAGATGCACACGCGCGAGAAGGTGAACATGCGGCAAGCAGCCTACCTGGTTGCCGTGGCCCGGGTGGCGGAAGCGTGCAAATTGCGGGGGTGGGTGTAGTCCGGCGACGCTTTCGCCAAGGCGACTTTCTCGACCGTGAGGGGGGAGCGTCCGGCGCCAATCCTTCGTCATGCTGTGGGGAAAACATGGATCTGGTCCAGGTTTATCGCTTATATCGAAAGATGCAACAGTACCCGAACGTTATCGGACTCATGCGGAGCATCTTCTTGGACGTCCTGGAACAGCGTGGTCTCATGACGCGCGAGGGGCTCTACGCGCGCGCGCGGGACGAAATGCAGAAGGACCGCGTCCCCGACACGGAGAGCAACCGACAGGACTACACCGAGGCGCTCGTCGACACGTGCGTCGCCCAGTTCCTGAGCCCGACGGACATCGAAAATTATATCAACCTGGCGCGCAAGAAGGACAATGCCCAGACCTTGAGCATGGTCGCCAATCGCGATCAGGCGACCACGGAAGAGATCCTCAAGGCGCTGCGGGAGTTCTGCGACATACCCAAGGGCGAGGTGTACATTTCGCGCGAAGAGGCCGAGGGGCTGCGCGTTGCGCTGATCACCCGCTTCATTTCCAACCAGCTCCCGTTCATCAGCCTCGCCAAGAACTACATAACCATCCGGGACACCGACGGAATTTTGCAGAATACCCTCTTCAGTCGACGCCGGCCTGGTAAGCTCGGCGGCAAGGCCGCAGGCATGATCCTTGCGCACAAGATCCTGTTGCCGTCGCTGGAAAAAAAGGACCCGGAGCTGGAGGCGCGGATCCAGGTTCCCGAGACCTGGTACCTGAACTCCGGCGTGTTCTCCGAGTTCCTGGACCGAAACAATCTGTACCTGTTCCACACCTTCAAGTACAAGGATCGGGACAATATCGAGAAAGATTTCCTGCGGATCGAGGAGCAGTTCAAATTCGCAACCTTCGCGCCGGAAGTGGTGGCGGATTTCCGCAAGATCCTGGAAAAGATCGGGGAGCATCCCATCATCATCCGTTCCTCCAGCATGCTGGAGGACAACTTCGGCTTGGCGTTTTCCGGGAAATACCAGTCGGTGTTTCTCGTCAATCAGGGCGATCTCGAGACGCGGCTCAGCCGATTCCTCA
>Ga0316626_10001502_pt1 | contig 10439 bp, 12 predicted proteins | sample OWC_Aug_T1_C1_D5_FD_207656 | JGI IMG/M metagenome (GOLD analysis project Ga0316626, IMG submission 207656) | Wetland soil microbial communities from Old Woman Creek delta, Ohio, United States - OWC_Aug_T1_C1_D5_A | ecosystem: Environmental > Terrestrial > Soil > Wetlands | place: USA: Ohio...
CCCGGAGCCGCCGAAGACCCCTGCGCTTCTCGCCGAAGGCGGGGCCCGTGAGACGGCACATCCCTGTGCCGCTCACGGGTTCGCGCTCCCGGCGCGAACCGCACGTCGTGCGGCTATTCCCCCCTTCGACTGCGATGCTCGGCGGCGGCTACGGGTTCCAACGTCAATGGCCACCCCAACTTCAACTTCTTACCTACATGTACTTACATGTAGGGTCGGTTAGGCGTACCTCGCCGTAACCGACCGATCGACCGTGTATGCGGCGCAATCTGTGCTGCTCATTCCGCCCTGCGCACTTGTTCCTTCAGAAGTTCTCTACATGCAACAAAAGGAGGTGAGCCCGGGTTGATGCGTTCGCCGTCTGGGGTCGTTCCCCAGTCCTCGAAGCGGACTTCACTAACAGCAGAAAGCTTCAGGACTGGCAACGGTACAACCTTGCCGTTCTGCGTGAGGCCGGCGAGATTGAGCTTGACCGCTTTGATCTGCCCGTTTTTTTCCGGGAACACAAGATTAAAGCTCGACCAATCCTGCAGAAGCACCGGAACCTTAAGTTCGTCAATTGGTTTGGTGTCAGAAATGGTTGTGTGAGCAACGTGTTCAGGGTCGCTCCATAGGCCTTGCCGATACCCTCTTTCCGTAGATACGATTCCGCGAACAACCATTACCGCGCGTGGCGGCAGAATAGTGCCGTCATCATATTCAATCGTGGTGTAGTGAGGATCAAAGGCGAGCTTTCTATCATCCTGTCCGCGCGCGTAGAACTGTATACGCATATCTACAAACCCTGCTTCTCTTTTCGTTTTGTCGGGCAGTCCTACGGGAATAATTGGCAGTACAATCGGAAATACGCCTGGACCGACTGTCAGCAAATCAAAGCTCTTGCTGCTGTATCCTTCGGATACAAGCACGCAAACTTCGTCGGTAACGAACACAAGGCGATCACCGTCGCGGGTCGACACAATGGGTTCAAGCGGTTCAACTTTATGGAAGTGAACCTGATTCAGGAAGCTGCAGGCGCCAAGGAAAGCCGAGCCTAACGTTACAATTACGATGCGTATTATATTTCTCATCGGCTTATCCCTTGGTCCATAAGACAGCGGCGCTTCAACACGGTACCGTGCCCGATCGCTGTCTTCCACAGAATAAATATGGTAACAAGAAAGTGGTTTTGTCGGCTAAACATACGCATTTTTTCAATCGCCCTGAGCAGTGATTAGCATGTATTGCATGCTCTGACAGAGTCGATACTACTGCGTGATTTTCCCGCCGCGCAACGCGGCACGCAGTCTCCGAAACAGCTTCGCAAAGTCCTTCAACTGATAATTGGCATTAAGCCCGCTCGGATTCGGCAGCACCCACAATTCCGCGCTGGCCAGCGGTTCGGGTTGGCGGCCGATGCGGGCGCTGGTGCCGAACGCCGTCTTGTACGCCCCGACACCCAGCACCACCACGACCCGCGGCCGGTAGCGGCGCAGCTTGGCGAGCAGGCGCTTGCCGCCGCAGGCCAGTTCCTCGGCGCTGAGTTCGCTGGCCGCGGCGGTGGTGCGGTTGACGATGTTGGTGATGCCGATGCGGTGCTTGAGCAGTTCGCACTCTTCGTGCGGCGCCAGCTGTCGCGGCGTGAGGCCGGCGCGGTGCAGGGCGGGCCAGAAGCGGTTGCCGGGGCGGGCGAAGTGGTGGCCGACGGCGCCGGAGTAGAGGCCGGGGTTGATGCCGACGAACAGGATGTCGAGGCGCGGGGCGATGATGTCGGGGACGCGCTTGTTGCGGGCCGCGCGCAGTGCGGCGGCGTCGGGGCGTGTTGGCCGGTCCGGCACAGCCTCAGGCAGCCCGCAGGCTGAGGGTCACTCGCTCGCGGTCGCTGTAGCGTTCGAGCTCGGGGAAGAACGCGTGGAAGTGCGCTTCGAGCGCGGCGTAGTTGGCCACCAGTTCCTCGACGCCGTCGGCCAGCACCGCGGCGCGCGGATAGCGCTTGAAGCGGCGGGTGATGCCGTGCAGGGCCGCGTCCACGGCTTCGAGGTCGGCGTAGCTCGCCAGCCAGTCGTCGGCGCGCATCCACGGCAGCATGCGTTGCAGCCGTTCCGGGAAGCCGGCGCGCTGCGGCCACAGCACGGCGTACACCCCGGCGGTGAAGCGTTCGAGCGGTGGCTCGCCGTAGCGCTCCCAGTGGCGGGCGAGGAAGTGGTCGTAGAACACGTCGATGAGGATGCCGGCGAAACGGCGGCGCGGGGTCGAGACCAAGGCACGGCTGGCGGCGACGATCTCGTGGGCGTCGGTGTAACGGTCGATGGCGCGGTGCAGCAGGATCCCGGCCCGCACCGCGTGCGGGTAGCGCTCGCCGAGCGAGCCTTTGACGAAGTCGCCGAGCATGCCGCCGGTGATGAGTTCCGGGGTATGGCGGGCGAGCCAGGCGTGGGCGAGGTAGTTCATGCGTTTGCGGGTGTGGCCCGGGAATTTCGGGTGCCGCCCCGTGCGGCATTGTACCGCGGGAGCGGCGGGGCGTCGTGACCATATATATAGACTGCGCCGTCTTCCCGGTCACCGGCGCGCGACTGGCCGGGTGCGCCGGCCGTCAGCCGGCGATGACCAGCAGCAGCGCGCCAGCCAGTACGATCAGGAGCCACGAGGAGGCCGCCGCTACCCGCAGGTCCTGCCACGACGGCAGGCTGGCATAGGCCAGGCAGGCGATCAGGTACAGCCACGGCAGTTCGGTGAGCGCGAGGTCGGCGCCGGTGCGGGACCGCCACAGCAGCAGCGCCGCGGCCACCGGCAGCAGCAGCAACGGCGCCAGACCGATGACGAGGCCGTTGTACCAGCGCACGTTGCTGCAGGTGACCGAGCCGAGCACGTAGCCGTTGGCGCTGCGCCGCGGCAGCAGCCGGAGCTGTGACGGCCGGCCGTTGGTCACCAGACCGGTGAGCAGGTGGGTGAGCTCGTGCGCGATCGTGACCGGGAAGCTCGACACCAGGAACAGCGCCCCGAGCCGGCGGCTGGCGATGAGCAGCAGCATGACGGCCGCCACCGCCGCGAGATACCACGAGGCCGGCGGGCTGAGGAGAGACTCCAGCATGGGGCGGACGGACACGCGGGGCCTACCAGCGCAACGTCAGGCCGGCGAGCAGGGCGTGCTCGCGCACGTCCTCGACGACCGCGGCGCGGTAGCCGAGGTCGAGGTCGAAATCGTCAACCGGTGAATAGATCAGTCCGCCGATCACGAACACCGGGTCGTCGGTGGCGAAGCGCTCGACATTGCGGTCGATACCGGTATCGAAAATCAGCTTCAGCCGTTCGGCGGCCTGCCAAGTGACGGCCGCCGAGGCATGCCACAGGTTGACGCGCTCGTTGAAGGTGTTGTTGTGATGCACGTGTCCGAGGTGCAGGAGGAAATTCCACTTTTCGAGCGCGTAGCCCGACACCAGGTACAGCGTCCAGACCGTGTCGCCGGTGCCGAGCGCGCGCTGGGTGTCACCGGTCGGAAAGGTGACGCCGGGCTTCAGCACAAAGCTGAACGGACCTTGCTCGTAGAAGCGCCACTTGAGATCGAACCCGACATCGACCAGCCCGTGCGTGCCCGGTTCGCCGGTCAGCGGATCGGCGCCGATGCGCAGGTGCGGCACGGTGACGATCAGGTCGGTGTGCCCGCTGAGGCCGTAGGTGAGCGCGGCGGTGGTGAGGACGAGGTCCTGCTCAGCTCCATCGCTGCGCAGGGTGATGTGCTCGTTGCCGAGTTCCAATTGCCACCCGCCCTGGCCGAGGGTGCCGGTGTCCTCGGTGATCAGCGGGTGGGCGGCCGGCAGCGTCGGGGCGAACAGCAGTGCCAGCAAGGCCGTCGCGGAAGCAAACGTCCGGCTGCCTTGGCGCGGTGTCATTCGGATCGGGCGGGAGCGCGGCGGCACGGGCGCGGCCGGATCGCGCTGGGCTCAGCGCTTTTTGGCGGCCGGCCTGGGGCGCCGCGCTCGCTGCGGTTTGGGTTTTCCGGCCGCGGACCGGCCGTGATAGGCGCTGTGGTGCCACCACCACCAGCCGAGCAGGCCGACCGCGGCGATCACCAGCACTGCACCGCCGAGCGCCGCCTGCCGGAACACCGCCAGCACCAGCAGGCTGATCGCCACCGCGATGACTGCGAGCAGTGCCAGCCAGTCGACGAACGATACGGAGGATTTGTTGCGGCGGCGGACAGCGGGTTTCTTGCGGGTCACGGTGTCGGGGTCGGCTTGTGAACTGGCCAAATCATAGCAGAGGTATCACCGCCCCGGCCCGTCCGCCCGTGCTATTCTTGCAGCGCGTCAATCTGATCGGGCAGCCATGCGGACCCTCGTCACCTTCATCGTTCGTGTCGTCGTGGCCACACTGGCCGCGGGCGCCGTGCTCGGCCCGGCCGTGGCGGCCGACGAGGCGCTGCCGCCGGAGGTGCGCCAGGCGCTCAAGCGCAACCGCATCAAGGATCACGGCCTGAGCGTGTACGTGCACGAGATCGGCCAGGGCGAGCCGGTGCTCGCCTTCAATGCCGACGTGCCGCGCAATCCGGCCTCGACCATGAAGCTGCTGCCGACCCTGGTGGCGCTCGAAGAGCTCGGGCCGGCCTACACCTGGAAGACCGAGGCCTATGCCGGCGGGCCGGTGCGCGACGGCGTGCTGCACGGCGATCTGTACCTGCGCGGCTACGGTGATCCCTACCTGGTGGTCGAGCACTTCTGGCGTTTCCTGCGCGCGCTGCGCCAGGCCGGGATCGACGAGATCCGCGGCGACCTGGTGGTCGACCAGAGCTTCTTCGCGCCCGGCGACGACCATGCCGCCGACTTCGACGGCCGCGCGCACCGCGCCTACAACGTGCAGCCGCGCGCGCTGCTGGTGAACTTCCAGACCGTGCAGCTGCGCTTTCTGCCGCAGCCGCGCACCCGCCAGGTGGCGATCCTCGCCGACCCGCTGCCGGCGCAGTTTGCAATCGACAACCGCGTGCGCCTGACGCGCGGCCTGTGCCGGGGCGGTGCCCGTCGCCTCGGCATGCAGGTCACCGAAAGCGGTGAGCTGCGCAAGATCGTGTTCCGCGGCAACTACCCGGTGGCCTGCGGCGAGGACGAGTTCTACCGGGTGGTGGCCGACACCGAGCCGTACCTGCACGGCGTGTTCAAATCGATGTGGGTGGAGCTCGGCGGGCGGTTCGAGGGCGGCGTGCGCGAGGGGCCGGTGCCGGAGGGCGCGCTGCTGCTGCACAGCGCGGTGTCCCCGCCGTTTTCCGAGATCATCCGGGTGGTGAACAAGTACAGCAACAATGTCATGGCGCGCCAGGTCATGCTCACGCTCGGCGCCGAGAAGTACGGTGCGCCCGGCACAGTCGAGAAGGGCGAGGCCGCGATCCGCGCCTGGCTGCTCGCCAGGGGCCTCGATTTCCCCGAGCTGGTGATCGAAAACGGCTCGGGACTGTCGCGCGAGGCGCGCGTGTCGGCGCGCCATCTCGGCGAGCTGCTGCTGCGCGCCTGGGATAGCCCGTACATGCCCGAGTTCCTGGCCTCGTTGCCGATCATGTCGGTCGACGGCACGCTGCGCGGCCGCGGCGGCACGCTCGCCGGCCGTGCCCATCTGAAGACCGGCAGCCTCAACAACGTGCGCGCCAAGGCCGGCATCGTGCTCGACGCCCGCGGCCGGCGCCTGGCGGTCGTGATCCTGCACAACGACGCCCGCGCCGACACCGCCTACGGCGAGGCGGTGCAACAGGCGGTGCTGGAGTGGGTCGACGCGCGGCCGTAAGAAAGTTCTGAACAAGTCTGTTCATGGTGAGCCTGTCGAACCACGGGTGGATCCGTGCTCCGGTAGCTCATGGGCCTGCAGTTCGTCCTTCGACAAACACCGGGCGAACGGCAGACGTGTTCAGGAGTTCCTTAGCAGCCCAAGCCTGGTTCCGGGCTGATGACAACCCCTGTCGCTGCATCTGGCGGACTGGGCGCGTCCACGGTCGGAAAACCTGCGAGCTGTCTCGGGTTAATGGTGCCCCGGCCGGAAGACTGTGGACCGCCCGCTGAGCGAAACGGCCAGATCGGGCACCGGTGGCCGCGCCGGGTGCGGCTGGTCGGGTGTGGCAGGCGCGGTTGCGAAGCTGCGCTACAATAGGTGTTCAGATTCCTGTCACGACAAGCCCGATGAGCAGCAACGAACGCGAACACCCCCGCCTTGCCTCCGATCTGCCCGTGGTGGTCTCGTTTGGTGAAGTGCTGGCGAGCGAGTCGACTTATCTCAACGACATCAGTGCCGGCGGTGTCGGGTTCAACGCCATGGTTCCGCTCGAGCCGGGAACGGTGCTGATCCTGCAGCTGCCCCCCGGCCGGCCGGTGCTCAGCACGCCGGTGCGGGTGGTGTGGTGTCGCCAGGTGGGGTTGCACTACGCAGTCGGCTCCGAGTTTCTGAGCAAGAACATGGCGCTGCGCGACCGGATCGTGGAGATGGTGCAGCAGATCGAAGACTACCGCACCGAGACCGCGCGCGATGGCCGCAGCCTGTCGGCGCAGCACGCGGCGCTCGAGTGGATCGACCGGTTCGGCAAGGATTTCTTCAGCGTCGCCTAGCTGGCCACGGCCGACGTGCCCGGCCGAGTCAATGAAGTACGGCGCCAGCGCGCCCCGCTCAGGCGGGTTCGGCCAGAAACAGTCTGCGCGCCTCGCGAAACTGGCGCTGGGTCTCGCGCACCAGCGGCTCCAGCATTTCGGACTTGATCCCGGCCTGTTTCCACGCGCCGGCGTCGATGGCCGGCGCCACGTTGACGTCGATTGAGTCGATCTCGGCCATGGTGGCGATGACGTTGCCGAGATGCACCATCGCCGCCTCGAGTGGAAACACGCGGGCGCCGGCCGGGGAGTGGTGCCGGGCGACCGCCTCCACGATCAGCGGCGCCAGGTTCCAGCGTTCGAGCAGCAGACCGCCGACCCTGGCGTGATCGAAGCCGTGTACCCGCCGCTCGGCCTGGTGGTCTTCGAGCGTGACCGGGTTGGCGGCGGCGAGATCCAGTGCCTCGCGCGACGCCTCCGGCAGCCGGTTGTACAGCACCAGCTGGCCGACATCGTGCAGCAGTCCGGCCACGAACAGGGTTTCGGCGTGCGCCAGCCGGCGATGGCGTGCCAGCAGGCGCGCGGCGATGGCGCAATTCAGGCCGTGATACCAGAAGTCGTCCATCGGCACGAGCTCGTTGGTCAGTCCCGTGAAGCTGCGCACCGCGCAACTGGCCAGCACCAGGTCGCGCAGCGGTTTGGTGCCGATCGTGCGGATGGCCTGCAGTACCGTGGACACCCGGTTGCTCAGGCCGAACCACGGGCTGTTGGTCAGCCGCAGCAGCCGGGCCACGAGCGCCGGGTCCTGGCCGATCAGGGCGCCGATGTCGTCGGCGGTATGGCGCTGATCATCGGCCATGAGGTTGATCTGCACGACGAGCTCTGGCAGCGACGCGTGCTCGCACGCCTCCGCCACCAGCACCGCCGGCGTTCTGGCTACATCTGTCACGGTAAGCCCCCACGGCCCCGATATTTGTTGTGCCTATTGAGTATAGATGCGTTTTCGCCCCGGGAATCCGGGCCAAATGACCGGGATATTTGGCGTTGATGTGGGTCAATGCGAGCCGGGCGCGGATCGCCTAGCGTGACGGCCCATGAACGACAATCCCGTGATCGGGTACACCCTGCGCGGCAACCGTTACCTGAATGTAACCAGCCGCTGCACGCTGCGCTGCGCGTTCTGCCCCAAGTTCAATGGCGAGTGGACGGTGCAGGACTACCGGCTGCGCCTGCACGCCGAGCAGGAGCCGGATACCAAGACCCTGCTGGCTGCCGCCGGCGAGCCCGGCCAGTACCGCGAGGTGGTGTTCTGCGGTCTTGGTGAGCCGTCGCTGCGCCTATATACGGTGCTGGAGGTGGGTACTGAGCTGCGCCGCCTTGGGGTGCGGGTGCGGCTCAATACCGACGGCTTGGCCAATTTGGTGCACGGGCGGGATGTCACTCCCGATCTGGAGGACAGCATCGACGCGGTGTCGATTTCCATGAACGCCCAGGACCCCGAAACCTACGAACGCCATTGCCGACCGCCGCAGTCGGACGCTTACCCGGCGATGCTGGAATTCGCCGAGCGCGCGCGCGAATTTGTCCCGAACGTGACGCTCACCGCCATCGACGGCCTGCCGGGCGTCGATATCGACGCCTGCCGGGCCGTGGCTGAACGGCTCGAGGTCGGCTTCCGCCGCCGCGAGTTGGGAAAAGTAGGTTAACGGCAGTGGCAAGTAGCAAGTGACAAGTAGCAAGGGGGCGGTTTGCGGGGTCTGATGACAGTCATTGATAGCGTTGAGTTTTGCGGGCTTGTTGTTCCTTGCCACTTTCCACCTTCCACTTGCTACTGACTTTATGGAATTAATATGTCCAGCCGGCACCCTGCCGGCCCTCAAGGCGGCCGTCGATAACGGTGCCGACGCCGTGTATCTCGGTTTCCGCGGCGCCAGCAACGCGCGCAATTTCCCCGGGCTCAACTTCAGCGAGGTCGAGGCACGCGAGGGCCTGGCGTACGCACGCCGCGCCGGGGCCAAGGTGCTGGTGGCACTCAATACCAATCCCGGGCCGGCGCAGTGGGACGGCGCCTGCCGGGCCGCCGACCAGGCGGTGGCGCTCGGTGCCGACGCGCTGATCATGGCCGACATCGGCCTGCTCGGTTACATCGCCGAGCGCCATCCGCAGCAGCGTCGGCACCTGTCGGTGCAGGGTTCGGCCACCAATTACGAGGCGATCAACTTCTACGCGCGCGAATTCGGTGTGAGCCGGGTGGTGCTGCCGCGGGTGCTGTCGCTGGCGCAGGTAACGGCGCTGATCCGGCGCGTGAGCGTCGAGATCGAGGTGTTCGGTTTCGGCAGCCTGTGCATCATGGTCGAGGGCCGCTGCCAGCTGTCTTCGTACGTCACCGGCGAATCGCCCAACGTGTCCGGCGTGTGCTCGCCGGCCAAGAGCGTGCGCTGGGAGGAGCTGCCCGGCGGCGCGCGCCGCTCGCGGCTCAACGGCGTGCTGATCGACGAGTACGCGCCGGCCGAGCCGGCCAGCTACCCGACGCTGTGCAAGGGCCGGTTCGAGGTCGGCGGTCATACCTTCTATGCGCTCGAGGAGCCCACCAGCCTCAACACCGTCGCGCTGCTGCCCGATTTGCAGCGTGCCGGGGTTGCGGCCATCAAGGTCGAAGGCCGGCAGCGCAGCCCGGCCTACGTCGCCCAGGTCACGCGCGTGCTGCGTGCCGCGCTCGATGCCTGTAAGCGCGACCCCGAGCACTTCGCCCCGAATCCCGAGTGGCTGACGGCGCTCGACAAGGTGGCGGAGGGGTCGTGTCATACGCTGGGGGCTTATCATCGGCCGTGGCAATGAAAAAGGCAGCTGTTAGCAATTGGCTGTTGGCTTTTAGCTAACCGCCAACCGCTAAAAGCCAATCGCTAATCGCCAACAGCTAACCGCTCTGTACAGACATGAAACTCTCCCTTGGTCCCCTCCATTACTTCTGGCCCCGCGCCGAGACGCTCGATTTCTACCGTGAGGCGGAAGGCTGGCCGGTCGATATCGTGTATCTCGGCGAGACTGTGTGCTCGAAGCGACGCGAGTTGCGCTTCGAGGACTGGCTCGAGATCGGGGCGCGTCTGGCGGACGCCGGCAAGGAAGTGGTGCTGTCGACGCTGGCGCTGATCGAGGCCGAGTCGGAGGTGTCGGCGATGCGGCGGTTGATCGACAACGGCCGGTTCGCAGTCGAGGCCAACGACATGGGTGCGGTCGGCATGTGCGCCGGCCGGCCGTTCGTGGCCGGGCCGCATCTCAATTCCTACAACAGCGCCGCGGTGGCAGTGCTGCGGCGCGCCGGGGCGCGGCGCTGGGTGGTGCCGATCGAGATCAGCGAGGCCATGCTCACGTCGATGCAGGCGGCGCGCCCGGCCGGGCTCGAGACCGAGGTGCTCGCCTTTGGGCGCCTGCCGCTGGCGTTCTCGGCGCGCTGCTTCACGGCGCGCGCCCACAACCGGGCCAAGGACGACTGCGAGTTCCGCTGCCGCGACTATCCCGACGGCCTGCCGCTCACCACCCGCGAGGGCGAGCGCTTCCTGACCCTCAACGGCATCCAGACCCAGTCCGGCAGCCGCAGCAACCTGATCGGCGCGCTGCCGGCGCTGCGTGCGCGCGGCGTCGACGTGCTGCGACTGTCGCCGCAGGCCGAGCACATGGACGAGATCGTGCAGGTGTTTCGCAGCGTGCTCGACGGCGCGCTGACCCCCGCACACGGTGAGGGTGTACTGAGCGTCTTGCTGCCGGACGGCGTCTGCAACGGCTACTGGCGCGGCGAGCCGGGCATGGCGTGGCAGTCGCTGGCGGCTGTGGAGTCGGGTCTGTAATCGCCCTGCTCGTGCGCTCCGGATAAAACGCAGAGGACGCAGAGCTTTTGAATAC
>Ga0316626_10001503_pt1 | contig 10434 bp, 12 predicted proteins | sample OWC_Aug_T1_C1_D5_FD_207656 | JGI IMG/M metagenome (GOLD analysis project Ga0316626, IMG submission 207656) | Wetland soil microbial communities from Old Woman Creek delta, Ohio, United States - OWC_Aug_T1_C1_D5_A | ecosystem: Environmental > Terrestrial > Soil > Wetlands | place: USA: Ohio...
GACGGCCTTGGTCGCGTCGCTCCGTGAAGCGGCGCCCGGGGGGGTCGACAACGCCTTCCACGAGCGGCGGGGCTCACGAACCAGGCGGCGGGGCGGGCACGGCCGGCACGCCGGCGCCTTGTGCGGTGCAGGGGCCGGATGCTATGGTCGCTGCTATCCTGGCGAGGCTCACCCCCGTGTGCCTCGCACATCCCGGTTTCGAGGACCCATTCATGGACGTCACATCCTTGGCTGCGCGCGCCCCGCGCCGCGTGCTCTTCCCGCTGGCCGGCCTCCTCGCGCTCGGCGTCGCCCTCGCAATCGCCGCATGCGGGCAAGGAGAGAAAAAGCCCGACCTGGGCGGCATCTCCGACACGACGGCCTTTCGCGGCGCGTCCACCCTCACTGATACCACGGCGCAGATTGCGGCGCTCGTCAAGTTCCTCGACAACTACCCGGAGAGCGCCTTCCGCCCGCGCGCCTACCGGCGCCTCTACGATCTCGAGTCGGCGGCCTCGCCGGAGCGCGCCGGCGAGCGGCTGGCGAAGGCGCTCCGCAAAGAAAGGCAGGTGGCGGCGCGCTCGGGCCTTCACTACCTCCTCTTCCAGCATGCAGCGGCCCACGTTCCGGACCAGGTCGAGCCCGCCCTGCGCGCCGTGCTTGCCGACAGGGCGGAGCTCGAGTACGAGGTCTACAACTCGATCGCCTGGGAGCTCGCCGAAAAGGGCGAGCACCTCGACCAGGCGCTAGCCCTCGCCGAGCGGAGCCTGGCCCGGGCCCCGGACAGCCTCGCCAAGGCCACCGTGCTCGACACCAAGGGCTGGGTCCACTACAAGAAGCAGGAATACGCGAAGGCGATCGAGGTACTCACGGCCGCGGCGGCCACGTCGCCCGAGCCCTACGAGGAGATCGAGGTCCATCTCGCCCAGGCGCTCGACGCCGGCAGCATGAAGACCGAGGCGCGGGACGCTTACATGAAGCTCCTCCTCACGCAGGAGATTCCGGGGTTCCGCACGCGCGCCCTCGCCCTCACCGAAGAGCTCGGCGGCTCCCCCGATGAGCTGGCGCGGGACCTCGATCGCCGGCGCGAGGAGCGGGCGACTCCGGTCCCCGACTTTGCGCTCAAGGACTACGCCGGCCGGGACGTCCGGCTCTCCGACTTCCGCGGCCAGGTCGTGCTCCTCAACTTCTGGCATCCCACCTGAAGCCCCTGCCGTGCGGAGTATCCGCACCTCGAGGCGCTCTACCGGGAGTACAAGGATCGCGGCTTCACCGTCGTGTCGATGGAGGTCTCGAACCGCCCCGCGCTCGCCCAGGAGTTCGTGGCCGGAGTCGGCGCCACCTTCCCCATCGTGAACGACGATCAGAACGTGGCGAAGGAGACCTACAACGTGACGGGCACGCCGACCAATCTCATGGTCGACCGGAAGGGCCGCGTGTTCTTCCGCTCTCTCGGCTACGGCCCTGGCTACGAAGCGCGGTACAGGGCGGAAATCGAGTATCTCCTGACCCAGGGCACGAAGCAGCTCGAACTCGGCGACTGAGCCGCCGGCGGGGGGCCGGGTGCGCTAGCCCCGCTGCGCTAGCCCCGGTGCGCTAGGCCCGGGATAGCTCAGGAAGAGCGCACCCCACGGTGACTTCATGTAGTCGGCCACGCGCCGCCGCCCGATCGCGGGGTACCAGTAGTAGTCGTGGTACGCCCATGAGGCGATGTAGGTCGTGACGACGAGCGGCGTGTGGGTCAGGAGCCTCTCCAGCGGTTTGAACATACCGTGGTAGAGCGCGTGCTGCCCGCGGCTCGCGAAGGTCGAGCCGTAGGCGCAGCCGAGATCCACGCCGTCGATCGCATCGCCCACGATCTCGATCTCGCGTGGATCGCCCACGCCAAGGCCGTGCTCGTGGGCGATCCGGATGAACGGCAGGCTCATGGGGTCGAATCCCATCATCTTCGCCGAGATGGCATCGATCGCCGTCTGGTCGGCCGAGGCGAGCACGAAGCCCGCCGGCCGCACCTCCATGCAGCGCGGCCCCGGCCCTGAACCCACCACGTGCCCGTCCATCACGGCGAAGAGGCCCGAGTGGATCTCCTTCTGGATCATGAGGAGATCGACCAGGGTCTCGTGGATCACCGAGTGCGTCCAGTGGCGCTGGCGATGGAGGAGCCCGCCGAAGGCGTTCTTCATCGCCCCGGTGATCGTCGTGAACACATGCGTCTTCATGGTCGGCAGATGGATGATGCTCTCGCCGATCATGCGCTTGGGGATGCGGATCCCCTCCGGGTAGATCTGATCAAGGACGAGGAGCTTGCCCTTCGGCTCGTAGGTGACCCACTCCTCGTTCTCGTAGAGGTGGACGTTCCTGAGCCCGTGCTTCTGGATGACCGGGAGCTGCTTATTGGCCCTTTCCCCTTCGCGCGCCGAGACGACGACCGTGTCGTTGTGGCAGCCGTGGACCAGCTCCCGCCGGTAGCCATCGGCAAGGAGGGTCTGGATCACCCCATCCAGCTGCCACGGTGTCGTCGAGCAGGCCGGATAGAACTTCTGCCAGGAGATGTTGATCTTGAGCGCGGTGTCCTTGTCTTTGGGCAGATGCGACTGGTAATCCACCGACCGCATCGCGCGCCCGAAATCGGCGACGATCGTCTCCGGCCTCGTGCGGAGCACGGCAACCCGGGATCTCGTGGCCATGCCGGTCTATGACTCCTTGAGGAGGTTCGCGGCGATGACGAGCCGCTGCACCTGGGACGTGCCTTCGTAGAGCTGGGTGATCTTCGCGTCGCGATAGAGCCGCTCGACCGGAAAGTCCTGGATGTAGCCGTATCCGCCATGGATCTGCACGGCGCGGTCCGCCGAGCGCACCGCCACCTCGGAGGCGTAGAGCTTGGCCATCGACGCCTCCTTGGCGCAGCGCTCGCCGGCACCGCGCATCACCGCGGCGCGGTAGGTGAGGAGCTGCGCGGCGCTCACCTCGGTCGCCATGTCGGCGAGCATCCACTGGATCGACTGGAACTCGGCGATCGGCTGCCCGAACTGCACCCGCTCCTGGGCGTACTTGAGCGCCTCGGCGAGGGCGTTCCGCGCGATCCCGATCGCCTGCGCCGCGATCCCGATCCGCCCGCCCTCGAGGGTGGCCATGGCGATCGAGTAGCCGCGATGGAGCTCCCCGAGCAGGTTCTCGGCGGGCACCTCGGCGTCCTTGAAGACGATCTCCATGGTCGAGGAGCCGCGAATGCCCATCGTCTTCTCCCGATGCGGACGCTCGACGCCGGGAAAACCGGTCTCGACCAGGAACGCGGTGATGCCGCGACTCTTGGCCGCAGGATCGGTCCGCGTGTAGACGAGGAGGAGATCGGCGACCCCGCCGTTGGTCACGAAGATCTTGGTGCCGTTCAAGATGTACTTCCCGTCCCTCGGCACGGCAGTCGTCTTCTGGTTCGCGGCATCGGAACCGGCCTCCGGCTCGGTCAGGCAATAGGCGCCGATCTTCTTCCCGGTGGCGAGCCCCTCGAGGTAGCGGCGCTTCTGATCCGCCGTGCCGAACTGCTGGAGCGGGCCGCAGACGAGCGAGTTCTGCACCGACATGACGACTCCGGTCGCCGCGCACGCTGCCGACACCTCCTCCAGGGCGAGGATGTAAGACAGGAAATCGAGCCCGGCGCCACCCCACTCGGGATCCACGCACATCCCCATGAAGCCCATCTCGCCGAGGCGGCGGATCGAGTCCCAGGGAAACTCGCGGGTCTCGTCGGTGTGGGGCGCGCGCGGCGCGATCTCCCTGGTCGCCAGTTCGCGCGCAGCCGCGCGAATCATCTCCTGTTCTTCGCTCAGCTCGAAGTCCATGACTCGCCTTCTCCCGGTTTACTGATCCGGGTAGTCGTAGAACCCGCGCTTGGTCTTCCGGCCGAGCCGGCCGGCCGCCACCATCTTCTTGAGGAGCGGGCACGGGCGATACTTGGGATCCCCGTACCCCGCGTGCAGCACCTCCATGATATGGAGGCACACATCGAGCCCGATGAAGTCGGCGAGGGTGAGCGGGCCCATCGGATGGTTCATGCCGAGCTTCATCACGGTGTCGATGGCCTCGGCGTCGGCCACCCCTTCCATGAGAGCGTAGATCGCCTCGTTGATCATTGGCATCAGGACGCGGTTCGAGATGAAGCCCGGGTAGTCCTTGACCTCGACCGGGGTCTTCCCGAGCCTCATGCTCAGGTCGCGCACGGCGGCGTAGGTCTCGTCCGATGTCGCGAGCCCGCGGATGATCTCGACGAGCTTCATCACCGGCACCGGGTTCATGAAGTGCATCCCGATCACGCGGTCCTGGCGCTTGGTGGCCGCGGCGAGCTCGGTGATCGAGATCGACGAGGTGTTCGAGGCGAGCACCACCTCCGGGCGGCACACCGAGTCGAGCGACGAGAAGATCTCGCGTTTCACCTGCTGGTCCTCGCTCACCGCCTCGATCACGAGATCGCATTTGCCGGCGGAGGAGAGCGAAACCGAGGTCTTGATGCGGTCGAGGGTCTGGGCCTTCACGTCGGCCGTGATCTTCTCGCCCTTGACCATGCGGTCCAGGTTCCTGGTGATGGTCGCGATCGCCCGCCCGAGGAAGTCCTCCCCCACGTCCATGAGCCAGACATCGAGTCCGGTCTGGGCGAAGACATGGGCAATGCCGTTCCCCATCGTCCCGCCGCCGACCACCCCCACTGTCGAGACCTGTGCTGCGGGCACCGGCTTGACCCGCTCGTCCCTGGTCACCATCGTATTCGTCATCGCTCCTCCTCCCATTCGCTGCGCGCGCCTGCTCCCGTTCGCACCATCTAAACGAGCTCGATCGCCATGGCCACGGCCTCGCCGCCGCCGAGGCAGAGGGTGGCGAGCCCCTTCGTCTTCTGCCGTGCCTTGAGCGCCTGGATCAGGGTGGCAACGATTCGCGCCCCCGAAGCGCCGATCGGATGGCCGAGCGCGATCGCGCCCCCGTGCACGTTCACGCGCCCGAAGTCCCAGCCGAGCTCCCGGCCGTCGACAAGCGCCTGGGCGGCGAAGGCCTCGTTGGCCTCGATCAAGTCCCAGTGGTCGATCTTGACGCCCATCTTCTGCATGAGCTTCTTGACGGCGATGACCGGCGCATAGAAGACCATCTCCGGCTCGGCGCCGCCGGTTGCGTACTCGACGATCCGCGCCTCGGGCGTGACTTGGAGCTCCTTCGCGCGCGCCGCGGAGAGGACGATGAGTGCTGCGCCGCCGTCGTTCAGGCCGGGGGCGTTTCCGGCCGTCACCGTGCCTTCCTTCTCGAAAGCCGGCTTCAGCTTGGCGAGCGCCTCGAGCGAGGTGTCGCGCCGGGGGCTCTCGTCGGCCGCGATCTTCTGCGGGTCGCCCTTCTTCTGCGGCACCTCGATCACGAACGTCTCCTTGGCAAAGAGGTTCGCGTCCTGCGCCGCGACTGCCTTCTGGTGGCTCTCGACCGCATAGCGGTCCTGGTCCTCGCGCGTCACCTTGAACTTGCGCGCGATCAACTCGGCGGCGCTTCCCATGTGGAAGTTGTTGAATGAATCCCAGAGACCGTCGAGGACGACCGAATCGGCCATCTGGGTCCCGCCGAGGCGGAGCCCGGTCCGCGCCTCGGAGAGGAGAAAGGGCGCCTGCGACATGGACTCCATGCCGCCGGCGACGAACACGCCGGCATCCCCGGCGCGGATCGCCTGTGCCGCGAGCATCGCCGCCTTGAGCCCGGAGCCGCAGACCTTGTTGATGGTCATCGCGGCGACGGCCGGCGGCACGCCGGCGCGGATCATCGCCTGTCGCGCCGGGGCTTGCCCCGCGCCGGCCTGGACGACCTGCCCCATGATGACCTCGTCCACCTGGTCCGCGGGGACCCGGGCGCGGGCGAGCGCCTCGCGGATCGCCATGGCGCCGAGGTCCGTCGCCTTGAAGCTCCCGAGCCCGCCGAGGAAGCGACCGATCGGAGTGCGGCAGGACCCCGCAATGAAGACCTCATCGTTCTTCGCCATCGGAGTTTCCCTTCCAGATACGTGAGTCGAGCGGAGGCATGACCCCGCGCGCGCGGGAGGAGGCCAGGGGACGGGAAGGCGCGTCGCCCCGCGAAGCGCAAGCGAAGAAAGTTAACCCTCGGACGGGAAGGGCGTCAAGGCGCGACGCCGGACCGCGACTGGACGCGCTGGAAGAAGAGCGCCTTGATCGCACCCCAGGTCGTGGGCTCGACGGCGGCCGCGCTGCGAGGCGCGGGCCGCAGGAACTCGGTCCACTCCCCGATCCAGTACCTGCCGTAGTAACGAGCGCCCTCCGCCGGCGGCTGCGTCGTGTCCGGCGCGAACTCGAAGTTGGCCTGATGCCCGTTCACCTCGAGCCCATCGTTCGGATTGAACAGCCGGCGCGCTCGGGATCCTCCACGATCGGCTCGGTCGCGCCGCAGGTGAGCCGGAGGTCGAGGGAGTAGATCGTCGCGTCGGCCTGCGCGGCGAAAAGCCGCTCATGGGCCGCGAGCTCGGCGTCGAGCCCCCAGCTCGCGTATCCCGGCTCGATGTCGGTCGGGAAATTGAACTGAAACCCCGGGCCAGGCGGGTCGGTGGACGCATGGAGGAGGAGCTCCTCGTAGGCCGCGAGCCGCTCGGCAGCCGTGTGCTCGGTGTCGCTGTAGATCGTCACGAGGTTGCGGAGGAGGTTCTCGGGCGGCGTCTGTGCCGCGGGTGGCCAGGGCGCCGGCGGATCCGGAATCATCTGGCTGTGGTCGCAGGCCAGACTGGCGCAGCCGAGCGCGGCGAGAAGAGCGAAGCTGAAGCGACACCCTTTCATGATGCGATCCAGCTACATGAAGGCCGCCTTGAGCTGTCCCCAGGTCCAGGGCTCGACGGCGGCAGCGCCGGACATCGCCGCGCCTACACCGGCATTGTCTTCACGTCCCCGACGAGGAGCGGCGCCGCGGTGGCCGCCTTGACCTGGTCGACCGAGACGCCCGGCGCCACCTCGACCAGCTCGAAGCCACGCGGGGTCACGTCGACCACCGCGAGCTCGGTGATGACGCGGTTCACGACCCCGCGCCCGGTGAGGGGCAGCGTGCAGCGCGGGAGGAGCTTCGAGGCGCCGCTCTTGTCCGTGTGGTTCATGGTGACAACGATGCGCTTGGCGCCGGCGACGAGGTCCATCGCCCCGCCCATCCCCTTCACCATCTTCCCGGGCACCATCCAGTTCGCGATGTCGCCCTCCGCATCCACCTCGAGCGCGCCGAGGATGGCGAGGTCGATGTGGCCGCCCCGGATCATGGCGAACGAATCGGCGCTCGAGAAGAACGAGGCGCCGGTCACGGCGGTGACCGTCTGCTTCCCGGCGTTGATGAGATCGGCGTCCTCCTCGCCCACATAGGGGAAGGGGCCGATGCCGAGGAGGCCGTTCTCCGACTGGAGAACGACACTCATCCCCGCCGGGATGTAATTCGCGACGAGGGTCGGCATGCCGATCCCGAGATTGACGTAGTAGCCGTCGCGGAGCTCAAGCGCCGCTCTTTGGACGATTCGTTCTTTGCTCAATTCGCTTCTCGTAGCCGACGCCCTGGAAGAGGAAGTCGACGAAGATGCCGGGGGTGTGCACGTGATCGGGATCGATAGCGCCGGGCGCCACGAGCGTCTCGACCTCGGCGATCGTCACCTCGCCCGCGGTCGCCATCATCGGGTTGAAGTTCCGTGCGGTCATCCGGTAGACGAGATTCCCGAGCGGGTCGCCGGTATGCGCCTTGACAAAGGCGAAGTCGGCGCGGAGCCCGCGCTCGAGCACGACCTCCCGGCCGTCGAAGAGGCGGGTCTCCTTGCCCTCCGCGATCGAGGTGCCGACTCCGGTCGGTGTGTAGAAACCGGCGATGCCGGCGCCGCCGGCGCGGATCCGCTCGGCGAAGGTGCCCTGGGGCACGAGCTCCACCTCGAGCGAGCCGTCGAGGAACTGCCGCTCGAAGATCTCGTTCTCGCCGACATAGGTGGCGATCATCTTCCGCACCTGGCGGGTCGCGAGCAGGATGCCGAGACCGAAGTCGGCAACCCCCGCGTTGTTCGAGATGACGGTCAGGTCCTTCGTCCCGAGCTCGCGCACCGCCCCGATCAGGTTCTCCGGGATGCCGCAGAGGCCGAACCCGCCCACCATGACGGTTGCGCCGTCGCGCAACCCGGCACGCGCGAGCGCTGCGGCGGCGTTCGCCACGATCTTGTTCATGCCTTGCTCCGCGGCGTCGCTGCGGCCCGCGGGCGGCGCGCTCCGACCCACTGCCGGATATAGTCCGCGATATCGCGGGTCGAGGTGCCCGGACCGAACAGCTTTCCGAACCCCATCGACTCGAGCTTCTCGACATCGGGCGACGGGATGATGCCGCCGCCGATCACGAGCACGTTCTTGAGCCCCTTTTCCTTGAGCGCGGCGAGCACGCGCGGGAAGAGCGTCATGTGCGCTCCCGACAGGCTCGAGAGAGCGATGACGTCGGCGTCCTCCTCGAGCGCCGCCTGGGCGACCATCTCGGGCGTCTGATGGAGCCCGGTATAGATGACCTCCATGCCGGCGTCACGGAGCGCGGCGGCCACCACCTTCGCCCCGCGGTCGTGCCCGTCGAGGCCGGGCTTGGCGACGAGGACTCGAATCTTGCGCTCTGCCACCGATTCCTCCATACAGCGACCAGAGTGCGACCGGAAGCGACGATGATAGCGCACCTGGCGCGGCGCCGTCAGCCACCGACAGCGCTACTCTCCCCGGCAGCGCTACGCTCCCCGGCCGTGCTCCGTGTCCAGGAATGCGGCGAGGAGGGCGCCGGCGGCCCGCTCCGGGGTGTCCTCCCCCGCCGCCACCGCAGCTGCCGCCCGCTCGAGCGCCTGGCCCCACCCGGCGTCGAGCCGGGCGGTGATCGTCTCGACCAGGATGCCGGAGAGGCGCGCGCGGATCGCCCGGACCCGCCGCGCGCGGGCGCGCTCGCCGGCCGCCGCGGCGCCTGCTTCGAGCGCGGCGACGAGCTCATCGACGCCGCGCCCGGTCGTCGCCTCGGCGAGAAGGACCGGCACCGCCGTCGCTTCGCCGCCGCGAAGGGCGAGCGCCTCGCGCAGGTTCTCGACCATCGCCTCGGCACCGGGTCGATCGGCCTTGTTGACGACCATGACGTCGCCGATCTCGGTGATCCCCGCCTTGAGGCTCTGCACGTCGTCGCCAGCCTCGGGCACCATCACGATGACGATCAGGTGCGCCGCGGCCGCGATCTCGACCTCGTTCTGCCCGACCCCCACCGACTCGATGAGCACGCGCTCGAAGCCGCCGAGCTCGAGAAGATCCGCGGCGTCGAAGACTGCGGCGGCGAGGCCGCCATGGTGGCCGCGCGTCGCCATCGAGCGCACGAACACGCCGGGATCCCCCCCGAGCGCCGCCATCCGGATGCGGTCGCCGAGGAGCGCGCCGCCCGTGAACGGGCTCGTCGGATCGACCGCGAGCACCCCGACCCGTCGCTCGAGCGCACGGTACCGGCGCGCCACCTGTGTGATGAGGGTGCTCTTGCCGGCACCGGGCGGACCCGTGAAGCCGATCCGCAGGGCACCGCCGGCCGTGCGGCGAGCCTCATCGAGAAGCGGATCAGCGGCGGTGGGGGCCCGGTTCTCGATCGCCGTGAGCGCGCGCGCCAGCGCACCGCGATCTCCGCCGCGGATGCGCGCGGCGAGCGCGGCCGCAGCGCCGTCACCGGATGGAGTCGCCGCAGCGCGCGGGTCAGTGGACAAGCGTCTCCTCATGGCGGCGGGAGAGTATCACGTGGCTGGGGGCAGCCGCGCTCAGCGCGGCTTCCGCACCACGAGATCCGCGCTCCGGATCGCCTCGAGCACGATCTCCGCCACCGAGCGGGCCGCGACCGGCACCGCGCCGCTCCCGGCCATGGACGCGGCGAGTTCCTCTCCCACCTCCGACGCCACGGCCGTCCCGCGCACATCGAGCTTCTCGACCGTGAGCCCGGCCGCCTCGATCGCGCGCCGGTAGTCGTCGACGAGGAGCGCCCCGCCCACGCAACCCGCGATCGCGTCGGGATGGTTGCGCACCTCCTCCGGAAGGGGAGCGAGGAGGACGATGTCCGAGATGTACCCGCGCCCGCCGGGCTTGAGCACGCGCTGGATCTCGCGGAAGGCCTGCCCCTTGTCCGGGACCAGGTTGAGCACGCAGTTCGAGATGACCACATCCATCGAGGCGGTGTCGATCGGCAGGTGCTCGATCTCCCCGAGCCGGAACTCGACGTTCGGGAAGCGACCGCCCGCCGCGGCCCGCGCCCGCGAGATCATCTCGGGCGTCATGTCCACCCCGATCACGCGCCCGCTGGGCCCGACCGCCCGCGCCGCGAGGAAGCAGTCGACGCCGGCACCCGAGCCGAGATCGAGCACGCACTCCCCGGGCGCGATCGAGCCGAGCGCCGTCGGATGCCCGCAACCGAGACCGAGGTGCG
>Ga0316626_10001504_pt1 | contig 10433 bp, 8 predicted proteins | sample OWC_Aug_T1_C1_D5_FD_207656 | JGI IMG/M metagenome (GOLD analysis project Ga0316626, IMG submission 207656) | Wetland soil microbial communities from Old Woman Creek delta, Ohio, United States - OWC_Aug_T1_C1_D5_A | ecosystem: Environmental > Terrestrial > Soil > Wetlands | place: USA: Ohio...
GTCGTGCCGTACTCGTGCATGTGCCGCCGCGCATACAGCGCGAGCCAATTCGCGGCCGACATGGCCCCAAAGGGGATCAGGAAGGCGGTGAAGCCGGAGATCTCCCGCGAGCCGGCGCCAAGTCCGCGGCGGCCGGTGTCGGCGGCGGCGGTGGACTCGGTGACCGAGCGGTAGACGAGCGCGTGCCGGCAGAGCCCCGCGGCCACGGCAAGCGCCGCATGGATCACGGGCATGATCTGCGCGGGGCCTTCCAGCCCGGAGAGATGCCAGTTCAGCTTCAGGCCGAGCGTGTCCTGCACCTCATAGATTCCCGGCCCGCTGAAGCCCGGGGGGCCCTGGATCGGCCCGGGATACGCCGCCAGGCCGTCGATCTCGTCGGGCTCGAGACCGGCATCCGCGATGGCCGCCAAGGCGGCCTCGCACGTGAGATCCAGATCCGAGCGAAGCAGGCGGCGGCCAATCGCGGACTGCCCGACGCCCGAGATGATGGCTTTGCGTTCCAGCGGTTCGCTCACGGTATCGCCTCCGGCTCGAACAACGGCAAGGCGACCTCGTCGCTGACGTTCTCGAACACGACACGGAGCGGCATACCGATGGTGACGCGCTCGAGCGGGCAGTTGACGATGTTCGTCGTCAGCCGCAGCCCGGACTGCTCGACCAACTCGACGAGGCCGATCACGTACGGCACCTCCTGCCCCGGAAACCATCGCTGATGGTTGATGGTGAAGCTGTGAAGTCGCGCCCGTCCGCTGGCAGTCGTCACATCCAGATCTCGGCCGCGACATTTCGGGCACACCGGCCGTGACGGGTGAATGAGGTATCGGCACGCGCGGCAGCGGGTCAATTCCAACCGCCCTTCCCGGCAGGCGCGCCAGAACGCTTCGGTGTGAGGCTCGAGGGCCGGCAACGGTCGTGGAAACATGCTCATTCGCCCTTACCCGGGCGCCGCATCAGTTTGCGAAAGGCTGCGGTTCATCTCGGCAAAGATCCGGTCACATTTTGCGGCAAAGACGAAGTCGTTTTCCGTAAGCCCGTTGATCGCGTGGGTCCAGATGCGCACCTCGACGCTGCCCCAGGCCAGGTAGATATCCGGGTGATGGTTCTGCTCTTCGGCGACGGCCCCGATGCGATTCACCAGCGCCAACGCCTGGGCAAAATCATCGAGCCGGTAACGCTTCACCAAGTGGTGATTCTCGACCACGGTCCAATCTTGGACCTGGGCCAGCAGTGGCCTCATCGCCTCCGCGTCGAGCGGCGGGACACCGCCGCGGCACGGTATACACTGTCGGTCTGCCAGTTCAGTCATGTTGGCACTCTCGAAGACCGTCGGGTTCGCAAGCGACGGCGTCAGGGTGCGCACGCCCGTCCGCCGATCTCGCACTGCACTGGGGGACGTCCTTCCTCGTGACGCCCGCGGTTGCCGCTGCCGCGGTTGCCACCGCCGTCGTCCATGGGCGCGCCGCGCGCGAGGATGCCGTTACCCCCATTGTCGTTCGCCTCATTGCCCACCAGACGCCACGCCGACCCCGTGCCGCTGATGCCATCATCGCCATTGTTGAGCGTGCGGCAGTCCTTGATCTCGTAGTGCATACCCATGAGGCGTATGCCATCTTTCCCGTTTCGCTCCGCCTCACATTCGATGAAGTGGTGTCCCATCCCCATGACGCTGAACCCCGCCTGACCGCTGCCGTGCGCCGCGTTGCCGCCACCCGGGATCCCAACGTTGCCGTCCTTTCCCATGATGAAGTATCCGAAGCGCCGGCTCCCGATTGCGCGGGTGTGCGTCAGCCGGAACCCCGCGCCATTCACCGAGAAGCCGTCCCGCGCCGCGGCGCGCGATTCCACCGAGCGCATCTCGACGTTGTTGGTCTGCACCCGGACTCCGTCGCGACCGCTGTTGGCGACGGCCACACTATCGATCAGCGCCACACTGTCGTTGCCGTGGGCAACGACACCGTCGCGAAACCCATCGATGGTCGCCACACCGTCGCTGCTGATCACCCGCGCCCCACCGGGCCCACCATAGCGCAACCAGAGACCCGCACCCTGACCGGTGCCGCGCAGCGTCCGGCCACGCAGGTCGACCGTCACCCCGTGCGTCATGCCCTTCGCGTCGACGATCAGCCCGTCAGCCGAACACGGCGCACCGGCCACTGGGTCTCCATTCAACACCAGATCGCTGACGACCGTGTCGCCGCAGGCGCATGCAACGTCCTGACCTCGCACGTCGTCGCCGCACAATTTCGCCGCCGCTCCCGGAGGCGCCGCCAACACGAACAGGAGTGCACAACTGGCGCCGATCCGAAAGAAAGAATGGCTCACGCAAAGACGCGAAGACGCAAAGGCGCAAGGCGCAAAGGTGATCATGCCGCATGATCTGAAGCCTCCAGGAATGAGGTTCAGGAAACGCTTCTGGCGGAGCATCTCTGAGCTCCTTTCTTTGCGGCTGTGCGCCTTGGCGCGAGATTCATTTTCGGACTGAGCCTCGCAAGCGCCTGCCTCGCCAGGCGTGCGGCGCAAGGCGTCAGGCGGAAAGCCCGACTCGTGGAACGCCGGACAGGATCCGCGGACCGTCGGGTCACGCGCCCGCCGAACCCCAGACGCTGCTTTCGCCCCTCGCGCCTCACGCTTCACGCCTCACGTCGTTCGGCCTTGACCGTACTCGACGACCGGTGAGACTGCAACACAACCGATTGGTGGCAGCGCGGCGAATTCCGTGTAAGATCGCGCGATCACGCATGCACCAAGCTGCCGTTCCCCAGGCTCGTCGCCGGCTCGCGCTCCTGCTCGCCGTCGCCACACTGGTCACCGTTCTGAGGACTCAGGCGACGGCGGCGCCGCTACCCCACCAGGCGCGCCGCCGCCTGGTCAACTCCCGCCTGATCGGGGAGAGCCTCGTTACCGCCCTGGAAGTGGAAGATCGAGTTCCAGTGATCATCTCGTTCGCCGCCGCCGATGCAGCGATGCGCGACAACGCAATCCCCGATCCGGGCGCGAGGGACAACGCCATCGATCGAGCCGGGCGAGGCATCATCCAGCGGTTCAGGGACGGCGAGTTCGCCGCGCGCCACCGGTTCGAGAACATCAACGCCGTGGCTGGCGACATCACCACGGATGGGCTGCTGCGGCTGCTCGACGATCCGAGCGTCGAACGGGTGGACCTCGACACGGGGGGCAGCGCGCACCTGGCGGAGGCGGTGCCGCTGGTGCGGCTGGATGTGGCCCGCAGCCTGGGGTTCACGGGGCGAGGCGTCACCGTGGCCGTGCTGGATAGCGGCGTGGACACCGATCATCCCGACCTCCGCGACGATCTCGTCGCCGAGGAGTGTTTCTGCAGCGGCAATTGTTGCCCGAATGCGAGCACACGGCAGAGCGGACCGGGAAGCGCCGAGGACGACTACGGCCATGGCACCAACGTGGCGGGCATCATCACCTCGAAGGGAACCGTCGCCCCGGTCGGTGGCGCCCCCGATGCCAGGATCGTGGCCATCAAGGTCCTGGACCGGTTCGGTGGCTTCTCCACCTCCGCCGATATCATCGCGGCACTCGACTGGATCATCAGCAATCGGCCGGACGTCAACATCGTCAACATGAGCCTTGGGACCAATGACCTGTTTCGGGGATACTGCGATGACTCGGATTCACGCACCAAGGCACTTGCGGTTGCCATCAACACGCTGCGGGCCAAGGGAGTTCTCCTCTTCGCCTCCAGTGGCAACCAGAGGTCCGGAACATCAACGCCGGCGCCCGCCTGCATCGCCAACACCATCTCGGTCGGCGCGGTCTGGGACGCGGATGTGGGGAGTCGCATCGCGCTCGGCTGCGTCGACCCCACGACGGCGGCGGACCAGGTGACCTGCTTCAGCAACAGCAACGAGACCACCGATCTCTTCGCGCCGGGAGGGCCGATGCGGTCGAGCGGGCGTTTCGGGCTCACGTCGGAGTTCTCCGGAACGTCGCAGGCGTCTCCCACGGCCGCTGCGTGTGCCGCCGTCCTGCTCGATCGCAGCCCAACGTCATCACCGGACGAGGTCGAGGCCGCCCTCAAGAGCTCGTCGACCCAGGTCACCGATTCGACCAATGGGTTCAGCTTTCCCCGCGTTGATTGCGAGGAAGCCCTGGTTTCCATCGGCGGCCCCCTGCCGCCCTCTCCCACCACAACGCCGACCGCGACGCCAACGGCGACTGCGAGTCCCAGTGACACGCCGGCACCCACCGCCACCGTGACGCAGACGCGCACGCCCAGCGCCACTGCAACAGTCACCGAGACGCCAACCAAGACCCCGATCCGGCCAACGCGCTCGCCGACTACTACCCGGGAGGTGTGCACCGGCGACTGCGATCACAATCACGTCATCGCCATCAACGAACTGGTCCTCGGCGTCAGCATCGCCTTGCAGGCACACTCTCTCACGGCGTGCCGAGAGTTCGATCAAGATGATAACAACAAGGTCACCGTCAACGAACTCGTCGCCGCAGTGAACCACGCCCTCGCCAACTGCCCGTGACCCCCTCTGCCGCGTTGCCGGAGATGGCGACAGGGGAGACGCAGTTCGCGAACCGGTGAGGGTCACGTATGGACCCACACCGAGAAAATATCGATTGACGAGGTGGCTTTTGTGGGGAACGATGCGCCGCTGTCGAGTTCGTCAACGCCGCGATTCAGTGGAAGGTCCGTCACCTTGGCCACCGGGTGGCCGCATCTGTGCGAGGGTGATTCATGCAGGAGAGCAAACACGTTCCCGAGCAGACAGCACGAAGGGAAGCGCCACAGGCTGCTCCGCCTCAGAGCCCACCCGAGGTCGTCACCATTCTCGAGGCCGACGCAACGATCCGATACGTCAGCCCGTCGATCGAGCCGGTGCTCGGATACAAGCCAGAGCAGCTCGTCGGCAAGAACTGGTTTCAGTACGTTCACCCGGACGACGTCAAGAGGGCGCAGCCGGTATTCAGTCGCACCGAACCGCCTCCGGCCGCCACGCGCTGGAGCGAGATGCGCCTGCGGCATGCGAACGGGTCCTGGATCAACTTGGAGGGCGTCGGGAACAACCTGCTGCACCATCCCAGCGTCAAAGGTTGGATCGTCAACGCCCGCGACGTCACCCGGCGCCTGCCGTCACCAGGCCCCGAGATTCTGCTTCAGAGGGGGCAGGACGAAGAAGCCGAGGTCGCCGCGGCGTTGGCTCGTGTCGGGCGGGAGATGATCTCCCTGCTCGACACCCCGGCCCTGCTCAACCGGCTGTGCAGTCTCACCACCAAGGTGCTCGACTGCGACTGCAGCCACACCCTGCTCTGGGAGGCCGAAGGCGACGCCTACGCCCCAGTCGCCGGATATGGGGATCTCTCCGAGCAGTGGGAGTCGATTCGACTGCTGAGGTTTCCCCGCGCGGCAGTGGCCGGCCGGCGCACGCTGTTCGAGCCGGACGCGCCGGTCACGATCATCAGCGCCGAAACGCCGGACGATCCCCTGGGAGCGATCGCCCGACACTGCAGCGCGACGGTCAGCCTCTTCGTGGCCCTGCGGGTCCGCGACGACATCATCGGGTACCTCCACGCCGGTTATCGCGAGCGCCACGGGCGGTTCACCCTGAAACAGCAGCGCATCGCCGCCGGCATCGCCCACCTGGCGTCGATGGCACTGCAAAACGCCCGGCTCGTCGAGGAGTTGGAACTGGCCAACCAGTTCAAGTCGCACTTCGTGGCCACCATGTCGCACGAGCTCCGAACTCCGCTGAACGTCATCATCGGCTACCATGATCTGCTGCTCGAAGGGACCTTCGGATCGCTCAGCGAGGAGCAGTCGTACATTCTCCGCAGGGCCCATCGGAGCGCACGCGAGCTGTTGGACCTGATCAACGCCACACTCGACCTGAGCCGCTACGAGGCCAAGCGAATTCCGCTGGAAATCCGCGACGTGTCGGTCGGCGAGCTCGTCGACGAAGTCATGCGAGAGACCTGGGAGCTCCCCGACAAGCCCGCACTCAGCGTCGAGTGGGATGTGGCGGAGGACATCCCTCCGCTGCGCACCGATCGGGTGAAGCTGAAGATGGTTCTCAAGAACCTCATTGGCAACGCCATCAAGTTCACCGAGGAGGGCACCGTCAGCATAGAAGTTCAGGCGCGGGACGGCGCCGTGGAGTTCTGCGTCCGCGACACCGGGATCGGCATCCCGCCGGAGGCGGTGGCGGTCATCTTCGAACCCTTCCGACAGGCAGACAGCTCCACTACCGCCCGTTATGGTGGCACGGGGTTGGGCCTGTACATCGTCCACCGCCTGCTCGACATCCTCGGCGGCAGCATCACCGTCGCGAGCGAAGTCGGCGCGGGCTCGGCGTTTCGTGTCTGCCTGCCACAGGAGGCGAATCCCGGCTCCACAGCGAGGCTGGCGCGGCAGTAGCCAGCTCCTCCCCCCGCTCATAGGGGCCGTCGATCTTCTGTAGCCGCAGGCTGTAGCCTGCGTGGCGCCGTGGTGGAAAAGTAGATTCACGGGAGCGCGGAAGGGGCTGCGATCCTGAGGGTTTTCCACCGCTATTTTGATTTTTGCGCGAAATTGACCTGATGGTTTCACATTGCGAAAACTTATTCCGATTGGCCCAATAAACCCCCTACTTCGCGTCGTATTTTTTTCTATGCGGCCTGCCTAGTCGGTTGGCAATTCAAGCTTTCGGCTAGGGGGAAACGATCCGGACGCGCCTAATCAACAGGTTTTCCACAGCGGGCTGTGGGTTGTTCCGGTGACCGGGGCGCCGCGCTTCCATGTGCGCCGAAAGTCGTACGCACTGCCCTGCCAGAACCCAAAAATCAGACCGTCTCGCGATTTGGTCAGAAGCAAATTGGTTTATCCTGAGCGCAAGCTCAGCTGTGGCTTCCCGAAGGAAGAATCATCACGGCTGCGAGCTTCGAGAGACCAGACGGAGGACATCGTCGTGAGACGCACGGGTGACGAAAAGGGTTTGAGCCTCGTTGAGGTCATTGTGACGACCGCCGTCGTTGGGGTGGTTTTGGGAGTAAGCGTGCCGAATCTCAGCCCCGGTTCCATCGGCCTGACCACGGCGAAGCAGAATCTGGCGAACGACCTCCGGCGGATACGAATGGATGCCACCATTCGGGGCGTTCACTTCCGGGTCACAATGGGCCCCAGTTCGTACCGCATCGAGCGCTTGCGCCAAGGCAGCAGCGGTGCGTGGGAGGTCGATCCAACCGTCACCTCGAGGCAGGTGGACCTGCCATCCGATATCGCGCTGGCCGCGGCAAACCCGGATGGTGCCGTAGCAAACATCGAGTTCAATACGCGCGGAATGGTCGCGCCCTCGACCAGCGCCGAGTCCACCGCCCCGGTGATACTGACCTTGAGCCAGAGGCACAGCGCCCGCAAGGACAACGTCGAGGTGTGGCCCTCCGGCCAGATTCGCCTGCTCTCGAGCAGCCAGGCGTCGTGAGAGAATGTTGTTCACCGCGAAGCAGCTATCACTTTCCCTCCTGAGTTTACGCTAGGGACCCGCCAACCCCGAAAACCAGCTCCTGTCACCACACCCCTGCCCCTCCACCCAGAGTGCGGGTTCCGCACCGGGGCACGGCGCCCGCCCGCCGTGCCCCGGGATACTTTTTGGGCGGCACCACCGGCGACCGGCAGAGCCGGTGCGCGGATCAAGACCCGTCGGTCATGATTTCTTAGCGCACGGCACAATACCCATCAGCTCCGGGCTCGCTGCGGGCGTCCGCATTTTTCGCTAGCGGTGGTTCCGGTTGGGTGCTAACGAGGGCTGCGCGAGGGTGCCGATGAGGAAGCCCTTCACGACTTCGGCCGGATGTGCGTTGGTGCTGGCGTCGCTGCTTTCACCGCTGCTGCCCAGGTCCGGCGTCGCCCAGAGCGCGGATTGGCTCGATGCGGTTCGGCAGTGCTGGAACGACGCCGACCAGAACACGAGGATCAGTTGCTTCTTCACCGAGGGCAAGCTTCGCGGTCGCCTGTCCGGGAAAGAATGCATCGTGGAGGCCATCAAGGCCGCGCGATCGCAGGACCAGGAGGGCGCAATCCGATGGATCCTCGCCTGCCGCTGTGGAGATGACCGGCCCGATACCAAGCAGGCCCTCCGTGACCATCGCAATGAGGCGGTCCGCTACGCCGTGGACACATACGGAGCCTTCGTCCCGTAGTCTTCCTTGTTACCGGGCCGGCTTCCGCGTGCTGTCGGTCTGTGTTACACAGACCGACGATTTTGCGAGGAGGTTCCGTCATGGATCGTATTCTGCGCGTGGACATGTCGACGCTGACCACGAAGGAGGAGCCGTACCCGGATGAGTGGGCGGCAGTCGGTGGTCGTGCGCTGTCCGCAAAAATCCTGCTCAAGGAGGTGGATCCCACCTGCGATCCGCTCGGTCCGAGCAACAAGCTCATCTTTGCCCCGGGTTCGCTGTCGGGCACGCCGGCTCCCACGTCAGGACGCATGAGCGTCGGGGCGAAGAGTCCGCTCACGCACGGCATCAAGGAGGCCAACGCGGGGGGACAGGCCGCCCAGAAGCTGATGCGGCTCGGATACCGCGCCGTCATCGTCGAAGGGAAGCCGAGCGACCCCGCAAAACGTTATCTGCTCAAGATCACCAAAGAGGGCGTCAGTCTGGGTGAATGTCCGGATCTCAAAGGGCTGCGCACCTACGCCTCTGCGGCCAAGCTCGTCGCCCAGTCCGGCAAGCGGGCCGCGTTCATCATCTGCGGCCCCGCCGGCGAGGCGCTGCTGACCGCTGCCAGTGTGGCATTGACGGACGAAGACAACCGCTACCCAACACGGCACGCGGCGCGCGGCGGGCTCGGCGCCGTCATGGGGTCGAAGGGACTGAAAGCGGTGATTGTCGACGATGAAGGAAGCACCGCGCGAAAACCGAAAGACCCCGAAGCCTTCAGGCAGCTCACCACCAACATGACCAAGACGTACCTGAACGGTTCCCAGCTTTTTGCCCGCGGCACCGCGGTGGTGGTGTCGCTGGGAAACATGATGGACACGCTGCCCACGCGCAACCGGCGGGAGATGCGATTCGAGCACGCGGAGAAAATCGAAGGGGCGCGAATCATCGAAAGCTTCGAAACCCGCGGCGGCAACATGCACAACTGCATGACCGGCTGCATCGTGAGATGCTCGAACGAGGTCCACGGCCCCGATGGCAGCTACGTGACCTCTGCGCTGGAGTTCGAGACGATCGCGATGATGGGGTCCAACTGCGCCATTGGCGATCTCGACGCGATCGCCACCATGGATCGGCTCTGCGACGAGCTCGGGCTGGACACCATCGAAGCCGGCGGAGCCCTGGCGGTGGCCATGGACGGCGGCAAGCTCACGTTCGGTGACGCGGAGGCGGCGATCCGGGTGCTCCAGAGTGTCGACCAGGGCGACGAGATGGGAGCGGCAGTCGGCAACGGCCTGGCCTTCACCGGGAAGAAGTACGGGGTGGCGCGCGTGCCGGCGATCAAAGGGCAGGCGATCCCGGCCTGGGAGCCGCGCACCCTGAAGGCGACCGGCGTGACCTACTGCACCAGTCCGATGGGTCCGGACCACACCGCCGGGCTGGTCACGATGATGGCCCTGGAAGACGCCGCAGCGGCGTCCCGCGACGCGCAGCTCGTGGCGGCGATCTGCGACTCCAGCGGGTTCTGTCATTTCGTCCAACCGTCGCTGGACGAAATGCGTCAGCTCTTCAATCTGATGTACGGGCTCAACATGAGTGGCCCCGACATCGTCGCCTATGGCTGGCAGTGCCTCGAGGACGAGTGGGAATTCAACCGGCGCGCGGGCTTTACCGAAAAGGACGACGCAATGCCCGAGTTCATGACCACCGAGCCGATTCCGACCAGCGGCAACGTCTTCGACGTTACCAAGGATGAGGTGCGCCGCGTGTACACCCGGATCCCGTACCGGGACGAGCTGTTGATGTACCGGGCCGGAAGCTGAGCCCACACGCGGCCCAGCGTGGCCGGCGAAGGCCCTCCGACTCAGCGCGTGAGGAGGCGGAGGGCAACGACGGTCATGTCACCCCAGCGGCCGGTCCGCCCGGCGGCCGCCTGTGCGCCTGTGCCCTGGTTCTCGGGTTCAGGCACCGCCGCCCACCAGTCGCTCGACGAGGTCGATGTACGACGGCAGGGCGACGAGCGACTGGCCGCCGTCGACATAGAAACACTGGCCGGTCGTCCACTCCGCGGCATCGGAAGCGAGAAACAGGATCATCTGGGCGATGTCCTCCGCGCGGCCGATGCGGCCGAGCGGAACGTGGCGGAGAAATTCCTGTCGCGCCGCCGGCTGCCCGAAGAGCGGCGCGGTGAGCGCCGTGTCGACCGGCCCGGGCGCGATGGCGTTGACGGTGACCCGGTGCGGCGCGAGCTCGAGCGCGGCCACCTGCGTGAATGCCACCACCCCGGCCTTCGACGCGCAGTACGGCGAATG